>Ga0207693_10003276_pt1 | contig 13865 bp, 13 predicted proteins | sample LARL81metaG_FD_184347 | JGI IMG/M metagenome (GOLD analysis project Ga0207693, IMG submission 184347) | Corn, switchgrass and miscanthus rhizosphere microbial communities from Kellogg Biological Station, Michigan, USA - LAR L8-1 metaG... | ecosystem: Host-associated > Plants > Roots >...
GGTCCGCTCGCGGGTGGCGAGAGACGCTTCAGGCGGGAACGCCAGCTCGATCAGCTTCATCCGCGTGACCGGGTTGAACACGTGCAGGCCCACGAACCGGTCCGGATGGCCGGTCACGCGCGCCAGCTCTGTCACCGACAGCGATGAGGTTGTGGTCGCGAACACCGCATCCGGTCCGGCATGACCGGCGAGCTCGGTGAGCACCGCCGCTTTGCTCCCGTGGTGCTCCACCACGGCCTCGACGAGGAAGGTGGCGTCGGCCAAGGCGTCGAGGCCGTCGACGACCTGCACACGATCCGGGTCGATCCCCTCGTCGGTGAGCTTCGAGCACGTCTTGGAGACGGTCGCGCGGGCCCGCTCGGCCGAGGCATGAGAGCGCGCCCACAGGAGCACGTCGCCGTGACGCGCGGCTGTCACTGCCAGACCGCACGCGATCGCGCCCGAGCCGGCGATTCCGATTCGTTCTTGCAACTTGTCTCCTAGTTCAGATGGGCGTCACACGCGTCCGTGACGCCGCCATAGCTTGGGTACAGTACGGGACCGTTCAGTGGATAGGGGGCGCGAGGTTGTGATCGTCGAGGCGGTGCGGACCCTGATCGGCCGTGGCCATCAGGAAAGGGCTACTACAAGGACAACGAGGCGTTCGCGCCCGTCGTCGCCGCGCGGCGACGGGTGTGGCGCTTACGGCACCCAGGTCTCGCCCGCCGGCGTGACGACGAGCTCGTGCGTGAACGCGCGCGGGCGCTGTTGCACAAGGAACGCCACCGCCTCGGCGATCTGACCCATGTCGCCCAGCGAGTCGGGCGGCTGCCCGCTGGTGTAGGCGGCCGTCTTGGGCGACTCGATCGTCGCGTCGACGGCGAGCAGGGCCACGTGGACGCCCTGGGAGCGCAGCTCCTGCGCGGCGGCCTGAACGAGCGCCTTGGTGGCGAATGCGCCCGCCGCCCACAGGCCCTTGCCCGGGATCGCCCGGCGCGACGAGCCGCCCGTGACCTGGATCAGCGCGCCGCCGCCCGCGGCCTTGAGCGCGGCAGCTCCGGCTGACAGGAACACGAACGCCTGCTCGGCGACCGCTACGGTCCAGCCGCGGAAGGCGTCGAGGTCGGCTTCGGCCAGGTCGCCGCCACCGAACGGACCGGCCTTGGGCGGTCGCGCGGCCGTGACGGCGTTGACGATCGCGTCGAGCGATCCGTACTGCTCGCGCGCGGACCCGAGGGCGATGGAAAGCGAGTCGGGGTCCGACGCGTCCGCCTTGACCGCGAGCGCCCCGCGCGCAGCGATGGCTTCGAGGGTGTCCTGGCTCTGGGCGACGGCTGCGGTATTCCAGCCGAGGCCCTGGAAGTGGTCGACGATCGCGCCGCCAAGATTGCGGGCGCCGAGTACGACGATCGTCTTGGGCATCGGTTAGCCCTCCTGTTGCGTGGGGCGGATCAGGATCTCGTTGATTGCGACGTTCCAGCGCCGCGTGACGATGTAGCGGATCGCGTCGGCGATGTCCTCGGCCTGCATCCGCTCAACACCCGCGAAGCGCCCGCGCGCAGCAGCCTGAATCTCGGGCCGGTTGTGCGACACGAGCTCGGTCGCCACCGCGCCCGGCTCGACCAGCGACACCCGCAGACGATGGGTCGCGAACTCCTGACGCAGCGACTCGCTGAACGCGCCGACACCGTGCTTGGTGAGGTTGTAGACGCCGCTGCCAGCGCGCGCCACACGGCCGGCCACCGAGCTGATGTTGACCATGTCGGCGACATTGCGTGGAGGGCTCTCGGCGGCTCGCAACAGATGGGGGAGGGCGGCGTGCGCGCAGTAGAGGAGACCGAGCACGTTGAGGTCGACCATCCGCTGCCATTCCTCCAGCGGCGCGCCCTGGGCGGGCCCGAGCAGCATCACGCCGGCGTTGTTGACCAGCGTGTCCAGTCGGCCGAGCTCGGCGACTGTGCGCTCTACGGCCGCTTCGGCCTGATCCTGCTCGGTGACGTCGGTCTCGATCACGAGCACGCTGGCGCCGCGCTCCCGCAGCCTGCCCGCCAGCGCTTCGAGCCGGTCGACGCGACGCGCGGCGACAGCCACGGCCGCTCCGGCCTCCGCGAGCGCGTCGGCGGTCGCCTCACCGATGCCGCTCGACGCGCCGGTGACGAGCGCGACTGTCCCCTCCAATGAATCGGCCATCAGGATGACTCCCATCTGAATCCGATCGCGGACGGCGCGGGCGCAAGCGGGCTCGCCTCCAGGCCGGGTCGGGGGTCGTTGTCGTGAAAGCCCACCGGCGCCAGGTCGTTGGGCGTGTCGGGGTGAAACAGCGAAGCCAGGTACTGCGCCTGCCCGCGACCCGGGCCGAGCTCGAACTGGCCGCCGCCGTAGGCGCCGATGCCGCGATCGACGCAGTAGTCGTAGGTCGCGCAGAGCTTGGGCAGGCCGCCGACCCGTGACGGCTTGATGTTGACCATCCGCGGCGCGAACGGCAGCGACTCGATGTCGTCGATCGAGTGGATCGGCGCGTCCCACGTAATCCGGTCGTGATCGTCGGCGAGCGTGGCGGCCGTCTCTGGCGTGACCACGTCGGGATCCTCGAGCCAGGCGTCGGGGAACGCCTCGACGACGCGCCGGTAGAGCACCGGGTCCGGGGGCTGATCGACGACCGTGCCGCGGTAGAAGGACTTGAAGTCAATCGAGTCGACAGCCCCGGTGTCGACGAGCGCCGCGATCACTTCCGGCGTCCACGAGGTCGTCGCGTCGAGCTTGAAGCGAAGCGTGGGATAGCGCTCGAGTCGGCTGCGCACCGGGTCGAGCGAGGGCGGCTCACCAAGGCGCAGCGAGACGACGAACGTCAGCGGGCTTGCCTCGAGACCGAGGACCTCGTGCAGCGGCAGGCCGGCCTGGGTCAGCGCGAGGTCAAGCGCCGCGCTGTGAAACGTCCAGCGGCGATAGAGCCGCGAGACGTCGGTCTTGGGCTCAACCGGGAACAGGTCGAGCGAGTCGATCAGCTCGCAGAACTCGACGAGCGAGAAGCTTCCCGAGAGGTCGTGGACGGCACCCGCCTCCTGCAGTGCCACATGGTCCTCGTTCTGGTAGACGACGTCCTCGCCGACGCCCTCGACGCCGCCACCGTGGAGGTGGACGACCGTGGTCAGTCGCTCGAAGCCGCTTGAGACCTGCGCCTGCAGGCCCTCCAGGCGATAGCCGTCGACCTCGAGCGGAAGGTCGGCTAGAAGGTCGAACGTCGCCACACCGTCAGAGAATATGCAACGCGCTCGGTCAGCCGGTGCGCGACTCGGCCGACGCGCGCTCGGCCTCCAGGCGCGCCACCAGCTCCTCGAGGCGCAGCTCCTCGAGCCCCTGGCTGACCGCCTCGAGCTCGCGGGCGCAGTACTCGATCAAATCGCGGCCCTCTTTGACGAGGTCGAGCGTCTCGCGAAGGCCGGCGTCGCCGGAATCGAGGCGCCGGATGATCTCCTCGATCCGGGCCACGGCCTGCTCGTAGGTGGGCTGTGCGTTCAACGTCTCAACTCCTCCTCTACACGAGCTCCGAGCACCCCATCATGGAAGCGCAGCCGCACGTCGCGTGCGTCGCGGGCGGCCGCGGCCGAGCCGAGCGGCTCGCCGGCCGGGTCTTGGACGAGCGCGTAGCCACGCGCCAGCGTGCGCTCGGGGTCGTGAGCGCCGAGTGCCAGCGCCAGGCGTTCGAGCTCACGGCGGCGCCTGGCGGCCTCGGATCCCTGAGTGCGCTCCGATGTCCGGCTTATCACCAGCAGGTGCCTGTCGGCCAGCGCCTGACCGCGGTCGCAGGCGCGGCGTGCGCTCGCCCGCAACTCGCGCACGAGCTGGTGCAGGTGGCGGCGGTGGCGCGAGACGTGTTGCATGGGCGCGCGAGATAGATGCCCCAGCGCCCGGGCGCGGACGACGATTGCGCGGCGAGCGTGCCCGCGCAGACGGGCGGCCAAAGCCCCGAGCTCGGCCCGAGCAGCACGGCAGTCGACCGGCACGGCGGCCTCGGCGGCGTGCGTCGGCGTCGAGCAGCAGACCGCGGCGACGTCGTCGATCAGCGTCCGATCGGTGTGGTGGCCGACCGACGAGATTACCGGCACCCGCAGCAGCGCCACCGTCCGGCACAGGGCTTCGTCGCAGAACGCGAACAGGTCGGCGAGCGAGCCGCCGCCGCGGGCCACGATCACCACCTCGACCTCCTCGATTGCCGCCAGCTCGCGCAGCGCCGCGGCGATGCGGGGGGCTGCGTGGCGGTCCTGGACCGGGGCGAACGCCCACACCAGCCGTCCGGCCCAGCCTCGCCGGCGCAGGCCGGCCAGCACGTCGTCGCGCGCCTTGCCTTGCTCTCCGGTGACGACGCCGATGGTGCGCGGCAGCAGCGGGCGGCGCAGGCGCTTCTGGGGCTCCATCAGCCCATCGGCGGCGAGCCGCCGGCGGAGTCGCTCGAGCGCGAGCAGCAGATCGCCCTCGCCGGCCACCCGCAGCTCTGACACCGCGAACGTGAACGAGGGCGACGACGACGAGCTGCCGGGGTAGTAGTCACAGCCGCCGCCGACGACGACCTGCATCCCGTCGCGCAATGCGATCCCGAGGCGGTCGAAGTCGTCGCGCCACATCGAGCACGGCAGCGCACCCTGTGCGTCGCGCAGCTCGAAGTACACACGCGCGCGGCCGGGCTTGAGCCCCCACAGCTCGCCGGTGAGCTGCACCCGGGCGAACTCGCGCAGCCGCCGCCGTAACTGCTCAGCGTAGGCGCCCACCGGATAGGGCCCGGGAAACCGGCTCTCCGGGATGCCGATGTCGACGGTGTTCTGGACTACGCTCATCGAGAGCTCCGAAGCTAGCGCCGGGCGCGGATGAACCCGCGTAACAACGCGGGATTCGGGTATCTCGCTGGCGTGGAAGCTACAACGGTGAAGGATCAATCTGCCGCTCGTGAGGGCGTGTCCTCGTTCGCCAAGTCGCTGTTCTTCGGCGAGATTCACGAGGACCTGGTGTTCCCGTATCCCCTTAGCGATGACGCCGAGCAGGACAAGGTCCGCTCGCTGATCGCGTCAGCGCGTGAGTTCGCGGCCGAGTCGATCGACATGGCGAGGATCGAGAAGGAGGGCTGGATCGGAGACGACGTCGTGCGCGGCCTCGGCGAGCGCGGCCTGTGCGGGCTCTACGTGCCCGAGCAGTACGGCGGCCAAGGGCTGTCGCAGACGGGCTACTGCCGCGTGTTCGAGGCGTTCTCGCAAGTCGACGCGTCCGTCTCGGTGGTGATGGGCGTTCACCAGTCGATCGGGATGAAGGGCATCGTGATGTTCGGCTCAGACGAGCAGAAGGAGCGCTTCCTCCCGGATCTGGCGACAGGCCGCAAGCTCGCCGCTTTCGCGCTCACCGAGCCCGAGGCGGGCTCCGACGCCTACCACCTGCAGTCGCGCGCGGTTGCGCAATCCGACGGGTCGTGGCTGCTCAACGGGGAGAAGCGCTACATCGGCAACGGCTCGAAGGCCGGCGTGATCGTGACCTTCGCCCGCGCCGAAGTCGATGGCAAAGACCGCCACATCGCGCTGATCCTCACCCCCGACATGGACGGCTTGCAGGTCGGCGAGCGCTACGACACGATGGGGCTGCGCGGCAACGATCTGCGCCACCTCTACTACAAGGACATCCGCGTGCCGCCGGAGAACGTGCTCGGCGAGCCGGGCGACGGCTTCCAGATCGCGATGGAGGTGCTCAACAACGGCCGCATGAGCCTTGGCTCGGTCGGGGCCGCCAAGAAGTTCCTCGACGTCGCGATCGAGCACGTCACGTCACGCCGGCAGTTCGACCGGCCCCTCGCCGAGTTCGAACTCGTGCAGGAGAAGATCGGCTGGATGGTGTCTTTCCTGTTCGGCCTGGAGTCGATGGCCTACATGACCACCGGCCTAGTCGACGCGGGCGTGCCGGACTACTCGCTGGAGTCTGCGATCTGCAAGGTCGCCGGAACTGAGTTCCTCTGGTACCAAGGCAACCGTGCGTTGCAGCTGGCCGGGGGGGAGGGCTACCTGCGCGACCACCCCTATGAGCAGGCGCTGCGCGACATCCGCGTGTTCCCGATCTTCGAGGGCGCCAATGACGTGCTGCGTGCTTTCATCGCCCTAACGGGGCTCAAACCGCTCGGCGAAAAGCTTCAGCAACTCCAGAACTTCGACATCACCGACCCGACCCGCTCGCTGGGCGTGGTCACCGACTACGTCGGCGGCCGGATCAAGCGCGAGGTTCGGCCTGACCGGCTCACGCGCGCGCACGACGAGCTGAGCTCGCTGTCGGACCCGATCTCAGACCAGGTCAAGCGGCTCGCCGCCGTGTCGGAGAAGGCGCTGCGCAAGCACGGCAAGGACATCATCCTGCGGCAGTTCATCCAGAAGCGGATCGCCGACGCGTTCGCGGACATCTACGCGCAGGTCGCGGTGCTTTCGCGCGTCACCTCGATCTTCGAGGACCAGGGCGTGGAGGTCTCAGGCCAGGAGCGCTACATCGCCGAGACCTTCTGTACGCGCGCCGCCGGCCGCGTCGAGTCGACCTGCGCCAGGTCGAGGATCATGACGACGACCGCATGACCGCGATCGCCAAGCTCGCCTACAAGCGGGGCAACTACGGCTACGCGCTGTTCGAGGACTAGACCCTCAGGTCAGTCGGGAACGACAGGCGTGGCCTTGTAGGTGGCGTCGTCCTCCAGGACCCTCGGGTCGGCGGTCCCGAACCACTTGCGGCTGAAGAAACCCCGGTAGAACGGCCACGCTGCGAACATCAAGATGATCCCGAGGATCAGACCGCCGATGCCCACGAAGATCGGCGTCTGGATGCCGAGGATGGGCTTCGAGTAGTTGTACCCGGATTGGTTGAAGGAGCCGTAGGCCTTGATCCCGATGTACCCCATCATGATCCCACCGACAACCGGGATCAGGCCGGCGAAGACGAAGTTGCGCGCGCTCTTGAGCAGGTCGCGGCGGAAGTAGATCGCGCACGCCAGCCCCGTGAAGCCGTAGTAGAAGCACACCGCGAATCCGAGCGCGGAGATCGTGTCTCCGAGCACGTTCTGGTCGGGGTTGAATCCCAGCAGCGCGACCGTCCAGGCGATCGACAGGCCGCCCATCAGCAGCGTCGAGAACGTCGGTGTGAAGAAGCGTGGGTGGATGCGCCCGAACGCCTGAGGGATCGCGTCCCACTTCGCCATCGAAAGCGTCGTGCGTGCGGTCGGCAGGATCGTCGTCTGTGTCGACGCCGACGCGGATGTCAGCACGCAGATGATCAGCAGCTTGTCGAGCCCGGATCCCAGCACGCCCTTGCCGAGGGCGTTCAGCACGTCGTCGGAGTTGTTGGCGAGGAAGTTGGCGCCGTGGTAGGCCTGCGCGGCGGCGCTGACGGCCACGTAGATCAGCAGCAGGATCAGGGTGGAGACAACCGCCGCTTTGCCCGGCCCTCGGGTGCGGTCGCGCGATTCCTCGTTGACAGCGACACCCGAGTCCCACCCCCAGTAGATGAAGATCCCGAGCAGTACCCCGTCGATCAGCGCCGTCCAGCTGAGGTCGAACGGGTTGAACCACGAGGCGGAGACGTGGATCGAGCCCGACGGGCTGTTGGCGTACACCTTGACGAGCGCGATGACAACGAACAGCGCCAGCGTGAAGACCTCGAGGCTCAGCAGGAACGTCTGGATCCGCGCCGACAGCTCGATGCCGCGGTAGCAAATCCACGTCATCACCGCGATCCACACGACCGCGCCGACGATCAGCCAGAAGTTGCTCGGTGCGCCGCTAGAGCTGAACAGCAGGAACGTGTAGTTGCTGGCGATCGCCGCCAGCGACGCCATCACGATGATGTCGGCGAGGAAGATCGCCCAGCCGTTGACCCACCCGATCTGCGGGCCGAACGCTCTCGTGGTCCATGCGAACGTCGTCCCGGCGTCGGGATCGGCCAGGTTCAGGAAGCGGTAGCCGACCGACACGAACAGGATCGGGATGAACGAAACGATCAGCACCGCAGGCGCGTGGAGGCCCACGCCCGTGATGGCGACGATGAAGCCGAGCGTCGCGGCGAGGCTGTACGCGGGTGCCGTCGAGGCGATCGCGATGACGAGGTTCGAGATGTAACCGAGCGCGTCGGGCTTCAGGCCCTTGTTGCCGGGAACCGTCGTGTCGAGGACGGCTCCGGGCGGTGCGGTGGCGGTGGTGGACTCCAAAGCGGGCAAAACCTATGCGGAGGGGCGGACAGTCGCAAGCCGCACGGCATCAGAAAGTACAGCGGTATTTATACGGAATGTCCAACACGACCGGCTGTACGGTGCATCCTTGATGGCTCAAAGCGAGATTTCGGTCGCCGTTCTTGGCGCCGGCGGCACGATTGCGCCCGCGATCGTTGCCGACCTGGCGCAGTCCGAGGAAGTCAAGGGCATGACCCTGCTCGACCTCGACGCGGCCCGCGCGCAGGCCGTGGCGGACGCCCACGGCGGCGGGAAGGCAACGGCCGGCGAGATCGACGCGCGCTCGATCGACGATCTCGCCGCGGCGATCGGCGGCGCGGGCGTGCTCGTCAACACCGCCTCCTACCGCATCAACCTCGAGGCGATGCAGGCCTGCGTGCAGGCGGGCTGCAACTACCTGGACCTGGGCGGGCTGTACTGGATGACCGGGCGCCAGCGCGAGCTCGGCGCCGAGTTCGAGCACGCCGGCCTGTTGGCCGTGCTCGGGATCGGCTCGAGCCCCGGCAAGACCAACCTGATGGCCGCGCGCGGCGTTCGCGAGCTCGGTGGCAGCGACTTCGAGACGATCGACGTGATGGCAGCTGGCCGGGACCCTGCCGCGCCGGATGACGGGCGGATGCGCCCGCCGTACGCGATCCAGACGCTGCTCGACGAGCTGACGCTCGCGCCGATCGTGTTGCGCGACGGGCAGCCGGTCGAGATCGATCCGTTGAGCCCTGGAGGAAGCGTGAGCTACGGCGACCCGATCGGGACCGCCGAGACGATCTTCACTCTGCACTCCGAGCTGGCGACGTTCGGTGAGAGCTTCGGCTGCCGCGGGTCGAGCTTCCGGCTGTCGCTCGCCGGCCCGTTGCTCGAGCGCCTCAAGCAGCTCGTCGGCGCATCCGCCGACGAGGTAGCCGCGGCCGCGCGCGAGGCGGCCTCGCCGTCGAACGAGACGGTCTCGGTGCACCTCGTCGCGCTGCGCACCGCCGACGGCCGGTCGCTGACCGTGCGCGCGATCAGCCGCCCCCACTTCGGGCTCGGCGGTTCGGTTGTCTCCACCGCCGCGCCGGCGGCGGCGACCGTGCGGTTGTTCGCGCGGGGATCGCTGACGGCGACCGGGGCGCTCCCGCCGGAGCGGTGCATCGAGCCCGACGAGATGTTCGCCGAGCTGGAGACTCGGAGCTGCAGCTTCAGCCTCGAGTAGGGCGCTAGAGCGCGGCGTCGTGTGAGCTGTCGACCCGGTCGGTCGCGCCGAGCATCGCCGCGGCCTCGGTGACGTAGCCGAACACCTGGGAGGTGCCGAGCGCGTTCCAGGGGTCGACGAGCAGGCAGTCCTCGGAGGTCCCCGACACGATCTCGCGGATCGCTTCGGGGGTCTCGAAATCCGAATGGTTGGTGGCGATGATCACCACGTCGGCGCCGTGGACGGCGTCGGCCAGCGGCTGGGTTGGAGTCGCAGCACGCGGATCGCAGACGGCGACGTCGGCGAGCTCGCGCTCGAGCATGCGGATCAGTTTGAACGACAGCGAGTCGCGCTCGTCGTCGGTGTTGCGCTTGAACGTGAGGCCGAGAACCGCGACCTTGCGCGACGACAGGCTGCCGAGCCGGCGCTGGATCCCCTCGACCAGGAACAGCGGCACCGCCTCGTGCACGCGCGAGACCGCCAGCAGCATCCCCGGGGAGTTGGAGCGTTCCTCGGAGAACACGAAGTCCTTGCGCAGGCAGGTCCCGGCCGTCAGCCCGGGCATGGCGATGCCGCCGCGAGGATAGTCGTGGTTGATCAGGTCGATGACCTCGAACACGTTGGCGTCATAGCGCTCGCAGTCCATCATCAACAGGTTGGGGAGCGCGAACGTCGCGTAGCGGAGGATGTTGGTCCAGATCTTCGCGAGCTCGGCCTGGACCGGGGTGGTCCTGACGATCGGCGCGCCGAACACCGAGAACGTGCTCGCAGCCCTCTCGGTCGAGGCCTCGCCGACGCCGCCGACGATGCACGGCAGCGTCGAGATCTCCTCCATGAACCGCCCGGCAGCGATCCGCTCGGGCGCGTGGGCGACGAATATGTCCTCGCCGACCTTCAGCCCCCGGCGCTTCTCCACGTAGCCCGCGACGAACTCGGTCGTGCCGGGCGCGATCGTCGAGCGGAGGATCAGCGAGTGCCCGCGGCGCAGCAGCGGCAGCAGGTCGTCGACGGCAGCCCGGACCTGGCGCAGGTCGCTCTCGAAGTGGTCAAAGGACGGCGTCCCGATCGTGATCACGATGTCGTCGGCCGCGGCGGCGTCGGCAGCCCGCTCGGCCAGCTGCAACCGGCCGGTCGCTGCGACGCGGTCGAGCAGCTCCTGGGTCCCGGACTCAGACCACGGCATCCGTCCCGCTCTGATCGCGTCGAGCACCGACCGGTCGTGGTCGACGCCCAGCACGCGCGCTCCGCGGTCGGCGAATGAGAGGGCCAGCGGCAGACCCACGCGGCCCAGGCCGATCACCGAGATTGAACGCTCGTCTTTCATACGCTCCACTTAAACGTACTTCGATGCGCGTCGGACCTATGTCAGTGCGCTTGCAAGGCAGGCGGGGGCGGGTTCACCGCGCGTCGCCCGCCGACACGCTCGGCATCGGCTTCAGTCCCGGCTCAGCGGCGTGCCCCCGGACTTCCCCGGCGAACGCCAGGCGGTCCAGTCGCGCGATCTCGCGCTCTCCTTCGACCCTGGCGGGATGGCCGGCGGGGAGGTCGCGGATCAACTTGCGGATCCGCTCGCGCAGCTGCAGGGCGAAATGCGGCGTCGACGCGCCCATCAGCTGCCGCACGTCGTCGACGGTCACCTCGCGACCGGGACGCAGACGATCTGGATTCTCGGCTTGGCTCATTTCTGGGGAACGGCCTCGAGAAGGTTATCCACCTGGGCCTGAACTCCCACGGAGATGGCGCCGGCGTCGCCGATCATCCAGCCGTGGTTGTAGACGGCGGCGGTGGGGCCCTCCTGGGTGAATCCGGGGGTCGCGTAGTCCAGGAAGAAGTTCTGGACCGTCGTCGGGAGAGTCGTCGCGCTGTCGGTGAGCAATTGCGGTCCGTAGCTGCCGCTGGCTGACAGCGGCGCCGACGCGGCCGCATCGAGCGTCCGCTTGTCGTTGATCAACGTGTAGCCGTGGCCGGGGCTGCGCATCGCCCAACCAAAGCTGCCCGGCACGTGCGCGCACGCCTGATTCGACGGGCACGGCGGGTCGCGATAGAGCGCAAACGCGACCGAGTTGGCCACCGGGTCCGAAGCGCCGACGCGCTTGACCGTGCCGTAACGCCCGAGCTGCTTGAGGATGTTGTCGGGGATCACGCTGGTTGGGCCCAGAACGAAAATGTGCGGCTTCTGGTGCGCCTGCAGCGCCTGGATGGTGGCCTGCGGGACCCCGGAGCGCGACACGAACAGGATCGGATTGCCGCTCTCGGCGGCCCAGCCCGCGGCCGGCATCGCGTATTGGGGGTCGTCGCCCGAGGCGATCACCACGTCGCTGGAGGCCCTGCCGGCGGCTGCGCTGGCGAAGCGGTCGATCGCCGCGGCCAGCTTGTAGGGGTCGGCCCCCGAGATCGCCGTTGTCTTCACCCCGGAAGGCGTGGGAACATCGCCGATCCGGATCACCTGGGCGCCGCCGATGCTGCCGGCGCCGGCGGGGGCGAGCGCCTTGAGCGTGTCCTTGGTCGCGGACGGCAGCGAGGTCGATCCCGACAACAGGATCGGCGCCCGGATCGGCGACGACATCAGAACCGACGAGGCGATCGCGGCCTGCCAGTCGTCGGTCGGGGCCAGCGTCACGGCGGTGGGATGGGTGCCGCCGGCAGCCGACGGATACACCGCGATCGCGACACCGGCCGCGTCGGCGACAGGATCGGCACCCGGGACGCGGGTGGTGTTCTTGGTCGCGGTCGTCGGGAACCCGAGCTGCTGGGCGGCATTGGGCGTGCTGGACTGGACGGCGCCGGTCGAACCCTCGTGCACGAACACCGTGGTGCGGCGCCCGCCGCACCCGGCCAGCACCAAGCAGATGCCCAGGAGGGCTAGCCGGGAAATCCTACGCATGCAGGGGATGACGTTAGCGACACGACCGGTTTCCGGCGCCGGGCCGCGGCCTCGTGCAAGCGCCGGATCAGGCCCTGTTCGGGCTCCGAACTCACCCCATCGCGGCCAGGCAGGAAAACGCGAGATTCAAGAGAAGGAGCATGGTGCCGAAACTGTGTGTATATTGCCGCAACGCCGAATCCGCGAACGACGTGTTTCGCGGAGCGGGGGACCCAAGTTTTGGGGCTAATCCCACGGTGAAGCCGTAGGAAGCGCAGGCTCTTTTAGCGCTAGCCCGTCAGCTAACCCCGCAGGCCAACGAAAGAGAAAAGGGTTTTGCGGGTTACACGCCTGATACTTCCAGCTATTGCCGTGCTTGGGCTGGCCATTGCGCCAGTCGCCTCAGCCTCCGGTGGCGCCTCTGCCGCCCCTACATCTGACCCGACCTCCGGCGGCGCCGGAGTCGGAGCGCCGCCCCCTGCGCCCAGTACACCCACCCAGCCGACCGTTCCCGGCTTCACCGCCACGATCGTCAAGGGCGTCGCGTACGCCCCGTCGTATGCGCCGCTTGCGGTGCAGGAGGCGATCTGGGCGGGCAACAAGATCCGCCACAAGCCGTACATCTTCGGCGGCGGCCACGCTGCGTTCATCGCCTCCGGGTACGACTGCTCGGGCTCGGTGTCCTATGTCCTGCACGCTGCGGGCCTGCTCGCCAGTCCGTTTGACTCCAGCGACTTCATGCACTGGGGCCTGAAGGGACTGGGCCACTGGATCACGGTCTACACGAACCCGGGCCACGCGTTCGTGCAGATCGCCGGGATCCGCCTGGACACCTCGGCCGAGGGCGATCCGCACCCGACCAAGGGCACCGGCCCGCGCTGGCGTCCGATCATGACGTCGATCAACGGCTTCATGGCGCGCCACCCCTCGGGTTACTAGCGCTCGGCTACAGCGTCCCTGATTCAGACCGTTCGCGGTGCGCGAGGATCTGCGCTCGCTCTGCGAGCCGGTTCTCGCGCCGCAGCCCCGCTTCGTGGCGGCGCCGCTGCTCGTCGGGCGTCGAGGCGATGATCGGTGGGACCTCTGACGGCTCACCGTTCTCGTCGAGCGCGACCATTGTCAGGTAGGCGGTGTTGGTGTGGCGAATCACGCCAGTGTGCGGGTCCTCGGCCTCGACGCGGACCCCGACCTCCATCGAGGTGCGCCAGGCCGCGTTGACCAGCGCGTTGAGCGTGACGAGCTCGCCGACGTAGATCGGATACATGAAGTTCATGCGGTCCATCGCCGCGGTCACGACGCGCTTTCGCGAGTGCCTGATCGCCGCGAGCGCCGCGGCCTCGTCGACGAGCTTCATGATCGTCCCGCCGTGGACGTTGCCGGACGCGTTGGCATGCCCGATCCCCATCCAGCGCACCAGCAGCGCAGCAGACTCAGAAGGGGACTTGGGATCCACGCGCGCGGATACTAATAACGTCCTGGAAAACGGGCGCTCGGCGGACGTCCAGCCTCGCTACGCTTGGGAGGCTCGTTCAGACACGCCGCCAAGGAGGATGCGATGCCGGGTCTTTCCGGACGCATGTCGACAGTCATCAAAGCGAAGATCTCAAAGCTCCTCGACC
>Ga0207693_10003277_pt1 | contig 13862 bp, 16 predicted proteins | sample LARL81metaG_FD_184347 | JGI IMG/M metagenome (GOLD analysis project Ga0207693, IMG submission 184347) | Corn, switchgrass and miscanthus rhizosphere microbial communities from Kellogg Biological Station, Michigan, USA - LAR L8-1 metaG... | ecosystem: Host-associated > Plants > Roots >...
CCGACCTCATCCTGATCTACCGAAAGCCGGACGATGCGAGTCTTGAGCTTGTCCGGCTCGGCTCGCACAGCGAGCTTGGCCTATAGCCTTTTCGGGCAACGTGACGACCCGCATTCGCCAATTGTCTCATTTTCGGCGTCCAGCTCATTCCTCCGCCTCCCACGCTTCGCGCCCTTCCTTCACGAGGAACCAGACGATGGCGAGCGAGGTGACGGGGTCGATCCACCAGGCGCCGAGGGCGAGCTGGGCGGCGAGGCCGATCACGACGACGAGGGACAGCCAGAGGCAGGCTATCGACTCGGCGGCGTCGGCGCGCAGGGCGCGGCTGCCGAGTCGATCGGCCAGAGCGAGCTTGCGGCGTGCCAGCACCAGCATGATCGGGATCGCCACCAGCGCCACCAGCAATCCCGGCGAGGAGAAGTCGGCACCTTCGCCGCGCCATAAGCTCCACACGGCGGCGGCGACCACATAGGCGGCGAGCGCGAACAGCAAACCGCCGGCGATACGGCGCGCGAAGCGCTCGGCTGCCTCGGAGACCTCACGGCCAAACCTCAGCTCGTGCGACAGACGCCAGATCAGGACGCCGGCAGAGGCGAGTTCGATGAGGCTGTCGAGCCCGAATGCAATCAAGGTGACGCTGCCCGCCGCGACACCGGAGCCGACGGCGACGGCGGCCTCGACCGCCATCCAGCCGATGGTCAGCCATTCCAGCCGGAACGCTTGTCGGATCAGCCTCTGCCGCTGAGGATCGACGGCTAGCAAATGAGCGTCATCTTGCTGTCTCGGTCAGAAGGCTGCTTGCACCCGCTGATGCAAAGCTTCAACGAGATACCGTGAGCGGTGGCGCAGCCTCGGCTAGCCATGCGATAAATGCGGACCTCTTTGCCGGGGCGAGCACGATGTCGGGAACGGCTGCAATATGATTTTCCGAAGCCCGCTGAGCGGCCGGCGGATTATGCCTTGGCGGAAGGTCCTATTCTGCTGCGTATGTTGCTTCCTCGTCCTCAACGCGCCCGATCGCGCCTCGGGTCAGTATAGCAGCGGCGGGTACAGCCGGTCGGGCGGCGCCACATCCGGCTACTCCGCCCCGAGCCGCCGGACGCCGGTCAGCAGCAGCGGCGGGTACAGTCGGCGGCCGTATGCGGGCGGCGGTTATGCCACCGGCTCGTTCGGCGATCGGGCCGTATCACGCAGCTTGTCGTCGCAGGCGCTTCGCGATTATCAGGCGGCACAGCAGCCCCCGGAGACGTACACCCGCCGGCCGCCCACTTATCCAGGCGGCTACGACTGGGCGGGCGAAGCACCGCGCCGGCCGCCGATCTGGGAAGGGGGGCAGCCGGCGAGGGTGGCGAGAAGACCGGCGTTGCCGGGCGCGGGGCCGTTGACGGCGGTGGCATTGTGGGCGGCGTTGAATTCCCTGTCGTCGCCCAGCTCTGTCCAGTATTTCCATAATTACCAATCCGATCCCGGCTATATGCAATGGCGTCGGGAGGCCGACCGCGAGGCGGGTCACAATCCGACCGTGGCGGCCAAGCTCGACCAGCTCGATGCCCAGCTCGCGCAAATGCAGGGTCAGCCGCGCAACCCATCTGCGGCAGCCCCCGCCCAGACATCGCCCGCCCAGACATCGCCCGCACCCAGGGGCGGGTCGGGCTTTATCTGGCCGGTCCTTTTCATTGGTATCGTCATCCTGTTGCTGCTGTGGTTGTGGCGCCGCCGCATGGCTCAGCCGGCTACGGCCGCGGCCGCCCCCGGCCTTACCGGCAGCGCAGCGATGCGGTTCCGTGTCGGCATGACCATGCCCGTCGATCCGTCTCCATTTCTGCTGGCCGCCGGATTGACCAAGGTGCAGGCGCCGGAGGGCAGCGGCATGATCAGCGTCGAGGTCGTGGGGCTGCTGCGCGAAGGCGGCGTGCTGCTGCATCGGCTTTACCTGCCCGGCGGCAAAGCATTCTTTCAGCTCCATCTCGGCGCCGATGGCCAACCGGACGAATGCCGGTACTTTTCACGGCTGGACGAGGTCACCCCGGCGGACAACCAAGAGTGGGGGCTGTGGCTCGATCCCGCCGAAGGGATGATCGGGTGGCCGTCGTTTCAGACCAAGGACGGCAAGATGTATGGACGCGTCTGGGCGCCGGGCAACAGCCGGGTTCCGCCGCGAAAAATGGAGGAGACGCTGCAATACGTCGACCGCACCGAACAGCGCCAATTGCAGATGATGCTTTACGGCGGTCCCACCGGCGGCGCGCCGCCCGCCCCTCAGACCGAATACATCCTCGTCAGCGCCATCGAGGCGACGGGTCAGGCGTGGGTCGAGATCGACGCCGGCATCGACATCAACCCGGCCGGGCTGACCCTGCCAAGCGTTCCCTTGGCCGCATAAAACGGAGCCGCCTATGAACCCAGCCTCCGACGGTTCCGCTCCCGCGATCCTCGACGCTCTCGGCAGCGGCTTGCCGATGCTGCTGCTGCAGTTCCTGCTGGTGCTCGCCCTGCTGGTGGCCGGCATCTTCATCTACATGGCGGTCACCCCGTTTCACGAGCGCGAGTTGCTGCGCGACGGCAACCCTGCCGCAGCGACGGTGCTCGGGGGTGCTCTCGTTGCATTGGCGATCCCGCTTGCCGCGCTGTTGGCGACTACCGGGTCGTTCCTCGACATCTTGGTGTGGGGAGTGGTGGCGGTCCTGCTTCAGCTATTGACGATGGCTATCGTATCGCATTTGCTTCGCGGGATGCGCGCGATGATCGAAGCCGGTCAGGTTGCCGCGGCAATCCCCTTGGTGGCCGCCCAACTTTCCATCGGTCTACTGAATGCCGCGGCAATGGTGCCGGCTTGAACGCAACCAAAGAGGAGGAGGCTCATGCTCAGTTTCATCAGCAATCTGGTCGGTGTGAAGGCAGACAAGGCGGTGCAGGCCGGCGTGGAGGCTCTCGTGCGGTGGGATCCGCAATCCGCCAGCGAGGCCGAGCTGCGCACGATGGAGCAGCATCTCGACGATCTCGGTCGGCAGGTGGCAATGGCGCGACAGAGCTATGACAGGGAGCTGAAGGAGGCCGAAGCAATCCAAGCGCTGTCGCACCAGCGCATGGTCGCGGCGGAGCAGCTGGAAAAGCAGATTGCCGCAGAGACCGATCCCACGCGCAAGGCGGGGCTCGAGCGGAGTCTGGCAACTCTGGTCACAATGCTGGAGCAGATGACGCCGGAGATCGAGCGGGAAAAGAAGGACGCCGCCGACGCCAAGGATTTCTTGGAAATGCTCGAGAAGACCTATGCGGAGGCGGGTGGCAAGCTGAGGCAAGGTCGGTCCGAGTTGGATCGCGCTCGCCGCGACATGGCGCGCGCTGGGCAGCAGCGCCAGGTGGCCGAACAGCAAGCGGAGGTGGCGCGCCGTGCGGCGGGGCTGACGAGCGCCACCAGCAGCATGACGGTCGCGCTGAAGGCGATGCAGGAAGCTGCCAATAGGGATCTCGCCTCAGCCGATGCGGCAACGGCCAAGGCGAGGCTGCTGCGCCCGACTCAGCCGGAACAGGACGATCCGAACATCGCGGCTGCCCTTGCCGCCGCATCCGGCAAGTCTCCGGCGCCGCAGAGCCTGAGCGACCGGCTGGCTGCCCTCAAGGCTCAGAGTAGCCACTGAAACGCAAGCGAGGCGGAGCCGCGCAAGCTACCAAGTGATCGTGAGCTTGCCGTCCCGCATCTCGTAACCCTGCAGTCGATTAAGAAAGCTCATGCCGAGCAGCGAGACGTTGAGGTTTTCGATCACGGCGGCGGGCACATCGTAAATCGACAGCTGGCCGATACGGACCTCGCGCAGAGTCACCGGCGCCATGCGCGCAGTGCCATTGGCGGTGTTGACGCGTGCACTGAAGACCAGCCCGGCGGGATCGATCCCAACGGCACGCGCATCTGCGGGGGTTAGCGTCACCAGGCTGGCGCCGGTATCGACGAGTACGCGAACCAGAGCACCGTTGACCGCGGCCTCGAGGATGACATGGCCCTGTCCGTTTGCCGTGTAGACGATCGTATTCGCGGCCGGCGCGGAGCTGCGCGGGGGTGTGTTGATCGAATTGCTGGCGGAGGCGACTGTTTGCTTATCCGGTCGGGCCGGCGAGGCACCGTCCGGCGACGGCGCCGCGCCCCGGTCCAGCAGCCCGACACCGAGGAGGACGATACCGCAGCACAGCAATACCCAGCGCAGCGCCCAGCCGATCACGATAGCCGCTCCGATCCCGTTTTCGCCTCGCGCACTCTGCGAGACGGCGCTTAAGGTTTTGTGAAAACCTCGGCTAGTCCGCGGCCTGGGGCGCGTCGGGATAGCTATCGGCTCGCCACCGGCGCTGCTCTGTTCCAGACACGTCGGCCTCGTAGCCCCAGCGGTCCCAGCCGGGACGCGGGAAACGGGCGAACATCTCCAGATATGGCCCTTCGCACAGGGCCTCAATGCGGTCATAGGCCTCGTCGGGCTTTCGGCTGTGCTCGCGACGCGGCGACACGATCAACTTGGGGACGTCAGCCCTGCGGCGATGGGGCTTGCCGCGGGTCGCCAGCAGACACGGTTCGGGATTGGCCCGTGTCCAGAAGCCAAGACCCGTAAAAAAACTCCGATGGTTGTAGAAGAGTTCTGGTTTGCGTAGTTTCGCCCAGTAGAACCCAACCGTCTTATAAGTAAATCCCCAGCTGTTGATAATTTCGAACGCCTTCTCCAGAAGAGGGTCGGTTGCCCAAAGCAGCAGCACACAGTCCTCCGCGGCCCAGTCGGCAACCGGCAACGCCTTGATGTCGGCGAGAGACATGCAGTCGTAATAAGCCTCCGGGCTCCGACCCTTGCCCTTCCGCGAATAGGTGGCGAAGGTCCAAGGCGGATCGGCGTAGATGACCCCATAATGGTTGGGCCGGGGAGAGGCGCTCATCGGTGCATGGTCGCGGCCTACCGCGGCAGCGTCAACCGGCTTCCTCACCGTCCCCTTCGTCGGGTCCCTCCTCGGTCGGGATACTGTAATTGCCCTTCAGCCAGCGGCCGAGGTCGATCTGCGCGCAGCGCGTCGAGCAGAATGGCCGATGCTGCGGCGTCGGCGGCTTGCCGCAGATCGGACACGGGCGGGATGCGGGTCTCTCGATCGACGAGACGGAAGCCATTGCGAGCGGATATAATCACAGTGTCGAAATTTGAAACTGCTCGCGATCGTAATCGGGATCGGCCTCGATCGCGAGGCTACGGGCGAATCGCTCTTCGGCTTCCTGCACGACGTGTGTCATGGGTCCTGCCAGCGCCGCCGCGACATCCGGGGCGACGATAAGGCGCCATTGCCGACCAGGCTGCGCGCGCGCTGCGCGGCGCAGGGCTCGCAGCGTCTCGTGCGCAACCGTCACTGCAGTCTTGACGAACGGCCCGCCGGGGCGCGGCTCCAGCACGGCCTCGGAGATAGGCCGGCCGCGGCGCGGCCGTACCATCTCGAAATGCCCTAACCGCGTCCAGCCGAGGAGCTGCGGGCCTGCCGAGTGGGGGGCGAGCGCGTCGGCGAGTGCCATGCGTACCTTTTCCCGCTCCGAGCGGCTATCCAGCCCGACAAAATCGACGGCGATGCCGCCCCCCAAATTGCGCAGTCGGATCTGTCGGGCAATGGTCCGGGCGGCGGCGAGGTTGACCGTCAGCGCACTGCGCTCCGGCGACCCCGTTTCGGGCGTACCCGTGTCGACGTCGATCAGCACGCCGACCCGGGTTGCCTCGAAATGCACAGAACCGCCGTCCGGGAGTGCCAGCGTATCGGACAGCGCGCCGTCGAGTACCGCGTCGAGATTGGTTGACCACTCGGTTTCAGGCACTTGCGAGACTGCGCTGCCCGGGAACGCGGCGCGGAGTTGGGGAACGGCCGCAGGATCGTCCACGAGGATCTTGTCGGGCACGTCGGGCAGGGACCTCGCGAGCGCAGCGGCAAGGGACACCACGGGGTCGAGACGGGCCGGCGGATCGAACCGCGAAGCGGGCTCCAGGATGTCGCGCCAGCGCTGAGCCAACGCCGCCGCCTCAACGGCGAGCGCGTCAATCGGTGCAACCTCGATGATTCTGAACCCTGCGCCAGCTTGCCCCTCACCCCAACCCTCTCCCCGCAAGCGGGGAGAGGGAGGGACCCGCGTAGCGGGAGGGTGAGGGGCAACTCCCGTTCCCGCATCGCCGGCTTCGACCAATGTCACTAATTGCCTCCGCTCCGCGTCCGATAGCGCCTCCCCGCCGATCAGGTTCGGCCGCCCCAATCGCAGCTCGATCCGTGGGCCGCGCAAGGTCGCGGCCATCGTCACACTTGCGGCTTTGTCTGCCTGGGCCTCGCGGCGAATTTGCACAACAATGCGCTGGCCATCGTGAAGCCGTTTGCCGCGCGGAAGGACTTCGCGGTTCGGCAGGAACGCCGGCCTCTCGTCTCCGATGTCGACGAGCGCCGCGCCGAGGGCCGGCAACAGCCGCACCACCCGGGCGAGATGAAAGCTGCCGGCTTCGCTGCGGTCACCGCGCTCGACGTAGAGCTCGACAGGCAAGCCCCTTTCGAGCAGCACCGCGCGCCACTCGCCGGGACCCACCGAGATCAGCAGTTTGCGGTCCAACTCGGTCGGTAGCCGCGGCCGGCGAGCAGCTGTGCCGTCTCGAAGAGCGGCAGCCCGACGACATTCGAATACGAGCCACAAACCCAGCGGATCAGCGCAGCCGCCCGACCTTGGATCGCGTAGCCGCCAGCCTTCCCCTGCCATTCACCGGTGAGCAGGTAGGCCCCAATCTCGGCCTCGTTGAGCCGCTTGAAGGCGACTTGGCTGTCGACCCGGCGCGACGTCAAGCGACCATCGGGGCCGGCCACCGCTATGCCGCCATGAACCCGATGGCGGCGCCCCGACAACAGCTCAAGGCAAAACCGCGCGCTCGTCTCGTCTTCGGTTTTCGGCAGAACGCGCCGGCCGCAGGCAACAACGGTGTCGGCGGCCAGGATGAAGGCGCCGGGATGGCGCGGGATCACCGCCCGGGCCTTTTCCTCCGCAAGCCGGATGGCATGGGCCGCCGGCAGCTCGCCGGGCCGCAATTTCTCGTCTAGGGCCGCAGGGTCGATCCGGTCGGGCTCTAAGCCGATCTGCCGCAGCAGCGCCAGCCGGCGGGGGGAGGACGAGGCGAGGACGAAGAGCGGCGCCGTCACACCGGGTTCACCCTCGCAGATGCAGAACGCAAATCAGCGTGAACAGGCGCCGCGCGGTATCGAGATCGATTTCGACCTTGTCGGAGAGCCGCTCCATCAGCAGCGACGACCCCTCATTGTGCAAGGAGCGTCTGCCGACGTCGATCGCCTCGATCTGCGCCAGGCTCGAGCGGCGGATCGCCTCGTAATAGCTGTCGCAGACCATAAAGTAGTCCCTGACGATGCCGCGAAACGGAGCCAGCGGCAGCACGATGGTCTCGTTCGATCCGTTCGCGGCCGAGCGAACCTCGATGTTCAGCCGGTTCTCCTCGATCGACAGATGAAGATGATACGGACCGCTACAGCCGGAAGCCGGTTTGAAATGGTTTTCCTCAAGAAGGTCGAAGATCGCCACCGCCCGCTCGTGCTCGATGTCCGGGCTGCGGCGGACGACCGTATGCTCGTCGAGAGTGATGCCGGCAATTCGCGAGGCTTCGTTCTCGCTCATCGTATTTTGGGTTACCCCGCGCCCGCCCGATCGAGCCGGATCGACAGCGATAATGCGTGCGCATCGAGGCCCTCCGCCTCGGCGAGACGGATAGCCAAGGGGGCGAGTGTCGCTAGGCTAACCGCGTCACAGCGGACGATGGAGCTGCGCTTCAGGAAATCGAGAACTCCGAGACCCGAGGCAAAGCGAGCGCTGCGGGCCGTTGGCAGGACGTGGTTTGGCCCTGCGATATAGTCGCCGATCGCCTCGGGCGTATGCCGGCCGAGAAAGATCGCCCCGGCATGATGCACCCGGTCGGCCAGCGCATCGGCCTCGTCGAGCGCTAGCTCGAGATGCTCGGGCGCGACCCTGTCGATCAGCGTCGGTGCCTCGTCCCAATCGGCGACAACGATGATGGCGCCATGGGCCTGCCAGCTGGCTCGTGCAATCTGCGCCCGCGGCAGCTGCTCCAGGTGGCGCGCCACTGCGGCCTCGACCGTGCCGCCGAAATCCGCGTCGTCGGTAATCAGGATCGCCTGCGCTGCGCCGTCATGCTCCGCCTGCGACAACAGATCGGCGGCGATCCATTCCGGATCGTTGTATCGGTCGGCGACGACCAGGATCTCCGACGGGCCGGCGATCATGTCGATGCCGACCTTGCCGAAGACGCGCCGCTTCGCCGCCGCGACATAGGCGTTCCCCGGACCGACGACCTTGTCGACCGGCGCGATCGTCGCCGTGCCGTAGGCGAGCGCCGCGATCGCTTGCGCGCCGCCGACCCGGTACACCTCGTCGATCCCGACCAACTCGGCGGCGGCTAGGACCAGGGGATTCAGAACACCGCGCGGGGTCGGCACCGTCATGACCAGGCGCTCGACCCCGGCCACCTTCGCCGGGATCGCGTTCATCAAAACCGACGAGGGATAGACGGCGGTACCGCCAGGGACGTAGAGCCCGGCGGCGGCAATCGGGCGCCAGCGGGCGGCGAGCCGCACACCAATCTCGTCGACATAATCGATTGGAGCGGGAAACTGGCGGCGATGAAATCCCTCGATCCGCTCCGCCGCGACCTTTAGCGCCGCAACGGTCTCCGGGGGCGCAGCAGCGGCACCATCGGCGATCTCGCGCCGCGTCAGCCTAAGGCCGCCGTCCGCAAGATCGACCCCGTCGAAACGGCGCGTATAGTCGATCAGCGCCGCATCGCCCCGGATGATGACATCCTCGATGATCTCGGCGACCGCGGCATCGACATCCGCTGCACTCTCGCGCTTGGCCGCGAGCAGGCGCTGGAACTTCCCCTCGAAGCCGGGATCGGAGGTGGAGAGGATGACCGGCATCAGCGCTCCTTGGCCTCACCCGAGGCGGGTGAGGGTCTTGCGCCGCCAACCGCTTCGCGCAAGCGCTCGATCCAGCCGCCGATCTCCTCGGGCCGGGTCTTCAGCGCCGGGCGATTGACGATCAGCCTGGAGCTCACTTCGGCAATCGGCTCGATCTCGATCAGACCGTTGGCCTGCAGGGTAGCGCCGGTCTGAACGAGATCGACGATGTGCTGGCAGAGCCCCAGCCGCGGCGCCAGCTCGATCGCGCCGTTTAGCTTGATGCATTCCGCCTGGATACCCCGAGCGGCGAAATGGCGGCGGGTTACTTCAGGGTATTTTGTCGCTACGCGCACATGGCTCGATCGTCTGATATCGGATTGCCCAAGTGCATCTGCCGTTACCGCGACGGCGAGACGGCAATGCCCGACATTGAGGTCGAGGGGCGCGTAGATTTCCGAATAGTCGAATTCCATCAGCACATCGTTGCCGGCGATGCCGAGCTGCGCCGCGCCGAAGGCGACAAACGTAGCGGCATCGAAGCTCCGGACGCGGATCAGGTCGAGATTGGACGCGCTGGTTGTAAATCGCAGCTGTCGTGAGGCGGGATCGTCGAAGGCCGGCTCGGGCTCGATGCCGATGCGGCGCAACAGCGGCATCACCTCGCCAAGAATCCGCCCATTCGGCAGCGCCATAATCAAAGGATCGCCGTGAACAGACCCGAGCTCGGCGATCATGAAACTGCATCCACATCATGACCGGGACGCCATGGCGTCGGCCAAGGGTCGCCGAGATCCTTGGCGTGGCACAAGATTCGCCCGACCTCGAGTCGGATCGCCGCATCGCCAGAAAATTCGAGGTGAACTGCGCCCCCTTGGGGGCGGATCGCCAGCAAGGACAGTATCCGGCCGTCATCGGTGCGGCGGAACCCACTGTAGGATACCGCCGTCACTTCGCTGAAGGTGACGCCGCACAAGGTCCGCTCGAAGGGTGACTCGCCAGGCGCTGGGCGGAGCCCGCTTTCCCAGCGAAATCGGTTGGCGACGAACAGGAAGCTGCGCTCTTCCGGGGCATAGGCGAGATCGCGGACAGCGACGAGCGCGTCCTGCAGGCAGGCCGAGATCACCGCCAGGTCTTCGCCGTCCTCGGCGCGCAATTTCAGCGCCGCGCCTTCGTCAGGCGCCATCCCGTAGCCTCTCGATCCGGGCATTGCACCCAGCGAGCTTTTCCTCGAGCCGTTCGTAACCGCGGTCGAGGTGATAGACGCGGTTGATCACGGTTTCGCCTGCTGCGGCGAGGCCGGCCACGACCAAGGACACTGAGGCCCGCAAATCGGTCGCCATGACCGGCGCCCCCATCAGCCGCGGCACGCCACGCACTAGCGCGGAGGCGCCATGAACGTTGATGTTGGCCCCCATGCGCGCCAGTTCCGGGACATGCATGAACCGGTTCTCGAAAATCGTTTCGGTGATCATCGAGGCGCCATTGGCGATCGTCATCAGCGCCATGATCTGCGCCTGCAGATCGGTCGGAAAGCCCGGATAGGGCTCGGTCATCACGTCGACGCCTTCGAGCCTCTCGGCGTAGCGCCGTACCGTGAGCCCGTCGCCGGTTTCCGCGACCTCGATGCCGGCGCCTTCGAGGATACGCGCAACCGCGGCGACGAGATCGAGGCGGGTTCCGGTGAGCCTGACCTCACCATTCGTCGCCGCGGCGGCCATGATGTAGGTTCCAGTTTCGATCCGGTCCGGGATGACCGAATGCGTCGCCCCGTGCAACCGCGGGACACCGAGGATCCTCAGACGGTCGGTGCCGATCCCGTCGATGCGTGCGCCCATCGCCACCAGACACTCGGCGAGATCGCTGATTTCCGGCTCGCGCGCGGCGTTGATCAGCAGGGTCTCGCCCTCCGCCAGGCTGGCCGCCATCAGCAGGTTCTCGGTGGCACCGACGGAGACCGCCGGAAAGGCGATCTCCGCGCCCCGCAATCCTTTGGGCGCGCGCGCGTCGATATAGCCTTCGCGCAGCTCGACTTCGGCGCCGAGCCGCTGCAACCCCTTTATGTGAAGATCGACCGGCCGGGGGCCGATCGCGCAACCGCCCGGCAGCGAGACGCGCGCGCGGCCGCAGCGCGCAACCAGCGGCCCGAGCACGAGCACCGAAGCCCGCATTTTCCGAACCAGGTCGTAAGGCGCGGTGCTGGAGGTGATATGCCCGGCCGACAATTCGAGGACGTGCCCCGAATCTGCACCCTCCTCGCCTCGCGTGAACGCTATGCCGTGCTGAACCAGAAGCTTCGCCATCGTCGCGATATCGGCGAGGATGGGAACGTTCCTCAGGGTCAAGGTTTCCGCCGTCAGCAGGGACGCAGCCATCAGCGGCAGGGCCGCGTTCTTGGCGCCGCCGATCGGGATTACGCCTTCGAGCGGCACGCCGCCATTTATGCAGATCTTGTCCATCGCCTCGATGCCCGCGCCGCCGCCTAACCCGGCGGCGGTATCCTATTCAATCGGTGGTCAAGCCGCCGTCGGGGTGCTTTTACTGGACAGCGAAGCGCCGCTCAAGCCGGCGGCTCGCCGTCACCTCCCGCGTCGTTTTTGGGGACCGCCGCGCCGGGACGGCGCTGAGCCCGAGCCTGCTCCTTGCGGCGCCGCAGATTGTCACGCAACGCCTTAGCCAAGCGTTCCTCGCGCGCCGCACGTTCGGTGCTCGGTTTTGTGCCGCGCTGCGGAGGTTCGGCCATCAGCAAATGGATCGGTGGGGCGCCGGCCCTGTCAAGTAAACAGTAGACTACTCCTCGACCCGGATCTTTGCATGTGTCGCAAGGATTACCGCCACCGCCTGCTTTGCAGCGTATTCGGCGGATTGATCCGGATGCTCGCGCCGCCAGGCTGCCACGCCCGCTCGGTAACATTCCACCGACGGGCGCCCAGAGCGACGCGCCAATTCGAACGCCTTCAATACCGCGCCCGCAGCGACATTAGTCGTCGGATCGACTTTCGAGACACGCCAAACCATCAGGCGCTCCAGAGGCTCCGCCGAAGACTTTTCTCGTGGTTAGCCACGATCAACGGGGCTAACATCACGGTTCGATAGGGGTTCCGGCTCGCCGCGACCAGGTTCTGCATGCTGATGAAGCGCGCCCGGCCGTGGCGCTCGAAACTTCGAGAGCTGAGGCGAACCGCCGCGCATGCATCGCGAGGACGCGCCGATATAACGAGCCTTCCCGGCCTTGACGATATCGTGCAATGCGGTCGAAGTACGGGAGTCCTTGGTTAAGGGAATTTAGTCGTCGATTGCCTGGTAGGCGGCGGTCCTGAAATCGCGGCATACCCGCGGTGGCACCGGTGAGGTCCAAGAGGCCTGGGTCAACAGAATCGTGACCATGTCCTCGCCAGGGTCGGATCGCCAAGAGGTGCCTAACCCGCCGTCCCAGCCATAGCTGCCGACCGGCGCCGCCATGTCCTCGCGCCGGGTGACGACGGCGACGCCGAACCCCCACCCTTGAGCGTCGAAGTCGCCGGGGAGGAGACCCGACACCGCCTTTTGCTGCGGGGTCAGTTGATCGGTCGTCATCGTCTCGACCGACGGTCGCGACAGGATGCGCCAGCTGCCGTGTCGGCCTTGGTTGAGCATCATCCGACCGAAGGCGAGGTAGTCGTCGACCGTCGAGACCAGCCCGCCGCCGCCCGACGGGAATGCCGGGGATCGGCTCCATTGGCCGCCCTCGGCCGGGTCATAAAGTTCGAGCGCTCCGGTTTCGAAATTGGTCGCGTACGCAGTCGTGAGCCGGTCGAGCTTCGATGCGGGCGCGCTGAAGGCCGTGTCCTTCATCCCGAGCGGCTCGAAGATGCGTTCTTGCAGAAAAGTCTCGAACGGCTGCCCCGAAGCACGTGCGATCAACACGCCCAGTACATCTGAGCCGGTGTGGTACATCCACTTCTCGCCTGGTTGGTGCATCAGCGGCAATGTGCCGAAGCGACGAAGCCACTCGTCGGGTCCCGGCGGGAGAGACGGCTCGGGCATCCCCTGGCCGAGCAGCAGCTCATTGACTGCAGTTTGGATCGGGTAGGTGCCGGGCGGCGCCATGACGATGCCAAAACCCATGCGGAAGGTTAGGAGATCGCGCAAGGTAATCGGCCGATTTGCCGGCTCGGTGTCGTCGAGCGGCCCCTCGAGCCGCTTCAACACCCGGCGACTGGCCAGTTCGGGCAACAATCCGTCGACTGGATCGTCCAGTCGCAGCTTGCATTCCTCGACCAGGATCATTGCGGCAACGGCGGTGATTGGCTTCGTCATCGAGGCGATGCGGAATATCGTATCGCGGCGGACCGGATCGCCGCCGCCCAGCGCCTTCAACCCGAGCGCTTCGACATGCGTCTCGCCGCGCCGGCTGACCAGCGCGACCAAGCCGGGCACCTCGCCGCACTCGACAAACCCGGCCATCACGTCGCGCAAGCGGGCGAGCCGCGCTTCCGATAACCCTGCAGAACTCATCACCGGGTGCCCCGCCCAACGCAGCCGAATTTGGCCTCGTTGGCGTCGTCGTATTCGTCGTGGTGCCGGACCCAATCCATCAAATTGTGGTGCGGTCCGGTCTCGTTGCGGCCCTTTGGCGTCAGATCGAGGACCATATAGGTCGTGATCAATTCCTCGGTGCCGCGCGAGTGGCTCGCGCGCCGCTCGGCGCTGAAGCGTCCGCGCTGGCGAGTGAATTCCTTTTCCTTGGCGAGCAGAGCCGTGCGCGCGGCAAACCATCCCCTGCGGGACACAATTTTGGGAGATTCCATGCAGCTGTCCTCCAGGATCCTAACTCTTCTGCCGTGACGGGGACGGCCATCGCTTGCCACGAGCGATGCGCCGATAGAAACGTTGATATCAACTGACCATGCGCTATGTCAACA
>Ga0207693_10003278_pt1 | contig 13860 bp, 19 predicted proteins | sample LARL81metaG_FD_184347 | JGI IMG/M metagenome (GOLD analysis project Ga0207693, IMG submission 184347) | Corn, switchgrass and miscanthus rhizosphere microbial communities from Kellogg Biological Station, Michigan, USA - LAR L8-1 metaG... | ecosystem: Host-associated > Plants > Roots >...
CGTCGCGCAGCTCTCCGCGCTGGTTGCCGAGTCGCGCCGGCTGGTCGGCAGCCTCACCAAACTATCCGATCAACTTAATCGAGAGCCGACGAGGATCATCTTCGGCGACAGGCGCAAAGGATACACACCCAAATGAGCAAGCGATCCTTTTCGATTGGCCGGCGCGCAGCGCTGGTGGGCGGCGCATCGGCGGTTGTGCTTGGCGCATGCAGCGGCATCATCGGCCCGCCCGCGTCCTCGCCGATCTATGTCTTGCGCCCGGACTATGCAGCCGCGCCGGCCGGTCCCGCGGTGCGCTGGCAGCTGACCGTCGAGCTTCCCCAAGCATCTGATGCGCTGGACACGATGCGCATACTGTTGCTGCAACCCACGGGCCAGATGGACTATTACGCCGACGCGAACTGGCAGGATCGCCTGCCCTATGTCTTGCAGGGAACTCTGGTCGAAGCCTTCGAGGCGAGCGGACGCATGCAGGCCGTCGGCCGCGACACGGAAGGCCTCAAGTCGGATTATCTGCTCGTCACCGACGTCCGCGATTTTCAAGCACGTTATGCCGCACCCGATGCACCACCGACGGCCGTCGTGCGCCTTGTCGCCAAGCTGGTTGCGACGCGCACGCGCACAATCGTCGCGTCCAAGGACGCGCGCGGCGAAGTGCAAGCCGCGCGCAACGACCTGCCCAGCGTGATCGCTGCATTCAACCAGGCGCTGGCCGGCGTGCAGGCTCAGATTGTCGAAGCAGCCCTGAACGCTCCGCCGCCGGCTTGACTCTATCGTGTTCAAATCACCGTGTGCGCGGACGCATTCCTGCCACAAAAAGACAAAGTAAGCTGGTCAATGCGCGCGCTGACTGACGCAAGCACTCCGGACGTATGGTATCGAAGAGATCGCGTTTGAGAATCGTCCAGGAGACGCCGATGCGTTGGTTGTTGGGCTTGGTCGTGGTTTCGTTTTTGGCGGCGAGTCCGGCCGGCGCCACCGACTGCAATCTCGGCGCGCCCGACGCGGCAAGCGCCGGCATTGGCTGCGCGCGAATTTGGATGGACCATAATCTTCATCTCAACGACATCGTCACGGTCGGCACGCACAACAGCTACAAGGAAGCCATCCCCGACAGGATCATGGGGCTCATTCGCATGGGCGCACGCAAGTCGGCCGAAGGTCTGGACTATTCGCACATTCCGCTCACCGACCAGTTGAACGATGGTGCGCGCGCGATCGAGATCGATGTCGTCTACGACCCGGCGGGCGGCCTCTACGCGCATCCGGCCGGCGCGGCGATGACGGGGTACGAGCTTCCCGCCGGCTTCGTCGAGACCATGTCGAAACCCGGATTCAAGGTACTGCACGTGCAGGACATCGATTTCCGCGCCGTCTGCATGACGCTGATCGCATGCTTGCAGGAATTGAAGGCATGGTCGAAGGCGCATCCCGATCACATTCCGATTCTGCTGACCATGAATGCCAAAGACGACGAGATTCCCTTTCCGGGCTCTGTTACGCCGCTCAAGTTCGACACGGCAGCATTCGATGCTCTCGATGCCGAGATACTGTCGGTCTTTTCGCGCGACAACATCGTCACACCGGATCAGGTGCAGGGGAGTTACCCCACCTTGCGCGACGCCGTGCTGCAGCACGGCTGGCCAACGCTCGGCGAGACGCGGGGAAAGATACTGTTCGCGCTCGATGAGGAAGGCGACAAGCTGAAAGCCTATCAAGGTGGCCGCAAATCGCTCGAAGGCCGCGTGATGTTCATCAACACGACGGAAGATTCGCCCGCCGCCGCTTATCTCACGCTCAACGAAGCACTGACCGACACGGCACACATCACGAAGGATGTGGAGCTCGGCTTCTTGGTGCGCACGCGTGCAGACGCCGACACCGTCGAGGCGCGCACCAACGACACGGCGCGCCGCGACAAGGCGCTCGCGTCAGGCGCGCAATATGTTTCAACGGACTACATGCACCCAGACACGCGCTTTGGCGCCTATCAAGCGCGCCTGCCCGATGGTGTGATTGCAGCCTGCAACCCGATACGCCGGCCAGAGCGTTGCGCCGGACTACCCGTCGAAGCTTCGCGTTGATTTTGTTGTTGCACAGCTCGAGGCTTGGCCCTCGCCCTTCGACACGTTCAGGGTGAGGGCCAAATTAAAATCCTCATCCTGAGCCTGTCGAAGGACGAATGCCGAGCTGAGAATGCGTCGAATTGCAATCTGACTTCGACGGCAATCATTTCCGCCGTTGCTTGCGCGCGGCGTAGCGCGCGTCGCGCGCCGCCTTTTGTTCGGCGGCGAGCGCAACGAGGCGATCCGCCTCCTCGCGCCGCGCCTTAAGCCGCGCTTCTTCGGCAAGTTTTTCCGCTTCCAGGCGCGCCGCCTCCCGCGCCGCGCGCTGCTCGGCGTCGCGTTGCGCTTTTGCGGACTTTTCGGCGACCCGGGCGGCGAGACGCGCTTCGCGCTCTTCCGCCTGACGTTTCCGTTCGGCCTGACGCCGGGCGAAGTCCGGATCGTTCAACGGCGATTTGGCGCGAGCGCGCTCGAGCTGTGCCTGTTTAGCTTTGGCCGCCGTTTCGAGTTTGTCGTTGAAACCTTTTTCCTTGAATCCGCGCATGCAATCCGGCCTGTCATCCTTCGAAAGGGAGAGAAAGCGGAACCTACGCTAGCGCGGCCGATTTTCAAGCCGGAACTGGCGTGCAATTCGCCTTAAATGTGGGATAAGGCGCGATGGCACCGCCGCTTCTGTTACTTCAGGACATCCACATCGCGTTCGGGAACACCGCAGTTCTGGATGGTGCGCAGCTCGCGCTCTCCGCCGGCGAACGGCTCGGCCTTGTCGGGCGCAATGGTTCGGGCAAGTCGACATTGCTGAAAGTGGCAGCGGGTCTCATGGAGGCCGACCGCGGCACGCGTTTCGCCCAGCCAGGCACCACCATTCGCTATCTGCCGCAGGAACCAAGTCTCTCAGGTTTCGCAGATACCCACGCCTATGTCGAAGCCGGTCTGATGCCGGGCGACGATCCGGCCCGCGCCTATTACCTCCTTGGCAAGCTCGGCCTTTCGGGCGCGGAAACACCGGAAGCACTTTCCGGCGGCGAAGCTCGGCGCGCCGCATTGGCACGCGCGCTCGCGCCGCGGCCGGATGTTCTTTTGCTCGACGAGCCGACGAACCATCTAGATCTTCCCGCAATCGAGTGGCTGGAAGCTGAACTTGCCAGCCTCAAATCCGCGCTGGTCCTGATCAGCCACGATCGCCGCTTCCTGGAGACACTATCGCGCTCGACGCTGTGGCTCGACCGTGGCCAGATACGCAGACTGGAACAGGGTTTCGCTGCATTCGAAGCCTGGCGCGATGTCGTTCTCGCGCAGGAAGAGAGCGAGCGCCACAAGCTCGACCGCAAGATCGCCTCGGAAGAGGACTGGATCCGCTACGGCGTCAGCGCCCGGCGCAAACGCAATCAGGGTCGCCTCGCCAAGCTCGACGCTCTGCGTCAGGCGCGTCGCGAACAGGTCAAGGTCGCAGGTGCAGTGAAGATGACCGTCAGCGGAATGGATTCCGCCGGCACGCGGGTCATCGATGCCAAACGCATTTCCAAACGCTGGGGCGAAAAGGTCGTTGTCCGCGATTTTTCACTGCGCATCCATCGCGGCGATCGGGTGGGCATAGTGGGCGCCAACGGTGCCGGAAAGACGACTCTCGTCAATCTGCTCACCGGCATACTCGCGCCCGAATCCGGCAACGTGAAGATCGGAGCCAACGTCGAGATTGCCCGCCTCGATCAAGATCGCGTCATGCTCGAACCGGAAGATACGCTCGCCAATGTGTTGACCGGAGGAGCCGGCGAACTCGTTTCGGTCGGAGGCAAGATGCGCCACGTCGTCAGCTACATGAAGGACTTTCTGTTCACGCCGCAACAGGCGCGCACGCCGGTGCATGTCCTCTCGGGCGGCGAGCGCGCCCGGCTTCTTCTTGCCAAGGCGCTCACGTGTGCGTCGAATCTTCTGGTGCTCGATGAGCCTACCAACGATCTCGACCTCGAAACGCTCGAACTTCTCGAAGAAATGATCGACGACTATCCTGGTACGGCGATCTTGGTGAGCCACGACCGCGACTTTCTCGATAGGGTAGCGACATCCATCCTGATGGCGGAGGGCGACGGCCATTTCGTTGAGTATGCCGGCGGCTATAGCGACATGGTCGCGCAACGCGGACGCGGCGTCGAAGCGACGCCGAATTCGTCTGGAAAGTCGGCAAAGCTGCTTAGAAAGGATGGACGCGCGCGTCGCGAAGGGCAGAAGCGCAAATTGAACTTCTCCGACCGGCATGCCCTTGAGCAGTTGCCCCACCGGCTGTCGGAATTGGACAAACTGATCGCGGACCTGCAACAGCGACTCTCAGTCCCGTCGCTCTACTCCGACGATCCCAAGACGTTCGCCGCGCTGTCGCAGAAACTGGCCGACGCGCAACATGAGCATGCGGCAAGCGAGGAACGCTGGCTCGAGCTTGCGCTGTTGCACGAACAGTTAGAGCGCGGCTAGGGGATGGACCATGCCTCAGTGTCCCGCCGCGGTTACGGTCTTGAGCGGGACGCGCGATTCAAGGGCGTACTCCGGCGACCGCAATTTCTGCAGGCGATAGCCCATGCCGAATTCGCTCACCAGGGCGAAACCATGCGGTTCGAAAATGCGCCGCAAACTGTGGGCATAGACCTGCACGGTTCCCTTCGTCGTGCTCAGTCGCGCCATGATTTGTTCGAAGCTCACGGGCTGGCCGTTGGCTTTCAGCAGCATCTCCGCGAAGCGTGCGCGCTTACGGCCCATGACGTGCTGCACGCCGTTTATTTCGATGTAGGGTCGGTGGGAGTTGACTTGGATCATTGTTCCTCGGCGTGTGGTGGATGGTGCATTAGACGTTGCCGCGCGAAATTGCACATTTCCGGCTTTCTGCGAATGCTGTTCGAGCCATGCCAATCGCAATTCTCAAAAGCGACCGGCAACAAGGCAGCGCGTCTCTGTCGCGCCTCATGGATCCGACGCTTGAATTTGCGCGGAGGAGCGCTGGGTGAACGCTGGCTCCGTTATTTCGCCAAGGATGACGAACTCCTGATGCGGATATTTTGCACGCAGCCGCACGATCTCGCGATGCGCCTGTTCTAGCGTCATCACCGCTGCCACCGGACCTCTGGACGAATAGCCGCCCGAGGTCTCGCGGCGAAAAATTGCAAACTTTGTGATCATCGAGCGACTTGCCTCATGCCTCTCTTGCCCAGGCTCGATTCGCAGCTATGCCGGCGCCCCACCACATGCCTTCGACCCTGCCCGCTGGGGCGGCCGCGAGGCGACTACTTCTCGTGCTGGCGCGAACGGCGACCGGCCTGCGAGCCTGACGACAAATTCCTCAGGCCAATCAAGCCGGAACTGCGGCTGCAATCCCCACAACCGAAGCGCTTGGCGCGACGCTAACCACGGAACGCAGGTTCGGTTGTGACAAATGTGGGACAAAACATTGCGCCTGCGACGAAAGCGTCACGTCGGTTCAGCAGAAGACGAGAACGGTTCGCTTGAGTACAAAAGCGCGCGCAACGCTCGTCCGGGAAATTGAAAACGCCGAGCGCGAGGCGGTGAGCGCTCGGCGGACGAATTAGAGGTTGCTCGAGACCGTCGTGAAGGTCGTCGACAGACTCGTGCCGACTGCGGTCACAGCGCCGATGATGACCACCGCGATAAGGGCCGCGATCAGGCCATACTCGATCGCCGTAGCGCCACTCTCGTTTTTGATGAAGCTAGCGAATGTCGTCATTTGAATTGCTCCGAAGGAGACGCGTCATTCTCCCGCCAATGCGCGAACGCGCCGATAACGCAATGTCTACAATTTTAAGGAAGCGTCTCATGAGAGGTGAGATTTGCCAATGAAATCAGTACCTGCGGCAAATCTGCATGACATTTAACACGACGGCTTGCGGCCAGCGCTACCAGTCTCATAGTCATCGGCAACGCCGCGCGGTCTTTGCGTGTTATTTGATGGTTCTATGAAAATCGAGCAAAAACAGATTCAGGCCCTGGCAGGCTTTCGCAACGCCCTCAGGCGATTTCTCGCCTTCAGCGAGGAAGTAACACGCGCCGAGGGGGTCACGGCGCAGCAATACCAGGCGCTGCTTGCGATCAAGGCGCAACCACACGGCGCCATGACGGTCGGTGACCTCAGTGCCGAGCTTCTCTTGAAAGCGAACAGCACGGTCCAACTTATCGATCGACTGGCGCGGATGGGACTGGTTCGTCGTCAACGCCGCGATTCGGATCGCCGACTGGTTCAGCTCACCTTGACGGATGCGGGCAATGCGTTGCTGTTGCGTCTGGCAGCGCTCCACCTCGGACAGTTGAGCATGCGAAAGAAGCAACTGGCGGATATTCTGCGTCAGCTAAAGAACATGTAGCTCGGCCGCCGCGTGCGCGCCGTCCGAGGGCTAAAGGTGCATTAGCTTTTCGACGATGCGCGGACCGCGCGTCTTACGCGCCGTACGTTTCTTACCTGCCGTCGATTTAATTTCGCGCTCCAACGTCGAAAGCTGGGGAGGAGTCAGCTCGCCCTCGATGGCCACCCAGATATCGATTTCTTCAGGATGATCCTCATCGTCGGCGGGAAACAGAAAGGCATTGAATTGACTCATGGGCAGGATCTCGTCCACTCGCTGTTCCAGGTTTGGCAGCCGGTCTTTGATCTCCAACAACTGGCGACAATCGGCATCATCGATAACGGCGCGGTAGAGGATCATCTCACATCTCCTCTGTTGAGGCAGAGCGAACGCATTTCAATTCATCGCTCTCCCATTTCCGAAGCTCACTGTTGCCCGTCAGGCTGTGGAGGGGTTGCTGGCGCCGGAGTGGTCGAAGGGGCTGGCGCAGACTCCGGAACCGGGGCATTTGCCGGCGTCGACACGTCAGCCGGCACGCTGGGCGCCGCTGCGGAATTGTCGGACGTCGCCGGTGTTACGTTGCTGCTCTTGCGGACATGCGCGACTCTGGTCGGCGATTTGGCAGCCGGCGCCGCTACGGCGTGCTGATACGGCGAAGCCGGAGTAACGATAGGCGCTGGCGTTGCTGGCGTTGGTGCCACGGCCGGTGCAACCGGCTTCATTGGCTTCATTGGCAGAGGCTCTGTGGAAGCAACCACGCGCGGTGCGGTGGAGCTATTCCACATGCCCGTCGAGAGCGTGTAGGCGCCAAGCGCGCAAACACCTAGTGCTACGACGACTGCTCCCATGATTTTGGGAGTGTTGCTGGGTTCAAGTTCCGAGGCGTCGGGGCGTCGTAGGTCGCCACCGAGGTCAAGCGCCGGACGCAAATCTCCAGTTGGCCGCAACTGCTCGCTGGATAGAAGATTCTCCGTTGGACTCAACGATTCCGTCCGCAAATCACCCGTCGTTTGCAGATCCTCCATCGGACTCTCCTGTTATATTGGTTGCCTTCGCTGAGGAAACGCGTGGCGCTGCCGGAGGTTCCGCAAAGCGCGTCAACGATTTGCAACGCGCTGTAAGTGCAGGGAAACCGAATTTATGCGGTGGTAAAATTTTCCCGAATCCGTTCACATCTATTGTTCGTAGTTCCCAACTGAAATTCCTTCAGCACGCGACGTTCAGGTTGCAAAGAGCGTTGTCCGCTGGTTGCATTGCCCCATTTCGACAAAATCGGAACAGCGCAGTGTGCAATTAAGCAAACCTCGCCGCCAAAAGGCTGGCGTGGCACACGCCTTGCGCGTCCCAGTCTGACTTGATCCGGAGTTGGACGATGTCTTCGAACCGAACAACTGACTTCAGCGGCAAGATGCTTGGACGGGCCGGCGCGCTCGCCGAATATCGACGCTCGGATTACTACTTCGCACGCAGCCAATCGCCTCAGTTCAAAGATTTGCCCTGGGACTTCCGCACCGATGCCATAAAGCCTTGGTCGAAATATGCAGGCGTCGCGATCGCCGGTGCCGCTGTCGCCGCGCTTGCTTGCACGCTGGTCTAGGAAACGAAAACCACGGGCCTACCTACGGGTGAGCCGCGCGCGTTTGGGATATATTGGCCGCCGCATGTTGGGTGGGAGGGGTCATGAGCGATGCGGCGCCAGTTGCCAAGAAGAACCGTTGGGCCTGGATACTGTGGTGGCAGATCGATCCGGCCGAATTGGAGAGGCAAGTCGCGGAGTATGACAGCCTCGGTTTCTTTCACTCCATGCGCGGTCTTTCCGTAATCTGTCTTTCCTTGAGCGTCGCGCTGACGGTCACTCTCATCGGTTTTGGTGCGTTGGGCCTGGGCGCGTCCGCCTTCATCGACGCGGCCATCATGGCGATCCTCGCCCTGTTCATCTATCTCGGTCACCGCTGGGCATCGATGGCAGCGATGATCATCTGGACAATCGAAAAAGTGCTCATAGCGGTGGGAGGTTTGGGCACGAGCCATGTGAGCGGCGCGATGGTCATCAGCCAGCTCATCTGGTGGGCCATCTATATGCACGCATTCTACTTCACATTTCGGATTGAGCAGAAGCGCCGACGCTAGAGCCGGTTGCCGCGTGGCAAAATGAACGTGGCGGACAGGGTGGGATTCGAACCCACGATACCCGTCAAGGTACTCCGCATTTCGAGTGCGGTGCCATCAACCACTCGACCACCTGTCCGTCCGAGGGGCTCAGATACTGAAGCCCGGCGTCGATGGCAAGCGCAGTCGCCGGACTAAGCGCCGCTTCAGTCGTTCTCGCCCGCCAGCCAGCGAACTTCGCTTCTTGCGGTGGGTGACAGGAGCGGCGCCGCGACGGCGAGAACCGCCATCATCTCTTCGGCAAAACCGAAAGGCGGATTGACGATGATAAGGCCGGACGCAGCAAGCCGCTCCTTAGCGCCGCCGCGCTCGTCTGCCTCAAGCTCGATCGTAACGCGAACGACCTTCTTGGCGCCGGCGGCCAGCACTGCGCCGGCGAAGGCATGCGCCTCGCCGGCCGATTTGACCGGATACCAGAGAAGGTAGATTCCGTTGGCAAAGCGTGCCAGCGCATCGCTCAGCGCGCGCGCCACTTGTTGAAATTCGTCAGGCGATTCGTACGGCGGATCGATCAACACCAGACCGCGCCTTTCCGGCGGCGGCAGCCGCGCTTTCAGGCGCGCGTAACCGTCGGCGCACTCGCTGCGTAGGTTGGCGAACGGAGCAAGTGCTTTCGTCAGTGCGGCGGCATCGTCTGGATGTTTTTCGATCCCGACAAAACGATCCTGACGCCTGAGCAGGCGTGCGGCGATTAGCGGCGAGCCCGGATAAAGGCCTTCGCCCGTTGTCTTCACGATTTCGATGTAGCGCCGGAGCAAGGCAGGCCACGATGAGTGAGAAGCCGCCGCAAGAATACGTCCGATGCCCTTCTCCGCTTCGCCGGTGCGCCGGGCCGCCTCGCTCCGCAGATCGTAGAGCCCGCGTCCGGCGTGTGTATCGATCACCGCAAACGCTGCGTCCTTGCGGCCGAGATGCAGGAGGATCGCCACCAGCGCCAGGTGCTTGACGACATCGGCGAAGTTTCCGGCATGAAAAGCGTGTCGGTAGTTCATCTATTCGCAGAAGATCCGCACCTTGGCGCGCTCGTGATCGACATCGACTTGCAAATCGCGCAGCTGCTCGACGATATCTTCGAGGCTTTCCGGCGTCAGCTTGCCGATATCGACGTCGATGCCTTCCTTGCGCAGCGCCTCGTTCACCTCGGTGCGGGCGCGCGGCGGAATGATGCTGGTGAGCTTCACACCGGCGCGCAGAAGCTGCATCGGCACGCGGACGTTGACCTTTGTTGGCCCGTCGACGTCGTCGTGTGCATCGACCACCACGCGTAGATATTTGATCTTGTCGTTGCGGCGTGTCTCGCCGGCACTTCCCGCACTCGCCGGTTCGCGCTCCAAAGCGGCCAGCAGCCGCTCGGCCTGATCGGCGGTTATCTTGCCCTGGGCCAGCATGTCCAGGATTTGGCGGCGGTTCTCGCTCATGGCGATGTGCTCCTAGTAAACGTGAATGAAAACGGAGGCCTCAGGCGATTCCACTTCCACATGGGTTCCGTTGAGGTTGCCGAGCACGGCGAAGAATGCGCCGAGCGTGGCGAAGGGGTGGATGTCGATCGCCGCGCAGACCACGAAGTAGACCGGCAGCAGCACCAGAAGGAACGGCAACAGCAGCAGCCAGATCAGAAACAACGGCACCCACAGGCGAATGCGGCGGCTCATCTTGTTGGGCAGAATATGCACGACGGCGAGAAGCGGCGGACGCATCATTTTCCCTCCAGTTCGGCAATGGCCTCGGCGGCCGTGATCTCGCCGCGGTCGAGGCGGTCGAGCACTTCGCTGCGCGGCGGCGTCGGATTGGTGTCGACGAACTCGAGCGCCGCGGCGATGCGGTTGAGCCTAGCCTTGATGGTCGGGTAGCTCACGCCGAACACCTGCTCCATATCCTTGATGGAGCCGTGGCTCTTCAAGAAAGCGGCGATGAAGATCTGATCTTCGAGCGCGAGGCGTGCGAGCTGCGGCAGTTCGAACGCGCCTTCGATGACGATGTCACGATCCGCGAGCCTGACCCGCTCCACGATGAGCGGCGCGCCTTGCGTCAGCTGGGCTAGTTCTTGCCAATCCTTGGCCTTGGGCATGGGTGAACCGTCTCGATCACCCAGTAGAGATATATCAAGAAAATTGATTTTTCAAGATCGATATATTGATTTTTTCAATTTATAGTGCAAGATATTGAAATAGTTACGATGTTAATGGGAGTTCCCTATGCGTCCCGACGTCAGGTACGAGCCCGCGCGATTTTATCTGCTCACCTACTGCTTCTCATGGACGCCTTGGGTTGCGGCGGCGTGGTGCAGCTTTCGTCCCGGACTGGAGTCGCTTGATCAGTTGCTCATGCTGGCGGGTCTTCTTGGGCCGCTCGTGAGCGCGCTCGTTTGTCTGCGCCGCGAACGCCGGCAAGAACTTTGGCACGACTTCAAAGACCGCCTCGTCAATCTACAGCGGCTGAATTGGCGCTATCTGCCCGTCACGTTTTTGCTGATGCCGGCCGCGGCCTACATCGCCATCCAGATTTCGTTGAGCTTTGGCCGAAGCGCAACGCAGTTCGCGTTGATACCGAATCTGCTCGCCATGGTTCCGCTCATGTTTCTGGCGCCGACACTCGAGGAGTTGGGTTGGCGCGGCTACGGCGTGGACGCGCTACGGGCGCGTTTCGCCATGTGGCCGGCAACTTTGCTGTTCGCCGCGCTTTGGGCGATCTGGCACGTGCCGCTGTTTTTCATCAATCACACCTATCAGCACGATCTCTGGCCCCAGAGCCCGATCTATGTGGCCAACTTCTTCGTCAGTGTCATCCCGGCGGCGATCATCGCAAATTGGCTCTACTACAAGCACAGGCGCTCGATTCCGGCCGCCATCCTGTTTCATTTCATGCTCGACGCGGTGGCGGAAAGTTTCCGCATTGAGCAGTTCACCAAGTGCATCGTCACCGCGGTTTTTCTGGCCGTGGCCGTGGCGGTCGTGCTTATGGATCGACGCTCGTTCACCGAAGGCCCGCGCGATTTCATCGACGGGCCGGGTGCGCAAGCGCGTTGACTGCTACCGCGAAATCGCCTCCAGCGAGAGATTCCTCGTTCGCGGCCCGAAAAAGCCGATTGCGAGCGCAACCACCAGCATGCTGGCGGCGATCAACACAAAGACTCCGGCGACGCCGAAGCGGTCCAGGAAAAAGGCGATGACGAAGGCGCTGAACACGGTCGACAGGCGGCTGAACGAATAGACGAAGCCGACGCCAAGCGCACGGATGCGCGTGGGATAAAGCTCGGCCTGATAGGCATGAAACGAGAAGGACATTATGTTGTTCGCCAACGTAATGAGCGCGCCGAAGAATATGAGCGGCAGAGCGTCCCTCGTCTCGCCGAAGGCCAATCCGAAGACGGCAACCGAAAGCGCCGCACCGGTGATCAGCCATTTACGCTCGATCTTGTCGGAGTAGAAGGCGGCGAGAAGCGGTCCGAACGGTGCTGCGATGGCGATGACGAAGGTGTAGCCGAGGCTCGCCGTCACCGCGATGCCCTGTTTGATCAGGAAGCTCGGCACCCAGTTGGAGAAGCCGTAGAAGCCCACGGTCTGAAACAGATTGAAGACGATGAGCATGAGCGTGCGGCCGCGGTAGGGCGCACGCCATAGCTCGACGAAGCTGCCGCGCGTGGTCTCAGCCCCGGCTTCGGCAGACGGTTCGGCCAGCACGGCGCCTTCCGTCACGGCTTGCGTCTCAAAGCGCGTGACGATTGCGTCGGCTTCGGTCAGCCGGCCGTGTTCGGCGAGCCAGCGCGGGCTCTCCGGCACCGCAAGTCGGATGAACCAGACGATCACCGCTCCGGCCGATCCTGCGAGCACCACCCAGCGCCAGCCGTCCAACCCGAACGGGGCATGCGGCACCAATAGCCAGGCGAGAAACGCCACCACCGGGATGGCGCTGAATTGAACCACCTGGTTGAAGGCGAAGGCGCGGCCGCGAATGTGCCGCGGCACGAGTTCGGCGATGTATGTATCAATCGTGACGAGCTCGACGCCGATGCCGATGCCGGCGATGAAGCGCCACAGATCGAGGCCGAGCGCCGTCGTCTGGAACGCCATGATCGCCGCCGCGACCGTGTACCAAAGAAGAGATGTGGTGAAGATCGCGCGCCGGCCGAAACGGTCCGCGACAAAGCCGAAGAGTGCCGTGCCGAGATAAAGGCCTGCGAAGAATGCCGCCACGAAACCGGCAAGTCCCGTCGTGCCGAAGAGCCCGGGCGTCGTCGCCGTCAGGATGCCGCTCTTGACCAGTCCCGGGCCGACGTAAGCCGACATGAACATGTCGTAGAATTCGAAGAAGCCACCAAGCGACAAGAGCAGCACCCGCCGCCACATGGCCCGCCCGGCCGGCAGCCGCTCGAGCCGCGCCGCGATGTCTCCTCTCGAATGCATTGCGCCCCCGCTACGAGGCAGAATCGCCTCCACGTCGTTCCCTGTGCAATATTCGCCGCTGCCGGACGCCTGCGAAAGACTTTTCTCCATGCCGCTCGAGATGGACTTCCCGTTGAGCGCGTGGTTACGCGCCCGCTTCGCGGCGGGTCAGCCGTTCGTGATCGGTGTGGCGGGTGGGGTGGCGGCCGGCAAAAGCACCTTTGCGCGCGCGTTGCGCGACGAGCTCCAAACCTGGAGCGAACATCCGCGCGTCGAGATCGTTGCGACGGACGGATTTCTCTTTCCGAACGCCGTTCTGGCAGAACGCGGCATCACGATGCGCAAAGGTTTTCCGGAATCCTATGACGTTGCGGCATTGCGCGCCGCCGTCGGCGCGCTGCGACGTGGTGAACGTGTCGAGATTCCGCTCTATTCGCACGTCACCTACGATATCGACACAGAACGCAAAGAGGTCGTCGACGACGCCGATATCGTCATTTTCGACGGACTGCATCTCGCGCAGATCGAGACAACGGATGCGCCGCGCCTGATCGATGCGCTGCTCTACCTTGATGCGGAGGAAGACGTCATCGAGCGCTGGTTCACCGACCGCTTGGTGCCGCTGATGGAAGCCGGCGTCGACGATCAGAACTCCTTCTACTACGCCTTTCGCACGATGGACGATGCGGGGCGGCGCGACTTTGCCAAGCGGGTCTGGCAAGGCATCAATCTGCCCAATCTGCGCGACCACATCATCAAGGATCGCGATGCGGCCGACCTCGTGCTGCACAGAACTGCCGATCACCGCATCGACAAGGTCACGGAGCACACGCGATAAGGGCGCGCGCGGCGCGTCCATACGCTGTCGCTATGGTTTGGTGCGGGCGGTCGGAATCGAAC
>Ga0207693_10003281_pt1 | contig 13856 bp, 10 predicted proteins | sample LARL81metaG_FD_184347 | JGI IMG/M metagenome (GOLD analysis project Ga0207693, IMG submission 184347) | Corn, switchgrass and miscanthus rhizosphere microbial communities from Kellogg Biological Station, Michigan, USA - LAR L8-1 metaG... | ecosystem: Host-associated > Plants > Roots >...
CTCCCTCCGGCCGCGACCTGGCCTTGCTCAAGGTGCCGGATGGCAACTATCCGATGCTGCCGCTGGCCGACTCCACGGGGGCCCAGATCGGCGATCCGATCCGCATCCTGGGCTTCCCCGGGGTTGTGCTCTCGCACGAGCTCTTGAATCAGTCGGCCAGCGTGGATGCCTCGGTCACCAACGGCGCGGTGTCGGGGTTCAAGCAGGACAAGGCCAACAACCCGTATATCCAGACGGATGCGCCGGCGGCGTGGGGGAACTCGGGCGGGCCCGTCATCAATGCCAAAGGCGAGTTGCTTGGCGTGCTCACCTTCGTCTCCCTGGCCCCCGGTCCCGAGGGCAGCATCGTGCAGGGCTTCAACTTCATCATCCCTGCCCAGGCCGTCAAGGACTTCGTCACGGGCACCCCAGTCAAGATCAACGACCTCGGGAAGTTCAACCCGGTGTGGTTCGCGGGGCTGCACGACTTCTTCACCGAAGACTTCAAGGACGCCGTCCGCAAGTTCGAGCAGGCCGACAAGATCCTGGTCGGGCTGGCCGACCTTCGGCGCATGCTGGGCGAGGCCAAGGAGAAGGTCAAGAACCCGCCGCCCAAGCCCTTCCCGTGGATCTGGGTCGCCATCGGCGTCACCCTGCTCTCCGCGGGCGGCTATGGATCGCAGGTGTTCTTCCGCTGGCAGAAGAATCGCTACCGGGTCAGCCCCTACGAGGTCATCAAGCTTCTCGAGACGGGCAAGCAGCCGGTGATCCTCGATGTGCGACAGCAGACGCAGTACGACCTGAATCCCATCAAGATCCACGGGTCGCTCCGGATCGCTCCCGAGGAGCTCAAGGACGGCGGAGTGGCCAGCCTCGATCTCGACACCTCGCGCCCGGTCGTCGCCTACTGCACCTCGCAGGACGAGCAGACGAGCGCCAACGTAGCGCGCGACCTGCGGAAGCTGGGCTTCAAGGACGTGAAGATTCTCAAGGGGGGGCTCGGCGCGTGGACCAATGCCGGGCTACCCATCGAGACCCGCCAGGACATCTCGCCGCTGGGCCAGGAAATGTACAAGGCCCTCCTGGGCGGCGGCTAGGCCGCGTCAGTCCTCGAAGCGCGCCCGTAGCTCGGGCGGGGTGACGGGGCAGGCATCGTCGGGCGGCCGGAAGAGCAGGTGGCGCACCCGCGCCACGGCGTCATAGCCCGCATCGCGCACCCACCGTGGCACCATCCTGAGCAGCCTGCCCCAGAATCTCCACGCGCCCCCCACCCGCTCCAGGACGTGAATGACCGCGGCGCTCCGCACGAGGAGGGCACCGTCGGGCGTGAGGGCCACGATGCTGTCGGGCAGCCCCGTGCGCCCGGCTTCGGGCACCCGGCGTCGAAAGGCCTCGCTGTCGAGCGACGCGAAGCGGAAGCGCGCGCCGTCCGGATCGTGGGCGATGGCGAAGCGCACGGCGCGGTGGCAGAGCCCGCAGCCGCCGTCGTAGAAGACCAGGGAGTGGTCGGCCATGGTCAATCCAGCTGCACCCGCTCGTTGAGCGTGCGCAGGGCGGCCCGCGCCTCGCGCACCAGCGCCTCCACCACCTCCGCCGCGCCCGGCAGATCGTGGACGAGGCCCACGCTCTGTCCCGCGTGCATGGGAAAGTACTCGCGGTTCTGCTGCTGACTGGCCGCGGTGTAGACGTCGACGGCCGCGGTGGACTGAAGGAGCGATGGAAGCACGGGCGCCCCGGACGCCGCGTACTGCTCGGTGAACGCATTCCTGAGGGTGCGCGCATAGAGTCCGGTGAAGGCATGGGTGATGGTGGTCGCTTCGCTGCCCTGCTCGAGAATGGCTTTCTTCCAGAACTCGGGAGCCCCGGAGTCGCGCGTCGCCACGAATCGGGTCCCGAGCAGCGCCCCCACCGCTCCCAGGGCGAGGGCGGCCACGATGCCGCGGCCATCCGCGATGCCCCCCGCGGCGATCACCGGCAGGTTAACCGCGTCGACGATCTGGGGGACGAGGGCCATGGAGCCGACCTGCGCGGCATCACGCGAGGCCGGCTTGACCCACGTCGACCGGTGGCCGCCCGCCTCGCTTCCCTGGGCCACCACGGCGTCCACGCCGGTGGCCGCCACCGCGAGCGCGTCGTCCAACGTGGCCACCATGGCGATGATCTTGGTCCCGCGCTCGTGGCAGCGGGCGACCATGTCCCGGGCCGGCTTGCCGAGCCCGATGCTCCACACGGGCACCCGCTCGTCGAGGATGACCTCGAAGGCCTCATCGATCACGTCGGGGAAGGGAGCGGGGCGAGCCGAGTTGGACGGAATGCCGAGCTGATGGCGGAAGGTGTCGAGGGTGTTCTGGACCTGGCGTACCGCATCCTCGGGCAGGCTGGCCGGATCCGCGGGCGGGCGGATGGAGGTGTGCAGCCACAGGTTGACGCCGAAGGGCCGATCGGTGAGCTCGCGCACCCGACGGATGGCGTGGCGGAGCTGGTCTTTCGAGAGCCGGAGCCCGGCGAGGATACCGAGTCCGCCCGCGCGCGAGACCTCGGCGACCAGCTCGGGCCCGGCCACCGAGCCCATGCCCGACTGGAGAATCGGGTACCGGATGCCCAGGAGATCGCAGAGCGCGGTGCGCAGCTCGCTCATGTCGAACCCTCCCTCAAATCAATAACCGAGCGCGGCGCCGTCGGCCCGCGGATCCGAGCCGCCGACGAGGCCGCCGTCGGGATCGAGCCAGATGCACTGCGCGTGGCCGAAGAGATCGTCCCACTCTTCACCCATCTTCACCTCTTGACCACGCGCCGCGAGATCGGCCACGAGATCGCGGCTGTATCGCCCTTCGATGTTGAGGGCGCGCGACGGCGTGCCCCAGGTGCGGCCGTACAGCCAGCGCGGCGCCTCCACGCAGGCCTGCGGGCCCAGACCGCGGTCGATCCGGCGCGTGAGCAGCGCGGCCTGGGTCTGGGGCTGGCCTTCGCCTCCCATGGTTCCGTACACGAAGCGCGGCCGCCCGCCCTCGAGGTACATGGAGGGAATCAGGGTGTGCATAGTCCGCTTCCCCGGCGCGAGGGCGTTTGCCTGCTTCGGATCGAGGGAGAAGAAGGAGCCACGATTCTGGAGGACGACGCCCGTGTCGCCGGCTACGAGCCCGGAGCCCCACGTGAAGTAGAGCGACTGGATGAGGGAGACGGCGTTGCCCTGGGCGTCCGCAGTCACGATGGCCACGGTGTCGCCGCCCATTGCTCCCGCGGGCGCGGTGGGGATGGCCCGCTTCATATCGAGGCGCGAGCGAAGCTGGGCGATGCGCTCGGGGGCCAGCAGCTCCTTCGGACTCTTCTCCATCCACGCCGGATCGGTGAGGTAGCGGTCGCGGTCTTCGAAGGCGAGCTTGGCCGCCTCGACGAGGAGGTGGACATAGTCGGCCTCGTCGAGCTCGGCCACGTCGAAGCCGTCGGCCACGCCCAGCATGGCGAGAGCCGACATGCCCTGGGTCGGCGGCGGGAAGCTCGCGGCGTGGCCCTTGCGATAGGCGATGCGGAGCGGCTCCAGCCAGTCGCTGCGGTGCTCCGCGAAATCCTCCACGGCGAGGGGGCTGCCCGCCTGGCCTGCGGCGGATGCGATACGCCGGGCGATGTCGCCGCCGTAGAAGGCATCGGGGCCGCCGTCGCGCACCGCTTCGAGGGTGAGGGCGAGATCTCGCTGCACGAGCGGTCCCTGGGTGAGGGCGTCCGGATGATAGAGCGGCCACAGGTCGCGCTTGATCTCGGGGATGGCGGTGGGGCCGAAGAGATCGGGCTCGCGGGGCGGGGCGACGCGCTGCCCGCCAGAGGCCGAGAAGCCCTCGCGCGCGTACGCGACGGCATCGGCGAGCAGACTCTTCCAGGGGAGCGCGGAGCCCATGCGGCGGGTGCTGTACTGATGCGCCTGCCACCAGCCGTCGACCACCCCGGGCACGGTGACGGCGGCGGGGCCGCCGCGCGCGGGAATGGCGTCCCGAATCCCGCGCCCAGCGTACCACTCGATGGAGGCCGCCCGCGCCGATCGTCCCGCTCCGCACAGCGCGGTGAGGCGCGAGGAGGTCGCGTCGTAGATCAGCCAGAAGTTGTCGCCGCCCACGCCGTTCGTGTGGGGATAGACCACGGCCATGGTCGCGGCGGCGGCGATGGCCGCGTCGAGCGCATTGCCGCCCGCGCGCAACGCCGCCACCCCACTGCCGGAGGCGAGCACGTGCGGAGAGGCGACCATGCCGCGCGGGGCGCGGGATTCGAGCCAGCGGGTGGAGGGCATGGACAGATTCTACAGCACGGCTTCGCTCGTCCCCCGTGTTTGACCCGCGGTTGCCCGTCAGCTAGCATCGGCGCAGTCCCGGCGCCTCACGAGCTCTTGCGCACTGCATGTCGAGCGCAGCGAGGAGGAACATGAGATCGACCATCTCGAAGGTCGTCGGAATGAGCGTGGCTGCTGCGCTGTCGATCGCGACGATACCGCCGGCCCTCGCCCAGGAGACCTGTCGTCAGGGTTTCGTCTGGCGCGAGGCGTTCCCCGGCGATCACGTGTGCGTGACGCCGAGGACACGCGATCAGGCGGCCCAGGACAACAGCCAAGCCGACGCCCGCCGCCAGCCTGGTGGCGGAGCCTATGGCCCGAACACCTGTCGCTCGCCGTACGTGTGGAGAGAGGCGCGCTCCGGCGACACGGTGTGCGTCACCGTGCAGACACGCTCCGACACCGCCAATGACAATGCCCAGGCCGCCGCGCGCCGCGTCGCCTCCACGCCGTCGTCCGCGCCTCCGCCCCCCGCGAGCTACAAGACCAGCGAGTGGTCCAGCTGGGCGCGGGCGGAGGGCGTCGAGTATCGGTATCGCTGGGGCATCAACACGCAGGATCAGCAGAAGCCCGGCAACGTGGACGCGATGTTTCAGGTCAGGAGCCGGCAACAGCAGGTCTGGCAGGGAAGCGTGCGCTCCCTGGACTGCGAGAAGGACCAGATCTTCGGCTCGAAGCCGGTCACCGTGCAGCCCAACCAGACGGTGGACGTCAAGTTCGTGACCCCCAACTGCGGAAGCAGGGATCGCCCGTCCTTTCGGCCCAACGTGGTCAAGTCGAGCCGCATCGACTAGGGCGCGACCTGCAGCCGGATGAAGGCTCGAGCACGGAGAGGCGGCCATGGCTGAAGGCAAGGACGGAAGCGGCCGGGGATGGATCGACGCTGCTTACACGGAAGCGACCAGGGACGCGCTCGTTCAGAAGATCGGCGAGCAGCAGCGAAGGGTGGCGGTGGCGCGAGCGTATTTGGCCGGCCCCTGAGCGCCGCCGGTTGATCCCAGTGGCCTTTCTCGCGCTCATGCTGACATCGTTCCGTTCGGTGGACTCGCGGACGGGCAAGATCTACGCGCGAAGGCTGTTCGCAATCAACGTGAGCGATCAGCTCCCCGTCCCGTGACGGGCGGTGTGCCCGTGCGCCGGCGGGAGGACCCGCGCCTTCTCACCGGCCGCGGGCGCTACGTGGGCGACCTCGAGCTGCCGCGGCTCCTGCACGTGGCGTTCGTGCGGAGTGTCCACGCCCACGCGAGACTGCGGGAGATCGACGCCGTGGCGGCGGCGGGATCGCCCGGCATCGTGGCCGTGCTCACCGGCCGCGACCCGGACTTCGCGAGCCTGCGCATCCGCGCCCGCTCGGCGCTCCCCGGCTACGTCGAGACCGAGCAGCCGATCCTCGCCTGGCCCGTCGCGCGCTACGCGGGCGAGGCGGTGGCCGCTGTGGTCGGCGCCGATCGCTACGGGGTCGAGGATGCGGCGGCCCTGGTCCGCGTCGACTACGAGCCTCTGCCCGCGACCGTCGACGTGCTGAAGGCCACACGCCCTGGTGCCCCGCCCGTTCACGAGGCCGCTCCCGCGAATGCTTTCCTCTCGCGCCGCTTCCAGGGCGGCGACGTCGAGGCGGCGCTGGCCGGGGCGGCCGCGATGGTCGCGCGGACGTTCCGGACGAACCGGCAATGCGCTGCGCCGCTCGAAGGTCGCGGGGGCATCGCGGACTGGAGCGCGGGGGAGGAGAAGCTCACGCTGTGGTCGGCCACGCAGGTGCCGCACCTCGTCCGCCATCTACTGGGCGAGGTGCTCGGCCTCGCCGAAAATCGCATCCGCGTCGTCGCGCCCGACGTGGGCGGCGGCTTCGGCGTGAAGTCGATGCTCTATCCCGAAGACGTCGCGCTCTGCGTGCTGGCAATGCGCTTGGGCCGGCCCGTGAAGTGGATCGAGCAGCGGCGCGAGGGAATGCAGGCCTCGGCTCACGCCCGCGATCATCACTACGCGGTCCGGGCCGGCTTCGATCCGGGCGGCCGGCTGCTCGCCCTCGACGTCCGCGCCGCCTGCAATGCCGGCGCGTACTCCGTCACCCCGTGGACGGCCGGCCTCGAAGCGCTCATGGCGGGGGGATTGCTCGCCGGCCCCTACAAGCTCGAGCACTATCGCTGCGAGGTGATTGCGGTGGCGACGCACACGACACCGGCCGGGCCCTACCGCGGGGTGGCGCGGCCGGCCACGACGTTCGTGATGGAGCGCGTGCTCGATCTGGGTGCTCGCGCGCTCGGCCTCGACCCCGTGGAGATCCGGCGCGCCAATCTGATTGGCCCCACCGATCTGCCCTACACCTCGGCCACGCGACTCGTGCACGACAGCCCGACCTATCCCGTCTGCTTCGAGAAGGTCGTGGCGGCGATCGACTACCCTGCCTTCCGCGCCGAGCAGGCGCGGCTGCGGGTAGAGGGGCGCCACGTCGGCCTCGGCTTCGCCGTCTACAACGAGCTGACCGGACTCGGCCAGGCGGCTTCGGCGGGGCCACGCATGCCGTTCCGCACGGGTCACGAGGGCGTCACCGTGCGCATGGATCCGTCGGGCGCGGTCACCGTGCTCGCCGGCGTCACCTCGCAGGGGCAGGGGCTCGAGACGACGATGGCGCAGCTCGCGGCGGCCGAGCTCGGCGTGCCGGTCGAGAGCGTGCGCGTCGTGCTCGGAGACACCGACGCCACGCCGTTCGGTCTCGGGGCCTTTGCCTCGCGTCAGGCGGTCATCGGCGGTGGCGCGGCGATCCGGGCGGCGCGGGCCGTCCGCGACAAGGCGTTGCGGATTGCCGCCCACGTGCTGGAGGCCGCCGTCGAGGACATGGAAATCGCCGACGGATCGGTGAACGTCAAAGGCGTGCCGGGCCGCGCTCTCACCATAGACGAGATCGCGCGGATCGCTCACCTCGAAACCCATCGCCTGCCCCCCGACACAGAGCCCGGCCTTGACGCCACCCGCTTCTACGATCCCATCCGCGGGACCTTCGCGGCGGGTGCCCAGGCAGCCATCGTCGAGGTCGAGCCGGAGACGGGCACGATCGCCATCCGACGCTGGGTGTGCGTGGAGGACACGGGGCGCATCATCAATCCGCTGATCGTCGAGGGGCAGGTGCACGGGGCGATCGCGCAGGGCATCGGGGGCGCGCTGGCGGAGCACCTGATCTACGACGAGGCGGGCCAGCTTCTCACGGGGTCTTTGATGGACTATGCGGTGCCGACCGCCGCGGTCATGCCGGCCTTCGAGACCGAGCACGTCGAGGAGCGAGCGGCCAACCTGGCCGGTGTGCGCGGGGTCGGCGAAGGGGGCACGCTCGGGCCGGCGGCGGTGCTCGCAAACGCGGTAGCCGACGCGCTGGCCCCGCTTGGGGTCGAGCCGGATGAGCTGCCCCTAAGCCCTGCTCGGATCTGGCGCGCGTGCGCGCGGGCGGCCCGGCAACGTACAGGCGCGAGTGCGACCGATGTGCGGCAGTGACAATCCCGCTGCGGGTCTCGGCGCCGGACGCGAGGCGAGCCCAGTCCACTACCACCTCGGCGTCGTACCCTGAGCTACAATGCTCGCGGGCTCATCCCGAGGAGGTGACACCATGGCGCTGGACAAGGTGCAGGTCGCGCAGATGCTGCACACGATGACCCTCATCCGGGAGTTCGACGAGCGCGCCATTCAACTACGGGTGGCCGGCAAGATCTACGGAGCGGTGCATCCGTATGTGGGCCAGGAGGCGGTGGCGGTGGGGGTGTGCTCGAACCTGACGGCGAGCGATCGGGTCACCAGCACGCACCGCGGCCACGGGCACTGCATCGCGAAAGGGGCGGACATCCGGCGCATGATGGCCGAGTTGTTCGGGCGGGTGGACGGCTATTGCAAGGGCAAGGGCGGTTCCATGCACATCGCGGACTTCGCGGTGGGGATGCTGGGCGCCAATGGCATCGTCGGAGGCGGCTTGCCCATCGCCTGCGGGGCGGCCCTGGCCGCCCAGCTCGAGGGCAAGGGTGACGTCACCGTGTGCTTCTTTGGCGACGGCGCGGCCGCCGAGGGCGAGTTCCACGAGGCGCTCAATATCGCCGCGGTGTGGAAGCTGCCCATCGTCTTCGTCTGTGAGAACAACCAGTATGCGGCAAACAATGCGGTGGCGGTGCAGCATCCCGGTGTCGACATCGCCGCCCACGCCGGCGCCTACCACATGCCCGGCATCATCATCGACGGCAACGACGTGCTGGCCGTCTACGCGGCGACCGGCGATGCGGTGGTCCGCGCCCGCCGCGGGGATGGGCCGAGTCTCCTCGAATGCAAAACCTATCGCTGGCATTTCCACGCCATGAGGAACACCCCGCCCGCGGAGACGCGCTCCGCCGAGGAGATCCTCTTCTGGAAGGCTCGCGATCCCATTGCGCGCCTCGAGCAGCGCGGCCTGGAGCACGGCGTGCTCTCGGCCGTCGAGATCGCCGCGATTCGCGAGCGCGTCAAGAGCGATCTCGACGCGGCGGTGGCCTTTGCCGAGCAGAGCCCGTTCCCCGATCCGAAGGATCTGCTCGTCGATATGTTTGCCGCCTGAGGCGGGGAGGAGCGCCCCATGCGCGAGATCAGCTTTCAAAAGGCGCTCGAAGAGGCCGTGGCCGAAGAGATGCGGCGCGATCCCCGGGTCATCCTGCTCGCCACCGATTTCACGGGCGACCCTATCAAGGAGTTCGGTCCCGCGCGCGTGCGCTTCACGCCCATCTCCGAAGCGGTGCTGACGGGCATGGGCCTGGGCGCGGCGGGCTCGGGCTTCCGCCCCATCGTGAACTGGCGGATGGTGACGTTCTCCTTCGTGGCCATGGATCAGATCGTCAATCAGGCGAGCAAGATCCGCTACATGTTTGGCGGCCAGGCTGATTTTCCCGTGACCTACCGATGCACCACCGGGGGCGGTATTGGCCTCGCCGCCCAGCATTCGCAGAGCCCGTACTCGATGTGGATGCATCTCGCCGGCCTGAAGATCATCCTGCCCTCGACGCCGGCGGACGCCAAGGGTCTCCTCAAGAGCGCCATCCGGGACAACAATCCCGTGGTCTCCTTCGAGTGCAGCCGGCTCGCCACGGTGACCGGCCCCGTTCCCGATGGCGACCATCTCGTGCCGCTCGGGGTCGCCGAGGTGAAGCGAGCGGGCACGGATGTGACCATCATCGGTCTCGCCTACTACGTTGGGGAGGCCCTGGCGGTGGCGGAGGTGCTGGCGCGCGAGGGCATTTCCGTCGAGGTGGTCGATCCGCGGACGCTGGCGCCTCTCGACGCCGAGACCGTGCGCGCCTCCGTGCGCAAGACCGGCCGGGTGGTCATCGTGGACGAAGCGCCCGCCACGTGTTCGGCGGCGGCGGAAATCGCGGCCCTTCTTGCCGAGGATCCGGAGACGTTTCGCTGCTTGAAGGCGCCGCTGCGTCGGGTCTGTGCCGCCCCGGTTCCGGTGCCTTACAGCCCGCCCCTGGAGCAGGCCGCCCTGCCGAGCCGGGACGACATCACGGCCGCGGTCTACGAAGTGCTGAAGGAATCCCTTCGCGCGCTCTAATTCCCTGCGAAGGTAGGTTCGGCTAGCTGGGGCCGACACATCCGGTCAGACGCGATCCCTCGTCGAGGGCATCAGCGGTGCCTCACTCCTGTTCCGCCACCGCGACGATTGCTCGGGGCGAACAATGGCCCCACTGGAAGAGGGGCAAGGTCACGGGCTCCGAGGTGAAACTCAAACGAGTTCGGGCGCTTGAACCATCAGATCCCAGAGGCTTGGCTCTGGGATCTGATGGAACCCGTCTGATCTATCTCACCTCACGGACACCAGGCAGATACTGGGAGGACTTGATGCCTGCTCGGTGCCCGCTGCATCACGAGCAGCCCGTGGTCGTGCCGCAGGTGATGCACCTAACTCACGGCTTCCACGGTGTCTCAGGTGTCCAGCTAGGTGCGCTTCTACACGATCTGGCAAGTGCTGGGCCGCGACATGTGTGACCCCGAGGACCGTGGAACACGGACAAAAAACGGACAATCGGGTTCTTCAACTCGCCCCGTCGCCCCTCCCGCCTCGGCCGCCGCAGCCGAAGGCTAAGCGCTCGGAAGGCCGGCTGTGACGACGAGCTGCTGGAGGAGGACGGTTCATCGAAGAAAGCGTCGATCGACCCCAGACTTCACACGTCACTGCGTCGGTTTCGTCGATGCAGACGGATTGATCGTGATGCCCCGCTTGGCGAGCTCCTCGACAATGGTGGCGGCGCCCGAATTGCCCTGCTGAGCCAGTTCCAACACCCGAGTGCTGATGGCATCCAGTTGCGTCCTCACCTTGGTTGCCTGCTGTATCGTGGCTTCCTGGTTCGTCCGGATACCCTGAAGCGCATGTCGGTCACGCACCAGCTGGAACGTCTGAAAGCCAAGAGTGCCGACTACAGCGATCGCCAAGAGGCCAATTGCGAGCCGCCAGTGTTCCGGCGGCTTGAAAGCGTTGCCGGGCTGATCGACAGTCACAAGCCGTGGTGTCTCACCGCCGACTACCTGCCGACCCCGGAGGCGTCGCTGGCGGTGTCGCAGACGGAGCGCTCGGTCCCGTCGAGCTTGGGGCCACGTTGAATGTGATGCCCTGCTGGGTGAGGATTGTCTTGAGTTGCTCGTCCTTGTTCCGGACCGACAGGTTTGCGACTGCTGAGATAAGCTCGCGGTTGAGCGCTTCGAGCTGCACGCTCTGCTGGATGAACTGCTGGCGCAGATTGATCTCGCCCTGAAGCGAACGGTTCCGCTCCATCAGCACCACATTAACGACGAACAAGACGATCGCGGCGGCAGCAGCGAGCGTCGCCCAGATGTCTCCCCGCCCGATCCACCGAGGCATCATCAGCGATCCACGCGCAGGTGATCCACGATCCGTTGTGCGGATAGCCTATCGCCGGCGTCGCAATTCCGCGAGGCACCATACCGCGACACTCACCGCGACGAGTACCCAGGTTGGCGGTAAGGGGACTTGGCCACCGCCCTGAACAATCTGGCCACGCAGGTCCAGCGTTATCTCCGGCAGCAGCCCGCTGAAACCGCTGGCGTTGTGCCCCACCGAGTCCACCAAGAGACGATCATCCAGTGCGCCGAGCGGGCTGGACAGGTCCAGCGTGACGAAGACGTCGAAGAAGCTGCCCGCGGTGAGGTTCAGATGCGACGTGAATCCTTGTAGTCCGAAATCGGGCGTGCTGCCCGAAAAGCTGATGTCGAGCAGGTCGCCAGGCTCCGACGCCGGGATGTCGTTGAAGAACCGGAGGTCGGCGGTGAGGAGCCCCGTCCCCTGCGTGAGGGTGCCGAAGTCCAGCAAGAACAGCGTCCCCGAGCCGCCCAGCACCCCGCTACCACCCGTGTGAATGAGCCCGGTCTTGGCGAAGTTGTTCACCTGGCCGCTGAGGGCCACCGTCTTGCTGAGATCCAGGTCGCTGAGATCGGCATCGTGGCTGCTCAGCCCCACATTCGCTGTGCCGTTGAAGATCCCGGCGTTTACCGTGCTAAGCCCGACTTTCAGGCTGGCGGAGTCCGCGGGGCCGCCGGCGAGGAGGGGCGCCAACGTGCCTGAACCCGTGAACGGCGCCGTGGCCCCGGTGATCCCGCCCTGCAGCACGTCGTTCAGCGCCGTCACCAGGGCGATGTTCTGCACCGTGATCCCCTGCTGCGGCACACTGTCGCCCTTGTGCACGATCCCGAAGTTCACCGAGCTCGTGACTTGCGCCACCGCGGGCGTGTATACCTTGCCGTTGAGCGTCACGCTCTGGTTCGGCAGACTGAAGTCAGAGGCACCTGTTGTCCCGGCTCCGGTGGACGCCAGGGTGAGCGTCGCCGTGCCGCCGAAGGTCCCCGCAGTCCCGGTGAGAAGCCCCACTTGCAAGGCGGTATTGTTCGTTGCCTGCGCCGCGAGATTGGCGATCGAGCCGGAGGCAGTGAAGTTAGGCGACGCGGTTCCAATGCTCGCCTTTAACCCTTCCGTGAACGTGTCAGGCGAGGTGTTGGTTACACTCACCTTTTGCGATGGACTGGCGTCGCCGACGCGCGCCGCGAGATTCACTGTCGGCGTGTCGAGCGTCGGGTTGGCGAGCCGAAAGACGTTGCCCGAAACGGTGATCGTCTGAGAGGGGAGGTTGGTTGGCACTCCGCTATTGAACGACCCGTCCGACTGGACGTTCACCTGAACACTCCCGCTCCGGGCACCCGCTACCGAGGTGTTGAGCCCCACCGCCATCGCCGTGTTGTTGGTCGCCGCAGGGTTCCCTGGCGCACCCGGCGGCAGGCTCGTGATCGTCCCGCCGTTGTTGGTCGCTGCTCCTGTCGTCGTGCCGAAGCTCGCGTTGAGCCCCTCCGCGGGGGCGACCGCGACGTTGCTGATCGTCAGGTTCTGGCTGGCCGCTGCGTTGATCCGCACGTTGCCGAAATTGACGGGGTTCGGGGTGACCGTCCCTGCTGCCGCGAGGTTGCCGGCTTGGGCCGTGATCGTTCCCGACGCCAGCACCGTGCCGTCCGGCAGGTTCGTGATCCCCAGGAGGCTCGTGGTCGCGCCATTGGACGCCAGCAGAATCTGGAAGGTCCCGTTGACGGCGCCCGCGGTGCTCCCGGGCGTGAGCGTGACGACCATGGTCGTGTTGTCCGTCAGTCCTGCTGCCAGGTTCGTGATCGATGCCCCGTTGGTCGTGAAGCTGCCCGCGCCGTTGTTGGCGATCGTGCCGAAGGCTGCGTTCAACCCCTCGCGGAACGGCCCCGCCGCGTTCGACACCGAGAGCGCCTGCTGCACCGGCGCCGAGTTCACCAGGACGTTGCCGAAGCTCAGGTTCCCCAGGCTCGCCTGCGCGAAGTTGAAGACGGTGCCGTTGACGTTGACCGTCTGCGACGGCAACGTCAGGTTCGCGAGGCCGCTCGTCCCCGTCCCGTTCGAGATCAGGTTGAGGGTCGCGGTACCGCTTTTGGCGCCCGCCGCGCTGGTGTCGATACCGACGATCAGGCTCGTGTTGTTGTTCGATCCTTGCGCGAGGTTGGTGACCGAGCCGGTCGCCGTGGCGTTCCCCGTCGTGCCCGAGAAGCTCGCGTTGAGCCCTTCCTGGAAATTCGCCGGCGCGGCGCTGGTGTTGGTGATGGAGAGCGCCTGGGTCGCCGTGCTCCCTGCATGCACGTTACCCAGGTTCATGGTGCTGGAGGCCAGCGTGGGCTGCGCCACTTGAAACACGTTGCCCGAGACATTGACCGTCTGCGGCGTCAGGTTGGTCGTCACCCCGCCGTTGAAGGTGCCGTCCGACTGGACGTCGATGTCGATCGTCACCGGGCCGACGTTGAAGTCCTGACCGTTCTGGGTGATCTTCCCGGAGGCGAAGGCGTAGCCCTTGGTCGGGTCGGCGACGGGCTTGGCGCCAACGAGGGCGAGGGTTTCGGCGCATCCGCCTTGCTGGCGGATGCCGTTTCCTTCGCAGGCGACATCAACTCGAGCTTGGTGAAATACAGGAAGCCGGCGACGCAGATTGCGACCACCGAGACCACGCCGACCACGACAGGCCACATCCAGCCCGGCGCG
>Ga0207693_10003282_pt1 | contig 13856 bp, 7 predicted proteins | sample LARL81metaG_FD_184347 | JGI IMG/M metagenome (GOLD analysis project Ga0207693, IMG submission 184347) | Corn, switchgrass and miscanthus rhizosphere microbial communities from Kellogg Biological Station, Michigan, USA - LAR L8-1 metaG... | ecosystem: Host-associated > Plants > Roots >...
CGAGAAACAAGAAAAGCACGAGAAGAAAGATAGACACGACCGCAAGCCGCCACAAGGCGGCCCGCGCGGCGCCACCGATCACCTGGGGCCGCGCACGCCGCGGATGGTGGGGACGGTGACGCGGGCACGTTGCGCGAATTGCGGCGCGGTGCTGGTAGCCGGGTTCGATGTGAAAGGGCAGTGTCCGAAATGCAATTTTGAGTTGCACTGCTGCAAGCAATGCCGGTTCTTCGATTCGGGCGCGCAGTTTGAATGCACGCAGCCGATTCCGGCGCGCGTCACGCCGAAGGATGCGAAGAACAATTGCACGTTCTATGAGTTCCGCACGACGGTAGAGAAGGATACGGCGCCGACCTCTTATATGCAGGCGGCGCAGACGCCAGTCGAAGCTCCCAATCCGGGGAGGCCACTGGACGCGCGGCAAGCTTTCGAGAATCTCTTCAAGAAGTAGTTCTCCTCGTTTTGCCTGATTGAGGCGAGCCCAGCGGGAATAATGTGGGCGCTGCCTGCCGCTCATTCGCAATCTCGTCCAATTCCGGATAGTGCTGCCGCAAGGGTTCCGGCACCTTCACTTTGCTCCCTTTCAAGATGCTGATGAGTTGCAGAGCGTTAACGACAGCCTTGCCCTGAAAGTGATTGTTGGTGACGACGAAGGTGTTGGGCGAATGTTTGGCGATGTTGCGAATGCGAGAGACCCAGGGATCGAGCTCTTCGGCGGAATAGAGATAGTTGTAGCGTTCATGGGCGGGAGAGGCGGGATCGTCGGTGAACCAGGTGTCGTAGCGGCGGCCGTGCAGTCGGACGTAGCCCACGGACGAAGTGCTTTCCGCGGAGGGTTCCAGGGAACGGCCGATGACGGGCTGGTCGATGTTGCAGAAGGCGGCATGATGTTGGCGCAGCACAGAGAGCGTCTCGCTGGATTGCCAGGAAGCGTGGCGAAGCTCGACGGCGAGCGGGTAATCGGCAAAACGATTGAGCAGCGCGGCGAGATAGCTGATGGTTTCCTTGGTGCTGTGAAACGAAAAGGGGAATTGCAGAAGCACGGCGCCGAGTCTGCCAGCTTTTTGAAGAATGTCGAAACCAGCGCGGACGGCCTTCTCGTCGTCCGTTGTTGCGGATGGTTCGTGGGTGAATTTCTGCCAGAGTTTGGCGGTGAAGAGGAACGCGGGGTTGGCCGCCACGCGCTCCAGCCAAGTGGCGGCGTGTTCAGGGCGCAGTGGGTGGTAGAAAGACGTGTTGATCTCGATGGTGTCGAAGAACTCCGAGAGATAAGTGGCCTCGTGGAAGTCCCTGGAGCGAGCCGTGGGGTAAACATAGCCAAACCAATCGGGATAGGACCATCCGGCAGGGCCGATGAGGATGCGGCTGGTGGTGGCGGATTTTGCGGGGCGTGAGGAGTCGGGAGGTTTCATGAAGAGACGATCGCGTCCACGTCCAATCGGTGCGCTAGGTGCGCCCAGTTAGACTAGAAATTCATTTGGAAACTGTCAACGGCGCACGCCATTGCGCGGGGGAGAGGCCCCTGCTATGCTGAGTTTATTATGCGGTGCAGAATGAAGACTGCGTCGCGTTCCCGCCTTATTTGTCAAGAATCCCTACGGGTGCAACCATGAATGTTTCCATTAGTTACAAACACGTCGAAGCGCAGCAAGTAGTTGCGGCGGAAGTGATGCGCCGGTTAGACAAGCTCGGAAAACTGCTGAAGAGTTACGAGCCGGACCTGGTGCAGATTAAAGGAGTATTTTCGAAGAATAATCGCACCGAAGAACAGTCGCTGGCGTTGACGCTATCGCTGCCGACCGGGACGCTACGGGCCACCGGGAATGGGAAAAACGTACTGGCCGGATGCAAAAATGCGTTCAGCGATATTGAAGCGCAAATCAAGAAACATCAGTCGCTGTTGCGGCGGGATTATGAATGGAAACGAAAACGCCCGGTGCGAGAGTAACGCGTCCATAGCGAGAACTGGAGCTGCTCAAAGCGATTGAGGCAACGTACCGTCAGTGCGGAGAGTTCTACAGCGTAGTTCTCCCGTATTGGATCGGGTGAACTGAAATTCCACAGCTGGCGTAAGTAGGGATTGAACTGCGTAAACGCCAGATGGCTCCTAGCTCTACCCCAGTCACTCAACGATTTAAACAAGAACCCAGCGGACCCTTCAAAGCCGTACACGCGACGGTCGAGCACGTCGCGATGTGAATCACAATTTCCAACCGCAACGTTCGCACTTAAATCGTTCTTCGGGCTTCTCCTTGCAAGCTGTGCTTCCGCAGCGGGGACACTTCATCGTGCACATCTGTGTCAAAGGGCCGTCCGGAGTTACTTTGAAGATATGGAACGTGGACTCCACGGTGGCCTCCTGCAATCGACATCTCATCGGCATCCGTCGGGATACTATTCGGTTTATGAGCATTTCCGGTTCCACGGCGTTAATGGAGAAGTTAGCCCAGTAAAATCAATCAGTTGAAGTTCCAGAGCGTTACAATGAATGCAGAAGCAACGTCACGATATCGGGTAATTTCTTTCAGCGACACTGCCACCTGTCGTACCAGGACCAGAACACTCGAGAAAAATTGGTTGGCCGGCTTACTGAGGGCCTGAATCAACATGCGGAGACTACACCGAGCTCTTCCATTTAACGAAGGTAGTTCTAGGTTGGCGGCCTTCCAAAGGTACGCCCCGAGCGTGTTCCGTCGCTCTGTCTTTTCCCCGTTCGATAGCTCCGCAGTTTCCTCGGAACAGATGATCGATTGGACCTCGGAATGGGTGATCGACATGCCCCGGAATATCCACCGCAGTGGTCGCAACGTTTCTCGATTGTTCCTACGGGAAGCGTTTCCGGTGTCTTTCCTCGGGCATTGATGAGGTATCTGGTCTACGTCTATGGGTTCGATTAGTTTGTGCATGTGTAAAACCATGCTTTCGAATCTGAAGTGAGCTTCCAAAGAGAAAGATGGGGCTGCAGTGGAACCACCTTGCGGGATCTGTCGCGATCTCATTGTCCCGTAGTGATTGATGTGGGCGGTCGGCGGTGGCCAAAACCACCGGCCCGTACGCAAGGTACGTCGTGTGGATTTAGCTCGAGCGCGAAAAGAATTCCTACCAGGACAACTGTGTCATGGGCACCGCGCTTGCCTCAAAACTATTTGTTTCTTTTACAACTTGTTCGAACACCAGAAAAGTCCAAGGGCCACAGACCAGGTGTACTTCACCGGATGATTCAAGAGTCGCGGGCGTCTGGCTGCCTTTCCCACCCCACTGCTCTGCGGCTGAGTCCAGCTTTTTGGACCAGCGCCCTTGTGAAATCGGTACCGTCAGTTCCGTCGGCTCTTCGCTGAAGTGAAACAAGACAAAGACTCGGCTGGAAGCGTCGTCCCACCTCTCCACCACAAGGAATTTTTCATCACGGAGGAACACGGGCTCCAAGGTGTCTTTGTCCCGCCGCGCTAGCGATGGTATGTCGCGTCTCAAGCGAAGCAGCTCCTGGTAGAAAAGCCAAAGGGTGCGATGTCGCCCGCTGTCCTTCAACTCCCAGTTCAATTTGGCGCTGAAGAAAGTTGCTTCGGCTTGCGGGTCGGGAATGTCACCGCCCCAGGTGAAGCGCGCGAATTCCTCTCTGCGGCCGCGACGCACGGCCTCAATCAATGCCTGATCCCCGTGGCTGACAAAGTATGGGAAACGCGCTAGTTCGCCATACTCTTCGCCCATAAACAGCAGAGGGATATAAGGAGAAAGCAACACGGTCCCTGCCGCCAGTTTCAATTGCTCGAACGACACGATTTCTGCCAGGCGATCACCCATGCTCCGATTTCCTACCTGATCGTGGTTTTGTGCGCAAACTATGAAGCGCTCGGCCGGGATATGGCGCGAAGAATTTCCGTGGCGTCTTTGTCGATACTTGGAGTATTGCCCAGAGAACAAAAAACCGTTTCGATAACAGCCCGCCAGATCCTTGATCCCTTGGAAGTCCTCGTAATAGCCGGCTTGTTCTCCGGTCAACAGAACGTGCAAAGAATGATGAAAGTCATCATTCCACACCGCGTCGCATCCGAGCCCGCCCAACTCTGGAGGGCTAACAACGCGAGCATCGTTTCGATTGCTCTCTGGGAACGCATACACGCTGCGGCCCAGTTTCTTTCCTGCTTCGTGGAGCGCAGTAGCAAGTTCCTCCAAGAATGACCGCGCGGAGGAATCTACGATCGCGTGGACAGCGTCGAGGCGCAGAGCATCGATATGGAATTCAATGACCCATTGCAATGCATTCTCGATGAAGTAGCGCCGAACCTCATCGCTCCCGGGGCCATCGAAGTTAATGGCTTGGCCCCATGGCGTCTTGTAGCGATCCGTAAAGTAGGGGCCGAAATATGCCAGATAATTTCCTTCAGGACCCAGGTGGTTGTAAACCACATCCAGAACTACTGCGACTCCATTTTGATGGCACGCATTGACCAATTCCTTGAGCGCCAGCGGGCCCCCATAGGTGGCCTGAACAGCATAAGGATAAACTCCGTCATAACCCCAATTGCGATTTCCGGGAAATTGAGCGACGGGCATCAGCTCAATCGCTGTTATACCGAGTTGCCGCAACGCCGCAATCCGCGGAACAATCGCCTCGAAAGTTCCCTGTGGCGCAAATGTCCCCACGTGAAGTTCGTAAAGAACGTATTTCTCTAGTGGGAGACCTCGCCGTGAGGAATCGTTCCATGTAAACCGAGTGCCCACAACCTGAGAGGGCCCGTGGACGCCCTGTGGTTGATGCCGGGAAGCCGGATCTGGCAGCTCTTTATCCTTGTTCAAACGGTATCGGTAGAGCGTTCCGGCTGGAATACCGTCGGCAACGGCATGGAAATATCCGCATGATGTTGGATGCATAGCAATTCTGCGTTCTTGAGGTTCTATGATACACACCTCTACCTGACGCGCCCGCGGAGCCCACACCAGAAAACTGCATGTATTGTTATCCCCAAGGGAGGCACCAAGAGGTTGTTTGTGTTCCGCGGTCACCGTGTCTGCGCTCGCTTTCGTATCCCCACTAGCCAGTATATATGTAGCGCATACTCTTCCAGACAGGCAGGCTAGTTGTCACGCCCCGAGTGACCCTGGATGGAACCAATTGACCTACCGGATTCCGCACCGTGGTCACAGTGGTATCACGACTGGATCGAGCGCATCATAGCGGGGTATTATGCGCCAAATGCCGCTGCCCACGCGCCTGAGGTACGCGGGCGCATAAGGTGGATGGCTGGAGCTTGTATGCCTTGGGAGAGGTGGAATGCCATCTGTCCCCTTGAATCGAAGCGAATCAGGAAATGACGCTCCGAAGTGGCGAAAATCGACCTCCGGTGCATCGCGGTAAGCGAAAAGTTTGGAATGAATGTCCAAAAGCCTATGGCACATCCACAGATACCGCTCACTTGCTACCGGCTTCAATTCAACCCGGATTTGACGTTTCAAAAAGCATCCGGAATTCTCCAGTACCTCTACCGACTGGGCATCACGGATGTCTACGCGTCTCCCTTGCTACAGAGTCGTCTTGGCAGTCAGCATGGATACGACGTCACGGATCCTACCCGCATTGACGATGGGTTAGGGAGCGAAAAGCAGTTCCAGGTTTTCCAATCAGGCCTTCAAAAACGGGGCATGCGCCTGCTTCTTGACATTGTTCCCAATCACATGGCAGCGAATCACGAAAATCCCTGGTGGATGGATGTTCTGGAAAACGGATCAGGCTCTGCTTACGCGGCTTATTTCGATATCGATTGGCATCCGCCATCACTAACGGTCGAGAACAAAATTTTCCTGCCTGTGCTCGGCACTTTTTATAGTAAGGCGCTCGACAACCTGGAACTGCAGCTTGTCTTTCAGCAAGGGCGTTTCTTGATCCGATACTACGACATGGTCTTTCCGCTCACTCCGAAGTCGTACCGCCGGGTTCTCAAGCATCGAGAACACGTTCTGGAGAAGAGGCTTGGCACAAATGCGCATTCCTTTCAAGAATACCTAGGAATCGTCGCCGCGTTGGCCGCTTTGCCGGAACGGGGGTCCTTGACCATCGACGCAGCCGGTGAACGGCGCCTTCAGATCGAAGGTATTAAAGAGCGTTTGCGCCGGCTTCATGACGCAAACCGCGAAGTTGCGCGATTTGTGAAGGAAAACCTGAAAGTCTTCAACGGACGTCGTGGCCATCCCCGCACTTTTCGCAATCTCGACCGCTTACTGTCTGAACAAGCCTATGTTTTGGCCTACTGGCAAAATGTCAATGAAGGAATCAACTATAGGCGGTTCTTCGCTATCGGGGACCTCGTCGGAGTGCGCATCGAAGACCCGATGGTTTTTGAGGCGACGCACCAGGTGGTCTTCCGCTTGGTAGAAAGAAAAATCGTTAGCGGACTTCGAATCGACCATGTTGACGGACTCCGCGACCCGTTAGGCTACCTTCGGCGGCTACAAGCGCGGACCTCTGGTCGTCATGAGAAGAAAAACGAAAAAGACTTCTACTTAGTTGTCGAAAAAATACTCTGTGCGAACGAAAAACTGCCAGCGGAATGGCCGGTGCAAGGGACCACAGGGTATGAGTATCTGAACGCCGTCAACCGGTTGTTTGTTAACCCCAAAGGCGCGTGCGCCATCGAGGAGAACTATTTTCGCTTTTTAGGGCGCAAGCTTGTGTACCAAGACGTAGTGCATCGCAGGAAAAAACTAGTCATGTCGACGCTCTTTGCGGCCGAGATGAGGTACTTAAGCCACCAACTCGCCGTCTTGGCCCAGGGCGACCGCTACGCGCGGGAACTGCCGCGCGCTGAACTTGCGCAAGCGCTGATCGAAACGACTGCGTGTTTCCCAGTTTATCGAACGTACATTCGCAGCATGGATGTAACGGACGACGCGAAACATCACATTCGTCACGCTGTGGACGCCGCTCGCGCTCTTAACCCGAATCTCGCGTCAGCTTGCTTCGATTTTGTCGAAGACGTGTTGCATTTGAAAGATACCGGCCATCTTTTCGCGGAACAGAGGGAAGCACGTCTAGCTTTCGTGATGCGCTGGCAACAATTCACAGGCCCCATTTTCGCCAAAGGTCTGGAAGATACCGTTCTGTATGTCTACTGTCCCCTTATTTCTCTAAATGAAGTGGGCGGCAACCCTTCACCGAAGGCTGACTCCGCAATCGATTTCAACCAATTGGTACGTGAGCGGCAGCGTCATTGGCGATATGCACTGAATTCCACTTCCACCCACGATACCAAACGTGGCGAAGATGCGCGCGCACGAATCAATGTGCTCTCCGAAATTCCCCGCAAGTGGCACAGACACCTAAACGCCTGGGCGAAATGGAATGCGAGTAAGAAAGAGATCATTGCATCCCACGCAGTTCCTGACCGCAACGAGGAAGTTTTCTTATATCAGACGCTAATTGGCGCCTGGCCACTGGAGGACACGGGGATGCCCCAATTTCGCGTGCGCTTGGAGGCTTACATCCTCAAGGCAATTCGTGAGGCCATGGTTCATACGCGTTGGAGCATGCCGAATACGGCTCATGAGCGAGCAGTGATCAAATTTCTCCAGGCCATACTCGAACCCCGCCGCGATAATTCGTTTCTTAACGATTTCTTGAAATTTCAGCGGAACATTGCCCGTTATGGGATGTCGAACGGTCTCGCACAAGTTTTAGTGAAGATGACAAGCCCGGGAGTGCCGGACTTCTACCAGGGATGCGAACTTTGGGACCTTCGTTTTGTGGATCCCGACAATCGGGGACCTGTCGATTTCGAACGTCGGTCCGCTCTCCTCCGTGAAATCGAGACACGAAGTCGGGAAGACGCGGTGCAATTTTGTCGCGTTCTAGTTCGGAACTGGCACGACGGCCGTATAAAGCTGTACCTTATCTGGAAGATCTTGAATCTCCGTCGGCAACATCGCCAAATCTTCCTCGAAGGACAATTCCTTCCGTTGAAGGCTTCAGGCAAGAGGCAAGCGAACGTGATGTCGTTTGCACGCCGCAAGGGTAATTCCTGGATGGTGACCGTCGTGCCGAGATGGCTGGGGTTAGTCAGAGCACCAATCACCTTGACCCGTACAGAAGGGTTCTGGCTTGGTTCGCACCTCATTCTGCCGATGAATGCTCCCGAGTGCTGGGTGAACGCCCTGACTGGGGAGACGCTCAAAACGAGACACCTGCGACTAGGACCATCGGTGTCTTTGAGGGATGTTTTTCGGAACTATCCGGTTGCCCTCCTGCAAAGTCAAACCTGAGACCAGGGAATCATGTATTGTATCGGTGGGTTCGAACGATAGAATGGGATTGCCTTCCTAGCACGTATGGGCGGTTGGCCCGGGGTTATTTGCGATGTGCTTTAACTGGTATTGCGTCGAAAGCTGCGAATGATCATTTCCCCCGGTCCAAAGTCACAGCAGGGAGTCTGAGGCAAATGCTGCAACAGGCAGCGGATGGACGACGCCGAGTCGTAATTGAGCAAGTTTCGCCGGAAATCGACGGCGGCCGGTTTGCCATTAAGCGCGTTGTCGGAGAGACCGTGGTCGTAGAAGCTGACGTCTTCGCCGACGGTCACGATCAAGTCGTATGCCAAATTCTGTACTCGGATGATAGCGAGAATTTTCAATCGTCACCGATGAAGCCGCTCGCCAATGATCGCTGGCGTGGTGAATTTACGGTTCTCAAAATGGGACAATACCAGTATACGGTGGAGGGCTGGATCGATCATTTCCAAACCTGGCGCCATGCTCTCGAAAAAAGAATTGCCGCAGACCAGGATGTCCATGTTGAATTGCTCATTGGGGTCGAGCTAGTTGAAGCTGCCGCTATGCGAGTAGCGCAACAAGATGCAGCTCTTCTTCGACAATGGGCAAACCGCCTGCGGGAAAATAAAGATAACCCAACCGGGGCAAAACTCGCTCTGGACGAGGAGTTGCTCCACGTCATGCAGCGCAGTCCCGACCGCAGCTTCGCCAGCCGATACGAAAAACAATTAACCGTCGTCGTTGACCGTGAGAAGTCGCGTTTCTCAACCTGGTATGAAGTCTTTCCCCGATCCTGTTCGTCCGAACCCGGACGTCACGGGTCGTTCCGCAATTGCGAGGCATGGCTTCCCTACATTGCCTCGATGGGTTTCGATGTCGTGTACCTTCCGCCCATCCATCCGATTGGACATACGTTCCGAAAAGGCAAGAACAATTCCGTCGTTGTTCAGCCGGGTGACGTTGGCAGTCCTTGGGCCATTGGGTCGAGAGAGGGCGGTCATACGAGCATTCATCCCGAACTCGGCACGCTCGAAGACTTTAGCCGGTTCCGCTCGAAGGCTGCTGAGCACGGACTTGAAGTCGCTCTCGACATTGCCTTTCAATGCTCGCCAGACCACCCCTATGCGAAGCAGCATCCGGAATGGTTCCGAAAGCGACCAGACGGCACAATTCAGTATGCGGAGAACCCGCCAAAGAAGTACCAGGATATTTATCCGCTGGATTTCGAAAGCGCACAGTGGCGGTCGTTGTGGGATGAATTGAAGAGCGTTTTCCAGTTCTGGATCGACCAAGGGGTTCGTATCTTCCGTGTAGACAATCCTCATACCAAGCCGTTTTCCTTCTGGGAGTGGGTGATTGGTGAAATTAAGGGACGGTATCCCGATGTGCTCTTCCTTTCCGAAGCATTTACTAGGCCCCACGTCATGTCTCGGCTCGCTAAGGTCGGCTTTTCTCAGTCATACACCTATTTTACGTGGCGCAATACGAAACATGAACTCACAAGCTACTTCACAGAACTTACGCAAACCGAGGTACGCGAGTACTTGAGGCCGAACCTTTGGCCGAACACACCGGACATCCTTCCAGAGTTTCTTCAAGTCGGTGGAAGGTCCGCGTTCATGGTCCGGCTCATTTTGGCGGCTACCCTTGGTTCTAGCTATGGACTCTATGGCCCCGCTTTCGAACTCTGCGAAAACATTCCCCTCCAGCCCGGAAGCGAAGAGTACCTGAACTCCGAGAAATATGAACTGAAGCACCGCGATCTCCATTCAAGGGCCAGCCTGAAGGAGCTCATTTCCCGGGTCAACCGCATCCGTAAGGAAAATCTGGCGCTGCAAAGCAATAGCTACTTGCGCTTTCACGAAACAGATAATCCATCATTGGTCTGTTACAGCAAAACAACCGACGATTTCGCCAACGTGATCGTCGTTGTCGTCAACCTCGATTGCGTTCATACGCAGTCTGGGTGGGTCCATCTCGATCTTGGGTCGATTGGAATGGATGCGAATCGTGCGTTTCAAGTTCATGACTTGTTGGGGGACGGCAAGTATCTGTGGCAAGGATCACCGAACTATGTGGAGCTAGTGCCGGAGAGTCTCCCCGCGCATATTTTGCGTTTGCGCCGATGGGTCCGCACGGAACGGGATTTCGACTATTATTTGTAAGGTGATCTTTGAAACATGGCGATTGAGCCAACGACGAGCGGTGTAAGGAAAAGGAGTGCATCATTTGGAATCAACCCTGAGCGAATTCGATTTGTATTTGATTAGAGAAGGCACACACACCCGTGCTTACGAAAAGCTCGGTGCTCACCTCGCAGAAAGAGATGGTCGGCGCGGCGTGCATTTTGCGGTGTGGGCCCCGAATGCAAGGGTAGTCTCAGTGATCGGAGACTTCAACCTATGGGATCCGGCTGCCAATTTGATGCTCCCGACCCCGGCGGGAATTTGGGAGAGCTTTATACCCGGAGCCGACCAGGGAACGGTGTACAAGTACCACGTGGAATCCAACTTTCAAAACTTTAAAGTCGACAAGGCAGATCCCTTTGGATTTGCGACCGAGATTCGCCCCCAGACAGCGTCGCGCGTCTGGCAGCTCGAAAGCTACTCGTGGCAGGACAGTGCATGGATGGCCGCTCGGGGAAGAAACAATGCTCTCGATTCTCCGATATCCATTTACGAAGTCCATCTTGGCTCTTGGAGACGCGTGCCAGAAGAGCGCAACCGCTGGCTAACGTATCGCGAGTTAGCGCCTCTGTTGGCTGATTACGTCCATGACTCAGGTTTCACTCACGTTGAACTTCTTCCAGTAACGGAACACCCTTTTGACGGGTCATGGGGATACCAGACGACCGGCTACTTCGCTCCCACGAGCCGGTTCGGCACGCCTGCGGACTTTATGTATTTTGTAGACTATCTCCATCGGCACGGCATCGGCGTAATTCTGGATTGGGTGCCGGCCCATTTTCCAAAGGATGAGGCCGGACTCGGCTATTTCGATGGGACTCATCTGTATGAGCATGCAGACCCGAAGCAGGGAGAGCATCCCGACTGGAGTACGTTTGTTTTCAATTATGGTCGCAATGAGGTCCGAAACTTTCTAATCAGCAATGCGCTGTTCTGGCTGGACAAATACCACGCAGACGGCCTTCGCGTTGATGCCGTTGCCGCGATGTTATATCTCGACTATGGCCGGCGCGAAGGTCAATGGATACCGAACCGCTATGGCGGCAAGGAAAACATCGATGCAATTCATTTCTTGAGATCGCTGAACGAGCGAGTCTACGCTGAATTCCCGGATGTGGTGATGATTGCCGAAGAATCGACCGCTTGGCCGCAGGTGTCGAGACCGACATACGTCGGTGGTCTCGGCTTCGGTCTCAAATGGAATATGGGTTGGATGCATGACGTGCTCGATTTTATGTCGCAGGATCCGGTGTTTCGGTGCTATCACCACAATCAGATCACGTTTAGTCTAATCTATGCCTTCAGCGAGAATTTTGTCTTGCCCTTCTCTCACGATGAAGTGGTCTACGGCAAGGGTTCTATGCTCCGCAAAATGCCTGGTGACGAATGGCGGAAATTCGCGAATTTGCGGCTCCTTTACGGCTTCATGTTTGGTCATCCGGGGAAGAAGCTTCTGTTCATGGGGAACGAGTTTGGCCAATGGTCCGAGTGGAACCACGACGCAAGCCTCGAATGGCACCTGCTAGAGGACCCTTTCCACGCAGGCCTGAAGCGCTGGGTCCGCGATCTCAATACCCTGTACCGCGGTGCTGCCGCGCTACACGAGCTCGACTTCGAGCCGGCGGGTTTCGAGTGGGTAGATTGCAAGGACTTTCAGAGGAGCATCATTAGCTTCCTGCGCCGTGGCCGAAACCCTGATGATCACCTCCTTTTCGTGTGTAATTTCACTCCAGTGGTTAGACAAAACTATCGTGTCGGCGTCCCGCGCGAAGGATCCTGGGAGGAAGCGTTGAACAGCGATGCGCCTCTGTACGGCGGCAGTGGAAAAGGAAACTTCGGCGGATTGTCGGCAGTCCCGCTTCCGATTCATGGACGGCCTTTTTCCTTGAACATGACGCTTCCTCCTCTGGGAACAGTTGTTTTCCGGTCCAAATCGCGCCGGGCGGCCTGAGTCGCAAGGACGGGGATATGGCAAAACGGCCGGGTAGCGCAGCGGATCGGCTTTGGTACAAAGACGCGATCATTTACGAGTTGCACGTGCGAGCGTTTAAAGACGGTAACGGCGACGGGATTGGCGATTTTCCCGGTTTGATTCAGAAATTGGACTACCTGCGAGATCTTGGAGCCACCTGTCTTTGGCTATTGCCCTTCTTTCCATCTCCGCTCAAGGACGACGGCTACGACATTTCTGATTATCTCGGCGTTCACCCCATGTATGGCACCATTGAGGATTTCCGCAGTTTTCTTGATGCCGCGCACGACCGTGACCTGCAAGTCATGATCGAGTTGGTTGTGAATCATACATCCGATCAGCATCCGTGGTTTCAAGCAGCTCGCCGGGCACCGCGCGACTCGCCGGAACGAGATTTTTACGTTTGGAGCGACACCGAACAGAAATACAAAGACGCGCGCATCATTTTCTCCGACACCGAAAGATCCAATTGGACTTGGGATCCTGTCGCCGAGCAGTATTATTGGCATCGGTTTTTCTCGCACCAGCCCGATCTGAATTATGACAATCCCAGAGTCGTCGACGAAATTCTTAAAGTCATGCGCTACTGGCTGGACATGGGCGTGGATGCGCTACGCGTGGATGCGATCCCCTACTTGGTCGAGCGCGAAGGAACCAGTTGCGAAAACCTGCCGGAAACCCACGCCGTGATCAAAACACTCCGCCGGGAGATTGACCTGGACTATTCAGGCCGAGTCCTCCTGGCTGAAGCGAACCAGTGGCCCACAGACGTCCGTCCTTATTTTGGCGACGGAGATGAGTGCCACATGGCGTTTCATTTTCCTCTGATGCCCCGCATTTATATGGCCTTGCGCCAGGAAGACCGCTTGCCAATCACCGATATAATCTCTCAGACCCCCGAAATTCCGGAGACCTGCCAGTGGGGCCTGTTCCTGAGGAATCATGATGAACTTACCCTCGAGATGGTAACCAATGATGAGCGCGACTACATGTACATCGCCTACAGCGCCGATCCTCGCATGCGCCTCAACCTTGGCATTCGCCGCCGCCTCGCGCCGTTGGTAGACAATAATCGCCGACGCATTGAGCTGCTCAATAGCCTGCTGCTTTCCTTCCCTGGCACCCCGATCCTCTACTACGGGGACGAGATTGGAATGGGAGACAATATCTACCTCGGCGACCGCAACGGCGTCCGGACACCGATGCAATGGAACGCGGATCGCAACGCTGGCTTTTCGACAGCCACCCCCGCTCGGCTGTACAGCCCCGTTATCATGGACCCGGTGTGGGGCTATGAGGCGATCAATGTGGAAGCTCAACAGGGCGATCCATCGTCGCTCTTAAGCTGGATGCGAAACATGATCGCCCTGCGAAAACTTTTCACCGTGTTTGGCCGCGGCGGAATCGAGTTCCTTGATCCGTCGAACCGCAAAGTATTG
>Ga0207693_10003284_pt1 | contig 13852 bp, 10 predicted proteins | sample LARL81metaG_FD_184347 | JGI IMG/M metagenome (GOLD analysis project Ga0207693, IMG submission 184347) | Corn, switchgrass and miscanthus rhizosphere microbial communities from Kellogg Biological Station, Michigan, USA - LAR L8-1 metaG... | ecosystem: Host-associated > Plants > Roots >...
TGAGATTGAGCGTCGCATTGTTCCCGATGAGAAAGAAGTAGACGGGTTCATCAAGATGCTCGATGCGGAAGCCGTGAAGGCCGGAATTGAACTGCGGCGTTTTACTTCGAAACCCACGAGCAACAAGGAGTTCTACACAGAAGTGCCGTTCGAGATCGAACTCGATGGCTCTTACTACTCCATGATCAATTTCTTTGATCAGGTCTCGAAGCTGGAACGCATCGTGACCGTTTCGGACTTGCTGGTAGCCAATACCAAGAAGGGTTCCGAGGCCAAGGCGAAGCACACATATCAATACGCCCCGAATGAGAGCGTCGTGGCGACGTGTACAGCCACGACCTTCTTCAGCCACGACAACGCTTCGGTAGCTCCAGCAAAAGCTGCCGGAGCGGTACCAGCGGCGCCAACGGCAGTGAAGGGCAGGACGAGCTTATGAAGAGGACATTGACACTTTCGTTATTCTTGGGGCTTGTTGCCTCAGCGATGGCGCAAACGCCGACCGTCGTTGAGAAGCCTTTGCCCAAATCTGCGAGCGGGAAATCAGCAGCCCAGGCAGTTCCAAATACGAAACCTGCGGTCGCGAACGTGAAAGTAATTGCGGTGCCCGCGACTGCGTCGAAGCCCAGTGCGGTTGTCGCGAAGCAGGGAAACGCAAAGCCGGCAGTGATTGCCGTGCTTCCCGCAGCCAAGTCGGGAGTGGTAGCACCACAGAAGATTGCAGTTGCACCGCCTCAGAAGGTGGCAGCAGTGCCGCAGAAGATTGCGGTTGCGCCGCAGCAGAAAGTCGCAATTGCCCCTGGAAAAAGCAGCGTTGTTGCCAGCAAACCTGCGCCGGCCACAATAGCTGTTAAGGGCGCGCCTGTGCCGCAGCATCCTATTGTTGCAGCTAAGCCAGCGATACCGGCTGGAAAGGTGGCAGCTGTGAAAGCCGCGGTCGTTCCGGTCGCGAAAACTGGCAACGCGAAGGATCCTTTCAGCAAGAACAACCAGGCTGACAAGGCGAAGACGGCGGTCGTCGCACCATCTGTGGCACCGGCGAAAGTCGCGGCAGGAACCACAGTCGCGGTGAATGAGTCAAAGACGCCTGCGGACGAGAAGAAGCCAGAGACCAAGAAGCTCAGCGCCGAAGGCCATCGCGATCCGTTCGTAAGTCCGGTAGTTCGCCTAGGTTCGACCGGGTCGGGCTGCAGCTCAGGGAAACGGTGCCTGGCCATCGATCAGATTGCGCTCAAGGGTGTTGTGAGATCGGAAACAGGGATGATCGCCGTGGTCGTGAACTCGATGTCCAAGGCGTACTTTTTGCGGGAGAACGATCCGGTTTTCAACGGTTACGTGACGAAAATCACGCCGGATTCAATTGTTTTCAAAGAGACCTTCCACGACAAAGTTGGAAAACCATTGACGCGGGATGTCACAAAGACGATTAACCGGCCAGCGGCATAGCCAAAGCCGGCACTAGATTTCAAAAAGATCGAAGCAGATCAGAGGCGGGGAGACGGGAAATGCGAAAGCACATGCTGGGAACGATAGCAGCGCTACTGGCAGTAGTATTGATGGCCGGCGCGCAGACTCCAGGCAGCGAGGCGACACGCGCCACGCTTGAGAAGGTCACAGTTGTCCGCGGCGATGGCGGCGTCAGCGTCGAAATGACGACCAAGGGCGTGATAGCTCCCAAGGTCGAGACGCTTTCTTCTCCTGACCGGCTGGTTGTGAACCTGCCAAACACTTTACTGGCAACGTCCGCGGGACGTATTTCCGTGGGTAACGCCGGTGTGAAGGGTTTGCGCATGGGGATGGACGCCAGCGGCACGACTCGAGTCGTGGTGGACATGGAGCGGCCCAATAAGTATGAGCTCGTCCCCGGACAAAAGTTGATACTCAAGATCGCCGATGACGCGCGAACCGCCCACGCAGCCGCGGCACCCATGAAGGTGACAGCTCCGGTTGCCCGCGTAAATGCGGCGCCTGCTCCTGCAGCGGAGCAAGTCGCGAAAGCCTCGGCCCAGGACCTTGTCATTGTCACGCCCACTTACGCGGCGAAGAAAGAAAACGCGGAAGAGCCGACAGTGAAAGCAGCCGATGCGGCCTCGAAGTTTGTCGAGCGCCCCGAAGGCAATTTGCTGCCGATCGCCAGCGGTTCCATGCAGGCGCAGGCGTCACAGACGGCTGGAAGTTCTCCAGCAGCACCGGCGGTTGAGCCGGCGGTGAACCTTGCAGCGGAACAGAAGAGCAAGCCGCATGCAGCCGCCTCAGGTCCGAAGTACACGGGAGAGCCGGTTTCAGTGAATTTGAAGGACGTTGATTTAAAGGATTTCTTTCGCTTGATTCACGAAATCAGTGGTTTGAACGTCGTTCTGGATCCAGATGTGAAGGGCAGTCTAACGATCGTTCTCGACGACGTGCCGTGGGACCAGGCGCTCGATATCGTTTTGAAGAACAATTCTCTGTCGCGTCAGCTCGACGGAAACGTTCTTCGGATAGCGGGTATCGACACACTACGCAAAGAAGCAGAAGCACGCCGCGCGCAGGTGGAAGCTGAGGCCTTGGCGGTAGACTCGATCACGGTCACTCGCTTCTTGAGCTATGCGCACTCCAAAGACGTGGCCTCGACGCTGAAGAAGTTCCTCAGCCAACGCGGGCACATCGAAGCGGATGAGCGCACCAACGCTATCATTATCGACGACATTCCTTCTGTTATCCCGCCGATCGACCGTTTGATCGCGCAATTGGATCGCAAGACACAGGAAGTCGAGATCGAGGCGCGCGTAGTTGCTGCAACCCGCAGCTTTGCGCGCGACATCGGCACACAATTAGGTTTCGGCTTCGGCAACACTGGTGCAGCGGTCGGAGGGGCCAGTGCAGCTGGTACCTCGCCACTTAGCGCGTTTGGCACCCCGGGGCCGATGTATCCAATCATTGGCACAAGTGCCCCCACGGGTGGCCAGGGCGTGCAGATCCCATTGTTTTCGAATCTGGCTGCAACTGGTCCGACCAGCGGCCTCAGCTTTATTACGGCCAGCAATAGCGTTCGGCTTGACGCAATCCTCACCATGGCTGAGTCAAGGGGCCTGTTGAAGATTCTGTCGCGGCCGCGCGTCGTTACGCAGAATAACATTCAGGCAGTCGTGAAGCAGGGCGTGCGCATCCCGGTCGTAACCCAGGCGCAGTTGAATGGTCCTGCGACGACGACCTACATCGACGCGTTCTTGCGGCTCACGGTTACTCCGCAGATCACGGTTGAAAACACAATTTTCCTGAACGTCGACGTGGAAAATACGACGCCTGATTTTGGACATCAGGTCGGCGGCAACCCAACTCTCATCACGCAACAGGCAACGACTCAGGTCTTGGTCACCGATGGCGGCACAGTTGTCATCGGCGGTGTCATCCAGACCAGCAACTCGGTCAGTGTCAATCAGGTGCCCCTCCTCGGAAGCATTCCGTGGTTGGGCAACCTGTTCAAGCGGCAGGCGGTGAGCAGTTCCAACCAGGAACTGATCTTCTTCATCACTCCTCGCATTGTCGAGACATAGACGAAGCGCACAAGTTAGCAGCAAGCAGCCGCCGGCATCTGATTCTTCAGGCCGGCGGATTGTCTTTGTGCCCAGTCCTGAAGCGACAGTAATGGAGACTGCGGCATGCGATAAACTTTGTTGATGCCTTCCAAGGGCCGACTGGGCGAACTGCAATCGCAACTTGAACAGCATCGCCTCGACGCTTTCCTCGTTACGCATCTTCCGAATATTCGCTATCTCTGCGGATTCACCGGCAGCGCCGGGGTGCTGACGGTAACCCTTCGCGACGCCATCTTCTTCACCGACGGGCGGTACGCCGATCAGGCGAGTGCCGAGGTTCGTGGCCCCAAGATCACCATCCGCAAGGGCAAATCCGCCATGGCGTCGGCGATCGAGTGGCTCGCAAGGTGCCATTCGCTGCGCCGGGTTGGAATCGAACCTTCCCGCATGAACGTCGCTGAAAGGGATTTCATCGCGCGAGCTTTGGGGCGCGAAAGGAAGATTGTTAACGCTCCACTGATGGTCGAGCAGATGAGGACAGTAAAATCGGCCGACGAGATCGCGAGGATCCGGGCAGCCTGCGAACTGGGAGTGCACCTCTTCGAAAAGCTGGTGCAAAAGATTCGTCCGGGCGTTCCTGAGAGAGAGATTGCTAGCCAACTTGAGTTTGCAGCCCGCAGAGCGGGCGTCGAGGAGATGGCCTTTCCCACGATCGTTGCCGGAGGGAAGCGGTCGGCGCTGCCCCATGGCCGCGCCTCCCAGGAGTTGATCCCCAGCAAGGGATTCGTGGTCTGCGACTTCGGTGTTATACTCTCCGGCTACTGTTCTGATATGACCCGCACCCTGCACGTGGGCCGTCCCACGGCAGAGTCGCGCAGGGTTTACGAATCAGTCCGAGAAGCGCAACAGGCGGGGCTCGAAGCTGTACGGCCCGGAAAGACCGTTGGCGAAGTCGATTCGGCTGCTCGCAAAGTATTGTACAATAAAGGGTTAGGGTGTTTTTTTACGCATTCAACCGGGCACGGGCTCGGGCTCGAAATCCACGAGGGGCCGCGAGTTGCCGCTGGGCAACAGGAAGCACTGCGGCCCGGAATGGTCATCACTGTTGAGCCGGGCGTATATCTGCCGGGCAAATGGGGAGTGCGCATCGAAGATACGGTTGCGGTCACAGAAACCGGCTGCGAGATTCTGACGAAGTGCCCAAAAGATCTGCTCACGGTTTAGAGGTCTTGGCGACAACTTGGACTGATTGAAGAATCCGACTCCCGGACGATCCATGGCCAACGGCGTTTTCGAGAAATCATGAATCAAAAAGAAATCAAAGAACTCATCGAATTTCTTATCGAGAAGGACATCGCGGAATTTGAGTTAGAGCGCGGCGATGTGAAAGTACGCATCCGGCGCGGAGCACCAGAACCTGCGCCTACGGAGCGGATCATCAGCGTGCATCCGGCGCCAGTTACGCCGATGCCAGTGCCTCATGCTGGCGTAGGTGGGCCGGCAAATGTCGCAGCTCCGCCCGAACCTGCCCGAACCGAAGACCTGTACATGGTTAAGTCGCCGATGGTGGGGACCTACTACGAGTCACCATCTCCCGGTTCGCCGCCATTTGTGAAGCCAGGCGACACCGTCGAAGCAGGTCAGGTCCTTTGTATCGTGGAAGCAATGAAACTGATGAATGACATCGAAACAGATGTCGGTGGTGAGATCGTGAGCTGCCTGGTTAAGAACGGCCAGCCGATCGAATACGGACAGGAGTTGTTCGCGATTAGGCCGAAGAAGTGAGTTGTGATTGCACGGGCGTCCCCGCCCGTGTGTGGCAGACCCTAATTCATGTTCAAGAAAATCCTGATTGCCAATCGAGGCGAAATTGCGCTGCGGGTGATTTGTGCCTGCAAAGAACTAGGCGTCCGCACGGTCGCCATTTACAGCGAGGCTGATCGCAATTCACTTCCAGTACGGTTCGCCGATGAAGCCATTTGCGTAGGACCGCCCCAGCTAGGGCAGAGCTATTTGAACATTCCCGCCGTGATCAGCGCCGCCGAGATCGCCAACGTGGACGCAATTCATCCCGGCTATGGCTTGCTTTCTGAGAACGCCAATTTCGCCGAGGTCTGCGAGACCTGCAATATTAAGTTTATCGGCCCGTCGCCGGACGTGATTCGCCTGATGGGCGAAAAGGAGAAGGCCCGCGCTGCCATGAAACGGGCTGGGGTGCCCATCCTGCCCGGGTCGGATGGAGTTCTGTCTGGCGAAGGCGAAGCGCTGGAATGGGCGCGCACCGTAGGGTTCCCGGTCATCATTAAGGCCTCGGCTGGTGGCGGCGGGCGCGGTATGAGAATCGTGCGCTCTGAGGCAGAACTCCCAGCCTTGTTTACGGCAGCGCAAGCAGAGGCAGCTGGAGCGTTTGGCAACGGTGATCTCTACATGGAGAAATATGTTGAGCACCCGCGCCATATCGAGTTTCAGATCCTTGCCGACCAGTATGGGACTGTCACCAGCCTGGGCGAGCGCGAGTGCAGCATTCAGCGCCGGCACCAGAAGCTGCTCGAAGAGTCGCCTTCCACCCAGATGTCACCTGAATTGCGCGAGGAGATCGGCCAGGTGCTCTGCAAAACGCTTTCGGACATCGGGTATGTGAACGCCGGTACGATTGAGTTTCTCATGGACAGTAATCGGCGGCTCTACTTCATCGAGATGAATACGAGAATTCAGGTGGAGCATCCGGTGACGGAAATGGTTACTGACGTTGATCTCGTGAAAAGCCAGATTCTCCTGGCAGCAGGCGAGCGGCTAGAGAACGTGCTGCACGGGCCGATTGTGCACCGCGGGCATGCCATCGAATGCCGAATCAACGCTGAACACCCGGAGAAGTTCACGCCGTCGGCAGGTAAGATTACGACTTTTCACCCGCCCGGAGGCACCGGAGTGAGGATTGACACCGCCGCTTTTGCGGAAGGCGTAATCCCGCCCTATTACGACTCGCTGATTGCGAAGCTGGTGGTGCGTGGGAAGGACCGCGAAGAGGCAATCTCACGAATGACGCGCGCCTTGGATATGTTTATCGTCGAGGGCGTGTACACCACAATCCCGCTGCATCGCAAGATTCTTGCCGATCCTGAATTCCGCGCCGGACATACCGACACGTCGTTCATCGAACGGTTTCTGTCGAGGAACGGTGATAAAAAGGCACCGGCTTAGTTCTTGCCGGACAGTTACCTGGAACAAGTTGCGTAGGCGCTGCGTAGCCTTTGAGGGGAGGGTGCAATGCAAAAAGAAGGCGCAGTTGCGGGCATTTCTATGGGTACGGCGCTGGCGATGATTTTGTCGTTCCAGCTCAACCATTCCATTTTGTGGGCGCTTATTCACGGTGTGTGCTCGTGGTTTTATGTGATTTACCGGGCCATCAAGGGTAATTACTAGTCTCCATACTCACTTGCCGGGAGAGGGAGCCCCGTCGCTCCACAAGTCAACCTCATCCGATGATCTCGCTTCCGTGTTTCTATCCGATTCTCGACACGTCCTTCTTCTCGGGGTCGGAGGTGTTGCTCGAAGCAGCGGAGCGGTTGATCACGGCTGGCGTTGGAATCCTGCAGTACCGGAACAAGTCCAGCGATGCAGCGCGCATGTTGATTGAAGCGCGGGAACTGCGCCAACATGTGCTCTCGCTTCACGGTGGCGAATCAGTGCGACTGATCATGAACGACCGCGCCGATCTCTGCCTTGCCGCGGACTTCGACGGCGTACACGTTGGCCAGGACGACCTCTCATCCGAAAGCGCCAGGAAAATCGTTGGCCCGGATCGCTGGCTGGGTATATCCACACACAATCCCGAGCAGGTGAGAGTAGCCGATAAGACCTCGGCCGATTACATCGCGATAGGTCCGGTATTTGGCACTGCCAGCAAGTCGAATCCAGATCCTGTACTCGGCCTCGACGGCGTGCGCGAAGCCCGGAAACTCACGCGAAAGCGGCTGGTCGCGATCGGCGGAATCACCCGCGCCAATTGTCAGTCTGTGATTGATGCGGGTGCTGACTCGGTCGCGGTGATATCTGATCTGCTACCTGATCCCGGCAAATCAGCAGAGGAATTTTTGCGCATTCTGGGGTAAAGTGCTGAAGCAGTGGCCAGTGGCCAATGGGTCGCGGCCAGTACCGGTGCAATTGTTCATCGTGGGAGTCGCAGGCCGAAAAATCAACAGGTAGTCCGTATTCAAAAGACCAGCAGGCTTTTACCGGCAATCAGCAACTGGCAACTCGCATGTGCGCGTTTTACCAACCACTGACACTAGCCACTTTTTTCAATGACTGTCGAAACCAAGCCGACGATGACAACCGACGATGTGAGCGATCGCGAGTTCGTCAAAGGCCTCGGACTAACCAGTTCGACCATGCTGGTCATGGGTTCCATGATTGGCTCAGGCATCTTCTTGGTTTCCGCCGATATCGCACGCCAAGTCGGTTCACCTGCGCTTCTGATTGCGGCGTGGCTGGTAACGGGTTTCATGACCATCGTGGCTGCTCTTAGTTACGGCGAACTCGCCGCGATGATGCCACATGCCGGCGGGCAATACGTCTATTTACGCGAAGCTCTCGGGCCGCTCTGGGGTTTTTTGTACGGCTGGACGCTGTTTCTCGTAATCCAGACAGGAACCATCGCCGCGGTCGGTGTAGCGTTTGGGAAGTTTCTCGGCGTATTCTTTCCTTCCGTTTCTTCGTCGCACTGGATCGCCGGCCTGCACTGGGTCGCGCCAAGCTTGACCATAGGCCCAATGAAGCTGGGCGGTATGGACGTCGGCCTGAATACACAGAATCTGATGGCCATCTTATTGGTCATCGCACTCTCGATCATCAATGTGTTTGGGGTGAAGACGGGCGCGCTCATTCAGAACGTGTTCACGTTCGCAAAAATCGCGGCGTTGCTCGGCCTGATTCTTGTGGGACTGGTCGAGGGCAGAAACGCGATTGCTGTGGCCGCCAATTTGGGCGCAAATTTCTGGCATAACCTGCACGGGCTTCATCCCGTACAGGTAGGCATTAATGGGCCCATGGTGTTTGTGGGGGCGCTTACGATTATCGCCGTGGCTCAGGTGGGGTCACTGTTCTCGGCGGACGCATGGAACAACGTGACCTTCACTGCCGGAGAAGTTATCAATCCCAAGCGAAACTTGCCGCTCTCGCTTGCCTTGGGAACCGGCGTGGTCATTGCACTTTACATTGCCTGCAACTTTGTTTACCTGAATGTGCTGCCGCTCGAAGGCGCTGCGAATGGGGCGACCATCCTGCAGCGCGGGATTCAGTATGCCACCGAAGATCGTGTGGCAACGGCGGCACTGTCGCAAATGTTCGGTAGCCTGGGCGCATACCTGATGGCGGCGGCGATCTTGGTTTCCACGTTCGGCTGCAACAACGGATTGATTCTCTCCGGCGCTCGCGTGTATTACGCCATGGCGAAGGATGGTTTGTTTTTTCGTGGAGCGGGGAAACTGCATCCCAATTACAAGACTCCCGCGGTGTCGCTGATGGTGCAGATGGTCTGGATATGCGTTCTGTGCCTCTCTGGAACCTATGGGCAGTTGCTCGACTATGTGGTCTTTGCGGTGCTGGTGTTCTACATCCTGACCATTGCCGGCATTTTTATTCTGCGGCGGACGCGGCCTGATGCACCGAGACCTTACAGAGCATTTGGATATCCGGTGCTGCCGCTGATCTACATTGTGATGGCTATCTTTATCGATATTGTGCTGTTACGTTACAAGCCGCAGTTCACGTGGCCGGGCCTGATTATCGTCCTGCTGGGAATTCCGGTATATTTTGCGTGGCATTCGCGACGACCCAGCGCGTCTGCCGTTTAGTTCGTCACCCTGACTGTCGGAGAGAGCAACCGAATGGCAAACCTGTTTGCTACCAAGACCCTGACCTCGCTCTTAGCGGAAGCCGCGGAATCGGGCCAGCACAGCCTGAAGCGCACTTTAGGTGCATTCCAGCTCACGGCCCTGGGCGTCGGTGCCGTGATCGGCGCTGGAATTTTTGTTATGTCAGGCTTGGGCGCGAGCATGGCGGGGCCGGGACTGATGCTGTCTTTTGTGTTGTCCGGTACCGGTTGCGCATTTGCCGCTCTCTGCTATGCCGAATTTGCTGCGATGATCCCGCTCGCAGGAAGCGCCTACACCTACGCGTATGCGACGTTGGGTGAGCTTTTCGCCTGGATCATCGGATGGGACCTGACGCTCGAATACGCCATGGGCGCCAGCACCGTGTCTTCGGGTTGGTCGAACCACTTCATCGAGTTGCTGAACATCTTCCACCTCAAGATGCCTTTATGGCTGGCGTACGACCACTGGACAGGATTACGGATTGCCGAAAATGTGATTGCGCGGCAAATGGCACAAGCCTCGGATGGCTCTCTGGTGCCGGGAACCCAAGCCTTTCTGACCAAGGTCGCCGACATCATGGGCGCGCAGTCGCCCGAGTTGATGCAGCGTGCTCATGCGCTGCTGAATGCCCCACATCTCTTTGGATTTGAGATTGGCTTCAACGTGCCCGCATTCTTCATTGCGTTGGTAATCACCACCATCCTGGCCATCGGGATTAAAGAAAGTGCGCGTTTCAATTCGACCATCGTCGTAATCAAGGTTTCGGTCGTACTCTTCGTCATCGCACTCGGATTCAAGTACGTCAATTTTTCCAACTGGGGACACGACTGGTCCAGCTTCGCACCCACCGGATTTTCCGGGATTGGTGCGGCGGCGGCTTACATATTTTTCGCCTACATCGGATTTGACGCAGTTTCGACAACAGCGCAGGAAGCTAAGAACCCGCAGCGCGATCTGCCGATTGGAATCATTCTTTCTCTGCTCATCTGCACCGCGCTCTACATTCTTGTCGCCGGAGTCCTTACCGGCATGGTGCCGTGGCGTGATGTCAACATTGAAGCCCCGGTCGCGCGCGCTTTTCTGGATCGTGGCCTTACCGGCGCATCGCACATTATTACCCTCGGTGCGCTGGCCGGACTTACGAGCGTCATGCTGGTCATGCTCCTCGGTCAAACCCGAGTGCTCTACTCGATGGCGAATGACGGATTGTTGCCGAAGAAGTTCTTTGCAGATGTGCACCCCAAGTGGCGGACTCCGTGGAAGAACACGTTCCTTGTGGGATTGCTTGCCGCCGTCGTGGGTAGCGTGACGCCGATCGATGACATCGGAAAGATGGTCAACATCGGGACCTTGCTGGCGTTCGTGATCGTGTGTATCGCAGTGATGGTGCTTCGTAGAACGAATCCGGCGCAGGCGCGGCCTTTCCGGACGCCTTGGGTCCCGGTGGTTCCGATTCTCGGCATCCTCTTTAACGGCTTCATGATGTACAAGCTGGGCTGGGTGAATTGGGCCCGGTTAGTTATCTGGCTCGTCATCGGGCTTGTCGTGTACTTCACCTACAGCGTGAAGCACAGCAAGGTGCAAGCGCTGCAAGCGGGCGCGAAGAGCACGCCGAGCATGGCGGATTGATAAAGCCTTCAGCCATCAGTTCTCAGCCATCAGCTTGGTTTGATGCAACGCGAGGGTTCGCCTTCCAACACAGTCCTGACTTGCACGGGCGATGGCGCCCGTGCCTCAAAAGTCCCCCATGATTCTGGGAGACTATCTCGCGTCCCGTTGTAGTCCGGCGTAAGCTGATCAGTGCTGATGGCGGCGCCTGTTGACCCGCCAATAGCTGAGAGCCAAGAGCCGAGCTACCATGCGTATCTTCCGCAACCTGAAGTTCATCGCGATCGCACTGGTCGTGCTGACATTCGTTGGCATGGCCGGCTTCCACTACATCGAGGGCTGGCCGTGGTTCGACGGCTTCTACATGGTCGTCACTACGTTTTCGACTATCGGCTATCAGGAAGTACATCCGCTCTCCCACGCTGGACGCATATTCAATGTTGGTCTAATTCTTGCGGGCGTGTCGCTGGTGTTTCTCGGGATCGGGTCGTTGACTCAGGCCCTGCTAGAATTCTCACTTCGCAAGTTTTTCGGGCGGCGCAAAATGGAACGCGACATCGATCGACTCAGCGATCACTACGTGATTTGCGGAGCGGGGCGCGTAGGACGCAGTGCGGCGCGGGAGTTGGCGCGTAAGCCGGTGCCGTTTGTCATCATCGAGCAGAACGAAGCCAAGGCGGCCCGCTTCGGCGGCGACTGGCTTATGCACGTCGCAGACGCCACGCAGGAGCAGACGCTGCGGCAGGTCCACATTGAACGTGCGCGAGGTCTGGTGGCTGCGACCACCACGGATGCCACCAATCTCTACATCGTTCTTACTGCGCGCAATCTTAATCCGAAATTGAAAATCATTGCACGCGCCAGCGAAGAGGATGCCGAGAAACACCTTCTGAAAGCCGGCGCCGACTCGGTGGTCTCGCCTTATTCATTTGCCGGACAACGAATTGCGCAGTCGTTTCTGCGCCCGCATGTCGTCACATTCCTCGACACCGCGACTACCCACCTCGGTATGGACCTGGAGATCGGCGAAATTCAGGTGCCTGCGAATTCAGAGTTCGCGGGGAAGACTGTGGGAAGTTCGCGCCTCCGGCAAGAACGCGGTGTAATTATCCTGGCAATCAAACGTGAGCAGGGAATGCGATTTAATCCAGCGCCCGAAGATGTCATCGAGCCGGGAGACTGCCTGATCGCAATGGGACAGCCCGTGCAACTGCGGAAATTGGAGCAAGCCGCGGGATGAAGATCGTCACCGCTTCCGAGATGCGCGAGATCGATCGCATTACCAGCGAGCGTTTCGGTGTGCCATCGCTCAGTCTGATGGAAAACGCCGGGACGGCAGTGACGGAGTTTGCGCTTTCGTCATTCCGCGCCGCCCGGAGCTTCGGTGTCATTTGCGGAAAGGGCAACAATGGTGGCGACGGATTCGTCGTCGCGCGGAAGTTGCTTGAAGCGAGAAGGGAAGTGCGAGTTCTCCTGCTGGCGGATTCGTCCGAGCTAAGGGGTGACTCAGCAGAGAACTATAAGAGACTTCAAAGCACCCACCCAACGAAAACCGCATCGGGTGGGGCACCCTCGAATGATGAAAGGCTGCCCGCGCATGTGATAGTCGCGAAGTCGCGCGACGAACTCGAGTCGAGTGAGGCTCAGAGAATTTTCGCGAGTGATGTGCTGATCGACGCAATTCTGGGCACCGGCTTTCGTCCTCCAGTAAGCGGACTCTACGCGCAGGCAATTGAGAAGATCAATGCGGCAACCGGGCCTGTGATTGCGGTGGATATCCCTTCCGGAGCAGACGCCGACGTCATGGGGAACCAGACTGGCGCTGTCGCCCGCGCCGACGCAATCGTGACCTTTACCGCACCAAGACCCGCGCATGTGTTCGGGGATCTGACTGCTGGGCCGGTCGTGATCGCGCCGATCGGATCTCCGGACGAGGCCATTCAGTCATCGCTTAAGCTGAATCTGATCACGGCGAAAGAAGTGGCGCCGCTCATTGCGCCGCGTCCGCGCGATTCGAACAAGGGGATGTATGGCCATGTTTTGGTCGTTGGTGGATCGCTGGGCAAAGCTGGTGCTGCCGCGATGGCAGGCTTCTCAGCGCTGCGCGCCGGGGCGGGACTGGTGACGGTCGCTACGCCTAGACCAGTGCTGGCGACGGTGGCAGGATTCCATCCGGAGTTGATGACGGAGCCCCTGGGGGAGACCTCGGAGGGGACGATCGCATTCAACGCGGTTTCAACCTTGGCGATCCTCGCGAAGAACAAGACCGTGCTGGCGATTGGGCCCGGGATTTCTCGAAATTCGGAGACCGCAGAGTTCGTGCGCGCGATTGTTCGCAGCCCGGAAATCCCCATCGTGCTGGATGCCGACGGGCTGAATGCGTTTGAGGGGCGAGCAAAAGATCTTGACCGCAAAGCTTGTGGAGGCGGCGCAAAGGACGCAAAGAACAGCCCGCTTGTGCTCACACCTCATCCCGGCGAGATGGCGCGCCTTACCGGCCTCAGCACAACGGCCATTCAACGCGACCGAATCAATGTTGCTCGTACTTTTGCCCAGGAGCATAGCGTCATTCTCGTGCTCAAGGGTGATCGCACGATTGTCGCGAATCTGAATGGCGAAGTGTGGGTGAATGCTACCGGCAATCCCGGCATGGCGACCGGTGGCACGGGAGACATTCTCACGGGGATGATCGCCGGAATGCTAGCCCAGCATCCGGAGCAGGCGTTCGAGGCCGTGATTGCGGCTGTGTACCTGCACGGTGCGGCCGGGGACTTAGCGTGCTACGGACTAGCGGTGGGTCTGTGTGGAACGGGCGAACAATGCCTGGTTGCCACAGACTTGGTTCCTGCATTT
>Ga0207693_10003286_pt1 | contig 13843 bp, 15 predicted proteins | sample LARL81metaG_FD_184347 | JGI IMG/M metagenome (GOLD analysis project Ga0207693, IMG submission 184347) | Corn, switchgrass and miscanthus rhizosphere microbial communities from Kellogg Biological Station, Michigan, USA - LAR L8-1 metaG... | ecosystem: Host-associated > Plants > Roots >...
AGGGTGGCCGAGTGGACGAAGGCGACGGTCTTGAAAACCGTTAGGGGCGAAAGTCCCTCCAGGGTTCGAATCCCTGTCCTCCCGCTCACCTCCGCCCGCCCATAGGACTTGTTCACCGAAGATTCCGATACGCACCCGTTGCGGAATCCCGCGTTCGCGGGTACCATTTCCGAAACGCATACGTATCGGAAAGGTGGGAACCGTGGCACAGGTCTTGAAGCCGGAGCACACGGAGGGCTACGAGCGGCGCTGGTGGATCCTCGGGGTCCTGTGCCTGAGCCTCCTCGTGATCGGACTCGACAACACGATCCTCAACGTGGCGCTGCCGACGCTGTCGCGCGACCTCGGCGCCACGAACAGCCAGCTCCAATGGATGGTCGACGCATACGTCCTGGTGTTCGCGGGGCTGCTGTTGACCACGGGCAGTCTGTCGGATCGATACGGCCGCCGGAAGGCGCTCGCCCTCGGTCTGATCATCTTCGGGGTCGGATCAACGCTGTCGGCGTTCTCCGGCACCTCGAACGCCTTGATCGCGAGTCGCGCCCTGATGGGTGTCGGCGGCGCACTGATCATGCCGTCCACGTTGTCGATCCTGACGAACGTCTTCCCCGCCGATGAACGCGGCCGGGCGATCGGCATCTGGGCCGGCGTGTCCGGGCTGGGTATCGCGATCGGCCCGATCGTCGGCGGCTGGCTCCTGAACCACTTCTGGTGGGGTTCGGTGTTCCTGGTGAACGTGCCGGTCGTGATCGTCGCGCTGATCCTCGGGCGCCTGATCGTGCCGGATTCGAAAGACCCCTCGCCCAACGCGCTCGACCCGGTCGGCGCGGTGCTGTCGATCGTCGGGCTCGTGAGCCTCGTGTACGCGATCATCGAGGCGCCGGACCACGGCTGGACCTCGACCCAAACCCTGGTGACCTTCGCGTTCGCGCTCATCGTGCTCGCCGCCTTCGCGATCTGGGAGCTGCGAAGCGACCACCCGATGCTCGACGTGACCTTCTTCGAGAACCCGCGCTTCACCGCCGCGAACATCTCGATCGTGCTGGTGTTCTTCGCCTTGTTCGGCTCGCTGTTCTTCCTGACGCAGTACCTGCAGTTCGTGCTCGGGTACACGCCGTTGCAGGCAGGGCTGCGTGTCGCGCCGATCGCGCTCGTGCTGATGGTGTCGGCCCCACTCGCCGGGCGGTTCGTGGCGCGCTTCGGGAACAAGGTGCTGGTCGCGGCGGGGATGACCGCGGTGGCGATCGGCCTCGGATTCCTCGGCACGATCACCGTGTCCTCGGGCTACCCGCACGTGCTGATCGCGCTCGTGATCCTCGGCGCCGGCATGGGAACCGCGATGGTGCCCGCGACCGAGTCGATCATGGGCTCGTTGCCGCTCGCGAAGGCGGGGCTCGGCTCCGCGATGAACGACACGACCCGCCAGATCGGCGGCGCGCTCGGGGTCGCGATCCTCGGGAGCGTGTTCGCGTCGTCGTTCGCGTCGCACGTGTCGGGTGCGCTCGCCGGTCTTCCGGCGACCGCGGCCGCAGAGGCGTCGCAGTCCGTCGGCGCGGCGATCCAGATCGGCCAGACGATGGGCGGGACCGCGGGCGCGGCCCTCGTCGCCGCATCGAAGCAGGCGTTCATCTCGGCGATGGACAAGGGCTTGTTCGTCGGCGCGACGATCGCGCTGGTGGGCGCCATGGTCGCCCTGATCTGGCTGCCGAGCCGCGCGGCGACCCCCACCGAAGAGCCCTTGCCCGAAGAGTTCGCGCCCGAGCAGGAGGTGGCGGTCGCGGTGGAGGCGTCCGAATGAACGCCGGGGTCGAGCTCAGCGCCGCGCGTGCGCCGGGCCGCCCGCGCGATCCGCAGGTCGACCGCGACATCCTGACGGCGACGCGAGAGCTCCTCGCCGAGGACGGCTTCGACGGCCTGTCGATCGAGGCGGTGGCTGCGCGGGCCGGCGTCGGCAAGACCACGGTCTACCGGCGTTGGCCCTCGAAGATCCCGCTCGTCGTCGACGCCCTCACGGCGATGAAGCCGCCGACGCCGTCGGCGATCCCCGACGATGTGTCGACGCGCGAAGCGCTGGTGCGCGCGATGGGCGGCTTCACGAAGCCGCACGAGGGTTCGGCGGCCCGTGTCCTCGCCGGTCTCGTCGACGCGATGTCGCGGAACGCGGAGCTGGCGACGGCCGTGCGCGCCGTGCTCGTCACCGAGCGTCAGCGCGGCCTCATGGAGGTGATCGAGCGAGGCAAGCGACGCGGCGAGATCCGCCCGGACGTCGACGCCCGCGTGATGATCGACCTGCTCGGTGGCCCCATGGTGCTTCGCCGCCTGATCACCGGCGACCCGGTGAACCAGCGTCTCGCGCTCGCGATCGTCGACCTCGTGATGGACGGCGCGGCTCCGGCACCATCGCGATAGGCTCGCTTGCATGGGCTCCAAGATCCCGAAGAAGGCGTACGAGGCCGAGCTGAAGCGTCTCCAAGAAGCGCTCGTGCGCATGGAGGACTGGGTCACTGCCTCCGGCGCCCGGATCGCGGTGGTCTTCGAGGGTCGCGACGCGTCGGGCAAGGGGGGGACGATCAAGCGCATCACCGAGTACATGAACCCCCGCGTCACGAAGCACATCGCGCTGCCGAAACCCACCGAGCGCGAGCAAGGGCAGTGGTACTTCCAGCGCTATGTCGCGAACCTTCCGACCAAGGGCGAGATCGCGCTGTTCGACCGCAGTTGGTACAACCGCGCCGGCATCGAGCACGTGCTCGGGTTCTGCACGCAGCAGGAGTACTACACGTTCCTACGGCAGTGCCCGATCTTCGAGCGCCTCCTCGTCGAGGACGGCATCCTGCTGATCAAGTACTGGTTCTCGGTGTCGGACGAGGAACAGGAGCGCCGGTTCCAGAAGCGGATCGAGGACCCGATGCGACGGTGGAAGCTGTCGCCGACCGACCTGTACTCACGGACCAAGTGGGTCGATTTCTCGCGCGCCAAGGACGAGATGTTCGTCCACACCGACATCCCCGAGGCGCCCTGGTACGTGGTGCCCGCGGACGACAAGAAGCGGGCCCGGCTCAACGCGATCGCCCACCTGCTGAGCGTCATCCCGTGGGAGAAGCGGCCCCTGCCCGAGATCGAGATCCCATCTCGGCAGCAGGACGAGGGCTACGTGCGGCCCCCGACCGACCTCTACACCTATGTGCCCGATCACGCGGCCTCGTTGCTCGAGGGCTCGCACGGCTCCTGAGCGTTGCCTGAGAACGGTTCCGAGCAGCACGAACCTTCCACACTTGTGCGTTGACCCGCACGAAGGAAGGCTGCCATCCTGACGCCATGGCGTCGAAGCCTGCGTGGCTCTTCTGGGTACGCGGCACCCTGTTGAGCGCGATCTGCGGTCACGCGATCGCGAACGCGTTGTTCGACGCCGACGAGTACCGCCACGCCGGCCTGTCCTACTCGTGGTCCGCGTGGATCCCGATGCTGATCCAGGCGCTCGTCGTCGTCGGCGCCTGGCGGGCGCTCGGCCGGGTCCGCTGGCGCCACCGCTCGACGGTGGATCCCACCCGCCACCTCCGACGGCTGCTCGCCGCCTTGATCGCCTCACAGCTCGTGCTGTTCATGCTGCTCGAGGTGACCGAGCGGATCGCGCAGCGCGACCCGTTCGCCGAAGGCTTGTTCGGCTCCAGCTTCCTGTTCGAGCTGACGTTCGCGGTCGGCTCGGCGCTCGTGCTCATCGCGCTCGGCTTCGCCGTGCTGCGCCTGGTCCGTTGGATCTGGCGTCAGCAGCCGGTCGTCGTCGCGCAGATCCGCACGCCGAGCCGGCCCGTCGTCATCCCGCTCGTCCGCCGCGAGCTTCGCCCCGGCGGCACGCGCGCTCCGCCTCTCGTCCTCGTCTGACCGCGAGCATCCCCGCTCGCGATCGACCGCCGTTCCCGTCTGCGGAACGGCCGGACGTAAGGAGAGGTCGTGGAGACCCAACCGCTTCGAGAGCCCCCGCTTGAACCGCGGTCTGCCGGATGGACGTTCGACCATCCGTCGCACGGCACCTGCGTACCCGAGTGTTCGTCGTACGGATCCTGCCACTGCGGATGCGGCGCCACCCCCAAGCGGAGCGCCGTGACGTCGGTGCCGTGGAACCGATATGCCGGGCACCCGTTCACGTTCGTGCCGGGCCACCAGCTCCGCGTGGTGCATCCGCGCGCCGGCATGTGGTCCAAGCAAGGCGTGCCCGTCGAGCGTGTCCGCCCGTTGATCCGGTGGCTCCGCATGCAGCACGGCTCGGTCCGTGCCGTCGCGGAGCTGTTGAACATGCCGGAGTCGACGTTGCGTGGCTACCTCTACAACGCCAAGCGCAAGCGCGTGCCGCCGGAGGCCGCGCAACGGATCGTCAGCCTGACGCTCGCGCACCGGCGCCGCTCGCGCCCGCTCGAGCTGTGGGAGGAGATCCCCGGCCAGTTCGAGCCGGCGGTCATGCTGCTCGAACGGCGGCCGAGCTTGGCGCTGTCGCAGGGCTGACGCCACAGGGTTGCGCGGTACGGAACCGGCCGTCCCCCACGCGGGGGTCGGCCGGTTTCCCGCTCTTCCGGCTCCCGCAGGGGGCCGATACGACGTGGGTCAACGAGTTGAGGGGCCCACGTGCGGAACCACCGTCAGAGCGAACCGGACCGGCTGCGTCGCGACGCGCGCATCGCCGGGCTCCGTGACTTCCAGACGCCCTCGCTCGAAGCGGTCGAACAACGGCGCCGCCAGCTGTGGCAGCGCACCGCGACCGCGCTGGCCGTGATCGCCGCGGTCGTCGTCGCGTTCGCGATCATCCCGTCGAACCGGCTCCAAGAGGCCGGCACCGGACGCATCCTGTTCGTGATCGTCGGCGTCGGCGGGGGACTGTTCCTCTGGGCGTTCCACAAGGAGACCGCCCTCGAGCGCTTGACGCGGTCGCTCACCGACGAGCGCGTCTTGACCGCTGCGCTGACCAACCGGCTGCACGAGGTCTCGCTGCTGCTCGACGCGGGCAAGCAGATGAACGCACATCTCCAGATGGACGAGCTGTTGGACACGATCTTGCGGAGCGCCTGCGAGTTGCTCGACGCGACCGGCGGCTCGGTGATGTTGGTCGAGGAGACCGACCTCGTCACCGTGTGCGCGCTCGGGCGCGACGCCGCCGTCGGGCAGCGGATGCGCCTGGGCGAGGGTGTGGCCGGGTACGTGGCCATCCGCCGCGACCCGGTGCTGATCGACGGACACGCCGACCCCGACCTGTTCCCCGGGTTGGTGCTTCGTGAGCCCTACGTGGAGAGCGCGATGTCGGTGCCGCTCGTGCACCGGGCCGAGCTGCAAGGCGTGTTGAACGTGAACGCGCCGATCGGACGTTCGTTCACCGAGTACGACCTGCGCGCGCTGGCGGTGTTCGCCGAGCAAGCGGCGCTCGCGGTCGCGAACGCGCGGCTGTATGAGGCCGAGCGTGCGCATGTGGCAGCCCTTCTGGACCTGCGGAAGAAGCGGGAGGCGGGCTGATGGTCGTGCACCACAGGCCGCGGGTCCTGATCGTCGAGGACGATCCGGACACCCTCGTGATCTTGCGGATCAATCTGACCGCGGCGGGTGTCGAGCCGATGCTCGCCGGCGACGGCCGCACCGCGATCGAGCGGATCGAGGCTGAGTCTCCGGACGCGGTGCTGTTGGACGTGCTGCTGCCCGGGATCGACGGATGGCAGGTGCTCGAGCAGCTCCATGCCAAGGGCGACCCCGTTCCGGTGATCGTCTGCTCGGGCAAGGACAACATGCACGACCTGCAACGGGCCCGCGACCTCGGCGCCGTGGCGTACCTCGTCAAGCCGTTCGACATCGACCGGCTGATCGAGGTGACGAGCGAGGTCGTTGGGCTTCGGCTGACCGACCCCGTGACCGAGCGGGGCACCGTCGCGGGCACCGAGCTCGCCTGACCGGCGGGGTCGCGAGCTCCGGCGCACTCCCTCCGGCTCCGTATCCTGGCTGGTCATGGCCTCGGATCGCTTCCTGCGCGCCCTCCGGCGCGAGCCCGTCGACCGCACGCCTGTCTGGTTCATGCGCCAGGCGGGGCGATACCTGCCCGAGTACCGCGACCTGCGAGGCGACCGGGACATACTCGAGTCGATCCGCCGTCCGGAGGAAGCCGTCGAGATCACGCTGCAGCCGCTGCGGCGGATGCCGGTGGACGCGGCGATCGTGTTCAGCGACATCGTCGTGCCGCTCGTTGCGGTCGGTCTGCCCGTCCGGATCGTGCAGGGTCGCGGGCCGGTGCTGGATCAACCGATCCGTGACGCCGCCGGGGTTGGGCGGCTGCGTCCGCTCGACCCCGAGGCCGACGAGCCGTACGTCGTCGATGCGATCCGGCTCCTGGTCAAAGAGCTCGACGTCCCGCTGATCGGATTCGCGGGCGCGCCGTTCACGTTGGCGAGCTACCTGATCGAGGGCGGCCCGTCGCGCGACCATGCACGGACGAAGGCGCTGCTGTGGAGCGAGCCCGCGCTCTGGAACGACCTGCTCGAGCGACTGGTCACGATCGTGGTTGCCCACGTCGGCGCGCAGGTCCAGGCGGGGGCGTCGGCGATCCAGATCTTCGACTCGTGGGTCGGCGCGTTGGCGCCCGCGACGTACGGGTCGGCCGTGGCGCCGCACATGCGCCGGTTGTTCGCGGCGGTCGGCGACCTCGGCGTGCCGGTGATCCACTTCGGCGTCGGAACGGGCGAACTTCTCGGCGCGATGGCCGCTGCGGGTGGCGACGCGATCGGCATCGATGCGCGCGTGCCCCTCGACGCCGGGTGGGAGCGGATCGGCGGGCCGTCGCAGCGCGCCGTCCAAGGGAACCTCGATCCGAGCGCGTTGCGTGCGCCCTGGGAGGTCGTGGAGCGCGAGGCGCTCGACGTGCTCGCGCGAGCCGGCGGGCGCGACGGGCACGTATTCAACCTCGGACATGGCGTGCTGCCCGACACGCCGGTGGCGACCCTCCAACGTCTGGTCGACCTGGTCCACGAGCGCACCGAGCGGAGCGCAGCGTCGTGACCGTCGACGTCGCGGTCGTCGGCGGGGGAGTGACGGGCCTCACGGTGGCGCACCGCGTGCTGCGGCACGACGCCGACGCGTCCGTGACCGTCCTGGAGGCGGGCCCCGAACCCGGCGGGATGTTGCGGAGCGTCGCGGTCGGCGGCGTTCGGGTGCCCGCTGGGCCTGACTCGTTCCTCGCGCGGAAGCCCTGGGCCGTCGATCTGTGCCGCGAGCTCGGGATCGGCGACGAGCTGATCCAGCCGCGCTCGCCTGGTTCGTACCTGTGGACCGAACGCGGGCTGGTGCCATACCCAACCGGCACCGCGTTCGGGATCCCGAGCGACCTCGGCGACGCGTTCCGCTGGCCAGGCCTGTCGCGCGCCGGCCGGATGCGCGCCTTGCAAGACCTGATCGCGCGCAAGCGGCGCGACGACGGCGACGAGTCCCTCGGCGCGCTGCTGCGGCGCCGGCTCGGCGACGAGGCGACCGACCGGGCGATCGCGCCGTTGCTCGCAGGCCTGTACGCGGGCGACGTCGATGCGCTATCGGTGCGGGCGACCTTCCCCGAGTTCCAGGGGTGGGAGCGTGCGCAGGGGTCGCTGCTTCGCGGGGCGCAAGCCGCCGCGCGACGGCCCAAGGGCGACGCCGGCCCGATGTTCCTGCGCCCACGCGAGGGAGTCGAACGATTGATCGATGCGCTCCTGGACGCCGTCGGCACGCACACGGTGCGCACATCGAGTCCCGCGACGAAGATCGAACACGGAGACGGCGAGGCGTGGCGCATCCACACGCCCGACGAGCCGGTCGACGCGCGCGCGGTGATCCTCACGGTCGACGCGCCCGGGGCGGCACGCCTCGTTCCGCCGGGCGCGGCGTCAGCGGAGTTGGCCCGCATCCCGTTCGTGTCGACCGGCGTCGTGGCGCTCGTCTATCCCGAGGGCACCGCCTCGGCGCTTCCCGAGGGGTCCGGGTTCGTCGTGCCTCGCGGCGCGGCGCCGATGACGGCGAGCACGTGGATCTCGAACAAGTGGCCGGACCCGTCCTTCGGCGACCGCGCCGTGCTCCGCTGTTTCGTCGGCGCCGCGGGCGAGGAGGACATCCTGGAGGCCGACGACGCCGAGCTGATCGAGGCGTGCGCGACGCACCTTGCGGCGCTCCTGCCGTTGCCCGGCGCGCCCGACGATGCGGCCGTCGTGCGCTGGCCGCGTGCGATGCCGCAGTATCTCGTCGGGCACCTCGAACGCGCCGAGCGCATCCGCTTCGAGCTGCCCCCGGGTATCTTCGTGTGTGGACGGTCGCTCGACGGTGTCGGCGTGCCGGACTGCGTGCGCAGCGCCGGCGAGACGGCCGACGCGATCGCCGCCTATCTCGACCGGGAGGTCCACGCATGACCGACACGCTCTACGCCCTGTATCCCGTTCTCCGCGCCGACCCCGAGATCCGCTCCGCGTTCGCCGATCCCGAGGACCGTTCGCGCGCGACGCGGGAGGTGGAGGACCTCTTCAAGCGGCTCGGCGACACCGTGACGCTTCGCGGCTCGTACTCGACGGTCGGCTTCCGGGCCGACGCCGACATGCTCCTGTGGTTGATCGGCCCAACGGCCGAGGACGTGCAACACGCGCTCGTCGAGTTCCGTCGGACCGAGATCGCGACCTACCTCGACCTCGCGTGGTCGTTCCTGGGGGTCGTGAAGCCGGCGGAGTTCAGCCCGGACCACGCGCCGGCGTTCGTCAAGGGCGACGCGGCGCAGGACTACCTGTGCGTCTATCCATTCGTCCGTACCGCGGACTGGTACCTGTTGCCGCCGGAAGAGCGCGCGGCGTTGCTGCGTGACCACGGGGGCACCGGCCGCGAGTTCCCCGAGGTGGTCGGCAACACGACGAGCGCGTTCGGTCTGGGCGATTGGGAGTGGATCCTTGCGTTCGAGTCGCCCAAGCTCGATTCGATCGTGGACGTGATCCGGCTGCTGCGGAACACCGAGGCGCGCCGATTCACCAAGGTCGAGGTGCCGTTCGTGACGGGGATCCGCAAGCCGATCGCCGCGTGCATCGACGACTGCTGCTGAGCGCCTAGCGTTCGTCGAGCAGCTCGGCCAACCCGGTGATCACCGTGTGGCCGTTCGTCGTCGGCGCGAACCCCTCGAAGGGCGTGGCGGTCGGCCGCTGGATCAGCCGCGTGCCGATGCCCAGCGCGCGCGCCCCGTCGCAATACGGCGTCTGATCATCGACGAACACTGCGTCGGTCGCCGCGACGTCGAGTGCATCGAGCGCCGTCCGGTAGATCGCAGCCTCCGGTTTGTGCGCGCCGACCTCGCACGAGAGCACCACCGCGTCGCACGCGTGGTCCAGCCCGAGGCGTTCGACCGTCGGGCGCGTTCCCCACGAGCAGTTGCTCACGATCACCGTTGGGTGGCCGGCGTCGCGCATCCGCGCGAGGGTCGGCAGCACGTCGTCGTACAAGGCGATCCGGTCGCCGAACGCGGTCTCGGCCTTCAGGACCCGGTCGGCCAGCTCGGCGTCGAGGCCGGCGGCGTCCAGGATCGCCGCGACGTCGCCCGCCGGTGACTCGAACGCGCCGCGGTTCCGTGCCGCGCGCGTGCGTTCGTAGGCGCTCCCGATCTCGTCTTGCGACAGCCCGGTGATCGAGGCGAGCTCCGCTCGCCACGAGCGCCAGTCGCCGTGCGCGAGGGTGTCGTAGAGGTCCAGGAGGTAGGCGGTCTGCATCGGGCGGTCAGCCTACGGGTCCCAGGCGACGCTGCCGATACCCTTCGAGCCGAACCACCGACCCTGACAGGAGGCCTGGCGATGGACGCACAGATCCACGGCACCGTCCTGCCCGTCCTGGAGGTCACGCTGAACCCCGGTGACACGATCGTGTCCGAGGCCGGCGAGATGTCTTGGATGTCGCAGTCGATCGAGATGACCACGACGACGCAGACCGCAGGCGCGAAGGGCGTCATGGGCGTGCTGAAGCGTGCGGTCGCCGGCGGCGGCATCTTCATGACGGAGTTCCGCTCGGGGAACGGTGCCGGGTCGGTCTCGTTCGCGACCAAGATGCCCGGCCAGATCCTGCCGGTAGAGGTCCAGCCCGGCAGCGAGCTGATGATCCAGCGCAGCGGGTTCCTGTGCGCGACCGAGGGTGTCGAGCTCACCATCGGGTTCCAGAAGAAGCTCGGCGCGGGCATCTTCGGCGGCGAGGGCTTCATCCTGCAGAAGCTCGGCGGGTCGTGCCAGGCCTGGGTCGAGCTCGACGGCGAGGTCCGCGTGCTCGACCTGGCGCCCGGCGAGGTACTCCGCGTGAACCCCGGCCACGTCGGGATGTTCCAGGCGCAGATGCCGTTCGACGTGCAGATGATGCCCGGCATCAAGAACAAGCTGTTCGGCGGCGAGGGGTTGTTCCTCGCGACGCTCACCGGCCCGGGCCGGGTGTGGCTGCAGACGCTGCCGATCGCGAACCTCGCGCACGCGCTGGAGCCGTACCTGCCGCAGCCGTCGGGCGACAACGACTCAAGCGGCGTGAAGATCGTCGGGAACCTGCTCGGCGGGAACTAGGGCGTTTCAGCCGAAGAGGTCGGCGAGGTAGCCGTCGACGCTGGCCGTGCCGGTGGCCGCGGCGACGTCGTCGTCCTCGCGCACATCGATCGCGGGCGCGCGCTCGTCCAGATGCTGCCGAACGTCGCCCGTGTCGAGGAACCGTGAGACGACGGCGTACATGTGGACGTCGTCTCGGGGCTTCTGCCGCTTGTAGTAGCGCTGCGGGTACGTCAGCACGAGCTCGTCGCGCGCACGGGTGAGCGCGACGTAGAGCAGCCGGCGCTCCTCTTCGAGCTCGTCCTCGTCGCCGGTCGCCATGTCCGACGGGATGCAACCGTCGGTCGCGTGGATCACGTAGACGGCGTCCCACTCGAGCCCCTTGGCCGAGTGGATCGTCGACAGGATCAGATAGTCCTCGTCGAGGCTCGGAGGCCCGGCGAGGTCGGTCGAGGCGGCCGGCGGGTCGAGCGTGAGCTCCGCGAGGAAGCGGCCTCGGCGTTCGTAGCCGCGGGCGAGCAGCGCCAGCTGATCGAGGTCGGCGATGCGGGCGACCGCCGACGCGTACTTGCGCGCGATCACGGGCTCTAGGTAGGTGCGGATGCGTTCGAGCTGGGCGGCGGGGTTGGCGACCTCCTCGTCGAGACAGCCGGCCAGCGCACTCCGCAGCGCTTGCACGCCCTCGCCACTGCCCTTTGGGACCTCGATCGGATGGTCAAGCAGGTTGACCACTGGGCTCCGGTCGTCCTCGCGGCGCACGCCGATCTGGTCCATCACCGCGCGGGCGCTCGCCGGCCCCATGCCTTCCGGGAGCTGCAGCACGCGGAACCACGCGACCTCGTCATGCGGGTTCTCGAGCACGCGGAGCATCGACAGCGCGTCCTTCACGTGCGCCGCCTCGAGGAACTTGAGGCCGCCGAACTTCACGAACGGGATGTTGCGGCGGAGCAGCTCCACCTCGAGCACGTCCGAGTGGTGTGCGGCGCGGAAGAGCACGGCCTGGTTCTTGAGCGGGGTACCGCGCTCGCGCGCCGCAAGGACCGAGCGACAGATGGCGTCGGCCTGGCCGGATTCGTCGAGGCAGGCTTGGAGCGTCGGCAACACGCCGCCGTCGCGCTCGGTCCACAACGACTTCTCGTGACGTTGGGCGGACGCGGCGATCACCGCGTTCGAAAGGTCGAGGATCGGCGTGGTCGAGCGGTAGTTGCGTTCGAGCTTCACGATCGTCGTGTCGGGGAACCGATCGGGGAACGCGAGGATGTTGTGCACGGTTGCGGCGCGGAACCCGTAGATCGCCTGCGCGTCGTCGCCGACCACCGTGAGGTTCCGTGGCGTCCCCTCGGGTCGCATCGCCACGAGGATGTCGGCCTGGACCGCGTTCGTGTCCTGGTACTCGTCGACCAGGATGTGGTCGAACATCGCCGCGATATGCGGGCCGGTGGTCGGCGAGCTGGCGAGCGCCTTCCAGAACAGCAGCAGGTCGTCGTAGTCGAGCGTGTGCTGCTCGCGCTTCCGCGCCGTGTATCCGTGGAAGATCTCGCGGATGCCCTCGGCTTCGTCGGTGCACCACGGGTAGTGACGCTCGAGGACAGCGTCGAGCCTCTCTCCGGCATTGACCACTCGTGAGTGGATCTGCGCCAGGGTCTCTTTCCGCGGGAACCGCTTGGTGCGCGCGGCGTAGCCGAGCTCGTCGCGCAGAAGGTTCATCACGTCGGCGCCGTCGGCCTGGTCCAAGACGGTGAATGCCGGCGAGAGACCGAGCGCTTGCGCGTGGATGCGGAGAAGCCGGTTCGCGACCGCGTGGAAGGTGCCGCCCCAGATGCGGCCGGCCTCACGATGGCCGGCGCGTTCGGCGCGGTCGAGCATCTCGCGGGCCGCGCGCCGGCTGAACGTGAGCAGCAGGATCCGTTCCGGTCTTGTGCCGCGCTCGAGCAGCGTCGTGACGCGAGCGGCGAGGGTCGTGGTCTTGCCGGTGCCGGCGCCGGCGATGATCAGCAGCGGCCCCTCGCCGTGGGTCGCCGCCAGCCGTTGCTCGGGGTTGAGCTGGTCCTCGAACATGCGTTCGGGCAGTCTACGCCCGGGGTCCGACCGGGTCGAGCAGGCTCGGGGCTAGGACGGCCGTCGTCCGAGAGCGCGGATCGCCGCCTCGCGGCCGATCCCGAGCTGGGCCGCTCGCCGCAGGTAGTCGTCGGCGGCCGCGGCGAGCGCAGCGTCCGCCGCCGAGGGCCGCTCGGGAAGGCGGTCGGCGACGAACGTCCCCGCGCGGCCGCGGCCCTCGATGTATCCGTCGTTTTCGAGCGATCGGTAGGCGCGCGCGACGGTGTTCGGCGCGAGCTCGAGCTGATCGGCGAGGGTTCGCACCGGTGGGATCCGGTCGCCCGGGAGCAACGCGCCGCGCTCGATCTGCCGCCGAACGCCCTCGACGAGCTGTCGGTACGGCGGCCCACCACCCTCGCGGATCTGCACGCGCAGCCGTGCGGTCATGACGGGCGAGTATCGCACCCACAGGTACGGTGTCCCGATGCGGATCCACGTCGTACCGGGCGGGCCGATGCTGGTCGAAGGCGTCCCCGTCGGGACGCTCCGGCGACAAGGCGACAGCTACGCGATCGATCCGCTCGCGGCGACCGACCTCTGCGCGCTCTGCCGGTGCGGCCGGTCGGGCGCGATGCCGTTCTGCGATCGCGAGGCGCCCTACGTGTGCTTCCAGGAGGAGCCGCAAGACGGACCCGAACCGGGGCCGTTCCGATGGGACGTCCCCGATCCGGCCGGCCTGCCGGCGATCGCGCTCAAGCCCGACGGGCCGGTACGAGTCGCGGGCGGGGCGCCGGTCACGTATGGCGACCGGTCGCTCCCGCCCGTCGCTCGCGTGTCGCTCTGCCGATGCGGCGCGTCGCGCTCCCAACCCTTGTGCGATGGATCGCACAAGGTGGTCGGCTACCGGAGCTAGTTACCCGGCCTTCGCGCCGGTGAGCCCGAGCGACGCCACCACGTCGGCGGGGAACACGTGGCAGTACGGCGTGTGGCCGTTCCCCTCGTAGTACCGCTGGTGGTAGTCCTCGGCAGGGTAGAACGCGGCGAGCGGCTCGATCTCGGTCGCGATCGGCCGCGAGAAGCGTGCCTGCGCCTTCGCCTTCGAGGCCGTCGCTTGGACCTCTTGCTCCGGCGTCTCGGTGAAGATCACGCTGCGGTACTGGTCGCCGATATCCGGACCCTGGCGGTCGACCTGTGTCGGGTCGTGCATCGCCCAGAACACCTCGAGCAGCTGCTCGTACGTGACCACCGCCGGGTCGAAGGTGACCCGG
>Ga0207693_10003287_pt1 | contig 13840 bp, 14 predicted proteins | sample LARL81metaG_FD_184347 | JGI IMG/M metagenome (GOLD analysis project Ga0207693, IMG submission 184347) | Corn, switchgrass and miscanthus rhizosphere microbial communities from Kellogg Biological Station, Michigan, USA - LAR L8-1 metaG... | ecosystem: Host-associated > Plants > Roots >...
GCCGGCTGTTCCATGACGAGCCGAATGTCGTGCATATCGGGCGGCCGGGTGAGGGTATCGTGCTCAAGCCCGGCATGTTCTTCACCGTCGAGCCGATGATCAATCTCGGCCGGCCGCATGTGAAGGTTTTGTCCGACGGCTGGACAGCGGTGACGCGCGATCGCTCACTCTCCGCGCAGTTCGAGCATTCGGTCGGTGTCACCGAAACCGGCGCCGAGATCTTCACGTTGTCGCCGAAGGGACTCGACAAGCCGCCGTACCGGCGGTGAGCGATCGGCCCGGCGGATTGTACCGCCGCGAGGCGATTGCAAAATTCTTCGGTCCGGTCATCCTTGCTGTGGCTGGCGGCGGACCGCCGGCCGATTGGGGTCTCTGTCCGGAGTTTCATCCTGGAAAAAAAGCGCGAGAGTGACGGCGGACGGCCATCGCGAACGCCTGCGCGGCCGCTTCCGCGAAGCCGGCGCCGATGCGTTGTCCGACTATGAGCTGTTGGAGCTGCTGTTATTTCGCGGCTGCCGCGCCGCGACGTCAAGCCGCTCGCCAAGACGCTGCTGGCGAAATTCGGCTCATTTGCCGAAGTGATCGCGGCGCCGGAGGCGCGACTCGCGGAGGTGAAGGGGCTTGGCGGCGCCGGCATAAGCGAGGCGGCGGCGAGCCGGCTGCTGCGCGGCGCGATAACAAAACGTCCGGTGCTGTCATCGTGGTCGAGTGTGCTCGACTATTGCCGCGGCGCCCAGGGCTTCGCCGATCGCGAGCAGTTCCGGGTCCTGTTTCTCGACAAGCGCAACGCGCTCATCGCCGACGAAGTGCAGCAAACCGGCACCGTCGATCACACGCCGGTCTATCCGCGCGAAGTGGTCAAGCGCGCGCTCGAATTATCGGCGAGTGCGATTATCCTCGTGCACAATCATCCGTCGGGCGATCCGACGCCCTCGCAGGCCGACATCCAGATGACGAAGGCGATCATCGCGGTGGCGGGTCCGCTCGGCATTGCGGTTCACGATCACCTCATCGTCGGCAAAGACGGACATGCGAGCCTGAAGGGATTGAAGCTGATCTAGGTGCAAATGGAGCGCTTCCAGATCAGTCCATCAACTTCGGCGCCGGGCCGCGGACCTTGTCCTCGAATGCAATTGACCTGCGCGCGGCGCGATCGAGATGCACCCCGGTCAGCTCGCAGCTTGCAGCAGATTCACCAGTCTCGACATTGATCATGTCGTGCGCGAAGCGCAGCACCTTCTCGCGCAGCTCGAGAATGCGGCTGCGGACCTCGACGATGTCGCCGGCGAGAAGTTCGCGCTTATAGCTGATGTTCTGCTGGACCGCCGCCATGCCGCGGCCGCTCTCGCGCAGATAGGACGGCGTCATCCCGATCTGGGCGAACAAGTGCCATGTCGCTTCGTCGAACTTGCCGACATACCACATCACGTTCATATGGCCCATGTGATCGCAGTGCCACGGATAGATCGCGCCACGATAGGTCAGTAGATCCGGCATCACGCCCCGTCTGTTTGCCAGCGTCCCTTGATACCGCTGTAATGCCTTGCACGGCTATAGTATTGGCGGCAAGGACTGAGGATCGAGCCGGGATAAACCGCGCATTGGAGAGGGACGAAATGAACAAGCTCGCGATCGGCGACGTCACAATTACCAGCATCATTGAGCGGGACGGTCCGTGGCGCACCCCGGAGGAAATGTTTCCGAAATACGATCCCGAGATCGGGCGCCGCCATCTCGCCGAGCTCGATCGCGAGGTGTTCGACCCGGCGTCGGGCAAAATGGTGATCACCTATCAGACTTACGTCGTGCGCACCCCCAAGCACACGGTCCTGATCGACACCTGCACCGGCGAGGACAAGAACTATCCACCGCCGATGGATTTTCCGAAAAAGCCTTGGCTCGACGGCTTCGCCGCCGAAGGCTTGCGCTTTGAAGACATCGATTACGTTTTTTGCACGCACCTGCATATCGATCATTCCGGCTGGAACACCGTGTTGCGCAATGGCCGCTGGATACCGACCTTTCCCAAAGCCAAATACATCTTCCACAAACGCGAATATGCCGCATGGGAGGAATCGACCAAGCGCGGCGAAACCAGGGCCGGGGGCGGTGGCAATGTTTGGCGGTTCAATTGCGAGCCGGTGGTCGCGGCCGGCCAGGCGCTCCTCGTCGACGACGATTTCGCGCTCGACGACACATTCTGGCTGACGCCGACGCCGGGCCATTCGCCCTGCCATTGCTGCGTCAACATCCGCTCGCGCGGACAGCACGCGGTCGTCATCGGCGATCTCATGCACCACGCGCTGCAGTGTCGCGAGCCGGGCTGGTCGACGATCTTCGATTGGGACGCCGACGAGGCGGCGCGGTCGCGCCGGCGCTTCCTCGGCAACGTCGCGGGAACGGGCAGCTTTGTGCTGCCGATCCATTTTCCGCATCCGACTACCGGGCTCGTTGAGGCGGACGGCAATCGATTTCGCTATAAGTTCGTGCGCTAAAAGAAAATGCCGGATCGAATTTTCGCTGCGGCACACGCGCGACAGCCAGGGGCGGCCATTTGAGGGGCAGATGAAGCGACGGGAATTTGTCGGCCTTGTCGCCGGCGCCGCCGCATGGCCATTGGTGGCGCGGGCGCAGCAGGGCGCCGGCATGCGCCGCCTGGGCGTACTCGCCGGCTATGCCGCCAACGATTCGCTAGGGCAATCGCTTGCTACGATCTTGCCGCAAAGTCTCGCCGCGCTGGGCTGGATCGAGGGTCAAAACATCCAGATCGATTGGCGCTGGGCGAGCGCCGACCCCAGGCTCTATCAAAGCTATGCCGCGGAACTGGTCGCGCTTCGCCCCGATGTGTTGGTCGTGCAAAGCAGCCCGGCAGTTGCAGCACTACGGCGCTCGCTCAACGCGATCCCGACCGTCTTCATCATGATCACCGACCCGCTCGGACAGGGTTTCGTCAACAACCTCGCGCATCCCGGCGGCAACATGACCGGCTTTAGCGATTATGATCCGCCGATCGCCAGCAAATGGGTAGAACTGCTCAAACATATCAAGCCGAGCCTTGCCAGCGTTGCATTGCTCTACAATCCTGCTTCCACGCCTTTTGCCGATCTCGTTTTACAGACCGTCGGGCCTGCAGCCCGCTCGCTTGCGGTGACGGCGCGCCCCTCGGTCTGCCGCGACGATGCAAATATCGACGCCGCGATGAAGCTTGCGCGCAACGAGCGCGGCGGCGTGCTGGTGATACCGGAAGTTTTCACCACCGTGCACCGCGACGCCATTGTCGCCGCCGCGGCGCGGCATCGGGTGCCGGCGGTTTATCCCGATGAAATTTCTACAACCCACGGCGAATTGATGTCCTACGGCATCGATCCGGCTCAAGTTCAAGCTGACGATCAGTCTCAAGACGGCGAAGGCTATCGGGCTTGCGGTGCCGCCGACGCTGCTCGCGCTCGCCGACACAGTAACGGAGTGACCATTTGTGCGGTGGGGTCCATCCGGGCCGGCGGTCTAGAATGTCGCCGCTGATCAAAAGGACCGCGCCCATTCAGACCACAAGCAGGACGATCCCGCATATGACCAATGCGATGGTCCACAGCAGGTCGAGATTGATCCAGCCGCGCCGCAGAAAAGCGACGCCAACCCATTTGTAGACGACCAGCGAAACGATTCCGATCGTCGCCAGCATCGCCGCCGTGTGCAGCGCCAGCGCCGCCAGCCCGACGGGGAGGGATGTCCCGAGCGTGAGCGCATGTGTCGGCGAGGCGGCAAGGCAGAGCGGGATCACCGCCGGAATCAGCATCAGACCCGCGCCGTGTGCATTCGCCATCAGGAACGACCACGCAAATAAGCCGCCGAGGCCGACCTGCATGCCGAAGCGCAGCTTGTGGCGCCGGCCATAGAGCGTGTGCCAGCCGGCCCAGGCGAATAGCATTGCGGCGGCGAGCGGCCCCAGCAGACCGGGTTCGAGGACGAGCCCGAGCGCCAGCACAAGACCAAGAACGACGGCGACCGCGAGCGCATGGCCGAGGCCGATCGGGACAAGCGCCAGCCAGACCACCCGCTCGCTGCCGCGATTAAGCCCAAGCGCGACCGCGAACAGCCATCCCATCGCGGGGTTGATGCCGTGAAACAAACCAAGCCCCGCTATGGCGAGCCACAGCCAAAGCGCATCGGGAAGTGGCGGCGGCGACACGCGCGCCTAAGCCGTCACGGATAGCAATAGGAGTCCGAGGAACAGTCGCCAGCCTGCAGGCGGACCTGGTGCGGGCGCTGTCCCTTCGGCCAGTCGATAAAGAATTTCGGATCGAAGGCGATGCCGCCCTCCGGCTTGGCGTCGAGCTTGACCATCCAGCCGTTGATCCCCTCGGGATAAAATTGCGGATCGATGGCGCCGTAAAGCGAATTGGTGAAATAGACTCGCCGCCCATCCCGGCTCACTTCGACCATTTGCGGACCGCCGCTGAGTTTGCCGTTTTTGGCGCCGGGATGACTGGCGCGCGCGACGATGCCGCCGATGCGCACCTTGCCGGTGAGCTTGGGGTTGAACGGGTCCGACACGTCGTATTGCTGCAGATCGCCGGTGCCCCAGCAGGCGACGTAGAGGAAGCGGTCATCCATTGAGAGGTCGATGTCGGTGACAAGCGGCGGCACCGCTTTAAAACCCTTGAGCACGGGCGGCAGGAGGTCCGGGTCGGCCGGCTCGGCGGGAATCGAGATCACCTTTTTCACCGCCCATTTGTCGCCATCGCGATACCAGGTCCAGATCGATGACGACAAATCTTTGAGGCTGATGACGCAGTTGACGAAGCCGTGCGGCTTGGTCGGATCGTGCGCCGGCCGCAACTCGAAAACCAGCTGATGCTCTTCGCCGAAATCGATCTCCTGCAAGTGCTTGCGCTTGGTGAAATCCCAGAAATGCAAGCGACGGCCGTATTTGCTGCCGAGCAAAATCTCCGGCACCAATCCATTTTCAAATGTATCGGGCGTGCCCCATTCGCTGGTGACCATGGTGTCGAAGCCGAGATGCCACCAGGCATCGTAGCCGAGCTGTTGCGGGCCGCGATCGACTTCCCAGCGGCCGAGCGGCTCGAAAGTCTCGTGATCCATGACGAAGACGCCGCCCGGCGCTTTGCCGTCCTTGTTGCCGAGCGCGGCTACGTAGATGCCTCCCGGGCCGCAATGCACGGTGTGCGGCCGCGTATAGCCGGTCTTCTCGGCGATATCAGCCGGCTCAATGACCTTGACGATTTGCGGTTTGCGCGGATCGGGCTTGGTATCGAGAATGTAGATGCGCGAAGACCGCAAACCTGGAACGACCAGATAGCGCCGCTCCATATGCGGATGCGGAGCGTTCGGACACAAACATGAGGAGCAGGCGTTCCAGCCGAAATGATGGAATTCGTCGCCCGCGTGCGTGGCGGCAACAGTGCTGACAATGCGCGGATACGAAGCGGACGCCGGATCGACATCGACCACCGCAATGGCGTCTGGCGATTTTCGCTCCGGATCGAACGCCGCCACGTAGGCGAGCTTTTCGGGAGGCGCTTTCGCCGCCAGACGGGGCGAGGGATAGAAGCTCGGGTCAGGTTGCCATGTCGCCGGTTGCCATGTCGCCGGTTGCCATGTCGCCATGGATTCCTCCCATGTTTAAATTCCCTAGGACATGCGATGCAAGGATATCAGCCGGCCGACGCGAGTCGATGGCGCAGCACGCCGCATATGGCGGGCGGTCAATCGGAACCCAATTGCGTCATTAAACGTTTCGATTTGGCCCGGTATCCAATGGTCTCAAGGAGGCCGCCATGGCTCGCGCGGCATCGTCAAAGGTCGACAAAATCGAACACCCGCAATCGCATTACGCGACGCCCGACGAATTGATTGAGGATCGCGCGCTCTCGTTCGAAGAAAAACTCGACGCGCTCAGGATCTGGGAACAAGATGCGCGCCAGATGCTGACCGCGAGCGGTGAGGGGATGCCGGGCAGCGGAGAGGGAACTGATCGGAACGATCATCCCATGCTCGGCCAAGTCGAGCGCGCGAAGGACAAATTGCAACGCTCGGCAAAACCCGCGGTGCGCGGGCGCGCATAGCATTCACAATATTTTCATTGCGCACCGCTTGTACCGCGCTGGTGCCGACCCGCGCACCACGGCCGCTTCCCTCGACGGCCCCACCGCTTTGACGGCGGGCTTCCATCCATAACCGTTTTCTAACCTTCTGCCGGACATAGTGGCGCCGGGCGGGTCGTTCGCATCATCGCGGCACTGGGAACGCTGCCGGGCAACGCCCGGCGCGGTCTTTTTCGGGGACAGGACCGCTCACGGAAAAATTGAGGACGCGTTGATCGGGTTGTTGAAGAAGCCGTGGTGGGTCGGGCCGCTCATCGCAGGCGTGTCGTACAATCACTACCACACTGACAAACCGCCGGAGCCGGCGGCCGTCAGTGGGTATGAGGTCGTGCACAATCGCGGCAACTTGCCGCGCAACGGCAGGATCGTCGTCGTTGCCAGCTGCCCGGCCGGCAAGCGCGCGATCAGCGGCGGCTTTTCAACGCCGAGTCCGGCGGATACGACGGATTTTTCCAATCCTGAGGGCAACAATGCCTGGAAGGTGAGCTTCAAAAGCAATGGCGGCAGCGGCAATGCTTCCGTCTATGCGGTGTGCGTGAACGCCAATTGAACTTACGGCACGCTCAGCCGCGGCCGACTTGCCGATACTTGATGTTCACCGCCGAAAGATGCTCGCCGAAATGCCGATCGAGCCAGCCGAGAAACGATGACAACAATCGCGCCTCGTCGCCGCGATCGGGCGACCTGATCACGGCTTCTACGGCTTGCGATGGGCCCGGCTCCAGATTGATCGAGCCCTTGTAGCGAATGTGGGTCCATCGCGCGGCGTTGCGTTTACCCGACCGCGCGCGCGAGAAAGTCCCGCGTCCGCTGCGGCGGATCTCCGCCTGCTTTTTCATCATGGCGCTGTAAAGGTGGGTACGATCACTGGGGACTATCTCAAGCGATTTCATGGCCTGCCCCTGATTCGCTGCCGCTAGCCAGCATCGCACGTTGCGGCGCTATTGTTGAGGGCTGTTTTTCTGTTTGAAGCAAACAGTCCTGAAATTCAGTTCGCCCCACAAATATTGTTGGCGTGGACTATGTCAGCGGCGTTGCGACGGCCTTAGCGAGAACTGCGGCGGCGTCACCAGGCGGTTCATTTATGGCCCAGGCGATGTAACGATCGGGGCGGACGAGAATGAACCTTGCCTCGTAGGCGCGCCGGCCCTGGTCAAAGCTGTCGCGTACGATCTTCAGCGGTACCTGCAGCGCCTTGGCCGCCTGTGCAAACGCCGCCGCGGTCGTCTCATCGCGGTCAAATGCAAATAAGGTGAAGCCGTCGCCGAGCTCTTCAAAGACATTGCGGCCGGAAGAGAGCAGTTGGGGCGGCAGATGGTGGCCGGCGCGGGCTTTGAACACGTGTGCGCCGCGAGCGCTGCTCGCCGCGCCTGCCGGTCCGAACACGATTGATGAGCCTTCGTAATGCGGCTCGTAGGTCAGAACATTGGGCGCGCTGAAATTGATGTGCTCCTGCCAGGCGCGCTCAAATTCGGCCCGATCCCGTTCCGGGCTGTAGCGACGCAGGAATTCCCGATCGCGCCGAATGCCGGCTTCGATGAAATCCTCAGCGGTCTCCTTGAAGATCGGGCGACGCTCTTCGCTGTAGCTCGCGAGCAGCGCATCGCTGCCCCAGCCGTTCAGCTTCGCCGCAAGTTTCCAGCCGAGATTGACGACATCGTCGAGCCCGTTGTTAAGGCCATAGGCGCCGTAGGGCGGATGGGAGTGCGCGGCGTCGCCGGCGATGAAGATGCGGCCGGCCTGATAAGTCTCGGCCACCGCGATTCGCAAATCCCAGAATCCGACATAGTCGAAATCGCAGGCGAACGGAAAGCCGGCAGCTTTCTGCAGCAAAGCGTGGAAGTCGAAATTGTCGCGCGTGGTGTTCGCCGGCACCGGCGAATGAAAGAACCAGCTTTCGCCGACGTCGACGCGGCCGAAAAATTGCCAATAGCCTTTCAGCGCCGGGTGGATGACACGATAGGTGGAGTGCGGCGGAAAACGCTTGAGTCCCTCGTGAAGCTCGCGCGAGCGAAACAGCGCCAGCACCATCAATTGGTCGAAGTCGGCGCCGCCGCGCGCAACACCCGCTTGCTCGCGCACCAAAGAATGCGCACCGTCGCAGCCGACCGCGTAATCGCATTGCAAAATCGCGCGTCCTGCCCCGCCGTCTTCCGCAATCGAGACGGCGACGGCGTCCGCACTCTGATGGATCGCTTCGGCGGCCCAGCCGAACCGCGTCTCAACATTTTCGAGCTGCGCCAGCCGCGCGCGCAAAACATATTCGGCCTGATATTGCGGCAGACGCTCGTTGTTCTGGAAGTAATAGGGGTTGACGATCTCGCGTAAGGGCGGCGCCGCCCAATAGTCATTGTTCAGGTCGCGGTAGCCAACGATGCCGCTCATCGGATAGGACGGCGGCAGGATGCGCGCGGCGCGCAGCGCGTCCAGAACGCCCCAAAAATAAAAGTGCTCGACCGAGCGCTGGGTGAGATTTTGTCCCTTGGGGATACGCTGTGGCTCGAGCCGCCGCTCGACCAGCGCGCAGGAAAGGCCGCGCTGGCCAAGCTCCACCGCGAGCGCAGCGCCGACTGGCCCGCCACCGACGATGACGACCTGAAATCGTTTTTCCATTTGGGGTGGTCTTGGACAAACCTAGTTGGTTGGAGTGGTCGATGGCGCTTTGGCTTTTTTGATGCAGACCGGGTCGCCTTGTGGAATCGCCACACAATCCCATTCACGCCCAAAGCCGCTCGCGATTGGTCGAGGGCTCGGGACGAAGGTGTAAGCAAGTAGAATAACGACTAGAAAGGCGGCGCCTACAAGAAACGCCAAAATGTCCCCGCGGCCGGGTGGAAGCCACGGCCACGATTTCAGACGGACTTTCCTAAAAGCCGGAAGCATTTGCTGATTGGGCGCGATTACTGCCGCACGAGCAGAATTGTGTCGGCCGATTCCGGCACACGCTGCCAGGTGTCGGGATCGGTCTCTACGAATTGCCAGGATTGTCCGCGCGGCGACAGGAGCACGAGCTCGCCCTGGTCGATGCGCCAGGCGTTTGGATTAAAGCGCGTGACCAGCGGATCGCAGCCGGTCTTCAGCCGTAGCGCGAGCGCGCCGCTCGGACTATTGACCGGACTGTTCGCCAGCGTCAGCGTGCAAATCGGCTTTCCCGCGCCTCGCGTGATGGCCCAATCGCCGACCATATCTTCGGGCAAATGCACCGGCGCGGAGGCCGCGGTCTGCAGAACGTAGCGGCCTTCCCCAGGCGAAAAACCGTCATACATGCCGCTTTCCACCTGGGTGAGCGCGATGACCGCTTCGCCGCGAGAGTCGAGCAAGCTCAAATCGCCGTAATTGTTGAGCGCCCACCCGGAAATGTTTTTGGTCGAGGGAAACAAGCTCACGCAGCCCTTATCGACGTCGAGGCGGCGACCGCCCGTTGCTGCCTCGCCACGGAAGGTGAAGTGACAGATCTTGTTGTGGTCGGCGTCGGAGAACTCCCAGGCACCGAGCATTGCATTCACCGGGTCTTCCGGTCGCTCTTGCGGATTTTGTGGTTGCGGATTTTGCCCCTCCGAACCCGATGAGTTCTGCGACTGGTCAGGCTTCGCGCCTTGCTGCGTGTCTTGTGGCGAACCTTGTTGCGCGCCTTGCGCGAAAGCCGCACTGCCGCCAAGCGCGACGACGATGGCCGCAGCAATTGCAAATTTTTTGGCCCACATGAGCTTTAGGCTAAAGCGAAATGATTTTAAGTTGAAACACCATTTCGCTTTAGCTTCATGTTTGAGCATGATCTTTTCGGAAAACCGGTATCCACTTTTCCGGATCATGCTATAGCACGCAGGCGGCATCGCGTCAGCGCCGGCGCAACCGTGTCGGCTCAAGCTCAGGAGTTCCAGGATTTGAACGGCGTTTCCGCGACCGGCGTGAGCGGCGGTTTTCCCGCGGCCCAGGCGGCGATGTTGTCGACGACGAGCTGATCCATCCGGTCGCGGGTGTGAACCGAGGCGGAGCCGACATGCGGAAACAGCACGACGTTGTCCATTGCGATCAATTCCTGCGGCACGTCCGGTTCTTTGGCAAACACGTCGAGCCCGGCCGCCATGATGCGTTTGTCAGCCAGCGCTTTAATCAGCGCCGGCTCATCGACCACCGAGCCGCGGGCCATATTGATGAGAATGCCGTTTGGACCGAGCGCGTTGAGCACTTCGGTATTGATCATATTCGCGGTCGCCGGGCCGCCCGGCACGATGACCATGAGCGTGTCGACGTCGCGCGCCATGTCGACGAGCTTCGGGTAATGGCGATAGCGCAAATGCGGGCGCGGCTGCCGCGCGTGATAGACCACCGGCACCCCGAACGCATCGAGGCGGCGCGCAATGGCTTGTCCGATCGCGCCCATGCCGACAATACCCACTGCGCGATTGCGCAAAGTTCCCTTGGTTAGAGGGTAGGGCTTCTGTGGCCATTTGCCGGCGCGCAGATAGCGCTCGGCCTGGGGAAACTCACGCACCGTGCATAACAGCAAGCCGAGCGCCGTGTCGGCCACCTCCTCGGTCAAGACTTCCGGAGTGTTGGTGACAATGACACCGTGAGCTGCCGCCGCTTTGGCGTCGATATGGTCGTAGCCAACGCCGAAACTTGAAATGATCTGCAATTTGGGAAAGCGCCGCATGAAAGCGTCACCCAATAATTCGCTCGTGGCGGCGCAGGCAATCGCCCGGACCTCGGGATGTGCAGCATAGAAGGAGTGCAGATCCTTCGCTTCGGCGGACTTGTGCAAAGTGCCGATGGCTTCAAGCCCCTTGACGATCAGCGGCTTCAACGGTCCCAGCAGAATGACTTCGCGATTAATGGCATTCATTATTGGTCCTCACACCAGCATCGTGACCGGCGACTCAATCAAGCGTTTGATCGTCGCCAGAAGTTCGGCGCCCAGGGCGCCATCCACCACGCGATGATCGCATGACAGGGTCAAGCTCAGCATGCTGGCGAAAGCGACACCGCCGTCGTCGGTCTCGATCGCCTGCCGCCGCGCCGCTCCGACCGCCAGGATCGTCGCGTGGGGTGGATTGATGATCGCGGAAAATTCGCGCACACCATGCATGCCGAGGTTTGAGATCGCCGCCGCGCCGCCCTGATATTCGGCCGGCTTGAGCTTCTTGGCGCGGGCGCGCGTCACCAGATCCTTCATTTCAGCCGAAATCGCGCTCAACGATTTTGTTTCGGCATGGCGGATCACCGGCGTGATCAGCCCGCCGTCGAGCGCCACCGCCACGCCGATGTCGGAATGGGCAAAGCGCAAGATGCGATCGCCGGCCCAAACCGCATTGGCCGCGGGCACCTTCTGCAAGCCAATCGCGAGCGCGCGGATGATGAAATCGTTGACCGAGAGCTTGAATGCGGCGTTGCCGTCGTGATCCTTGGGCGCGGCATTGTTGGCTTCCTCGCGCAGCCCGATGAGCCGGCCGATATCGGCATCCGCCGTCAGATAGAAGTGCGGAATCGTTTGCGCGGCTTGCGTCAATCGGGCGGCAATGGTGCGGCGCATGCCGTCGAGCGAAACTTCCTGATAGCTTCCGGGCTCGAACAGCGCTTTGATCTCCGCCGCGCTCGGTCCGACGGCACCAGGTTCGGCCGGGGCGACTCCCGCCGCGTGTGGAGCAGCGGCAATGTCGCGCGCGACGATGCGGCCGCGCGGTCCGGAGCCACGCAATTGCGCAAGATCAATCCCGGCTTCGCCGGCCAAGCGACGCGCCAGCGGCGTGACAGTCGCGCCGCCGGGTAGCCGCGCCGGCCCATAGTTGCGCGCCGGCGTGCGCACCTCGAAAAACGGATCGAGTGCGGCGCGCGGCCGCTCGTCAGCGTTAACCGCAGCAGCGGGCGCATCGCGCCGGATGCCGCGATCGGGGGATTGAGGCAGCGGCCTGCTTTCTGTCGCCGTCGCGCTCGCAGCCGCGCCGCCGCCGTCCGCGATCACGCCGACCACCGCGCCGACCGGCGCCACCGTACCCGCCGGCACGCGGATCTCGGCGAGCACCCCGGCCGTGGTCGACGGCACTTCCATCGACACTTTGTCGGTTTCGATCTCGAACAGATTATCGCCCGGCTTGACTTCTTCGCCCGCGGATTTGAACCACTTGGTGATTTTGCCCTCGGCGACAGTTTCGCCGAGTTGTGGCATCAGGACGTCCATCACTTGATCCGTTCCCAAGTGACTTCGAGCGTCGAGTTCGGTGCTCGCAGGATAAGACGATCGCCGTTCAATTCGTAACGCCGCACCAGATCGCCATTGTCGCCGGGCTGCAGACTGTCCTGCCGATGATGCGTGACGGTGCCGGCCGCTTCGTCCACCGTATAGGTGCCGAAATAGGCGATGTAATCTTTGACCGCGGTGAATGCTTCGTCCGGCGTCATCATCGCTCCGGCGCGCGTGCGTTTGACGTCGGGGGCGATCTGCACCGCCATCTCGCCGTGCGGGCCGTAATAAATCATGCCCTTCGGATTGGCGCCCCGATCCCAATTGCTGCCGTTGACGCGCGTGCCGACATAGCGCCAAGCGCCGAACAGCTTGTTGGCCACTTCGCTGTCAGTCATGCCGCGCCCGCTCGCCTGCGTGGCTCACCGATCACCACGTCACCGAAATGTACTGGGTCTCGGTGAATTCCATGAGGCCTTCATGGGCGCCTTCGCGGCCGAGCCCGGATTGCTTGACGCCGCCGAACGGCGCCGCCGGATCCGACACCAGACCGCGATTAAGCCCGACCATGCCGAAGTCGAGTTTCTCCGACACCCGCATGCCGCGGCTCAAGTCCTTGGTATAGAGATAAGCGACTAGGCCATATTCGGTGTTGTTGGCGCGGGTGATGACTTCGTCCTCCGATTTGAAGGACTGAATCGAAGCCACCGGCCCGAAGATTTCCTCGTTGAGCATTTTGGCGTCATCGGAAACGTTGGCGAGCACGGTCGCCGGGTAGAAATAACCGGAACCGGTGGGCGCCTTGCCGCCGGTGAGCACTTTGGCGCCCTTCTTCACCGCGTCATCGACGAGCTCAATCACCTTGTCGCGACCGTCCTTGTTGACGAGCGGTCCAAGCGAAACGCCGTCGTCGAGGCCGTTGCCCATTTTCAGGCCGCCCATTTTCGCGGTCAGCTTGCGGGCGAACTCCTCATGCACCTTCTCATGCACGTAGAAGCGATTGGCCGCGGTGCAGGCCTCGCCCATGTTCCGCATTTTCGCGACCATGGCGCCGTCGATCGCGGCGTCGATGTCGGCGTCGTCGAACACGATAAACGGCGCGTTGCCGCCGAGCTCCATTGCCGGCTTGACGACATTATCGGCGGCTTCGTGCAGGAGCTTGCGGCCGACCTCGGTCGAGCCGGTGAACGACACCACGCGCACGCGAGGATCGTGCAGCATGGCGCTGACCACTTTGCCGGACGAGCGCGACGGGATCACGTTGACGACGCCGGCCGGCACGCCGGCTTCTTCCAGGATCGGCATCAACGCCAGCATGGTCAGCGGCGTGTCGGAGGCCGGCTTGAGCACCACGGTACAGCCAGCGGCAAGCGCCGGTCCGATCTTGCGTGTCGCCATCGCCGCCGGGAAATTCCACGGCGTGACCAGCACGGCCACGCCGGCCGGCTTGTGATGGACGAATATGCGGGCGCCGGAAGACGGCGCGACCGAATTCTGGCCGATATTGCGCACCGCTTCCTCGGCATACCAGCGG
>Ga0207693_10003290_pt1 | contig 13831 bp, 13 predicted proteins | sample LARL81metaG_FD_184347 | JGI IMG/M metagenome (GOLD analysis project Ga0207693, IMG submission 184347) | Corn, switchgrass and miscanthus rhizosphere microbial communities from Kellogg Biological Station, Michigan, USA - LAR L8-1 metaG... | ecosystem: Host-associated > Plants > Roots >...
ACTACCACATCGTGCGTCCGTGGGCCGATGACGAGATGTTGTACGGCCCGATGAGCGACTACCTGTCCTCCTGGACTCGCGAGCATGAACCGAATTTCGAGCTGTTCCGGATCGTGGCCCGCGACGGTGACGCGAAGGCAGCGAATGTCCTCTCCGCGTTCTTCCCCCCACGCGGCCCTCAGCAGGTGCCGGTCGGTGAGCAAACGGCCCCGATGCTGAGCAAGAACCCGAACAAGCTCGAACTCCGCTGGCTCGAGCAGCAGGACCGCCCCGGCGCGGGTCACCCGCCGGCGCGCTAGATCGATGACTAGGTCCCCGAGCTCGAGCGGCGAGCTCGCTGCCAGCTCGACCGACGCCGGCACTACTCCGCGAAGCCGGTCGAGCAGCTCCTGTCTACGAAATGGCTTCGGGACGTAGTCGTCGGCGCCGGCATTCAACGCGAGCAATTTCTCGCGCTGGGCGTCGGGCGACGTCAGGATCAAGATCGGCACTTCGCTCAACCGCCGGACGCCTGCGCAGAGCGCGGCGCCAACACCATCCGGCAGCGCGAGGTCGAGCACCAGCACGTCGGCAGGGTCCGCGGCCACGAGCGCGAGCGCATCTGCACCCGTCCGCGCGGACTCAACGACGAAGCCGGCACTCCGCAACACGATCCTGAGCCCGACAAGACAGTGAGGCTCGGCGTTCACTACGAGCGCGCGTGCGGCCCCGGCCGGCGCGGGCTCTGGAGCGATCAGTCCCATCGGACACCGGGTTCCAACGCCGCCGCCGCGGCGCGAAGTCGACTTCCGAGAGCGCCCGGATCCCGAGCTCGGTAAAGCGGGCTCGTCGGCTCTACGAGGAGCTCTCCGAGCATGGCCACGCCGCGCGCCGCGACCGGTTCAGGACTCAGAAGGCGGCGCTCGAGAGCTTCGATGACGGGACGAGCGGCCAGCACTGCTCGGTGGTCGGGCGGCACCGCCGCTGTGAGATGCGGACGGGAGTCGCTCGCGCTGCGCAAGACTCTCGCCAGCCCGTCTGCCAGGTTCGCGCGACGGCGCCGACCGGTGATCTTCACGGCGCGGAGCGCGTGCGCATCGGTGGACCGCAGGCTGACCCCGGCGGCAAGATCGCAGTCGAGCCTCGCAGCATGCCAGCGCACGATCACACCTAGGCGTACCCGACGCCACCCGGACGCCAGCGCACGAACGCACAACCAACGGGCACGGCCGCCCCGAGACGAAACGGACGCTTGGCTTGGAGCGGGGCGAGCCCGACTGCGCGGATTCTCGGTGACAGACACCTCGGCTCAGATCGTGGCCGCGGCGCCGTCAACGACGCGATAAGAAGCCACGACCGCGTATACAGAAACTGTGAAGATCCGCCTCCGCGCGCCCATACGGGCGGATGTTCGAGGGCGGCGAACCGGGAAGTCTGGTCGGCATGGGGACGTGCGATGCGGCCACCCGACGTCAACCGACCACCGACCAGCCCGCGACGCCGACGCGACATCGCTCGGCGCTGGCTGCCCACGCGCGCGTCACGCGGGGAAGGCGCCGCCCTATCAGCCCGAGCAGTCCTTACGGGCGGTCATCGAGCTCCTCCAGATCAGAAATCCACCCGCCGCGGCGTGGCCCTAATCGACCGACTGATTACCGATGGCCAATCAGCGTTCTATGGCCACGAGGCTAAGCCGCTCCACGGGGTATCGGGGGCAACGCGCCGGCGCTTCAACTTCGCTGGCCTTGGGCGGGAGTGACTCGGCGTGCGTGACGGCGTGCGCTGGGATCGGCAACCGCCCTCGCACGCCCGGCGAACACCGAACCGGCGGGACCTGATGGACGCGGTGTAACGCCGGGCCAATAAGAGTTACTACCGCCAATGCCCGCTGTCCACTTCACCAATCTGCTCATCGTCGTCGCCATCGGTCTGTTCGCTCCGCTGGCGCTCGGCCTCTTCCCCCGCTTCCGGCTCCCCGCGATCGTGCTCGAGATCGTGCTCGGCATCGTGATCGGCCCGTCGGGGCTCGGCTGGGTAACGCCGGATCTTCCGGTTTCGATCCTGGCGCTCGTCGGCCTTGCGTTTCTGCTGTTTTTGTCGGGGCTCGAGATCGACCTGCAGCGCCTGCGGGGCCGGATCCTCAAGCTCACGGCGCTTGGCTTCGTCGTCTCGTTCGTGATCGCGCTGGTGGTAGGCCTTGGCTTGCAGGCCGGCGGCTTCGTGAAGTCGCCGCTGTTCGTGGCGATCGTGCTGGTCGCGACCTCGCTCGGGGTGATCGTCCCGGTGCTCAAGGACTCCGGGAACATCAGCACGAGCTTCGGCCAGCTCGTGATCGCGGCCGCGTCGATCGCCGACTTCGGGGCGATCATCCTGCTGTCACTGTTCTTCTCGGGCAACGGGTCAACAAGCACAGCCGGGACGCTGATCCTGCTCGGCCTGTTCGGATCCGTGGTCGTGCTGGTCGGCCTCGCGATCGCGGGCTTTGAGCGCTCGATGAAGCTGTCGGGCGTGCTCGCGCGGCTGCAGGACACGACGGCGCAGATTCGCGTGCGAGCGGCGTTCGTGCTGCTGATCGGTTTCACCGCGCTGGCCGACCAGGTCGGGCTCGAGACGATCCTCGGCGCGTTCGCGGCTGGCGCGCTGGTGTCGCTGATCGATCGCGACGAGGCGATGACCCATCCCCAGTTCCGGCTCAAGCTCGAGGCGGCCGGGTTCGGGATCTTCATCCCGATCTTCTTCGTCACCAGCGGCCTACGGTTCGATCTCAACGCCCTGTTCGCGAGCACCTCGACGGTCGCCCGCGTGCCGCTGTTCCTGTTGGCGATCTACCTCGCCCGTGGGCTGCCGGCGCTGGTCTACGTGCGATTGGTGGGACGGTCACGGTCGGTCATCGCGGGCGTCCTGCAGGCGACATCGCTGCCGTTCATCGTGGCGGCGACGCAGATCGGCCTGCAGCTCGGGGTCGTCACGCGAGCCAGCGCCGCGGGGCTCGTGGCCGCGGGGTTGCTGTCGGTCGTCATCTCCCCGGCGCTTGGCTTGATGCTGCTGCGTCGCGAGCAGCCGGAGGCCGCCGTATCGGACGACCGGCCGAGTACGGTGACGCCCGTGGTCAGCGCCGAGGACCGAGCGCTCTGCCGCGTCGACAGCGTCGCTTCAGCCGCGTGATGAGCTCTGTCATTAGCGACGCCAGTTCAGTCGGCGCGACCGAACGAGTCGAGTCGGTTGCCTGCGCTCGGTCGACGGGAGTACCGAGGCCGTGTTTGTCCCCGAGGCCAACATGGTCTGCAGCTCGCTGCGGCCTGGGCGAATACTGGATGACCGCCGGAGTTCAACTGCCGGACGGACTGGCGTGTGAGCATCTGGGCGAGCACGACAAAGCCGAGATGGAGGTGGCTCGGACCCTCGTCCTTTACCGGCGCAGCCAGGCTCCGGTCGAGACGGCCAACGCACTACTGCAGCTCGCGCGCATCCATCTGCGGCAAGGTCACCGCGCCGTCGCGAAGGACGAGATTGAGGAAGCCGCGATGCTCGTTCGCTCGTGTCCGGATCCCGGCCCCAGGATCCAGCGACTGCTCTGGCAGGCCGGGCATGCCCACACCGGCGCACGTCGCGCTTGGCGGCCGACGGTAGCCGCAGAGCTGAGCGAGGGGGAACTGCGAGTCCTCCACCTGCTGGCGAGCGAGCTCACACAGCGGGAGATCGGAGCTGAGCTGTACGTGTCGCTCAACACGGTCAAGTCCCATACGCGAAGCATCTTCCGCAAGCTGGGGGCCTCGAGCCGGGAGCAGGCCGTGGCCCGCGCACGCGAGTTCAAGCTGATCTGAATCCGGTGTAACGCGTCGGCGGGTCGGCCTACCAACCCCCGACCACATCGAGGACCAGGAGGGAAAGATGTCAGCGACTGCGACCACGGCCGCGCGACGCGAGGCGATGCCGGGCCTGAAGGGTAAGGGTGTGCTCGTCACGGGCGGCACGTCAGGTATCGGCCAGGCGATCGCCGTGAAGTTCGCCGAGTACGGCGCGAACGTCGCGATCAACTACCTGCGCACCGCCGAGGAGGCAACGGAGACCGAGCAGCAAGTGCAGGCGTGCGTGAACCGCGTGCAGCAGGAGGGCGTTCGCGACGTGCTCGTGCGAGGCGACGTCTCGCAGGAGGACCAGGTCGTTGCGATGGTCGGCAGCGCGGTCAACGAGCTGGGCGGCGTAGATGTGCTGATCAACAACGCCGGTATCCAGATCTCGCGCCACAGCGATGAATTGTCGAGCGCGGATTTCGACAAGGTGCTGGCGGTCAATATCCGCGGCGCGTTCCTGTGCGCGCGGGAGGCGATCAAGCACTTCCTGTCCGAGGGCAAGCCGGGCGTGATCATCAATGTCTCGAGCGTGCACCAGCTGATCCCGAAGCCGGACTACCTCGGTTATTCGGTGAGCAAGGGCGGGATGCAGAACCTGACCCGCACGCTTGCCCTGGAATACGCCGACCGGGGGATCCGCGTCAACGGGATCGGCCCGGGCGCCACCGTCACCCCGATCAACCGGGCCTGGATCGATGATCCGGTCAAACGCGAGCAGGTGGAGAGCCACATCCCGATGCGGCGGGCCGGGACTGCCGATGAGATGGGCGCGGTCGCCTGTTTTCTGGCCAGCGATGACGGCGCCTACATCACCGGGCAGACGATCTTCGTCGACGGCGGGCTGACGCTGTTCCCGAGCTTCCGCGAGCCCTGGTCCTCGGAATGACCGTCACCTCGGTCAATCTGCTGGGAAAGCTCGCGCTGATCGACGACGCCAAGCGCGCCGCGGCGCTGGCCGGCGTGCGGCACGGCCGGATGTATGACCTCGGGCACGTGCTCGACGAGCATGTGCCCGTCTTCCCAGGCCGCTACTTCAAGCAGACGCTTGTCACCACCGCCCACCACGCCAACCCGGGTGGCGGGGTAGGGGAGAGCCAGGTCAACTGGATCACCGAGCTCGTGTCGGGCACGATGCAGCTCGGCACGCACCTCGACGCGCTCTCGCATCTGCAAATGGGCGACCGCGGGTACGGCGGCCTGACCGTAGAGCAGCTGGCCGATACCAACGGCGTCAGACACCTGGGGATCGAGACCGTGCCGCAGATCGTCACCCAGGGCTGGTTGGTGGACGTTTCTGGCCTCCAGGCCGGAGAGGTGGTGGGAATCGACCACTGCGCCCAGATCGATCCAGAGCCCGGTGACGCGGTGCTGTTTTACACGGGCTGGAGCCGCCATTGGGATCGCCCGGAGGTCTATCTCTCCGGCGAACCGGGACCCGGATGCGAGCTGGCCCAGTGGCTGGCCGATCGCGACGTCGCGCTGACCGGCTGCGACACGTGGAGCTACGGGCCGGTTCCACCCGAGGATCCAGATCGGCCGTTTCGCGTCCCGCAGATCCTGAACATCGACCACGGCGTGTTCGTGGTCGAGAACCTCGCCTTGGCGGAACTCGCCGCCGACGGCGTGCGGCGCTTCACAGTGATCCTGACCCACCCAAAGCTGAGGGGCGCAACTGGAGCCTGGACGTCTCCGATCGCCCTCGTCTAACGAGCAGGAGCGATAGTCATGAGCAGCGAGCACTACGACGTGATCATTATCGGGACCGGTGCGGGTGGCGGCACGCTCGCCCACAAGCTCGCGCCGAGCGGCAAGAAGATCCTCCTGCTGGAACGCGGCGGCTACCTGCCGCGCGAGCCCGAGAACTGGTCGAGCCGGGAGATCTTCCGCAAGGAGCGCTACCTCGACAGCGAGCTCTGGTACGACAAGGACGGCAGTCCGTACAAGCCCCATCAGCAGTACTTCGTGGGCGGCAACACCAAGTTTTACGGGGCGATTCTGTTCCGTCTGCGCGAGCGCGACTTCGCGACCGTGGAGCACTACGGGGGCGTCTCGCCGGCGTGGCCGATCTCGTACGACGACCTCGAGCCCTACTACGCGGAGGCGGAGAAGCTCTACCTGGTTCACAGCCAAGCAGGCGAGGATCCGACCGAGCCACGGCGCTCAGGCCCATTCCCGTACCCCGCCGTCTCGCACGAGCCGCGGATCCAGCAACTCTCCGACGACTTCGAGCGAACCGGGCACCACCCGTTTCACCTCCCGGTCGGCATCGACCTCGACGAGTCCGACCCGGAGGCCGGCCGCTGCGTGCGCTGCGACCGCTTCGACGGGTTCCCATGCCTCACCGACGGCAAGGCCGATGCCCACGTGCGCTGCGTGCGCCCCGCGCTCACCGCGCACAAGAACCTCAAGCTGATCACTCACGCCAAGGTGGAGCGCCTGGAGACCGATACGGGCGGGCGCTCGGTCACCACAGTCCACGTCAACCGCCGAGGCGCGCCTGAGACCTACAGCGCCGACATCGTGGTGGTGTCGTGCGGGGCGACGAACTCGGCGGCCCTGCTGCTCAAGTCCGCCAGCGACAGGCATCCGCGCGGACTGGCGAACTCTTCGGACGTGGTCGGCCGTCACTACATGGCGCACATCAACTCGGGCGTGATCGCGATCTCGCAAACCCCGAACACGACCAAGTTCCAGAAGACGCTGGGCATCAACGATTACTACTGGGGCGCACAGGACTCAGAGCTCCCGCTCGGTCACATACAGATGCTCGCCAAGTCAGACAAGGACATCCTCCGGGCCGGCGCGCCTTGGTTCGCGCCAGGCCTTGCGCTCGACTACATCGCCAAGCACGCGATCGACTTCTGGATGACCACCGAGGACCTTCCTCACCCAAGCAATCGAGTCACCGTCGACCGCTCCGGGCGCATCCACGTGGCCAAGACCTACCACAACCTCGAACCCCACAAGCGGCTGCTCGCCAAGCTCAAGGCCCTGATGGGACCGCTCGGCTGCCACGAAGCCGCGATCCCGAGCTGGTCGATCCTCGACCAGCGGATCCCGCTGGCCGGCAACGCGCACCAGTGCGGCACCGTCCGCTTCGGCACCGATCCGGCGAGCTCCGCGCTCGACCTCGACTGCCGCGCCCACGACCTCGACAACCTGTACGTCGTCGACACGAGCTTCTTCCCCTCGAGCGGAGCTGTCAACCCGGCACTGACTGCGATGGCCAACGCTCTGCGCGTCGGAGACCATCTGCTCGAGCGCCTCGACGCGCGCGCCGAGGCTGCCGCCGAACCGCGAGGCAACGCCAAGCCAGTGGAGGTCATGTCATGAAGACCGCCGAGGAGGTCGCCGGCAGCATCGGCAAGGGGCTGGTCGCCGGGTTCGCCGGCACCGCCGCGATGACGATTTCGAGCACGCTCGAAGCCAAGCTGCGTGGCCGCGCCCCAAGCAGCGCCCCGGCACGAGCCACGGCGAAGGTGCTCGGCATTTCCGCTTTCGAGGACGGCATCGCCCAAGCGCGATTCAACGACCTTTCCCACTGGGGCTACGGCACCGGTTGGGGAGTCGTCCGCGGGCTGCTCGACGCCGCGGGCCTGCCGCCCCGTAAGGCGACCGCCGCACATGGTGCCGCCGTGTGGGGGAGCGCCCAGCTGACGCTCCCGGCGCTCGACATCGCTCCACCGGCGATCTTCTGGCCAAAGGAGGAGATCGCGATCGACGCGTTTCACCACACGGTGTACGCGGTAGTAACCGGGCTCGCGTACGAGCTGCTCAGTCAACGCAACGGTCACGTGCTGTGATGCTTCGATGCCGAGCAGTCCCTCCGCTTCAGCGGCCCGCCGCGTAACACATTTGGCGCCAGGGACGACCTATACCCATGGCGATCACGATCCCTACTGATGTTCGCGAGCTCTTCCATGCGCCGAACTACGTGCATCTGGCCACGCTCCGCGCCGATGGCTCTCCCCGGAACTGGGTCGTGTGGGCCGGTCTCGAGGGCGACAACATCCTCGTGTGCACATCGAACGCGATCTGGAAGGCAAGAGACATGCGCCGCGATCCGCGCGTTGCGATGTCCGTGACCGATGGGGCCAATCCCTACCGCATGGCCACCGTACAAGGGCGCGTGGTTGAGGTCCGACCCGATGAAGACTGCCGGTACATGGATCCGATTTCGATGAAGTACACCAACCGGCCCTTCCCGCACCGCGGTCCCGATCGTGTCTGCTTTGTCATCGCGGTGGAAAAAGCCGCACATCACACGCTCGGATTCGTTCATCGGCCCCAACCTGTGCCTCAGCCTTGAGGCGGTGGGAGATCACCACCCCGTGACGGGGTTTGAGTGAGGTTCTGGGGCTGGCTCGGCTGATCCCGGGCCATTTGCCACATGACTGGCCCACCAAGGCAAGATCAGGGTTGATGAGCGCTTCGCCTCTGCGCGGTCGCGCAACGAGATGTCTCCACCAACCACCTGCCAGAGTTGCCGTTTGCTAGGCCCCGGCAATCGTCAGCGCTGCCGGCACTAGGGCAGCAGTCCGTCAGTCGGTGGCCGGCGGCTCGGGCGGATCGACGACGGTCCCTGCCGAGGGCGCGTGCAGGCCCGAGGTGCTGAACGCCCGGCTGAAGCCGCGCACGCCACTGCTGCCGAGGCCCGCCGTCGACCACGCAAATCGAGTGGCGTCCGTGGCCGGCGCGAGCGCGCCGGGTCGCTGGCCGCGCCTGACGAAGACGATCGGGGCGGGGGCGGCCTTCGCAATCGCGCCCCGGGACTCCCCGAGGCCTTCCTTGCGCCAGCGCTCGGACAGTCCAATCAGGAGCAGGTCGGCTCGGGAGGCCGCCGCGACGATCCCGGCCCGCCCGGGCTCGGCCAGCGCTGTGGTCGTGGCGACGCCGGCGAATTGCTGAGCGAGCAACGCCGCGTCGGCCAGCATGTGCCCGGCGTGCTTGCCCTCCTCGGTCTGCCGCCGGCCTCCAGCAGCTCGAGCGAGGCGCCGGTCGCCGCGCACAGCCACGAGGCGAGCTCGAGCGCGGCCCAGTCGTGCTCGGCCCCGCCGAACGGGACGATCACGCGCGTCCCGGGTGCGGGTGCCACCGGCTGTCCTTCGCGGGCGACCAGCACGGCCACGTCGCACGGCGCCTCCCGGAGGACTTCGCCGACGTCACCGCGGGGGATGCCGTCTCCAAGCAGCGGGCGCCGGCCGTCCAGCAGCACCAGGTCGACCTCGTCGCCAGGCGAAAGCCTCACGAGGTCGCTGCCGGGGTGCCGGCGAGGCGTTGCTGCTAGCAAGAGGCCCGACGGCCCCGAGCACGTTTACGGCTCATGCGCTACGAGCACGCTCGGCTGGTTGACATCGGCTATGCGACGGCGGCGGTCGCCTCCCACGCGGCGCGCACCTCGGTGAGTGTCGGGTCGAAGTCGGACTTGATCCGGCGGAACAGGTCCCGGAGGTCCTCCCACAGCTGGTATGCGGACGGCCGGCCCCAGAACCAGTAGCCGACGTAGACCTTGTCGACGATCAGACCCGGCGCGAGCACGACGGTGTGCGGAACGCTTGCGCTGTGGTGCGGGTCGGTGTACTCCTCGATATCTAGCGTGCGCTGGACCTCGAGCTGCTCGTCGCAGAGATAGGTCCACTGGGCCGGAGTTGAGATCTTCAGCTTGTAGGTCTCGTGCTGGTCGTTTGGAAGGATCGTGACCATGCTTGTGAAGCCGACAACGCACCACTCATACAGCTTGATCAGCTCCTTTTGATGCTGGCGCTCGCGGGGGCAGTGCTCGCCGCGGCCGAGCAGCAGGATCATCGGATCGTCGCCCTGGAGCTCGGAGAGCCGGTGCAGGTCGCCGTTCTCGTCTGGCAGCTCGAAGTCGGGCAGGGTCATTCCGGGTTGCAGCTTTGCGCTCATCCTGGGGTCCTCCTATCGGGGTCGGATGCCTGGGATCTGGAGTCGGATGCGGTACACGCTGGTCAGCGCGGTGACGTAGAGCGTCCGGCCGTCATGGTCTCCCCAGGCGAGGTTGTGCGGTGGCTCGGGCAGGCGGAGGGTTCCGAGGTGTCGGCCGCCGGGCGAGATGATCCAGATGCCGCCGGGCCCGCAGGCGTAGACATTGCCGACCCGGTCGACCTTCAGACCGTCGATCGCGTCCTCGCCGTCGGCGTCGGTCATGTCAAACAGGACGTGCGAAGCGATCGACTTCTCGTCGGCGCCGAGCTCGTAGCGCATCACGACCTTGCGCTCCGGGTCCCAGTTGCCGACGTAGAGGTGGCGCTCGTCGGGCGAGAAGGCCAGCCCGTTGGGCCCTTCGAGCTCGTCGGTGACCAGCGTGACCTGGCCGTCGCGGACGGCGAACACGCCGCTGAACGCCAGCTCCTTGTCGGGATCGCCGAACACTCCCGGGAGTCCGAACGGCGGGTCAGTGAAGAACAGGGTTCCGTCGGAGCGATAGACGAGGTCGTTTGGACTGTTCAGCCGCCCGCCGTCGTACTGGTCGGCGAGGACGGTGACATTGCCGTGCGGCTCGACGCGGATCACGCGGCGGTTGCCGTGCTGGCAGATCGTCAGCCGGCCTTGAGGATCGAACGTCAGGCCGTTTGACCCGGGTTGGCTGTAGCGGCCGATATCGGTGCCGGTATAACCGCTCTTGGATCGAAACACGGATACGCGGCCCGACGGGTGCCAGCGGTAGACCGCGTTCGTGTTGGGCGAGCTGAACAGCAGTGATCCGTCGGGGCTCCACACCGGCCCCTCGGTGAACACGAAGCCGCCGGCGACTCGCTCGAGCGTCGCGTCCGGCTCGACCACGGCATCCAATGCGGGATGAACGCGGTCGATGTCGAGCTCGACTGCGTCCGCCGGGCGCGCGCGCTCGGGGGCGTAGAAATCGAGCGTCGCCGTGCGCATCCAGATGTAGTTGTGCGGCGAGGCAGACACCGGTCCGTTGATCCCGAACACGGCGATCTGAAATCTCTGCCCAGGACGCGCGTCGGCGGTCAGCAGTACGCGGTTGGGAGCGTTGAAGCCGGCGATGACCGGACCTCCTGTGTCGCCGAGCGCGTGCGGCAGCTGGCCGTCGATCCACACCTCGGCGTGGTCGTCGATCGCCACCTCGAACACAACGCTTGCGCCGGATGGGTCGAAGTCGCCGACCCGTTCGGGGATCGTGACCGCGATCCGATACCAGTTAAAGCACACCCGTCCCTGGCTGAGGCGAAGCTGGGTCTCGGCGGGTTGGAGCACGCGCCAGTCGGAGTCGTCGTAGTCCGCGGGCTCGGCGTGGGGGATGACGTCGAAAGTTCGATTCGGAGTCAGGCCGGGGGCGAGCGGATCGTCGGGGTGGCCGACCTCGACGAACTCGATCTGCTCGACGCGGGCGTCCGCGTAGCGCCATTGCCCCTCGACCAGCTCCACGCCCGCGGTGGTTTGGAGGTCGATGACGGCGTCCGGGCAGCCGGGCAGCAGCTCGGGCGGGCCGGGAATCGATGTCGCGAAGTCGGTGCGGGTCCGGGTGAGCGTCACTTACACCTCGACTTTCACCACGAAGTACAGAAACGGGTCCGACACGCGGCTGAACTGGTGTGGCACACCCGCGGGGACGGCCAGGACGTCGCCCCCCGACAGCTCGTGGGCGTGGCCGCCGGTGACCGAGTCGGCACGCAGCTCGCCGTCCCCGGCGCTGCGCACGCCGACCATCTCGCCGCCGGTGAGGACAGTTGCGGTGCCGTCGACGACGTGCATGACGTCGACCGTGTGTCCGTGATACTCAACCTCGCCCGGCCCCTCCCGTCGTCCCGCATCCAGCTTGTAGGCGCCGGCGTCTAGCAGCAGACCGCCGGTGGCGAACTTCGCCCGCACGACCTCCTGTTCGAAGAACGCCGCTCCGTTCCCGGATCCACCTGCCGGCGACAGCGCCTGGACGCCCAGGACGGCGAGCTCCTGGTCCTCGTCGGCGGACGATGCTCCGCTGACCCCGACCGCGCCGATCACGTGTCCGTTGCGCAGGATGGGGATCCCGCCCTGGAGGGGCACGGCCCGTGCGAGATGCAGCGCGGACGCGCGGCCGCTGGCGGCCTGATCCTCGAAGTCCTTACTCGGGCGGCGGTAGATCGATGCGGTGCGCGCCTTGTCGGTCGCCACGCCGACACTCGCCACCTGCGCGTCGTCGGGGCGCCAGATGCAGGCCAGCTCTCCGCCGGCGTCGACGACCGCGCACACGGGGGAGACGCCACGCCGCGCGCACTCGGAGGCGACCGTCTCGGCGGCCCGGCGCGCGTCGGCCGCCGACAGCGCCGGCACGATCGTCGTGGAGAACTTGGCAGCGGCGCCGGCGAGCGACACCGCCTCGTCCTCGTCGGGTGTTTCGCCGCTGGTGCCGATCGCCCCGACGACCTCGTCGCCGACCTTGAGCGGAATCCCGCCCGTCAGTGCCCGGGCCCCATGGAGCGCGAGCGCCCCGAGCCGCCCGCTCGAGACCTGTTGCTCGAGTTCGCGGCTTGGGCGAACGAAGATCGCTGCAGTGCGAGCCTTGTCGATCGCGACCCGCGAGCTGGCGATCTGTGCGCCTGGCGTGCGCCGGAGTCCCATTAGTTCGCCGGACCGCTCGACCACCGCGATCACCACGCGGTGGCCGTTCTGGAGGGCGTGCTGCTCGGCGGCGTCGAGCACCGCGTCGACGGCGGCTTCGTCGAGGATCCGGTGGGTGTGCTGCGAGGTCATCGGTCACGCTCCTTTTGCGGCCAGTGAGGCGGCCCACACCGCCGAGTCGGTGGTAATCAGCAGGAGGTCGCGTTGCGCACCCCCGAAGCAGAAGTTCACGGCGCCCGGCACGCGGATCTCGCCGAGCAGCTCGCCATTGGGTGAGAACACCTGCACGCCCGAGAGCGACGAGGCGTATACGCGTCCGTCGCGGTCGACCTTCAGCCCGTCGGGAAAGCCGGGTGTGACCACTGCGAACAGCCGCTCGCCGGCCAGGCGTCCGCCGCGCAGGACGTCGAAGGCCTTGATGTGGTGGGGGCGCGTGACGTGGTAGCTCCCAGGCTCCTGGTTGGTGCCGCTGTCGGTCACGTACAGGACGTGCTCCTCGGGCGAGAACGCGATCCCGTTGGGCTTGTCGAATCCGTCCGCTACGACCGTTGTCTGACCCGTTGCCGGATCGTGGCGGTAGACGAAATCGCCGACTGCCGGTTGTGGTCTGAAGCCCTGGAGGTGGCCGTAGGAGGGATCGGTGAACCAGATCGCGCCGTCGCCTGCCACCACCACGTCATTGGGCGAGTTGAAGGGAAGCCCGCGCCAGTCCGCTGCGACTGTCTCGCGTTCGCCAGTCGCGCGGTCGACGCGGCTGACGCGGGAAGGCTGCCAGCGGCTGCCCTGTTCGCAGACGACCAGGCGGCCGTCGTGATCCGCGGCCATGCCGTTGGCGCCGTTGGCCTCCGGCACGCAGACCGACACGTCTTCGGGGTCCTCGAGGGCGATGCGCTTGATCTGAACCTGAGGGGTGCGATCCGCTCCTGGCCGCGGCAGCGTGGTGAAGTAGAGCGCGTCCTCGTCGGCGAAGTAGACGGGGCCCTCGTGGGCGTCGACTTCGGCGAGCAGCGACAGCCTCGCTCGGTCGCCCACGACCTCGTCGAAGCCCGGCGCGTGGGCCACGAATGCCGCATCGCCTGTCGTGATGATCACGACACCCGCCCCCGCGCCTTGTCGATCTCCCAAGCAGCGGTGATCAGGCCGATGTGGCTGAACGCCTGGGGGAAGTTGCCCAGCAGCTCGCCGTTGGCCGTGTCGATCTCCTCAGCCAGCAGTCCGAGGTCGTTGGCGTAGGAGACGAGCTTGTCAAACAGCTCTTCGGCGCGGTCTAGCTCGCCGGCCTTGGCCAGCGCGGACACCAGCCAGAACGAGCAGATCACGAACGTTCCCTCCTCGCCGGTCAGGCCGTCGGCGTTGAGGCCCTCCTCGTTTCGGTAGCGCAGCACCAGCCCGTCCTCGGTGAGGGCGTCGGCGAT
>Ga0207693_10003292_pt1 | contig 13830 bp, 10 predicted proteins | sample LARL81metaG_FD_184347 | JGI IMG/M metagenome (GOLD analysis project Ga0207693, IMG submission 184347) | Corn, switchgrass and miscanthus rhizosphere microbial communities from Kellogg Biological Station, Michigan, USA - LAR L8-1 metaG... | ecosystem: Host-associated > Plants > Roots >...
GCCCGTTCGCACATGAAAAATAAAACCATATTCACATTTTTAGATCACCATTGACAATTAACGGTTGTAGTGTTAAGGTTCGATTAATGAACAGTCCAGCAGCCGGTTGTGCCACAGTCGCCCCCAGGAGCCGCCTATGCTGAACGAACTGAAAGGGAATGCGAACATGGCGCGCGGCGAACCCGTCGTTGGTGCCGACAAAGAGCCAGCACGACCAAGCCCGATCGATGTCCATGTCGGTTCCCGCATCCGTCTGCGGCGCACGCTTCTTGGAATGTCGCAGGAGCGCCTGGGAGAAGCACTCGGCCTGACCTTCCAGCAGGTGCAAAAGTATGAGCGCGGCGTCAATCGCGTCGGTGCGTCGCGGTTGTTCGACCTGTCGCGCGTCCTCGATGTGCCGATCAGCTTCTTCTTCGACGACATGCCGGAGAGCCTTGCCAGCACCTACGGCGGTCCTATGAACCGCCGAAGCACCGGCTTTTCCGAAACGCCGGACAGCTTCGCCGACGATGCACTGAACCGACGCGAGACACTGGAACTCGTGCGGGCCTACTACCGCATCACCGAACCCGCTGTGCGCAAGCGCGTGTTCGACCTGATCAAGTCGATGGGACCGACCGAGACCTGAGTCGCGTCAGGTCCCGTCAGCCCTCAGCTGCGGATTATCGAAGCGCGGGCTGCGCAGTCGGTGCAGAGCATCGCGCAGCGCCCCCCACAGATCGCGCTTCTCCACCTCGCCCAGGGACGTCGCAATCTCCTCGCGCATTCCATGCGCGACCAGCAGCAGACGCGGTACTCGGCCGGGCGGCTCCTCTATCACGGCGTTGAGCCAGCCGACCGGCAGCACGCGCTCCTCCCGCCGGCCGTGCTGGTCAACCCGCACGATCCGCAGCACATCCTCGGACAGCAGGACCAGCTCGCTGGCGCGCGCCCGGCTCGCGTTAAGGCGCAGCAGAAGGATCGCCAGCCCGATCTCCACCACGCCGAAGCCGGCCACCGGCCAGGCGCCGATCAGCCAGAACCGAAGCGCGATGAGGGCGCACAACAGGCCGATCGCCACCATGAGGATCGCCAGTCCACGCAGCGACAGGCTGCGGTGGGGCACGATCACCGCCTCGAACAGGGTGGCTTCGTCATCCATACAGCACCATGTAGCGCGCCCACGGCATTGGCAAACCCTTGCCGCCCGCACGCGAGCGCGCGACAAGCGCCTGCCATGTCGACAGGACTGCAACCCCCCAAAGTGAGGCGCCGTAAGCCGCGCGCCATGACGCGCGAGGACGTGCGCGGCTTCATCGAGGCGCTGGCCAAGGCCAATCCGGATCCGCGCAGCGAACTGACCTTCATCGATCCGTTCACCCTGCTGATCGCAGTGGTGCTGTCCGCGCAGGCCACCGACGTGTCGGTGAACCGCGCCACCGAGGCGCTCTACAAGGAAGCCGACACACCCGAGGCGATGCTGCGTCTGGGCGTCGACGGGGTGGCGAAACATATCCGCTCAATCGGCCTCTGGCAGGGCAAGGCACGCAACGTCATCGAGTTGTCGCGGCAGCTGATCGAGCACCACGGCGGCCAGGTACCGCGCGACCGCGAGGCGCTGGAGAAACTGCCCGGCGTCGGCCGCAAGACCGCCAACGTCGTGCTGAATGTCGCGTTTGGCGAAAGCACCATGGCGGTGGATACGCACATCTTCCGCCTCGGCAACCGCACCGGCATCGCACCTGGTTCCACGCCACGCGCCGTCGAGGACGCGTTGGTCCGCCGCATCCCGCCGGAGCTGCTGCGCGACGCGCACCATTGGCTGATCCTGCATGGACGGTACGTGTGCAAAGCGCGCGTGCCCGAGTGCTGGCGTTGCGTTGCGGCGCCGTGGTGCAGATATCCGGACAAGACGCCCCCGCCGTCAGAGAGGCCGCCTCGCGCCAAGTGATGCAGGAAGTCTACCGCTACTTGATCCCAGTGCTGTGGCTGGCGTGGCTGCTCTACTGGAGCGTCGCCGCGATCGGTGCCAAGGCGCCCATCCGGGAGGAAAGCTTCGCCTCGCGGCTGTCCCACACCGCTCCTCTCGCTGTGGGCGTTGCGCTGCTCGCCACACTGCGCGTACCGATAGCCTGGCTGACAGCACGGTTCGTGCCCCCCGCCGCTGGGTGGTGGTGGCTAGGCGCTATCCTCGTCGCTCCGGGGCTTGCGATCAGTGTGGCGGCCCGACTTTCACTCGGTGCCAACTGGAGCAGCATGGTGACCCTGAAACAGGATCATGAACTGATCCGCACAGGGCCCTATCGCTGGGCACGGCACCCGATATACACCGGCCTGCTGCTGGCCGTGCTGGGCACCGCCATCGCACTCGGCGAGTGGCGAGGCGTCATCGCACTCGTTCTGGTCACCGCAGCCTTCCTGCGCAAGATCGCCATCGAGGAGCGGTTCCTCACAGAGCATTTCGGCAAGGTTTATGCGCATTACAGTCGCGAGGTGCCGTCCCTCGTGCCGCTCCACCGGAGAGATCCTGGATGATGTCACCTCAACGAATTTGGCTGGCGACGCTGATGGCGTGGTATGACAGGGCGATAATGGGGGAGGCCCGATGAACCGCGTATTGATCCTGGCTCTGGCCATACTCATCGCGACGCCATGCACAAGGACGCCAGCCTTCGCCCGCGCCATGGAAAGCGGCGACGCCGCTGTGGCGCAAAAGACCATGCCCGCGGTGGTGAACATCTCGACGTGGAGAGTGAAGCAGCCGGAACAGCCTGGCGGTTCGCCGCGGCGGGTTAAGACCTATGGCTCTGGCTTCATCATTGATCCCAGTGGAATTATTGTCACCAACAAGCACGTCATCGACGGCTCCATCGACATCAAGGTGATCTTCGACAACGGCGACCGCGTAACCGGCAAGCTGCTCGCGGTCGCTGCGATGATCGACCTCGCGGTACTGAAGGTGGATGCCGGCCGCCCGCTACCGGCGCTGAAATGGGGTGACAGCGAGAACCTGCATGTCGGGGACGCCGTGCTGGCAATCGGCAACCCACTTGGCCTCGGTGAGTCGGTATCGTCGGGGATTGTCAGCGCGCTTAACCGTGACATTCAGGACACGCCGTTCGACAACTACATCCAGACCGACGCCGCCATCAACCACGGCAATTCCGGCGGCCCGCTCGTGGATCTGAATGGCGACGTAATCGGGGTCAACACGGCACTCTACAACCCCGAGGAGAGCGGTGGATTCATCGGGATCGGGTTCGCGATGCCGGCCGGCACCTCGAAGTTTGTCGTCGACCGCTTGCTCGATCCCAGCCATCCCAAGCCCGGCTGGCTGGGTCTGACCCTTCAGGATCTGACGCAGGAACTCTCGCAGGCCCTGGGCATGCGCGAGGCGAAGGGCTCGATCATCTCTGCGGTGGATGGGGGTGGCCCGGCGAGTGCCGTGGGACTGCGGCCCGGTGACATCCTGATGGCGGTCGATGGCGCAAGGCCCACCGATCCGCGGGCTTTCATGCGGGCGATCGTCGAGATCCCGGTCGGGCAGCCGGCTCAGTTGACCGTCTGGCGGGATGGCAAGGAGCAAGCGGTCACCGCTACTGTCGCCGAGTGGCCCAACTTCATGCCGGGCGGTGGCGTGATGAGCGCGCAGGCAGCCGAGGCGATGATCCAGAAGTTGCCCGATCCCGGCGTGCGGTTGGCCCCGCTGACCGACGCAGCGCGCAAGCAGTTTGGGATCGACACCAAGGTAAACGGGGTGCTGGTCGCCTCGGTGGAGGCCGATTGCGAGGCGCGCGACCTCGGTATCGTTGCAGGCGACGTCGTCACCGCCGTTCAGGGCGCTCCCGTGGCGACACCCGAGGAGGTGCGACGCGCCGTGCAGAGGGCGCACCAGCAACAGCGCCCATTCCTGGCTGTGCTCCTTCGGGGCAAGAGCACCACCAGGTGGGTGTCGCTATCGATGGGCGGTCCCGGCTCATAAACGAAAGATCCCGGCTGGCGGTCGCCAACCGGGATCTGCGAGTTCTTTAGAGATCGGCGATGCCCTTACTTGATGCAGGGCACTGTTGCCGAAGCCTGCCGTTGATAACCTGGGCCGCCCTCGGAATCGGCCTTGCGGGCCCCTGGCTGTTGCTGCCAACCGGGGCCGCCCTCGGAGTCGGCCTTGTGGGCCGATGAAGCCTGCTGCTGCCAGCCAGGGCCACCCTCGGAATCGGCCTTGTGGGCCGACGAAGCCTGTTGCTGCCAGCCAGGGCCACCCTCGGAATCGGCCTTGTGGGCCGACGAAGCCTGCTGCTGCCAGCCAGGGCCGCCCTCTGAGTCGGCACGATGCATGCCGGCCGGACAGCCAGTGGTGTCAGGAGAGGCGGCAAACACGGGGGCGGCGATTGTCGAGCCAAGCAGCAGCGCGGCAAACGCTGTTTTGGACAGTAGACTCATGTTCTTGTCTCCATTGGTAGGTCGAGCATTAGCGAACGTAGGCAGCTTTGCAGAGCGGCGGCAACCCAGCCAATTGTCGCTGCCGTCCCTCCTGGGACTCATACGAGCGGAAAGCGTTTCAGATGCGCCGTCGAGAATACAAAACCCTCATCCCCCCGCGGCACGGCGCCGCTTTCTGGCTGGGATGGCCTGCGCTGGTGCTGCCTCGTCCGGATTGGCCAGCGCCTTAAGCAGTGCGCTTCTCAATGTAGTGAGCTTTCGCTCATTCTCAACCTTGAGGCCGAATACGTCCTTCACGTAGAAGACATCGACCGCGCGTACACCATATGTGGTGACGTGGGCTGAGGCGATCTGCAACCCCTGGTCGCTGACCGCCGTGGTGACGTCATGCAGCAGCCCGGGCCGGTCGCGCCCATTCACCTCCAGCACGGTGTGCGTGTTGGAGGCGTGGTTGTCGATCACCACTCGCGGCGGGACATGGATCGCCCGCATCCGCTGCCCCAGCAGCAGCTTCGAAACCTTGCGGATCTCGGCAGCCAGGCGGATCCGGCCTGAGAGCGCCTGCTCTATCAGCACCGCGAGCCGCGCCAGCCGGTGCGGCGCGTCGAATGTCCCGCCGGCTGCGTCCTGAATCCAGAACGTATCCAGGGCCATGCCATTGGTCATCGTGTGGATGCGCGCGTCGACGATCGACGCACCGGCCACGGCGAGCGCTCCGGAAATCTTGCTGAACAGCCCCGCGTGGTCGGCACAGTATACCGTGACCTCGGTGACCGCCCGTGCAGGCAGCGGCTGAGTGTCCACCGTCAGGGGTGCCTGGCGCGCCTCCGCATCGCGCACCAGACGCGCGTGGCGTGCATGGGTTTCGGGATCGAACGACAGCCAGTAGCCTGGATAACCGAGTTGGGTGAAACGCTCGATCTCCCGTTTCGACCAGTCGGATAGCAGCGCGGCGGCGGCATGACGCGCGCGTTCCACCCGGACGTCCCGTTCGGTGGTGGACAGTCCGCCGGCCAGCACCTCGGCTACACGGGCAAATAGCTCGCGCAGCAGCGTGGCCTTCCAACCGTTCCAGACCTTGGGAGACACGGCGCGCATGTCGGCGACCGTCAATATCAGCAGCAGGCGCAACCGCTCTGGTGACTGAATGGTGTCGGCGACATCGAGGATGGTCTTCGGATCGTCGATGTCGCGTTTGAACGCCACCGCCGACAACAGCAGGTGGTGCAGAACCAGCCACGAAACAGTCTCGGTCTCTTCCGCCGACAGGCCGAGTTCCGGTCCCACCTTCAGCGCAATCTCGGCACCGATCTCCGAATGGTCGCCGCCGCGCCCCTTGGCGATGTCGTGCAGCAGCATCGCGAGATACAGCGCGCGGCGCGATTGCAGGTGATCGACGAGGCTGCTGGCGACCGGGGCGATCTCCGCGAGTTCGCCGCGCTCCAGCGTGTTCAGGATTTTGACCGCCTCGATCGTGTGCTCGTCGACGGTGAACACATGGTAGGTATCGAACTGCATCTGCCCGACGATGCGCGCCCAATCGGGGATGAAGCGTCCGAGGAAGCCGGTCTCATTCAGGATCGACAGCCAGCGTGCGCCGTCCGGATGCTGACCGGAGCGGTGATGATGTTCCGGTTCCTTGCCGCACATCAGGTCCATGAACAGAGCCGCCGCCTTAAGGTCCCCGCGCAAATCCACCGCGCGGCGCTCGTTCTGGATCAATGAGCGCACCGCCAGCGGATGCAGTTCCAGATTACGGTCGCGCGCGACCTGCAGGATACGGAGCATCTGCAGCGGCTCGCGGTCGAAATCGTGCCCCGGGACGGCCAGCAGCTGGCCCTCGGCCAAGACGAAGCCGCACCTCAACAGCGCCGGGTCGGTCTCCGCAGCGATCGCCGGCGGACCGAGCGCCTCGCGAAGGATCCCCGGTTCCAAAATGCGCGTCAGCCGTGCGACCTCGCGCGCGGTGAGGAAATAGTGTCGCATGAAGCGTTCGACGCCGTCCTGGCGGCCATGGCGCGTGTAGCCCATGCGCGCGCCCACCACCGGCTGGAGGTCGAATGTCAGCCGCTCCTCGGCGCGGCCGGCGACGTAGTGCAGATGGAACCGTACGGTCCACAGAAATTCCCAGGCGCGGCGGCCGTGCTTCGCTTCCGCTTGCGTCAGCACGTCACCGACATCGGCGAGTTCGCCCATCGTCTGCGTGTCGTAAACGTAGCGCGCGATCCAGTAGAGCGTCTGCAGGTCGCGCAGCCCACCGCGGCCTTCCTTGATGTTCGGCTCGACGACGAACGGGCTGTCGCCGTAGCGGCGGTGGCGCACATCCCGCTCGGCTTGCTTGGCGGCGATGTACTCCGCGACGCCTGCCTCCTTGCACGCAGCGCGGAAACGGGCGTGGAAGTCCGCGAACAGCTTCGCGTCGCCGGCCACATGTCGGGAGTCGAGCAGCGCTGTGCGGATCGTGGTATCCTTGGCGCCTTCGACTAGGCAGTCCTCGATCGAGCGGGTGGCGTGGCCGACCTTCACACCGAGGTCCCACAGGAAGTAGAGCATGTACTCGACCACCTGCAGCGTCTGACGTGATGGTTCCTCGGCGGTCAGGAACAACAGGTCGATGTCGCTGAACGGCGCGAGAACGCCGCGCCCATATCCGCCAGTGCCGGCGACCGCGAGATGCTCCGGTTCGCCAAAGCCGGTGTCCGACGTGGCGTGATCGTACAGCGCAGAGATAAGGCCATCGGTCAGCTTGCCGAGCAGACGGGCCGCCTGCAGGCCGGTGATCTGCTCCTGCTCGAAGGCGTGCTGCACATGCTGCTGGATGCGGGCGAGATGGCGGCGGAATGCACCCAGCGCCGCATCGCGCGGCACCGGGGCACCGTCTTCGGCCAACGCGGCGAGCGCGGCGGAGAGGGCGGATACGGACGCCTCGGGCGGCTTCGGCTGGGCGACAGGGGTCAGCATTCAGGCCAGAGTACTAGCTCGCGGCGCTGTCGGGAACTGCCAACAGCGATTTCAGCCGATACAAAGCGTCGAGCGCGTCGCGCGGCGTCATGCTGTCCGGCTCCAGTGCGGCGAGCGCCCCGGCCAGCGGGTCGGGTTCGGGCTGAACTTCGGGCGGTGAGGCGGCGAACAGCGGCAGCGCGGTGAGCGGTGCACCTGCCGCACCCAGTGGGCCGCCGTGCTTCTCCAGCGATGCCAGCAGAGAGGCGGCGCGGCGCACCACCGGCGACGGCACGCCCGCCAGCTCGGCGACATGCACGCCCCAGGAGCGGCCGGCGGCGCCAGCTGCCACTTCATGCAAGAACACCACGCTCCCCTTCCATTCCTTCACCCGCATCGTGTGCGGTTTGAGACGCGGTAGCCGGTCGGCCAGTTCGGCCAGCTCGTGAAAGTGTGTGGCGAAAATGGTGCGGCAGCGGATCGCTGAATGCAGCGCCTCGAGCACCGCCCAGGCGATCGCAAGGCCGTCGAGCGTGGCAGTACCGCGGCCGATCTCGTCCACCACCACGAGAGAGCGCGGGCCGGCCTGATGCAGGATGGCGGCGGTCTCTGTCATTTCCACCATGAACGTGGAGCGCCCCCGAGCCAGGTCGTCGGCAGCGCCGACGCGGGAGAACAGGCGATCGACCACGCCGATCGTCGCGCCTTCCGCCGGCACCGGCAGCCCGGCCTGAGCGAGCACCACGATCAATGCGTTCTGGCGCAGGAACGTTGACTTGCCGGCCATATTGGGACCAGTGAGCAGAAGGACACGCTGGTCGGGCGAAAGGTCGCAGTCGTTCGGGACGAACTGGGCACGACCGGCGATCGCTGCCTCCACGACCGGGTGGCGCCCGGCGCGGACGAGGAAAGCTTCATCGTCGGTGACCTGGGGGCGGCACCAGGTACCTACCTCCGCGAGCTTCGCCGCGGACTGGATGGCGTCCAGCAGGGCCAGCGCATCGGCACAGGCGGCGAGGGCGTCAGCCTGCGACAGTGCGGTCTGCACCAGATGCGCGAACACCGCCCGCTCGCGCGCGGTGGCACGCTCGCCGGCCTCTGATATGCGGCGGTCGAGATCCGAAAGTTCCGGTGTGGTGAAGCGGGCGCCGTTGGCCATACCCTGTCGGAGGGTCAGTTCCGGAAAGTCGCGTAGTTTTTCAACCGCGGCAGCAGGGGCCTCGATGACATAGCCGAGTTGGGCATGGTGGCGGATCTTCAGGCTGGCGACGCCGTAGCGCTGCGCATAGTCAAGCTGCAGGGTGGCGAGCACCCGGCGGCTGTCGTCGCGGAGAGCACGTTCGGCGTCGAGTTCGGGGTCGAAGCCCGGGAGGATGGCATTGCCATCGTCCAACCGGTGTGGCGCGGGGTCGGCGAGGGCGGCGGTCAAGGTTTGTTCGAGCGATGGATCGACTTTCAGCGCGGCGCAGGCTGTGCGCAACAACCCGGTCACCTCTCCCGCTTGCGGGAGAGGTCGGCGCAGAGCGCCGGGTGAGGGTATTTGTGCCGCTGATCGACCCTCACCCGCCTCGCTTCGCTCAGCGACCTCTCCCGCGAGCGGGAGAGGTGTTGTCAAAGCCGACTCCGCCGCCTGCGCCGCGCGCAACCCATCACGTAGCGCGGCAAGATCCCTGGGGCCCCCGCGCCCCACCGACAGCCGTCCCAGCGCCCGCGCAATGTCGGGCGCCGTCCGCAGCGCGCCCCGTAACCGACCGGCGGCATCGCCCTCCGCGACCATCCACGCCCACGCATCCTGGCGTGCCGCGATCCCCGCGGGGTCGGTCAGAGGAGCGGCCAGCCAGCCCGCGAGCAGCCGCGCTCCCGCCGGGGTCAGCGTCCGGTGCACCGTGCCGAGCAGCGAGTGCAGCGCGCCGCCGTCGCGCGCCCGGTGGATCTCCAGGCTGGCGCGGGTCGCTGCATCCATTGCCAGGACCCCGGTCTGTCCCTGCGGCGCGGGACGGGCCAGCCGCGGCAGCGTTCCGGCCTGGGTGGCTCGTACGTAGTCCACCGCCATCAGCGCCGCGATCGCCTCTGCGTCGGTGAAGCTCCCGAATGCGTCCACACTGGCGACGCCGAATGTCTCGGCCAGCCGCCGCCGTGCCACCAGGGGCGGTGACGGGACGACATCGGGCGCTCGCTTATCGGCCCATTCGCCCAGCGGCAGCCCGGTCGGGGCGAGGATTTCGGCCGGCTCCAGCCGGCCGAGCAGGCCGGGCAGATCGCCTTCCGCCACCGCCGCGGTCTCAAACAGACCGGTGGACACGTCGAGCCAGGCCGCGCCGATGCCGTCGCGGTCCTGCGCCAGCCCCAGCAGCAGATTGGCGCGGCCGGCCTCCAGCAGCGCCTCCTCGGTGATCGTGCCGGGGGTCACCAGACGCACCACGGCGCGGCGGATCGGCGCCTTCCCGGTGCGCGACTTTGGGTCCTCCATCTGCTCCGCCACCGCGACGCGGAAGCCGCGGCGGATCAGTCGGGCGAGATACGCCTCGGCTGCGTGCTGCGGCACGCCGCACATCGGGATCGGCGTGCCGTTGTGCTCGCCGCGCTGCGTCAGCGCGATATCGAGCGCCGCGGCCGCTGATTCCGCATCGGAGAAGAACAGCTCGTAGAAGTCGCCCATCCGGAAGAACACCAGCGCGTCCGGATGCGCCTCCTTGGCGGCAAACCATTGCGCCATGGCAGGCGTGGCGCCGGAAGCATTCAGCGTACGAGCGGATGCGGCCATCGCTGTGGTTTACCGCGCGCGACCGCGATTCCGAAAGCGGATGGCTAGTGCGGGCCGACGCGGCTACCTGGCGGACGTCATCCGCCGCCGCAACATGTCGCCGAATGCTGCGAATACCCTGCGCATGTGCAAATGCTTGTATGGAAACACCGCTTCAGGGTCCATCATGTGAATGATGGCCGCGGTGTCCGCCTCGAACACAAGCAATCGCCCGTCCGGAAGCTCACTGCAATCGATCGAGTAATGGTCGAACGGCAATCGCTCATGCAAAGCGGTGAAGGCTTCGCGGTGACGGGCGGCGAACGTCGCATCGAAGTGCATCATCGCCTGTGCCTCGTCTGCGCGCTTGTCCGCACTCTCGGTCATGCCCGCGTTCAGGTAGTGGACCATCCAGTTCTGCGAGACGGCCATATGACAAAGGTAGGGCTGACGATCCATGAATGCTACGCGGTATTTCCGGTACAACCCGTCTGCGGATCGGTAATCCACGAAGGCGGTCACGAAGTAGTAAGGTGCGAACGAGAACAACATATAGGCGGCCAGGTCGCCAGAATTGTGGATCTTTTTGAGGCCTGCGCCGGCGTGGGAGCCTTGCGGGCGTACAAGAACGGGATAAGAGGAGCCAGCCAGGAGATCACTGTTCGCACCACTGCCGCGGAGTAGACTCGCAAGTTCATCGCGGCCGACCGCGACGGTCGATGGGCTGCAAATACTCGGAACGTCGGCCAGCGACCTGGCCAGTGTGTCGCGCGCAAGGCCGGGCTGGAAACTCGGATCGTTCAACACCGGCCGTGGCCACGATGTGAACAGTCGGCTCATGCGGGCGAGCATGGCGGCATCGGACTCGCTCACGGCGAAGAACATGACGTCGTGATCAGGGATGATTGCCGGCAATCCTCGGTCTGGCATCAGGAATAGCAGATCGAGCCGCACGTCCAGGTAGTTCGTGATGAAGTCCAGCGGCGTGTTGACCATAAGGTCACCGGGCGCCATCAGCGCGAGCAGCCGGATGTCAGCGGGGGATCGGCTTTCTCGGCGGATGCGAAATAGCTGGGACCCGGCCAGCGCCTCAGCCTGCAATCCCAGCGCCTCGGCGCGGCGGAAGGCGAGCTGATAGGCGATGGAGGTATCGTGGAGCCGGGCGATTGGGTCGGTGTCCAATCGCTCGATCATGCCAGCCAATGCGTCAGGGGTGGCGCCCTGGAACGCCGCGGTGGTCAGCGCGGCCATGCCGATAACGGCAGGCGGGTCGTACGCATCGCTGAGGCGTGGGATTGGGTCGGCAGCGGACAATGCCATGAGCGACCGTGCGATGATTTTGCTTAATGGACGGTTAGCTCGAATCGTCCACCCTCTGCAGATGCAATCTCTTTTGCCGCAGGACCTTGGTCTGAAGTGGAGACGTATCGTGGCGTCCTCCGATCGCCGGACGATCACCACGGATGCGCCGCCGGCTGCGGCAGGCGGCGCTGACCCATCGCTGGACCCCAATGAATGGTCCGGGCTGCGTGCGTTGGGTCACCAGATGCTCGATGACGTCTTCAACGAACTGCAGGGTATCCGGGCGGGGCCCGTGTGGCGGCCGATGCCGGACGATGTGCGCGGCGCCTGGAGCGATGCCCTGCCACGCGTCGGCGTACCTCTGGCGGACGTCTACGATGAATATCAGCGGTCGATTGCGCCGTACACAGTCGGCAATCGGCATCCGCGATTCTTCGGCTGGGTACATGGAGCCGGCACAGCCGTAGGCGTCCTGGCCGAAATGCTGGCTTCGGGACTGAATGCGAACTGCGGCGGCCGCGACCATGCACCCATCGCTTGCGAACGCCAGGTGATCCGGTGGGCCGCAGAGATGCTTGGGCTGCCTCGAGATTCGTCCGGCCTCGTGGTGACCGGCACGTCGGTCGCGAATCTGGTCGCCGTCATCATCGCGCGAAGCGCGGCATTGGGACCGGCGGTACGACGGGATGGGATCGGCGAATCGAAGTTGGTTGCCTACGCGTCGGCGGCGGTCCATCTCTGCGTCGGACGGGCACTGGACATAACGGGCCTTGGCGCCCGGGCACTGCGCCTTATTCCATGTGACACGGCAGGCGCGATGGACGTTGCTGCTTTGCGAGCCGCGATCGCCGCAGACCGGGAACGGGACATGTTGCCGTTCCTCGTGGTTGGGACAGCGGGCAGCGTAGATACCGGCGCTATCGATGACCTGGAGGAGATCGCAAGCGTCTGTGCGGAACAGCGACTTTGGTTTCATGTCGATGCTGCATTTGGCGCGATCGCCATGCTGTCCGCAGCACTTCGTCCTCTGTTCGCCGGGATCGAGCGGGCTGACTCAGTCGCCTTCGACTTCCACAAATGGGCGCAGGTCCCCTATGATGCCGGTTGCATCGTCGTGCGCGATCCTGCGGGGCACGAGGCGGCGTTCTCCCATCAGGCAGCCTACCTGAAGTACCAGATGCGTGGCCTGGCTGCCGGAAGGCCGTGGCCGGTCGATCTCGGGCCGGAGTTGTCGCGCGGCTTTCGTGCGCTCAAGGTCTGGATGACGATCAAGGCCTTCGGTGCGAACCGGCTTGGGAATGTTGCCGAGCGAAGTTGCCTGTTGGCGCGACGGCTCGCGGCAGCGATCGACAACGAACCGCTGCTCGATCGCATGGCACCGGTTCAACTGAATATCGTTTGTTTTCGCTATCGTCCTGGCGATGATGAACTGCAGACGGCAATCGCCGCTGACCTGCAGGAAGCGGGCGACGTGGTGCTCTCGACCACGAACATTGGCGGCCGGACCGTGCTGCGCGCCGCATTTGTCAATCACCGATCGGATGAGGGAGATGCGGACGCGGTCGTTCCAGCGGTACTCGGCGCCGGTCTGCGGCGTCTGGGTGCCGGGGCTGTCGCAGCGGATCAGCATCTTGCGCACCAGATTAACCTGGACAGGCCGCCCCTAAGGGACTGATAACCAAGACGCCGCAAGTCCTCCGGACGTCGTGGAGATCACGCATGCACACCGCACAACGCACGGCCGCCTTCGCCTGCACGATGGCATTCTCGGCCCTCCTGGCGACGGCAGAGGCCAAGACGCTGGTCTATTGCTCGGAAGGCTCGCCCGAGAACTTCAATCCGATGCTGAACACGACGGGCACCACCTTCGACGCCAACGAACCGATCTATAACCGCCTGGTCGAGTTCAGGCCGGGCTCTACCGAGGTCTCACCGGCGCTTGCCGAGCGCTGGGAGATCGAGGAGGACGGCAAGAGCTTCACCTTCCACCTGCGCCACGACGTCAAGTGGCAGTCGAACAAGAACTTCAAGCCGACCCGCGACTTCAACGTCGAGGATGTGGTGTTCTCGTTCGAGCGGCAGTGGAAGGATGCCAATCCGTATCACAAGGTGTCCGGCGGCGGGTACGACTACTTCAACGACATGAGCTTCAACAAGCTGCTGTCATCGATCGACGTACTCGATCCGTATACGGTGCGATTCACGCTGACTGCGCCTCAGGCACCGTTCCTGGCCGATCTCGCTATGGATTTTTCGACAATCCAGTCGAAGGAATATGCCGATGCGCTGCTGAAGCAGGGCAAGCCGGAGTTGATCGATCAGGAACCCGTCGGCACGGGTCCGTTCGAGCTGTTGCAGTACCAGCGCGATTCGACCATCCGCTACCGCGCGTTCCCCGGCTACTGGGGACCGAAGCCGAAGCTCGA
>Ga0207693_10003298_pt1 | contig 13821 bp, 14 predicted proteins | sample LARL81metaG_FD_184347 | JGI IMG/M metagenome (GOLD analysis project Ga0207693, IMG submission 184347) | Corn, switchgrass and miscanthus rhizosphere microbial communities from Kellogg Biological Station, Michigan, USA - LAR L8-1 metaG... | ecosystem: Host-associated > Plants > Roots >...
AGTTCTTGTCGCTCCGGCATGGGCATCGTTAATTGAACTATGCACCGTTCTTGTCGGACCGAAAGCGCTACGCGAATTTCACCGGAGAAAAGCGACTGAAAGGGTCCATATCTTGCGCGGCTTGCCTAAGTGGCAGGTTATTTTGCTGGATGGAGTTCTGCGTTGGGGCCTATATATGGTCGCGGTTTTTACAATTGTAGATTACGTTCGCTCACGGTATGAACCGGGTTTCCATTTTTATCTCGGGATGATCCCGGCGTATTTCATTATCTTTGTCGCTTGTGGTGTTGGGTATGGCTTCTCAGCATGGAACCGATTATGGGACGGAAAGTTCGATCGCCCCACAGGCAAAATCGGGTCATCGGCGCAGACCTGATAAAGATGCCAAGTGCTATCTGTGAAGGAACTCCTGATTGCTTATAACCAGCCGTGCCGAGCTTTTATATTCTGTCGCTGCGCGGCTAATTTTCTTTGTTCACTCAACGGACTGGTTTCCCGCCGTCGAAGAGCGCCGCTTCCGCGCCGCGTACCCCTCCAATTCCCGCTAACGCGGCCCTGAAGGGCCGCTCTACCACGTTACCTGACAATTTTCGATCGCCACCTTTGTCGCGTTCTTTGCGACAGGGTGGTACCAATCCGAACCCGCATTCACTCTTTCCTTCTGCTCCTTCTCAGACTATCCTGTCTGCAATTTCGCACGCTCTACGACGGAGGCGACAATGCACAGATTTTTTCGGAAGACTTCTTTTCTGCTGATTTCTAGTTTTCTGGTTTCGATGATGGCGTTGCCCGCGTTCGCTCAATGGGAACGCTGGCATCTTTCTCAAAACGACCAGGCGCGTTTTGACAGCTACTACTCGCGCTGGCGCGAATACCGGGAGCACAACGATCGCGACCAGATCGAGAGCATGGAAAATCGCATGCGGGGCATCTACCGTGACTACAACATTCCAGGAGATACGCCGTTTTGGCGTGTGGCCTCGAATGCGCGCGAATACCGCCATCGATTTGAGCGCAAACTGTCACAGCGTGATCAGGCGCGCTTTGATAGTTACTTTTCGCGCTGGCAGAACTATCGTCGCGATAACAACCGTGGGCAGATCGAAAGCATGGAAAAGCGGATGCAGGGCATCTACCGGGACTACCAAATCCCACCCAGGACACCTTATTTCATGGTCGCGTCGAGTGGGCGTGACGAAGACTGGGACGATTGGGAGCGGCGACGGTAGATTCTGTTCTAAACCAAATTCAAAATCCCCACCCTGTCTGGACAAAATCGTCTTGACAAGGGTGGGGGCATCCTTTGGGAGTCGTGAACGTGAATCAGGTAAGCCTAGTTTGAATTCCGAACTACACCACTTATAGGGTTCGTTCCGAAATGCGTTGTTGCGTTACCACCGAATGTCAGCTTTATATTTGAAAGCGTGACGCTATTCCCGCCGGTGACATCAATCTGCAAGGTTGAAGCCCCCCCAAATGGCGGCGGAAAATTACCATTCCCGGTGATTGTGGCCGTGCCCGTTACCCTAAAACCATTGGCGAGGGGCGTCAAAGTGCCGTTATTCACGGTAATGTGATGAGTGTGAGCGTTTCGGGCCGTGGCGCTGTTTAGGTCTCCGCCGCCATTCAGCATTACCCCCAGATCAGAGCGGCCCATGGTCAACGCTGCAGAGAAGTCAGCGACACCAGACGCACCCCTCAAGAGCAAAGACCATTGACCTCGCACCTCCCACGGCCCACCGACGCTGGCGGGTGTATAGTCACTCAGCGTACCCCTGAGCCGCACGTCAGCTGGAACTTGGGCGAGCGCAGTGATACTGGCAAGCACGAATATTGTTGTTAAGCCTAAGCGCGACCAATTGTTGCAGTTCATTTTTGACCTCCGACTGTTTTTTATTGGGTTTCGCATGAGCTGCGCCCAAGCGCAATCTAACGTGCCATGTCCGCAGCGCGTCCGTGCGTCTGTTGCAGAGTGGAGCAATACCCGGTGCCGAGCAAGCAGCAAGAGGCCGCGCAGGGCGGATGCAGCATAATGCGGCGTCATTGCACGGCGTGTATTCACTGAATACAATTTCAAACACCTAAGCTGTCGCTTCGGGCAAGTAGCAGTGGTTATGAGTGATCCCTCCCCAGCCCCCTCCTCCGAGCCTGCCGAACAGGCTTCCGAAGTCCAATTGGATTCATGGAAGGAAATCGCCAGTTATGTAAGACGGGACGTCAGTACGGTTCAACGCTGGGAAAAACGTGAAGGCATGCCGGTCCACCGGCACCTGCATGACAAACGTGGGTCGGTTTACGCGTTGGGTTCGGAACTGAATGCCTGGCTGGAGAGCCGCAAGGATACTTTGCCAGAGGAGGAAACCGAACCTGCGGAGCCACCGAGCGACGAAAAAGACGAAACCCGGCGAAAAGATCCACCGATGTGGCACCGGCTTGCAATCGCGGGTGCTGCTCTACTGGCCGTGCTCGTCGCCGGCTACTTCATCAATAGTTGGCGGGGAGAACACGCCGCCAAAGCCAAAATTACATCGCTGGCCGTATTACCTCTTAAGAACTTGTCCTCCGATCCCGCCCAGGAATACTTCGCCGAGGGAATGACCGAGGCCCTCATCGGGCAGCTTTCAGGGATCCGCGATTTGCGGGTCACGTCCCGAACCTCGGTGATGCGATTTAAGGACACCCAGCTCTCGGTTCCAGAGATAGCCGGCACCTTGCACGTTGATGCGATAGTCGAAGGCTCCGTGATACGTGATGGAAACCGGATACGTGTTCACGCTCAGTTGATTCGTACGGCTACCGACGAACACCTCTGGGCAGAAAGCTATGATCGCGAGTTGGGAGATGTGCTTGCACTCCAGAGCGATGTTGCAGTGGCGATAGCCGAAAAAGTCGAAGTTTCGGTCTCGGGTCAGGGGCGCCAGAGGCTCAAGGCGGTTCGTTCGACATCACCCGAAGTTTATGAAAACTATTTGAAAGGCCAGTTCACGCTGGGGAAGAGCAACGACAAGGCCAGTGTGGACAAGAGCATTAACTATTTCCAGGCCGCGATAGACAAAGATCCTGGTTATGCGCCCGCCTATCTGGGGTTGGCCGAAGCCTACAGTGAACTTAGGACGATCTTTATCGGCATTCGGCCGCAGGACGTGGACGCGAAGATCCAGAGTGCAGCTCAAAAGGCGCTGGAGTTGGATCCGGAATCTGTAGAAGCGCATGTGTTATTAGGAAAGATCGAGGACCTTCAATGGCAATGGGCGGACGCGGAGCGCCAGTTACGACGCGCCCTTGAAATCAGTCCTAACAACGCCAATGCTCACGCCGCACTATCCGATTGGTTCCTACACCAAGGGCGGACCGACGAGTCGCTGGCGTGGGCGGAACGAGGCCGGGAGCTAGATCCAGCCAGTTTTTCTGGCGACAACATCGGCTGGATTCTGTTCTGTTCACGGCGGTATGAGGAAGCCATCCGTGAATTTCGCACCGTTCTCGCTGTGCGGCCTGATGATGCGGGCGCACTCTGGTACCTTGGATTTGCTCTTATCGCAGATAATCGTCCCGAAGAGGCAATCCCGGTGCTTGAAAAGGCGCTGACTGCTTCAGAGGGGAGCCCCGGAATCAGGGGGGTGTTGGTTCGCGCGTACGCTCACGCCGGCAGACGGGCGGATGCGCTGCGCGTGCTCGGCGACTTGAAAAGAAGGAAGCTGCACAGTTACGTCCCCGCTGCCGCATTCGTCAATGCTTATCTGGGACTCGATGACAAGGAGCAGGCCTTCGCCTGGCTGGACCAGGCTTACAAGGAGCATTCAAACATTCTGCTGTTCGTGAAAGTACATCCGTATTTTGACCCGCTGCGGAACGACCCCCGATTCGCAGCTTTAGTCAGCCGAATGGGTCTTTCGCAATAGATATTCGCTTTACATGACGCTAACGCGCGGGCTGTGGACCGCACACGTGAGTGTCTCTACGCAGCCCTGGACTTTCTTTCAACCGGCAGGCCAGCGGCATTCCAAGCATCGAATCCACCTTGCAGTGCATAAGCCTGATAGCCGCCTTCGCGAAGTTTTTGCGCCAGACTGGCGCTTGAGCCTTAGTTCGGTCAAGTGCAGTACGCGACGACCGGTTTGTCATGCGCGAGCCTGGGAAGAGTCTCACTCGAGTGCATATCGATACGAATTGCACCGCGAGCTTTGTCCGTGGCTGCCGCCCAAGCTTGCGGATTCCTGACATCAACGATTGTGAACTGCTCGCCCGCTGCCATTCTCCTGTTTAGTTCGTCAGCGGTAATCCTGAGATCCTGATCAACCATACACTCTCCCTCCTCGCCCCGATTCTCGCCAAAAGCACAAAAGCAATAGATGCATTCGGTTGATATGTGTTGTGCACTGCCCCTACGAAAAAGACCTGAGGCCACGGCAGGGAGTTTTGACTGAGGCTTGGTAAATCCAACCTCCGCGTACCTACGGGCCTCATAAGAAGGTGACCACGCACGATAAAACCGCTCATTGCCGGAGGATTTTATGAAGAGATTGCTCGGAATCCTCGCGCTGGTGTTCGTATTCGGACTGCCTGCTCTCGCGCAGACCCAGCGCATGACTCCTGATGACGAAGCTCAGTTCAATGGATACTACTCACGCTGGTTGCAGGACCGACAAACCGACAACCGCGATGACATGGTCAGCATGGAACATCACATGCAAGACCTCATGAGCAAGTATTCAATTCCATCGGATACTCCTTACGACCAGGTCGCGAGCCAAAACACTGCAGCTCCACCGTACGGATATCGCGATCGCGATCGTGACCGCGGCTACGGCTACGCCGGGCAGTGGCAAGGCCGGCTTTCGCCTGACGATCAGAACAAGTTCAACAAGGAATATTCGAAGTGGCAGGAATCGAATGCCAAGAACGATCGGGATGACATAGACAAGCACGCGCGCAACATGGAACAAATCATGCAGCGCAACGGAATCCCTCCCGATACACCGTTCGACGTGATCGCAACCGGGAACGGCTACAACCGGCACATTGATATTCGCCAGTTCCAGGGCCGGATGTCACCCGACGACCAGAAGAAGTACGACAAGGCTTACGAGAAATGGCAGACCGACCGGGCCAAGCACGATCGTGATGACCTTGCCAAAGACGAAGGCAAAATGCAGGAGATCATGGCTAGATATAACATCCCCCGCGATGTGCCTTACGACGCCCTGGCTTCTGGAAACCGAGGATATTAGTCAGGCAAATAAAAGCTCAATGCTGCCCCCATCCTTCGCCCAACTTTGGCGGAGGGTGGGGATTTATTTTCTATGACCCTGACTTGCCGCCTTTGCGAAGAATTTCTAGCGCCAGGGGCCCGGGACCATAGCACATCAGTGTGAACGCGATCACAGCCAAGGCAAGCGGAAACTCATATCCATGCTGCGCAAAAAGCCCATTCTTCCAATGCACCTTCCAGATCGCAACCATCATGTCGATCAGAATCGCGGCCGCTGAAATTCGCGTGAAGAATCCCAACAGGACGAGAATCCCGCCGAAGAATTCTGCGAACGCCGAGGGAATTGCCAGGAAGCCCGGCAGACCAAGAGACTGGACGCGGTGGTAGTGTTCCACTAATCCACCGCCGAAAACTTTGTGATACCCATGTCCAATCATGATGGCGCCGAGGACGATCCGAAGAAACAGCAGAGCCAGCGGTTGCAAACGATCCAGGTAGCGCAAGGTCCCTCCGAATTCCAAGAATATCCTAACGAAAACAGTAGCAAGACCTCGAAACGAAGAAGCAGATCAAGCCAAATGGGGTTCACGCCATTACCTTTTCCTGCGCTCTTCCTTCTAACTTCTGCATTCCACTCACAATCCCGCGTACACACACCTTAGTACCGTGCATTGAACTTCGGTTATCTGCACAAGCACCAACGGCGCACCTTTTGAAGCAACACCACCATATATCCGCACCAAATACGACAATTCCACAACAGATTGACGGCTTTTGCAACTACCCCGAAGAGCATTTCCAGAAAACATGCATAAAACCCAGCAAAACACGGATATTCACCTTGACCTCTTCTCAACCCCGGTTGATATATGCTCAGTCCACTTAAATTCGCTCGAAGCGGTGTTGTGAGCGGATTCTTCTCCCAATGAACGTCCTGCAAGGTGGGCATGGCAGGACGGAAATCTCTGTGGAAAGGACGACTATGGCAGATTCACGCGAAGTCATGAACATTCGCCAGGCTTCACAGTATCTGGGCGTAAGCCCGGACACGCTTTACAAGTACGTGAACGAGCAAAAGATTCCGGCATTCAAGTTAGGCAACCGGTGGCGCTTCAAGAAGTCGCGGCTGGACCAGTGGATGGAAGAACAGTCCAGCGAGATGGAAGTACGGAAGGCGAAGAAGGCGAAGGCGGCCACGCAGGCTGCCACATAAAAGGCGGAGAAAACATGTTTGGACTCTTCGGATCGAAATCAATCGTTGGCCTGGACGTAGGCTCTTCGAGCATTAAAGCAGTCGAACTGAAAAAGGGCCGCAACGGGATTGAAGTCGCGCACCTCGGGCTGGAAGCTCTCGCTCCCGACATTGTCGTGGACTCGATGATTGTGGACTCGGGCACGGTGTCGAGCGCGATCTCGAAGCTGTTCGCCGAGAATTCGATCAAGACCAAGAACGTCGCCACCGCGGTCAGCGGCCATTCCGTCATCGTCAAAAAGATTTCTCTGCCGGCTATGAGCGATGCCGAGCTGTCGGACACGATCGAAAAGGAAGCCGCACAGCATATTCCCTTTGATCTGGCCGACGTGAATCTCGATTACCAGATCCTTTCGGAAGACGAAGGCCAGCCGCAGATGGATGTTCTCCTCGTCGCCGTCAAGAAGGACAAGATCCTGAACTACACCAACGTACTCTCGATGGCCGGCAAGACTCCGGCTATTGTGGACATTGATGCTCTGGCGCTGCAGAACTGCTACGAGTACAACTACGAGCCCTCGCCCAACCAGGTGGTCGCTCTGCTGAACCTCGGAGCCAGCGTCATGAACATCAACATCGTGAAGGGGACGACACCGTTGTTCCCGCGCGACGTCAGCGTAGGCGGGCATCAGTACACCGACTCGCTGCAGAAAGAGCTGGACCTGAGCTTCGATGACGCAGAAGCGTTGAAACTCGGGCGCAAAGTTGGAACGGTGAGCGAGGACGCGAAGACACCGATCCTGCAGCAAGTGACTGAGATCATCGTGCTCGAAATTCAGAAGACGTTCGATTTCTTCCGTGCCAGCGCGGCGGGCGAGCACATCGAGAGGATTTATGTTGCCGGCGGCTCGTCCAAGGTGCCGGGTTTGCTCGAAGCACTGCGACAGGAATTTGCTCTACCGGTCGATATTCTGAACCCGTTTCAGAGGATCGCACCCCATGCCGAAGGAGTGGGTATGGACTTGATCGAAGGCAACGCCGGCCAGCTGGCGGTGGCTGTGGGCTTGGCCCTGAGGAGCTTTGAAGAACTATGATCCGAATCAATCTGCTGGGGACACCTAAACCGAAGAACCGGCGTTCGGCATCGCCTTCCGCACCAGCGATCGAGATTGGCGATGTCGGATCTCCGATGGTGAAAGTGTTGGTCGCCGTCCTGCTCGCGGCGGGCGTGAACGGCTTTGAGTGGTACCACCTGAACGACAAGGCAAAGAACATCGCCACGAAAATGGCGGCCGCTGAACAAGAGAACCGTGAATTAGCCGACGTGAAATCGAAGTACCTGGAGCGTCAGAAGCAGGCCGACAACTACAAGCGGCGCGTGGATGTAATCGATCAGTTACGCGCGGCTCAAGTTAACGCCAGTCCAGTCGACCTGCTGAACACAATTGGCGACACCATCAATGGCACTGAGGCGGTCTGGCTCAGCACCATGAAGGACACCGGCGCCAACATTGATATCCAAGGAATGGCTTTGAGCACCGACGCAGTGGCCAACTTGATCAGCAACCTGCAGAAGACCGGTTACTTCAAGAACATTGAAATCAAGGAAACCTATCAGGACGAGCAAGTGAAGACCATGCAGGCATTCCAATTCACACTGACCTGCGAAAAAGGCAAGTCGTAAGGGCGAACCGACTATGGCGAATTTCAGCGAGATTTCGGGAATCAAGCAGTGGGGCCTGACCATCGGCGCAGCAGTGCTGGTCAGCGTTGCCCTCTTCTTTACCTACTTTAAGACGCAGCGCCAGGCCAACGATGCTGCTCAGGATGCATTGACCGCCAAGCTGCAGGAGAACGCGCAGCTGGCGCCGTACCGCACCAAACTGGCTGATATTGACCGTCAGATCGCGAACCTCAAACAGCAGCTGGATATCGAGCAACGCATCGTGCCCGATCAGAAGGAAGTGGATGGCTTCATGAGGATGCTGGACGCAGAAGCATTGAAGGCAGGAGTTATACTCCGCCGCTATACCGCGTTGCCTGTGAGCAACAAAGAATTTTATTCGGAAGTGCCTTTCGAAGTTGAGCTCGACGGTCCTTACTTCTCAATGCTGACCTTCTTCGATCAGGTGTCCAAGCTCGAGCGCATCGTGAATGTCTCAGGCTTACTGGTCGCGAACACCAAGAAGCCGTCAGAGGCGAAAGCTAAGCACATGTATCAATATGACCCGAATGAGAGCGTGGTAGCCACTTGCACGGCGACGACTTTCTTCAGTCACGACACGACTCCGGCCGCAACTCCGGCAAAGGCAAAAGGCAGGATCTGATGAAGAGGACACTTGCATTTTCGCTGTTCCTGGCATTAACGGTCACCGCAGTGGCGCAAACGCCGACTGTGGTCGAGAAGCCGGCGCCGAAGACCAGCGCCGCCAAGCCCGCGGCCCAGACTGCAAGCGCGAGCGCTAAGCCTTCGCCGGTGACGGTGAAGACGGGCGCTGCTGCCGCGCAAAAGGCTAATACGGTCACAGCGCAAAAACCAGCAGCGGCAGTGGCAAAGCCAGCCGCCGTTGCGGTCCAGCCAATTACGGCCAAGCCGGTTGCAGTTTCGAGCGTGAAGGCGACCCCAAATCTGAATTCCAAAGTAGTTGCAGTTCCGGCGGCAAAAGGCAACCCGAACTCAGCAGCAAAGCCGTCTGTAGCAGTGAAACCGATGCCGCAGCCTGTGCCGGGCAAGTCCGGGCACGCGGTAGTTGCAACTCCAGCTGTCAAGGCTGTCGGTCCCCAACCCGTGAAGGCGATGCCTGTTGCGGTGAAGGGAAGCCCCGTGAAGCCCGGGTCGAAGGCAAAGGATCCATTCAGCGCTGGGAAGACCAAAACGCAGCCTGTCGTTGCCAATGCACCCATGACGACGGTTGCTGTAAAGGACAACAAGCCCGTCGCCGTCCAGAAACCGGCACCGAAGAAAATTACTGCAGCTGGCCGCCGGGATCCATTCATAAGTCCAGTTGTGAATATGGGCGCGGTGGGATCGGGCTGCAGCTCCGGAAAGCGCTGCCTCGCCATCGACCAGATAGCTTTGAAAGGCGTGGTCAGGTCTGACAATGGAATGATTGCCGTGGTCGTGAACGCGATGGACAAGGCGTACTTCCTTCGCGAAAACGATCCGGTGTTCAACGGATACGTACTCAAGATCACAGGCGATTCGGTCGTTTTCAAAGAAACGTTCAAGGACAAGTTAGGTAAGCCGCTGACGCGGGATGTAACCAAAAGCATCAGACGGCCGGTGGCGTAAATCATGCCGGTAAATACAGAAGGAATTCGCGGTCTAAGCAGACCAGAGGCGGGGAGACGGGAAATGCGAAAGCAAATGCTGGGAACCATAACGGCGCTGTTGGCTGTCGTCCTGATGGCACAAGCGCAAACTCCGGGCGCGGAAGCATCGCGTGCTGCTCTTGAAAAAGTGAGCGTGGCGCATGTTGCAACCGGCGTGGAAATCGAGATGACCACCCGCGGCGCGGTCACGCCCAAAGTGGAGACTTTGTCGTCTCCGGCGCGGCTGGTCGTTGATCTCCCCAATACCGTCCTGGCAACGTCGGTCAACCGCATTCCGGTTGGAAAAACCGGCGTGACCGGGGTGCGTGTGGGACGGGACGCGAGCTCCACCACACGAGTTGTCGTGGATATGGACCGGCTCTGCAAGTATGAGCTGGTTCCCGGTCCTGGCGACAAGCTGACGCTGAAGATCCAATCCGCCGCCGTTGCGGCCAGCCCAGCTCCCGCAGCTAGGAAGCCAGCTGCGCCCGTGACCACAGCGGCATTGGTACCTCAGCCCGAGCTGAAGGCCGTGGCCAAGACAAACGCGCAGGACTTCGTTATGGTCGAGCCTTCGTATAGTCCTAAGAAGGCCGACAATCCGGCCCGCGCGGTTGATGCTGCTTCCAAGTTCGTTGAGCGTCCGGAAGGCAATCTGCTTCCTTCGCCCAACGCCGCCATGCAGGCACAAGCGTCCACTGCTTCGTCTTCGGCTGCGCCGGCTGCGAGTTCGTCCGCCGAACCAGCAGTGAACATGGCTGCTGAACAGAAGACCCATCCGCAACAGGCAACATCAGGGCCGAAGTATACCGGTGAACCCATTTCGGTCAATTTGAAAGATGTGGACCTGAAAGACTTCTTCCGCTTGATTCATGAAATCAGCGGCCTCAACGTGGTTCTGGATCCAGACGTGAAAGGCTCTCTCACCATCGTCCTCGATGACGTGCCGTGGGACCAGGCTCTGGACATCGTTCTGAAAAACAACACGCTGACTCGCCAGCTCGATGGCAACGTCCTCCGCATCGCCTCAGTTGACACCATGCGGAAAGAGGCCGAGGCCCGCCGCGCACAGCAGGAAGCTGAAGCTCTCGCTGTCGACAAGGTAACGGTCACGCGTTTCCTCAGCTATGCGCACTCGAAGGATGTTGTGCAGGTGCTCAAGAAATTCCTGAGCCAGCGCGGCGACGTAGAAGCTGATGATCGCACCAACGCGATTATCATTAACGACATTCCTTCAGTTATTCCTCCGATTGACCGGTTGCTGACGCAGTTGGACCGCAAGACTCAGGAAGTCGAAATCGAAGCTCGAGTCGTCGCTGCAACCCGCAGCTTTGCTCGCGATATCGGCACCCAGCTGGGCTTCGGATACGGTACCCATGCAAGCACTCTTGGCGGCGCACCTGGTGTTGGCACATCGCCGCTCGGAGTCTTCGGTGGCCCTCCGCCGCTGTATGGCATCGTCGGTAGTTCGGCCCCCACCGGCACCACCTTGAACCAGATTCCGCTGTTCTCGAATATGCCCGCAATTGGGCCGACCAGTGGATTTGCGTACCAGGTCTCGAGTGGCGCCTTCCGTCTTGACGCACTACTTACGATGGCGGAATCTCGCGGGCTGCTGAAGATACTTTCCCGTCCGCGAGTGGTGACCCAGAACAACATTCAGGCAATCGTGAAGCAAGGCGTGCGCGTGCCTGTGGTGACGGAATCGCAGTTAAATGGACCGCCCACGACGAGTTACGTGGATGCGTTCCTGCGCTTGACTGTGACGCCGCAAATCACGGTCGAGAACACCATCTTCCTGAACGTCGACGTTGAAAACACCACGCCTGACTTCGGCCACCAGGTTTTGGGTAACCCGACACTGATCACGCAGCAGGCGACCACCCAGGTATTGGTCACCGACGGTGGCACAGTAGTCATCGGTGGTGTTATCCAGACCAATAACTCAATCACGGTTCAGCAGATTCCGTTGCTGGGAAGCATTCCGTGGCTGGGCAACTTGTTCCGTCGTCAGGCAGTCAGCACCTCCAACCAGGAGCTGATCTTCTTCATTACGCCACGGATCGTTCAAACATAGATCGAAACCTAAGTTAGCAGTAAGCAGCCGCCGGCCTGAAACTTCAGGCCGGCGGATTGTCTTTCTCGCTGTTATTCCTGCAGCCCTACAGCTGGTTTGCTGAGATAAACTCTTCGGCATGGACTATAAGGCGCGGCTGCAGCGTGCTCGAACCGCCCTGGTCGAGAAACGGTTGGACGCTCTTGTGGTTACGCACCTTCCCAATATCCGCTATCTGTGCGGCTTCAGCGGCAGTGCGGGAGCGCTTGTCCTGACCGGGCGCAACTCCATTTTCTTCACGGACGGACGTTACACCGAACAGGCACACCAGGAAGTCCTAGCGGCAACCATACGTATCCGTAAGGGGAAGTCTGCGCTCGCCGCCGCGACCGAGTGGCTGGGCCGCCAAGCCTCGCTGCGTCGAATCGGGATCGACGGGCTGCACCTGACGATCGCCGAACGAAACGTCTTGGCCAAGTCACTGCCGCGGGATGCGAAGCTGGTTGAGGCTCCGCCACTGATCGAGCAATTGCGCATGGTAAAGGACATCGACGAAGTCGCAAAAATCCGGGCTGCCTGCCATCTTGGAGTGGACCTGTTTAAGCGCGTGGTGAAAGTTGTTCGTGCGGGAGTTCGTGAATCGGAGCTTGCCGGCGCCTTAGAGTTCGAAGCCCGTAGGGCCAACGTGGATCAGATGGCGTTTCCAACCATTGTCGCCGCCGGCCCACGCTCGGCACTGCCGCATGGGCGAGCATCGGGAGCGCCGGTTCCACCCCGGGGATTCGTCATGTTCGACTTCGGTGTTATACTCGCGGGCTACTGTTCTGACATGACGCGCACCGTGCATGTGAGTCGCGCGCAGGCAGAGGCTACGCGGGTCTATGAGGCCGTCAGAGAAGCGCAGCAAGCGGCACTTGAGCGCGTGAAGCCCGGAGTAGCGGTTGGCGAAGTGGATCGTGCGGCCCGTAAGGCGTTAAAAAACAGCAGCTTAGGGAAGTTTTTTACGCATTCGACAGGCCATGGACTGGGTCTTGAAATCCATGAAGCGCCCAGAGTCGCAGCCGGTCAGGACGAGCCGCTGCGGCCTGGTATGGTGATTACAATTGAGCCTGGCGTGTACCTGCCCGGCCGATACGGCGTCCGCATCGAAGACACGGTCGTGGTCACGGAGACAGGATGTGAAGTCTTGACACCCTGCTCCAAACAGTTGGTAACCATTTAATCGGATTCCTGTGCGCGGCTGGCGAAACCGCGCACTTCTTGCGTTGTAGCATCCAAAACTGGACTGCCATTAACCATGAATCTGAAAGAGATCAAGGAACTTGTGCAGTTCCTGAAAGAAGAGGAAATCACCGAGTTCGAACTGGAGCGCGGTGACGTAAAACTGCGCATTAAGCGCGGCACCCCGGAGAGCGCCCAGGCGCCAACTGAACGGATCATTGCAGTCCACCCCGCGCCAGCATCGCCCGCCCCAGTCCCTGCCGTTCCCGCCGCTCCGCCTGTCCCCGAGCCGCCGAAGCCCGAAGCAGGTCTGCACACGGTGCATTCGCCTATCGTGGGAACATATTACGAATCGCCCTCGCCGGGATCGCCTCCTTTCGTCAAGCCAGGAGATTCGGTCGAAGCCGGCCAGGTATTGTGCATCGTTGAAGCGATGAAGCTGATGAATGAGATTGAAGCCGATGTCGCGGGTGAGATCGTGAAGTGCCTTGTCAAGAACGGGCAGCCGATCGAATATGGCCAGGATCTGTTTGTTATTAGACCCAAATGAGCCTTGCGCGAGCGGCTCTGTACCGCTCTGCGATTGAGTGAGGCTCAAGCGAGGATGCGGTGGACAACGGCGCGGTCAACTACCGAAGAGCAGCAGTCGCGGCCCTTGTAGCCACGCTGGTTTATTACATGATCGGATTCTTTACCGAGGGGTGGTTGTTTCGCGGAGACTTCACGCCCTATTCCGCGGTGTACCGCTCCTCCGACACGGTCATGCGCTACATGCCGCTGGGAATGGTCTTTTCTTTCATCGGCGTTTTTGTGGTCGCCATCATTTAC
>Ga0207693_10003301_pt1 | contig 13810 bp, 15 predicted proteins | sample LARL81metaG_FD_184347 | JGI IMG/M metagenome (GOLD analysis project Ga0207693, IMG submission 184347) | Corn, switchgrass and miscanthus rhizosphere microbial communities from Kellogg Biological Station, Michigan, USA - LAR L8-1 metaG... | ecosystem: Host-associated > Plants > Roots >...
GGCGGCGCCGGCCTGCGTGCGGCGATCGAGGCCTCCGCGGCCGGCGCGCGCACCGCGCTCGTCTGCAAGTCGCTGCTCGGCAAGGCGCACACGGTCATGGCCGAGGGAGGCATCGCCGCGGCGCTCGGCAACGTCGACCCGGACGACGCCGGCCGGATCCACTTCCAGGACACGCTCTTCGGCGGCAAGTACCTCAACAACTGGCGGATGGCCGAGCTGCACGCGCGGGAGGCGCCGGACCGCGTACGCGAGCTCGAGCGCTGGGGCGGGATCTTCGACCGCACGCCCGAGGGCCGCATGTCGCAGCGGGCGTTCGGCGGCCACACGTACCGCCGGCTCGTCCACATCGGCGACCGCACGGGGCTGGAGCTGATCCGGACGCTCCAGGACAAGGCCGTCCACCAGGGGATCGACGTCTTCATGGAGTGCACGATCACGCGCTTGCTCAAGGACGGCGACCGCGTCTGCGGCGCCTTCGGCTACTGGCGCGCGACCGGCCGCTTCGTCGTCTTCAGCGCGCGTGCCGTCGTCCTCGCCACCGGCGGGGCCGGCAAGTGCTACCGGATCACCTCGAACTCCTGGGAGTCGACCGGGGACGGGCACGCGCTCGCGTACGACGCGGGCGTCGAGCTGATCGACATGGAGTTCGTCCAGTTCCATCCGACCGGGATGGTCTGGCCGCCGGGCGTCGAGGGCCTCCTCGTCACGGAGGCGGTGCGCGGCGAGGGCGGCATCCTGCGCGACAGCAACGGTGAGCGCTTCATGGAGCGCTACGACCCGAAGCGGATGGAGCTCTCGACGCGCGACGTCGTCGCCCGCGCGATCTACACCGAGGTGAAGGAGGGCCGGGGCTCCCCGCGCGGCGGGGTCTTCCTGGACGTGTCCCACCTCCCGGAGGCGACGGTCAAGCGGAAGCTGCCGAGCATGTACGCCCAGTTCCACGAGCTCGCCGGCGTCGACATCACGCGCGAGCAGATGGAGGTGGGGCCGACGTGCCACTACTTCATGGGCGGCATGCGTGTGGAGGCGGACACGGCCGCGACCAAGATCCCGGGCCTCTTCGGCGCGGGCGAGTGCACCGGCGGGATGAACGGCGCCAACCGCCTCGGCGGCAACTCGCTCTCCGACATCCTCGTCTTCGGACGGCGGGCCGGGGAGAGCGCGGCCGCGCACGCGGCCGGCGCCGAGCCGCCGCGGATCGACCCGCGGGAGACGGCGGAGGCCGCCGACGAGCTGTACGGCCTGCTGGGCAGGCACGACGCGGAGGATCCCTACGAGCTGCACGCCGAGCTGCAGGCGGCGATGCAGGACAACGTCGGCATCTTCCGGGACGCGGCCGGGCTCTCGGCCGCGGTCGCCAGGATCGAGGAGCTCAAGCGGCGCGCCGAGAACGTCGGCGTCGCGTCGGCCGGCCGCGCGTTCAACCCGGGCTGGCACGCGTGCCGCGACCTGCACAACCTCCTCGTCTGCGCCGAGGCGGTCACCCGCGCGGCCTTGCGCCGTGAGGAGAGCCGCGGCGCCCACAGCCGGCTCGACTTCCCGGAGTACGACGACGAGTTCTGGGGGCGGCACAACATCGCCGTCACCAGGGGGCCGGACGGGATGCGGGTCGAGCCCGTGCCTGCGGTCACCGTCGCCGAGCTCGCCGCGCTCGTCGAGCGCCGGAAGGAGGAGGAAGCGGCCAGATGAGCGTCCGTACCTTCGAGGTCTGGCGCGGCGACGCCTCCGGCGGCGCCTTCACGCCCTTCGCGCTGGAGATCGAGGAGGGCATGGTCGTCCTCGACGCGATCCTCGCGATCCAGCGGACGCAGGCCAAGGACCTCGCGGTCCGCTGGAACTGCAAGGCCGCCAAGTGCGGCTCGTGCAGCGCCGAGGTCAACGGCCGGCCGCAGCTGATGTGCAAGACGCGGGTGGAGGACTACCCGGCCGACCGGCCGATCCGCGTCGAGCCGATGAAGGCCTTCCCGATCATCCGCGACCTCGTCACGGACGTCTCGTGGAACTACGAGGTGAACAAGAAGATCCCGCCGTTCACGCCGAGCGAGGACGCGACGTGGCTGATGGGCCAGGCGGACGTCGACCGGCTGTCCGAGTTCCGGAAGTGCATCGAGTGCTTCCTCTGCCAGGACGTCTGCCACGTCCTCCGCGAGCATCAGCTGAAGCAGCGCTACTACGGGCCCCGGTTCATGATCCGTCTCGCGAGCCTGGAGATGCACCCGCTCGACACGCTCGACCGCACCGGGCTCGTGCGGGAGGAGGCGGGCGTCGGCCTCTGCAACATCACCAAGTGCTGCGCCGAGGTCTGCCCGGAGGGCATCAACATCACCGACAACGGGATCATCCCGCTGAAGGAACGGGTCGTCGACCGCGGCTACGACCCGCTCGCCAGGCTCGTGCGCCGGCTCCGGAAGGGGCGCCGCGAGCGTGCGAGCGAGGGCGACGCAGCAGAGTCGGCTTTCGGATAGCTTCACCGGTCGAATGGAGGGCAAGTACGACGTCCTCGTCGTCGGGGCGGGCTGCGCTGGAATGCGTGCTGCGATCGAGGCGCACGACGCCGGCGCGAACGTCGCCATGGTCTCGAAGCTCCACCCGACGCGCTCGCACTCGGGAGCCGCCGAGGGCGGGATCAACGCGGCGCTCGGGAACGCCGAGCCGGACAGCGCCGAGGAGCACGCCTTCGACACCGTCAAGGGGTCGGACTACCTCGGCGACCAGGACGCGATCGAGATCCTGTGCGAGGAGGCTCCGGAGGACGTCTACCAGCTCGAGCGCTGGGGCGCGGTCTTCAGCCGCACCGATGACGGCCGGATCGCGCAGCGCCCGTTCGGCGCCGCGGGCCACCCGCGCACGGCGTACGCGGCCGACATCACCGGCCACGTGCTCGTGCACGTGCTCTACGAGCAGGTGATGAAGCGCGACATCCCGACGTACGAGGAGTACTTCGCGTGGCAGCTCGTCGAGAACGAGGGGCGCTGCCAGGGCGTGATCTGCTGGGATCTCATGCACGGCGGCGTGAAGACGATCGGCGCCAAGACGATCATCCTCGCGACCGGCGGCGCCGGCCGCCTCTACGTCGGCACGACGAACGCGTACTCGTGCACGGGCGACGGCATGGCGATGGCCCTCCGGGAAGGGGTCGCCCTGAAGGACATGGAGATGATGCAGTTCCACCCGACGACGCTCGCCCCGACCGGCGTGCTGATCACGGAGGGCTGCCGCGGCGAGGGCGCCTATCTCCTCAACTCCGAGGGCGAGCGCTTCCTGAAGCGCTACGCGCCGAACGCCATGGAGCTCGCCTCGCGCGACGTGATCTCGCGCGCGGAGCAGACGGAGATCGACGAGGGGCGCGGCGTCGACGGCAACGTCCTGCTCGACCTCCGCCACCTCGGCGCCGAACGGATCCTCGAGCGCCTGCACGGCACGCGTGAGCTCTCGATGGTGTTCATGGGCATCGACCCGATCGTCGACCCGATCCCCGTCCGGCCCGGCTCCCACTACCACATGGGCGGCGTCGACACGGACGTCTGGGGACGCACGAGCATGGAGGGTCTCTACGCGGCGGGCGAGTGCGCCTGCGTGTCCGTTCACGGCGCCAACCGGCTCGGCGGCAACGCGCTGATGGAGACGGTCACCTACGGCAAGCGCGCGGGCCGCCACGCCGCCGAGTGGGCGCTCTCGAACACGACCGTCGAGGTGCCGGCCTCGTCCGAGCGGGAGGCGGAGCGCGAGCTCCAGGAGCTCCTCGACCGCAGCGACGGCGAGCGCCCCTGGTCGATCCGGGACGAGCTCGCGTCGACGATGCACGAGAACTTCGGCGTGTTCCGCCGCGAGGATCAGATGCAGCAGCAGGCAGAGATCGTCGCCGGCCTCCGCGAGCGCTACGAGCGCGTCGTCGTGGAGGACAAGGGGAACGTCTTCAACAACGACCTCACGCAGACGCTCGAGCTCGGGTTCCTCCTCGACCTCGCCGACTGCATGGTCGTCGCCGGGATGGCCCGCAAGGAGAGCCGCGGCGCGCACGCAAGGCCCTACGACTTTCCCGACCGCGACGACGAGAGCTACATGCGCCACACGATCGTGACGCTCGCCGACGGACGCCCGGAGCTCGACTGGCGCCCGGTGACCGTGACCAAGTGGGAGCCGCAGGAGCGCAAGTATTAGGGGACTAGGCTCTATTCGGGTGGCTTCGCATGTGACCAGGGCGCGTAGCGCGAGGCGCGTCCTGCTTCTCCTCGTTGCGTCGCTCGCGGTCGCAGGCTGCGGCGGCGGGTCGACGCTCTCGTTCGACCCGGCCGCCTCGGCGGCGACGACCTCGGACGCCGGCACGGCCAAGGTCGCGTTCGACACGGCCGTCAACGCGGCCGGCCAGAACCTCCACATGACCGGCGATGGCGCCGTGGACTTCGAGCGGCGCGCCGCGACGATGACGTTCGACGTCGGCGACCTGCTCCAGGCGTCGGGCCTGCCCGCGGCTGCGGACGAGCGGTGGACGATCCTCACGAACGGGCTCCTCGTCTACATGCGCGCGCCGGCGCTCGCGCGCCAACTCCCCGGCGGCAAGGAGTGGCTCAAGCTCGACGTCGAGCAGCTCGCGAAGAGCCGGAACGTCGACCTCGGGCAGCTGCGGCAGCTGACGCAGAACGATCCGACGCAGATGCTCGACTACCTGAAGGCCGTGAGCGGGAAGATCGAAGAAGTGGGCAGCGAGGACGTGCGCGGCGTCGCGACGACGCACTACCGGGCCAAGGTCGATCTGGACAAGGTCGCCGACCAGGCGCCGGCGAACGTCCGCGAGACGTTCCGCAGCTCGATCCGGTCGCTCGAGCGAGGGCTGGGCGGGCACGAGGTCCCGATCGACGTCTGGGTCGACTCGGACAATCGCGTACGCCGCCTCGCGGAGCACCTCACGGTCGCGCTCGGCGGGGACGTCGACTTCACCGTCGACTTCTTCGACTTCGGCACTCCGGTGAGCGTCACGACGCCGCCGGCGGCCGACACCACGGATCTCGGCCCGTTGCTCGGAGGCTGAGCTGGACGTCATGAACCGATACGGAGGAGGCTGAGCGGTTGTCGACGCACCTTGCACAAGCGCCGGGCACGACGACGATCGAGCTCGCCGTCAAGATCTGGCGCTACGACGCGGAGACCGGCGAGAAGGAGCTGAAGCGGTACGAGGTCGAGGCGCCCGACTGGGTGACGCTGCTCGACGTCCTCGACATCATCAAGGACCGCTACGACGGGACGCTCTCGTACCGCAAGAGCTGCCGCATGATGATCTGCGGTTCCTGCGGCATGCGCATGGACGGCGCCGCCGTCCTGGCCTGCAAGACGCGCATGTACGACATCGCGAAGGCGGGCCACGAGCCGGTGATCTCGCCGATGGGGAACCTCCCCGTCGTGAAGGACCTCGTCGTGGACATGGCGCCGTTCTGGCAGAAGATCCGCTCGGTCAAGCCGTGGCTCGACCCGGGCTACGACGAGGTGCTCGAGAAGGAGCGGATCGTCTCGCAGCAGCAGATGAACGTCATCCACAAGGAAGCGCTCTGCATCATGTGCGGCTGCTGCGTGTCGGAGTGCAACTCGATGGAGTCGGACCCCGACTTCCTCGGCCCGGCCGCGCTCGCGAAGGGCTTCCGCTTCGTCGGGGACGCCCGTGACCGCGCCGACGTCGAGCGCCTGAACAACCTCAACACCGAGCACGGGATCTGGGACTGCACCCGCTGCTACTTCTGCAACGAGCGCTGCCCGAAGGGCGTCGACCCGCGCGACGCGATCGCGAAGCTCGGCGCCGAGTCGGTCAAGCAGGGCATCGATCACGACATGGGTGCCAAGCACGCGAAGTGGTTCGTCCGGTCGGCGATGACGACCGGATGGCTGCGCGAGACGGAGCTCGTCCCGAAGACGCAGGGGATCGTCTCCGCGATCAAGCAGACGAAGTTCGCGCTCGGCCTGGCCAAGAAGGGGAAAGTCCCGCCGCCGGTGCCGCCGCACGTGGCGGACCGCGTCGGCGAGTCCCGCGCGCTCTACAACCTCGTGAAGGAGCAGGGCGTCGACGGTGCGCTCGGCATCGTCCAGGGCGAGCACGCGCTCGGCCGGATCGAGTTCACCGAGCAGGCGGGGGTGCGCGAGCTCGCACCCGAGATCGAGCCCGGCGTCGAGCCGCCGCCCGCAGAGGGATGAAGCGGGTCGCGTACTACAAGGGCTGCCTCGCCTCGCTGTCCGCGAAGGAGCTGGACAGCTCGACCCAGGCGCTCGCGCCCATGGTCGACCTGGAGCTCGTCGAGCTCGAGGCGGTCACGTGCTGCGGGGCCGGCGACATCCACGAGGCCGAGCCCGACTACTACCTCCACCTGAACGCCCGCATCCTCGCCTACGCCGAGGCGAGCGGCTGCGACACGCTCCTGACGATCTGCAACGTCTGCACGCTCAACCTCCGTCAGGCCAACTGGCAGCTGAAGAACGACGACGCCCTGCGAACGCGCGTGAGCGAGAACCTCGAGCGGGTCGGCGTGCCGCCGTACTCCGGCGGCGTCGAGGTGCGGCACCTCCTGTGGGAGATCGCCGACGGCGAGGGCTACGAGCTCCTGAAGCAGGCGGCGCACCGCGGCCTCAAGGGCCTGAAGATCGCGCCCTTCTACGGCTGCCAGATCCTGCGGCCGTCGAAGCTGCTGGGCTATGACGATCCCGACCGCCCGAGCTCGCTCGAGCGAATCATCGAGGCGTGCGGCGGCGAGGCGATCGACTACCCGGCCAAGATCAAGTGCTGCGGTTTCCCGATCATCCAGGCGCGCGAGGAGACGGCGCTCGGCGAGCTGATCCAGCCGATCGAGCAGGCGTACGAGGCCGGGGCGGACGCGATCGTGACGCCCTGCCCGCTCTGCCACCTGTCGCTCGACGCCTGGCAGTCGAAGCTGAAGGCCACGACCGGCAAGGACTTCCAGATGCCGATCCTCCACCTCTCGCAGCTCGTCGGCGTCGCCGCCGGGCTGGAGGAGTCGGAGCTGAAGTTCAAGCGGCACGTGGTTCCCGTCACGCCCGTGCTCGAGAAGCTCGAGGTCTGATCAAGGCCGGAGCCATCCTGGGCGGCGTCGCGGCCGGGGCGCTCGCCTGGGGCTGGTTCGAGGCCGGGTGGGTTCGCCTGCGGGAGCTGCACCTCGAGCTGCCGCGCCTGCCCGAGGAGCTCGACGGGCTGCGGATCTCCCACCTGGCGGACCTTCACCTCGGGCTTCCCTCCCGCGGGCGCCGCGCGGTCGAGCGGGCCGTCGACTGGACGGCGGCGCGCCGGCCGGACCTGGTGTGCATCAGCGGCGACCTGGTCTCGCACCCACGCGGCGAGCCGATCCTCCGCGAGCTCGTCGGGCGCCTCGGCGAGCGGACGTACGCCGTGCTAGGCAACCACGACGTCGAACACGCGCGGGACCCTTTCTCGCGCAGCGCCGGCCTGGCCGACCTCGCCCCGGCGCACCTGCTCGTGGACGACGCCGTCACGCTCGAGCTGCGCGGCCGCCGCATTCAGATCGTCGGCGTCGATCCGCGGAGCTACCGGCAGCGCCTGGCCGAGCCGTGGCGCGCCGTCGACGAGGAAGCCGACCTGCGGATCCTCCTCTGCCACTTCCCGTACGTGCTCGACCGTCTGCCCGAGGGCGCGTTCGACCTCGTCCTCAGCGGCCATCTCCACGACGGGCAGATCACGATCCCCTACGGCTTCGGGAAGGTGCGGCTCGCGCATCTGAACTGGCGGTACACGGAGGGGCTCTACGCGCGCGACGCCACGACGATGCACGTGTCTTCCGGGCTGGGCACGACGTTCGTGCCGTTCCGCTTCTTCGCCCGACCCGAGGCGACCGAGCTGGTGTTACATCCGGTGCGATGACCGGGCCGAACCTCGCCGGCCTGACCGGCGTGACGCTGCAGACCGCGCCGCTGGTGTGCCGCAGCTGCATCTGGTGGCAGGCGCGCGGCGACCGCGGCGTCGCCAAGGACAAGTGGATCGAGCGGGCGGAGACGGAGTGGGGAGCGTGGGGGACGGTCTACTACGACGCGGACGGGAAGCTGCTCGGCTCGATGCAGTACGGCCCCGCCGAGCTGTTCCCCCGCGCGGCCGAGCTGCCGGCCGGGCCGCCGTCGGACGACGCCGTGCTGATCACCTGCGCCTACCTCGTCGCCACCTCCAGCCCGTGGGTCATGCAGTCGCTCTTCCTCGCCGCGATCGGCGACGCGCGCGACAAGGGCGCTAAAGGGCTGGAGACGTTCGCGTACCGGTACCGCGAGGGCGAGTCGCAGTACGAGCGGTTCCAGGTGCACAAGACGATCTTCCCGCGCGACTTCCTGTCCGACTTCGGCTTCCGCACGATCCGCAGCGCCGGCCTCGTCGAGCTCGTCCGCCTGGAGCTCGGCGGCCTGGAGCCGGTGCTGGAGGGCACGCGCGAGAAGGTGCTGCGCGTGGTCAAGGAGGCCTTCACGCCGGCGCCGGCGCCGGTGCCGCCAGGCCCCTAGCTCAGGCCGACGAGGCCCGTCGCGGCGCGGCAGTCGTAGCAGAGCACCGAGGCGACCCGCGCCAGGCCTTCCTCGATCTCGTTGCCGCAGCGATGGCAGCAGCCGCTCCGCAGCCGCTCGCGGGCCAGAGCGAGGTTGTCGTCCGTCGCACTCCCGCCCGCTGCCGAGGAGCTCACGCGCCCCCGCCTAGCGAACGACGCCAAGATCGCCAAGCTGCCTGTCACGGGCACATTCTTCGACGTGCCCCGTCGCCAGACAACTCGCCGAACGGCCAGATCGCAGAGCCGCGCGGACCAGCCCCGGCGCAGCGTGCGCGGTCGAACCACGGCCGCCTCCCGATCAATCGGAGGCGGCCGCGCAGACGCCATGCGCCCAGGGCATTCTCTCGCGACGCAGTCCGCGCTTTCATCCCTCAGATGGGGGAGACGGCCTGAATACAGGGTAAGCGGGCCCTCTCGCTTGATCTCCGAGAGTGCCCGCTCACCGCCGCGGTACCAAGCGGCCCTGGCACCGCGATCGGCGTGGCCGGCAAGCGAGGGTAGGCCGACGCCGCAACCACGAAACTACGCTTTGTGAAGCCGTCCGCCTACTGACCATCGGCATAGCTCGAACCCCCCACCGACTGGCCTTTTCGGGCGATTAACGCACAATTCTGAAACCAGAAGCCGCTGCCGCAATAGATTTCAGTAGGTTCTACCCGGAAGTATAGAAAGTTTGTGGAGGTATTTACACGAACGGTTCCGTACGTTAGAACAGGGTCTGCGGCACCCTCGTACTGTTCTAAGCGAAAGGCGGCCCTTTCGGTGAGGGGAAATGGGGATAAGACGGCGGTCATTCTGGACCGTCATCCGTTGTGGCTCGACGCGCTCGAGCGCTTGCTCGATCGCGTGGGGGTCACTGTTGTAGGCACGACCACGTCGCCCGCGGAGGCCCTCGAGTTGATCGAGGAGACGCGGCCGACGGTGTTCATCACGGAATACGACTCCCTCGAGGAGTCGGCGGACGGGGTCGCGTCACTGCGGCGCGTTTCCGCGAACAACCCGGGCGTCCATTCGGTCGTCCTGTCGACGCAGGACGATCCTGCGTCGATCGAGGCGGCCTTCGCCGCCGGTGCTTCGGTGTACTGCGTCAAGACGGCGGAGCCGGACGATCTGGCTTCGGCGATCCGTCAGGCGTTCAACAACTCGGTCTACTACAGCACCGGTCGTAGTGGGCGGACTCAGGAGCCGGCACCCTCGCGGCAGTCGTCCGAGGATCCGGGCCTGACGAAGCGCGAGGTGGAGATCCTCCAGCTCGTCGCCGAGGGTTACTCGAACTCGCAGCTCGCCAAGATGCTGTGGGTCACCGAGCAGACGGTGAAGTTCCACCTCTCCAACATCTACCGCAAGCTCGACGTCGCCAACCGGACGGAGGCGAGCCGCTGGGCACAGGTCCACGGACTCCTGCCTGCCGTCACGGAGCGCACGGCGGCTGCGTAGATCAAGCTGACATTGAGCGGGGCGGCGGTTCGATCCGCCGCCCTGATGTCAGGGCCAGAACGACGCGTGCGCCTCGCTCGGAGCCGGGCCAAAGCTCCTCTACGAGCTCGGTTCCCGTGCTCCGGGCGACGAACGCCAGTGTGGCCGCGACGGCCACCGCGTCGTCGATGAGGCCGACCACGGGCAGGAAGTCGGGCACGACGTCGAACGGGACGACGAGGTAGGCCAGCAGGAGGACGAGTGCGGCCTTCGCCCGCCGCGGCACTCGCGGATCCCGAAGCAGCCGTCGTACCAGCACGACGCAGTCCGGCAGGAACGCGGCAACCTCGCGCGCGTCGTCTCGGCGCCCGAGCGTGAGAAGGACGGCGACGACGAGGATCCAGAGGGCGAGGGCGGCGCCCAGGGCGACCGTGAGCCACAGCCAGGGGTTCAGGCTGCGACCCGGCTCTGCTGAAGGAGCAATTCGGCGATCTGGATCGCGTTCAGCGCGGCGCCCTTGCGGAGGTTGTCGCAGGCCAGGAAGAGCACCAGCCCCGACGGGCTGCTCGCGTCGCGGCGGATGCGACCGACGAGCACGACGTCCTCGCCGGCGGCGAGCTTCGGCGTCGGGAACTCCTCGAGCCTGATCCCGGGTGCGGCGCCGAGGATCCGGGTGGCCTCTTCGGCGTCGAGCGGCTGCTCCGTCTCGATCCAGACGGCCTCCGCATGGCCGACGAGCACCGGCACCCGTACGGTGGTCGCGCTCAGCGGCAGGTCGGGCAGCTCGAGGATCTTGCGGGTCTCGGCCCGCAGCTTCGCCTCCTCGTCGAACTCGAAGCCGTCGAAGTCCCAGTCCATGCCGAGGTCGGCGTCGCCGGAAGGCGTGGCGCGGAGCTGCTCCATCTTCGAGGCCCCGGCGCCGGAAGCCGACTGGTAGGTGCTGACGCGCACGCGCGCAAGGCCGGCCGCATCGTGCAGCGGCTTCAGCGTCATCGTCAGCGGGATCGAGCAGCAGTTCGGGTTCGCGACGATGCCGCCGTGCTCCGCGGCGCGGTCGCCGTTCACCTCCGGCACGACCAGCGGCACGCCGTCCTGGAGCCGGTACGCGGACGACTTGTCGACCACGACGGCGCCTCCCTCGACGGCGTGCGGGACGAGCTCGCGCGAGGCGGACGTGCCGACGGAGAAGAGGCAGACGTCCAGGCCGCCGGCCGAGAGCGCTTCGGGGGTCGCCTCCTCGACGACGAGGTCGCCGGCGCGCTTGCCGGCCGAGCGCGCGGACGCGAACGCGCGCACGTTCCGGTAGCCGCGCTCCCGCAGCAGACCGAGCGTGACGGTCCCGACCGCGCCGGTTGCACCGACGACGCCGATCCTCGCGTCTCTAGCCAAGCTCGAAGGCCTCGTGCAGCGCCTGGACGGCGCGGTCGACGTCGGCGCTCGGGACATGGCAGGCGATCTTGATCGGCGACGTCGAGACGATCGGCGCGTCGATGCCGGCCGCCTCCAGGGTGGCGAAGGTCTTGGCCGCGACGCCCGGATGGCTCTTCATGCCGGCGCCGACGAGGCTCACCTTCCCCAGGTCGTCGCGCGCCGACCAGCGCACGTCCAGCGACTCGAGCGCGCGCTCTGCGTCCCGCCGGTCCTCGGGCGGCGCCGAGAACACGACCTCCGGGCCGGTCTGGACGATCGTGTCGACGTTGACGGCGCTCTCCGCGAGCGCTGCGAACAGCCGGGCGGGCGCCACGCCCTCGACGCGGTAGACGGTCTCCTCGCGCTGGTGCACGACGCCTGAGATGAGTGCCTTCTCGAGCATGGTCTCGTCCTCTTCACGGATCCACGTGCCTTCGCCTTCCTCGAAGGTCGAGCGCACGTGGAGACGGACATTGTGGCTGCGCGCGACCTCGATGGAGCGGGTCGCCAGCACGCGGGCGCCCGACGAGGCCATCTCGAGCATCTCCTCGAAGGTGAGCAGGTCGAGCTTGCGCGCGCTCGGGACGAGCCTCGGGTCGGCGGTGAAGACGCCGCGGACGTCGGTGTAGATCTCGCAGTAGTCGGCGCCCAGCGCGGCTGCAAGGGCGACGGCGGTCGTATCGGAGCCGCCCCGGCCGAGGGTCGTCACGTCGGACGATTCGGCCGAGACGCCCTGGAACCCGGCGACGAGCACGATCTCGTCCCTGTCGAGCGCCTCGTGGATTCGGCGCGCGCGGACCTCGACGATCTTCGCCTTCGTGTGCGCCGAGTCGGTGACGATCCCCGCCTGCGAGCCGGTGAGCGACGTCGCGCCGTGACCGCGGTCGATCAGCGCCATCGCGGCGAGCGAGCACGAGATCCGCTCGCCGACCGACACGAGCATGTCGAGCTCGCGGGGGTCCGGCTGGGGGACCATGTCGTGCGCGAGGCGGAGCAGGTCGTCGGTCGTGTCCCCCATGGCGGAGAGCACGGCCACGACGCGGTTGCCGGCCTCCCGCGCGGCTGCGCAGCGACCTGCGACCGCGCGCAGCTTCTCGGTGTCGGCAACCGACGACCCGCCGAACTTCATCACCACGAGCCCGGGCGAAGGGGCCGCGTGCTCGACGGCCGGGACGGGCTCGAACTCGACGGTCGCCATCGCCGCCAAGTGTAGGGAGCCGGGTTGCTAGGACGGGTCCGTCGCCGACCCGTGGTCGCCGTGCTGCGCCTCGCCGCAGGTCGCCGCCTGGGGCTGCTCCCGCGCCTTGCGCTGGAGGCAGCCGAGGCAGACCTCGCCGTAGGTGAGCGTCTGGCAGCCGGGGCTAGAACAGGGCTTCATCATCAGATTGCCTCCGCCGTGATCGGCGGCTCGAGGAGCTCGGCCTTGACGGCGCCGCGCATCTCGCGCCAGACCCGCAGGTACGCGTCCAGCTCCATCCGCAGGTAGCTCTGCTCGAGCTCCGCGTGCGGGGGCGTCGCGTCGACGACGCCTCGCCCGACGACGTCGGCGGCGCAGCCGCAGCGCCGGAGGTAGGCGACCAGGTCGTCCGCGTAAGCAGGGTCGTTGATCAGAATCCTCATGAGCCGCATTCGCGAGGGACTTGCCACAGGCCTCGCTGCACTCAAAGTTGCAGCAGCCCGCGCCGGGATCAATCCCGCAAATGGCCAGGTTTTGCTCTACATCTCGCGGCGCCCGGCCAGGGCCCGGCCGAGCGTGACCTCGTCGGCGTACTCGAGGTCGCCGCCGACGGGCAGGCCGCTCGCCAGGCGCGTGACGCGCGCGCGGCCGCGGAGGCGGTCGGCGAGATAGGCGGCGGTCGCCTCGCCGGTCATCGTCGGGTTCGTCGCGAGGACGACCTCCTCGACTCCGCCGCGCTCGACGCGGCCGACGAGCTCGTCGATCCGGAGGTGCGCGGGCTCGACGCCGTCGATCGGCGAGAGGGCCCCGCCGAGCACGTGGTAGAGGCCCCGGAACTCCGCCGTCCGCTCGATCGAGAGCAGGTCGGCCGGCTGCTCGACGACGCAGATCACCGTGCGGTCGCGGCGGGCGTCCAGGCAGATCCCGCAGACCTCCTCCTCGGTCAGGTTCCCGCACTCGCGGCAGAAGCGGACGCGCTCCTTGACCTCCTCGATCGCCGCTGCGAGCGCGAGCGCCTCGTCCTTCGGCGTCCGCAGGAGGTGGAACGCGAGGCGCTGCGCGGTGCGAGTGCCGACGCCGGGCAGTCGCGTCAGCTGCGCGACGAGGTTGTCGACCGCGGGGGACAGCACCCCGTCAGCCTAGTCCCGGCTCAGGTCGACGCGGCTACTGCTTCTTGTACTGCTGCCAGTCGTCCGGGACGGCCGGATCCCAGTCGCTCACGGTCGACGTGAGGATCGAGATCTGGCAGACGGGCCCGTCCTCGATCGCG
>Ga0207693_10003303_pt1 | contig 13802 bp, 11 predicted proteins | sample LARL81metaG_FD_184347 | JGI IMG/M metagenome (GOLD analysis project Ga0207693, IMG submission 184347) | Corn, switchgrass and miscanthus rhizosphere microbial communities from Kellogg Biological Station, Michigan, USA - LAR L8-1 metaG... | ecosystem: Host-associated > Plants > Roots >...
GACCCGCCAGGCACGCAAGCCGGTCACGCCCGGCGCGATCGAGGAATATCAGATCCAGGTGATGGCGACCGCGAACTTGTTCCGCAAGGGCCACCGCATCTGTCTCGACGTCACCAGTCTCGATCTGCCGACCGGTGTCGCCGGCGCCACTAATGCCGAATACGTTCCGTATCACATTTGTTCGAGCCAGACCGTGGTGCACAAAATCCACCACGATCTTATGCATCCCTCGCATCTGTTGCTGCCCATCATTCCGGAATAGTGTTGGCCGAATACGTGAACATGCCCGCCATGGATCGACTGCCGGCCATTCCAGTGATCGATTTGCGCGACGGCGGCCCAGTCCGTCATGCCGAGCGCAACCCGGCGCCGGCGCGGGCGCTCCGCGACGCCTGTCTTGCCTTCTTTCCCCGCGCCATCCAGCCGTTCGTGCCGGCGCTTGATTTGATCTCGCGGCGCTGGCTTAGGCGCTCGCGTTCGCCCTATCTGCCGGAGATTGCGCGGATTGCGGAGGCGCTCGCTTTCTCCGGCGTGTGGCTCCTCAATGCCTCTTACCAATGGGGGTGTACGGCGCGCGCGTCCGATGAAGACGGCGTGCCCTGGCTGTTGCGCACGCTCGACTGGCCGTTCCACGGCCTCGGCCGCCATGTCGAGGTGGCGCGCCTGCACGGCACTGCGGGCGATTTCTTCAGCGTCACGTGGCCCGGTTATGTTGGCGCATTGACCGCGCTCGCGCCGTCGCGTTTTGCAGCTTGCGTCAATCAGGCGCCGATGCGCCGCCGCACGACGCACCGTTGGCTGCGCGGTTATGATTTCGCGCGCAATGCCTATGCGGTCTGGCGGTCCAATGGTCTGATGCCGCCGGACCAGCTGTTGCGGCAGACATTCGAGCTCTGCGCGGATTTTGCCGCAGCGCGTCGCATGCTGGAGACGACCCCGGTCTCCCGTCCGGTGATTTACGTTCTGGTCGGCTGCGCGGCCGGGGAGCGCCGCGTGATTGAGCGCACTGAGACCGGCTTTGTCACCCGCGAACACGACACCAGCGCCGCCAATGACTGGCTGCCGCGCCGCCCCAGCTGGGAAGGCCGCATCGGTACCCGGCGCTTTTTGACAGATTCGTTTGCCGACGCGGTCAATTACAGCCGCGCGCGCCGCGAATCGCTCGTCGGCTGGACGGGAACCTGCGCTGCGCCAAGCTTTGCCTGGGTGCGCGAGCCAGTGCTCAATCCCTATACGCGACTGGCGGTGGCGATGTGCCCGGCGCGCGGCGTGCTCCGGGCGATCGGCTATGAAGCGACTGATGCGTTGCTGCCGCAGCCGGTTACGGCCATGTGCGAAGTCGTAGCGCCCGAGGCGCTGGCGCGGGCCGATTAAAAGCGCCCTTGCTGGTGGAACCGCCGGTTCCACGAAATTTTGCCGCGACGATCAGCGAGTTACCGAAAAACGCCAAAGTGTGTTTGTGATCACATCTTTCTTGCCGAGGTGCGCCTAGTTTGCAAACGTCTGCCGTTGCCGGAATATGGAGCCAGCCATGAGCACCATAACAATGACGACCTACCGGACCACCCGCAGCTCATATTGGGATCAACTCAAGCTGCGCATCACGGAATGGCAACGGCGGGCGCGTTCGCGGCGCGAGCTCGAGGCCTTGAGCGACGCGACGTTGCGGGACATCGGCATGACGCGATGCGATGCGCACCGTGAAATGAACAAACCATTCTGGATGGCTTAAAGCGCAAGCGGCGCAGCCAGATCCAGGCAAGGGGAGAGGGCCGCCCGGCGCGGGGCGGCCCTTCGCTTTTCTGTCGGAGCACGTTTGCCGGTACTCGGGCATTTTGGCTAGCATAATGGGGCGAATGACCAGCCCAGCAGAGCCGGCACGGTGACTATGCCCAAAATCAAAACCAGCGATGGCGTGAACCTGTACTACGAAGAGGCGGGCGTCGGGACGCCGATTGCCTTTGTTCACGAATTTGCCGGCGATTACCGCACCTGGGAGCCGCAAATGCGCCGGTTCAGCCGCGCCTATCGGTGCATCACCTATAGTCAGCGTGGCTATCCGCCTTCCGACATCCCCGATGACGCCGCGCGCTACGGCCAGGACTTCGCCCGCTCCGACGTCATCGCGCTGATGGACGCACTGAAGATCGACAAGGCGCACGTCGTCGGCCATTCCATGGGCGCCTATACGGCGCTTCATGTCGGGATCAAGCATCCGCAACGCTGCATTTCGGTGACCGCGGCCGGATGCGGCTGGGGCTCGCTGCCCGATCCGGTCGCCCGCGCGGCGATGCGGGCGCAAGCCGCCGAAAATTCGAAAATGTTCATGGAAAACGATATGGCCGCGGCGGCCGCCATCTATACCGACACGCCGATCCGGCACACGCAGAAATACAAGGATCCCCGCGGTTACGCCGAGTTCGCAGGCATGCTCGCCGAGCATTCAGCGAAGGGCCACGCGCTGACCATGGCGATGCTGCAGGCCAAGCGCCCGACCTTATGGGACATGGAACCGGATTTGAAGAAATTCTCGGTGCCGCTTCTCATCATCGTTGGGGATGAGGACGAGACCTGCCTTGACGGCAGTCTGTTTCTCAAGCGCACCGCGCCGACGGCGGGTTTGCTCGTCATTCCGCGCTCCGGTCACACCATCACCAGCGAGGAGCCGGATGCGGTCAATGCGGCGCTGGCGGAGCTTTTTGCCGCGTCCGAGAGCGAGCGCTGGCTCGCGCACAAGCCGGGCTGATGAGCGGCGGCACCGCCGATAGGGCGGAACGCCCCATATCCTTCACGGCGCCGTTCCGGCATCCGGCGTTCACGGTCATCTGGACGGCGACGCTCGTTTCCAATGTCGGCGGCTGGATGTACAACGCGGCCTCCGGCTGGCTGATGACCTTGCTCGATGCCGATCCGTTGATGGTGGCGCTGGTGCAGGCGGCGAGCAGTCTGCCGATCTGTCTATTCGCAATTCCGGCCGGCGCGCTAGCCGACATTTTCGACAAGCGCAGATTTCTGATCGTGGTTGAAATCATCACGACGATCGTATCCGCGGTTTATGCGCTGGTCGTTGGCCTGGGCTGGGCGACCCCGGCCAACCTGCTCGTGTTCACATTTCTGATCGGCGCCGCCGGCGCCATGACCGTGCCGGCATGGCAGGCGGTCGTGACCTATCTCGTCCCCAGGGACGATTTGCCGCCCGCGATTGCCGCCAATTCCGTCGGCGTCAATATTTCGCGCGCAATCGGGCCGGCGCTCGGCGGCGTGACGATCGCAGCCTATGGCATCGTCGCGCCGTTCTGGATCAATGCCGCATCCAATCTCGGCATTGTGGCCTCGCTGTTGTGGTGGCGGCCGCGGACCCGCGCCGGCACGCTGTTGCCGGCCGAGCGCTTCGGCCAAGCCATCCTGGCCGGCTTGCGCTACGCCAGGCACAACCGGCACCTGCGCGCGACGCTCACGCGAGCCGCCGGCTTTTTCCCATTCGCCAGCGCCTATTGGGCGCTTTACACCACAGTATTCTTTGGCTGCTTGACGCTCGGCAGCGCCGCTTGGGGAGAAGTGGCCGTCCTCGTCGGGATTGCCAATGCGCATTTTCTCGCCGCTGCCGGCGCCATTGCGGCGATTGTGCTGACCTGGCGCTGGAAACTCCAAACCGGCACGGGCATCGATCTGTCGCCGTCAATGCATTGGCCAGCGCCTTTGACCGCGGAGCCGATCGAAAACGATCGCGGCCCAGTGCTGGTCACGGTGGAATACCGCGTCGAACCGAGCGATCGTGAACCATTCCTCGAAGCGCTGGCGCAGCTCGAGCACGAGCGGCGCCGCGACGGCGCCTACGCCTGGGGCGTGTTCGAAGATGCCGCGCAGGAGGGCCGCATCCTCGAGACCTTTCTCATCGAAAGCTGGATGGAGCATCTGCGTCAGCATGAGCGCGTCACCAAGGCCGACCGTTTGCTCCAGGAGGAAATCCGCCGCTTCGATCGATCCGGCAATCCGAAGGTGACGCATTTCATCGCTGCCGACATGTGAAGCGCCGATCCGCGCCGATCAGCGGAACTTCGCCGTGCGCAAAAGATCGCGCAGGCGCTGCGGCGTGACCGGAAGCTCGGTCACGGCGCCGGGCCATTGCAGCGCATCGTCGATCGCCGCGGCAATGGCGGCACCGCCCGCATTGGCGCCGCCTTCGCCGGCGCCCTTGACGCCGAGCGAATTGAGCGGGCTTGGCGCGTCCTCGCTGATCAAGACGTCGATCGGCGGAATCTCGCGTGCGGTCGGCATCGTATAATCGGCGAAATTCACGCAGATCGGTTCACCGCGCGCGTCGTAACGAAATTCCTCGAATAGCGCGCCGCCGATGCCTTGGGCGACGCCGCCGGCAATCTGACCTTCGACCAGCATCGGGTTGACGGCTTTGCCAATATCGTAGGCGACGAAATAGCGCTCGACCGCGACCGCGCCGGTGTCGCGATCGATCCGCACCACGGCAAAATGGATGCCATAGGGGTAATTCATATGGGGCGATTCGAACCACCCCTCGGCTGTGAGACCGGGCATCCCGTCGCCGATGAGCTTCGCACCCGGTTTGAGCGCGCTTGCGACCTCGCCGAGACTCATGGAAGGGCCTTGCGCAGCGTGCTTGCGCACGACCTTCCCGCCGACAAGTTCGAGCGCCTCGGGCGGCGATTGCAATAGCTTCGCGGCGGCCGCGATCGCTTTTGCGCGCAGTTTCGCCGCCGCGCGCCGCGTCGCCTCGCCGGCCATCACCGTCACCCGCGAGGCAAAGGTGCCCACGCCATAGGCAATGCGGTCGGTCTGGCCGTGCACCACCCGAATTTGACGATAATCGATACCGAGCTCGTCGGCGCAGATTTGCGCGAGCACCGTTTCCATGCCTTGTCCGACCGAGGTCGCGCCGGTCACGATCTCGACCATCCCCGCGGTGTCGACCGCGGCATGCACGCAATCGAACGGTCCCAATCCGCTCTTTTCGACAAACATGGCAAAACCGGCGCCAACCGTCTCGCCGGCGGCGCGTCGCCGTTCGAGGTCGTCACCAACAATCTGCCACTTGGCCGCGGCTAATGCTTTATCGAGCAGTCCGGCATAATCGCCGGAATCGTAGGTCATCTCGGTACCGAGCGTGTCGAGATGCCGCGCATAGGGCATCTCCGCCGCGGTAATGAGATTGCGGCGTCGCACTTCGGCCGGATCGAACCCAAGCTGCACGGCGATCGCGTCCATCAACCGCTCGCGCACGAATGTGCTCTCGAAGCGTCCCGGTGCGCGATAGGTGCCGCACGGTGTTTTGTTGGTCAGCCGGACGCGCCCGGCCATGGCGTAAGCACCGACACGATACGGACCGAGTAGCATGGTCGCGGCGAGGTCCGGCACGGTCACCGCGTGGGTGCGCATATAGGCGCCTTGATCGTGCAGGAACTCGCCGTCGACCGCGAGCAGATGCCCATCGGCGTCAACAGCGGCGCGAACGCGATAATGCTGCTCGCGCGAGTGATTGGTCGCGATCAAATGCTCGCGGCGATCCTCGATCCATTTCACCGGGCGGCGCAGCCGCAAGCTCCCAAGGCAGGCAAGCACGTCTTCGGGATAGAGCTCGCCGCGCACCCCGAAACCGCCCCCGGTATGCCCTTCATGCAGATGCACGGAAGAAGCGGGCCGGCCCAACATGCGCGCCAGCGCATCGCGGTTCCAATGCGGCACCTTGGCGGCGCCATAAACTTCGAGCACATCGCGCGCCGGATCGTGGCGGGCGATCGCGCCGCGCGTTTCGAGCGGCACGCCGGAGTGCCGCCCAATCTTCAGCTCAAGCGTCACGATCGAGTGCGCCGCCGCAAAGGCCGCCGCCACGTCGCCGTAACCCTTGCGGATCACCGCCGGTTCGGTGGAATGCCCGGCGGAGAATTCGACCGGCCCTGCATCGGCGCTCATCACTTCCGGCAGGTCATCGATTTCGACCGCAACCAGATCGGCGGCGTCTTCGGCGATATAGGGATCGCTCGCGAACACGACCGCGACCGGCTCACCGATATAGCGCACGCGATCGCGGGCGAGGATCGGCTGACGGTATGGTTCGAGACCCTCGATCCGTGTCAGCCGGAAATCGATCGGCGGAATATCGGCCACCTCCGCGGCGGTCCAGATCGCGATGACGCCGGTGGTCTCGCGCGCCGCCGCGGAGTCGATCGCGACGATGCGGCCATGGGCATGCGCCGAGCGCACCACCCGCATATGCGCCTGATGGGCGAACGAAATATCGGCCGCAAAGCGGCCCTGTCCGACGACGAGCGGTGCATCCTCGAGTCGCGGCACCGAACGGCCAACGAATGGTCGGTCACCGGCCATGCCACTTAGGCTCCGCTTAAATGAACGGCCTCATTGCTCGTCACGCTCCGCGGCAATGGCTTCGAGGTGTTGGGTTTCATTGATGCTGCGTACGCGCACACCGGCTGCATTCACGTCGATCTCGTTAAGGCAGCAGGGCTCCTGAGCGAGCCGCCAGTACGCCGACAGCGGAAGTTCCAGAAGCTCAAGCAGCAAGGCGCGGTTGACGCTGTCATGACCGACCAGCACGGCGGTTTCGTCGGTATGGCGCGCGAGCACCATGCGCAGCGCATTGGCGGTCCGCGCCGCCAGATCCTGCAGGGATTCGCCGTTCGGGAAGCGCACCAGTTGCGGGGCGGCGAACCATGCCGCGAACAGCGCGGCGTCCTGCGCCTTGGCTTCGGCGAAAGTCTTGAATTGCCAGGCGCCGTAATCGATATCGTTGAGATCGTCGCAGGTTTTCGCGGCAATGCCGGTGGCTCGCGCGATCGCTGCGGCAGTCGCGACGCAGCGGCCCATCGGACTGGTATAGATGTGGCTCGGCCGCCAGTGCGCGGCGATGCGCCGCGCCAGCGCCGCGGCCTCTGCCACTCCGCGCTTGGTGAGTTGCAGCGGCTCGCGCCCGCGAAACCGCTCCGGCTTGATGCCTTCGACATGACCGTGCCGGGTCAGGATGATCTTGGTCATCGCGGTTTTTGCCGGGCGCGCTGCATCACGTAATGATGTGTGGCTTTATTTCCATCCGAGCCGCTCCAGGATACCGCGGCCCATCACCCATTCCTTGTCCGCGTTCGAGAGAAAATCGAGCGTTTCGGTAAAATGTGTGATCCGCTGCCGATATGTCGCCTTATGATATGAGTTGGTGAGGTCGGTGCCCCAGTAACAGCGATGCGGGCCGAACGCGTCGAACAGCCGGCGGATGTGCCCGGTCATGTCGCGGAACGGATAAGATTCGGTCGAATAGAACGGCGTGGTCGACAGCTTTACCGAAACGTTCGGGTATTTGGCGAGCGCCGCGGTTTCCTTGACGCCTTCGGCCGTTTTACCTTCCTTCGCCATTTCCGTGCTGACGCCGAGATGATCGGCAATCATCGTGAGCTGCGGACAGCGCTCGGCAACGCGCGCGAAATGCGCCATGGGCGCGCCGTAGAACATCACCGGCAGACGATATTTTTCCGCGAGCGGCCAGAACCAGTCGACACTGCCGTCGGTCAGCCAATGCCATTGCGGTGGATGAAATGTCAGCCTGATACCGAGCATGCCAGGTTGCTTCTTCCAGTCCGGCAAGAGTTTCGCGGTGTTCGGATCGTTGACCGGAATGCGCCCCATCACCGCAAAGCGCGTCGGATAGCGACGCACGGCGTCAAGCGCGTAATCGTTGCGGTCGCCTTCCCAAGACGGCGGCACGATGACCGCGCGGCCGACGCCGGCTTCGTCCATCATCGACACGAGCCGCTCGACCAAGAACGGCTCCGGAAGCTGCGCGACACGATTGGGAAGCCAGGGCCGGTTCGGCGTGTTGGCAAGCCACAAGTGCACCTGCGCGTCGACAAGCATCGCGTTCTCTCCCGGATTTTGCCGCGAACTTTGCCGTGCGCGCAGCTGCGGCGCAATGGCATCGATCAATGTGCAGATCAGAGCCGCCGCAGCGGCAAAGTCCAGGCGAGCACCGTACCCATGCCGGTGAAGGCGGCGATAGTGAGAAAAGCGGCGCGGAACGCCTCGCCGATCTGCGCATGAACGGCGGCCTGGCGCGCCGGCGCAAGGCTGGCGAGCACGTCGGGTCCTTGTTCAATGATGCTGCCGAACAGGCTCGCGGCGCTGCGGTCGGTCGCCGAGAGGATCGAAAACAAGATCGCGGCGACGGAGGCCGTTCCCACCGCGGCGCCGACCGAACGGGAAAATTGCACCATGGCCGCGCCGGTGCCGAGAAGGCGCGGCCCCGAGACTGCCTGCACGGTCACTTGCACTACGCCCATGACGGTGCCCATGAACAATGCGATGACGCAGAATGACCAGGCAAGCTGCGTTGGCGACATCAGCGGCGCCAGAAAGGCGATCGCAACGAGTCCGATCGTCGCCGCCATCAGGCCGTAGGTAGGGAACACCGCCGTCCGGCCGGTTCTCGTCACCATCTGTCCGGTGAACATCGAGCCGATGCCGATGCCGGCGGTCAGCGGCAGCAGGACCAATCCGGTTTCCGCGGGCGAGGTGCCGCGCACCGCCCGCAAGTAGATCGGCAGGAAAGTGATCAGCGACACCAGCGCCGCGCCGTGACAAGCGGCCATTGCGTCGGCCCGCCAGATCGATGGCTGCCGGAACAGGCGCGGCGGGATCAGCGGCGAGGTGGTAATTCTTTCCTGCCAGCTCAAGAGGCCGAGCGATATCAGGCCAAGCGCCAATAGCCCAAGCGCCAAGGGGAGTGTGCTCAATTGCATGCGCTGCACCTGTTCGAGCGCGAGAATCACGGGCCCGACAAAGAAGATGAACAGGACCAGACCCGGAGCATCGAACATGGTGCGGCGGCGGTCGCCCTGGCGCGGCGGGATGCGAAACACGAAAAACACGGCAAGCAGACCAAGCGGGATATTGATGAGAAAGATCGATTGCCAGCCGAACGCCTGGGTGAGATAGCCGCCCGCGACCGGGCCGAAGGTGTTGGAGCTCACCGCTATTCCGGCGAGATAGCCCTGGTAGCGGCCGCGCTCGCGCGGTGGAATCGCTTCACCGATGAGCGCCTGTGACAGCGTCATGAGCCCGCCGCCGCCGAAGCCCTGGATCACGCGAAAGGCCGTAAGCATCAAGATGCTCGGCGCCAGGGCGCATAGCACCGAGCCGGCCATGAAGATTCCAAGCGCCACGAACATCATCAGCCGCCGGCCAAAAGTGTCGCCGAGACGGCCATAGACCGGCGCGGCGATGGTATTGGCGATCAAATAGGAGACGACCACCCAGGAGACGCGCTCGATGTCGCCCAGACTCGAAGCGATTGCAGGAAGCGCCGTAGCCACGATCGTCTGATCGGCGACCGCAAGAAACATCGGCAGCATGATGGGTGGAAAAACGGTGAGAAATTGTGCACCGGCGCTCTGTGCCGGCACAACCGGCACTATCGCGGCGGCATGCGGGGCGTGAGCATCGGGGCCAGCAGCTTCCGGCAGCGGCGAATCGGCGGGTTTGGGCGCGACGCGATCGGCGGCCTGCGATTGGTCCAAAGATTCGTTCATTGCATGGCGCTGGTCACGAAAAACTAAGCGAAAATTCAGCCCGCGGGCGGTTCACCGCCCGGTGAAAGGGCGTAACGGCAATTTCCCACGGCTTGTGGCTGTGTGTCACGCTGCAATTCGCTGCCCGCCGGCTGAGCGACGACAGGGCTTACGCGATCATTCGACACACAAAGTGGCGGCGCCTAACCCGCCCGCCAGAATCACGGATTGGAATCGCAGCAAAGCACCGGCCGCCCGTGAGCGGCCGGGCTTAGAGCATGCGGCCGGCGTTTCGACCGACGAAACGTTCAACCGACAAAGTTGACGCGTTCTTGCGCCCGGGCCTCTTCCGCGCTTGCGGGCTGCGCGGGCAGTTGCAGAACCGTCGCCGCCTGGCCTTCACACAAAAGTGTCAACAGCACTATGCGCCCATCGGGAAATTCGAGGGCGTCGTGATGGGCCGCCACTTTGTCTTTGTTGACCTGCCGAAAGATGGCCGTTCGGTGGTTGATCGTCTTGGTCTTCCAGCCGAGCAAGCCGGCAGGCAGGCACGCGACGTCGCTGGCGAAAGCGAGCTCCGTTCCCGGGCGGATGCATACCGCCAATCCGGGATCATCCGACGCCGAGAACCCACGCGTTCCGGTGCCGAAATCTCGCGTGACGAGTCTATCTCCCACTTTTGCGGGCCGGGACCGTACGCTTTGAAGGCTAAAGTCACACATACGCGACTCCTTTCTTCCCAGTCTTGCGCTACTCAGCCCCACAGCCGTACCGATAACGCACATAAAGCAAGATTGGTGCCGCGCATAGGCAACTAAAGGACAGTTCAGCGCAGGCGCGCGGTACGGCAACGATCCGCGAGAATTATCCGGCGCTTGGCGCTCGTTTCGCTGGTCTGCTGCCTTATGACGGAAGGGTCTTTTACTTAAGTTCGCCGGGGCAGCGCCCGCTTCGCGCCGCAATTTTCGGCGGCCTCTGCTGCCCTTGCGGGCGATAGTGGCGCGACCGGCAGGGGACGGGGCCGCGTTAACGGACGGTGATGCCGCCTACCATGCCGTCCCAATCGTGGTCGCCGCAACGCAAATCATAGGCTCCGGGCGGGCCGGGGGTAAAAAAGACGTCCTTGCTTTCGCCGGGCTGCACGTCGACTTCGGTGTGTTCGCGATTGAGCACTTGCGGATTGTCGAGCTTTGCCGCGGCGAAGAACGTCGGCGCGGTAAATTCGTGAAGCTCCTTGCCGCGGTTTTCGAGATGCAATTGGTAATGGACGCCATGCTCCAAGCTCAGATGATCCGGCGAAAATCGATAGTCGACCATCGCGACGTCGACCCTGACCGGATCCGCCGCCGCGGCGGCGCAGGACCCGGCCAGAGCGATCAGTAAGCCGTATTGAATGGCATTTCGTTTCATTCCGATTTCCCGACTCGAATGACCGACGCCCCGGCGAAGATACCTAGCAAAGAACAGCGACGGCGGGAATCGCGGCTTGGTCGGTCACCTCAATGCCCGATCGGAGCGGATGCCGCTCCGATATTGACGGGTCGAACCAGAACAAGAACCAGCGGGATCATCAGTGCGGCCGTGATGGCGCAAAGGTGGAATACATCAATGTAGGCCAGGATCGTAGCCTGCGTCCGAATAATTTGCCCGATCAGCGCCATCGCCTGTCTAGCAGCGTCAGCCGCGGAAGAGCCGTGAGCGGTGAAATATTGGGTCATCTGCTGCAGCGTGGAATGGAATATTGGCGAGCTCGGCGTGGTGTTTTCAACCAGGCGCGATTGGTGGAATTGCTCGCGCTGCACCAGCGCCACATTGGCAAGCGAGATACCGATGCTGCCGCCAAGATTACGGGCGACGTTCATCAGTGCCGAGGCCTGGTTGGTCTTATCCGGGGGCAGCCCGTCATAAGCCACGGTATTGATCGGAATGAATAGAAACGGCAGACCGACAACCTGGTAGATCCGGACCCAGGCGAAATAGTCAAAGCTCGCGTCCGGCGTGAGCGTGGTCGAATACCACATCGATAGCGCGATCCCGATCAGGCCGAGCGTCATCAGGTATTTCGGCTGGAAGCGCCCCGTGACCTGCCCGGCGATCGGCATCACGACCAGCATGGCCAAGCCGCCCGGCATCATAGCCAGGCCCGACAGCATGGCGGTGTACGGGAACGAGGTCTGCAAGAGCTGCGGCATGATCTGGTTCGATCCGAACAGGATCGCGCCAACCATCAGCATCACCAAGAACGCCATGCCGAACTGGCGCCGAAACAGCAGCCGCAGCTCGACGATCGGCTCGTCGTGACTGATCTCCCACGGCAGGAACAGCAGAAACGACGCCGCGGCCAGCGCGGTGAAGGTGATAATGGTGTCTGATTTGAACCAGTCCTCGATCTGGCCGCGGTCGAGCACGACTTCGAGGCTGCCGAGCGTGATCGCGATCAAGGCGAAGCCGACCCAATCAACCTTCAGACCACCGGCCAAGCGTTCGCGGCGTTCGCGTTCCAGGGTTTCCGGCTCGTCAACAAGCCAATGCACGAGCGCGAGCGAAATAAGCCCGATCGGCACGTTGATGAAGAAAATCCAGTGCCAGGAAAAATTATCGGTGATCCAGCCGCCAATCGTCGGACCGACCGTCGGCGCGACAATGACCGCGACCCCATAAAGGGCAAAAGCCTGGCCGCGCTTCTGCGGCGGAAAGGTATCGGCCAAAATAGCCTGTTCGCTGGTCGGCATGCCGCCGCCGCCAAGTCCTTGCAGAATGCGGAAGAAAATCAGCGCGCCCAGACTAGGCGCCAAGCCGCAAAGGAGCGAACTGACGGTGAACAACGCAACGCATAGCATGTAGAAGCGCTTACGCCCGATGACATTCGATAACCAGCCGCTGGCGGGCAGCACCACGGCATTGGCAATCAGATAAGTGGTGACGACCCACGTGCTTTCGTCGACGCTGGCGGCGAGGCTCCCGGCGATGTAGCGAAGCGAAACGTTGGCGATCGCGGTGTCGAGCACCACCATGAAGGTCGCGATCGAGACCACAATGGCGACCAGCCAGGGATTGCGATCGCCGGCGGCCGAGCGACTTGAATCCCAGCCGGCGGCCGCCCGATCGCTCATCGCACTTTCACAGTCGGCACGACCGACATGCCCGGGCCCAACAGGACATCGGGCATCTTGTCGAAGGTGATTTTCACCGGCACGCGCTGCACGATTTTGACGTAATTGCCGGTGGCGTTTTCGGCCGGCAACAGGCTGAAAGCCGTGCCGCTGCCGGACTGCACGCTATCGACATGGCCGGCAAAAGTCCGGCCGGGATAGGCGTCGATCGCGATATCGACCGGTTGGCCGGGGCGCATCAAATTGAGCTGCGTTTCCTTGAAATTGGCGGTCACCCAGACTTCGCGCGGCACGAACATCATCAGCGCTTGGCCGACTGCGGCATAACCGCCTTTGGCGGCGGTAAGCCTGGTTACCCGCCCGCCCACCGGCGCGGTGATGATCGTGCGCGACAAATTGGCTTGCGCCTGCTCGAGCGTCGCGCGGGCTTGGGCCAGCTGGCCATAGGCGAGATCGCGCTGCGCTTGCAGGACGCCGATTTGTTTCTCGGTCGCGGTCGCATTGGCTTGCGCTGCCGCCAGGCCCGCCTCGCTTTGCTGCTGGTTCGACACGTATTGCTGGGCCTGCTCGACCGTTCCGCTTCCCTTGCTTGCCAGCTGCTGATAGCGCTCGGCTTGTTGGCGCGCGAAGGTCAGCGCTGCCTGCGCCTGCACCACTTGCTTATCGGCTTGGTCGACCTTTGCCTGCTGCGCTACGATTTGAGCCGTCAGATTGTCGATGCTCGCCTGCGCCTGGTTGACTTGCGCCTGGGCCTGATCGCGCTGGGCGACGTAATCGCGGTCGTCGAGGCGAACCAACTCGGCTCCGGCATCGACGAGCTGATTGTCGGTGACCGGGACATCCACGATCGCGGCGGCGACTTGGGCGCTAATCTGCACGGTGCGGCTATCGATGAATGCATCGTCGGTCGATTCATAATTGCGGGAATGCAGCCACCAGCCGACGAGGAGCGCAGCGACAATGATCCCGCCAATGACAAGCAGCTGTATGAAACCGCGGCGCTTACGGAAACGTTGCCGCCACGACCCCGTATCGCCCGCTTCGTCGAATGACGGCGGCGCCCGGCGGGCCGGTGATTCAAGGCGCTCGGAATCGGGCTGGCGCTCGTTGTCGACGCGTTGATCCATGATCGACGCTAAACGTT
>Ga0207693_10003304_pt1 | contig 13799 bp, 14 predicted proteins | sample LARL81metaG_FD_184347 | JGI IMG/M metagenome (GOLD analysis project Ga0207693, IMG submission 184347) | Corn, switchgrass and miscanthus rhizosphere microbial communities from Kellogg Biological Station, Michigan, USA - LAR L8-1 metaG... | ecosystem: Host-associated > Plants > Roots >...
CGGTCGGCCGAGTACGCCGACCGCGTCGCCCAGCTCAAGCGCGAGCGTGCGGAGCACCTGGGGCAGTTCCCGAGCCTCTCCCGCGAGATCGTCGCCTCGGTCGGCTGATGGCCGAGCCGTCGCCGGTCAAGCTGGCGGTGCAGCGGACCGCCAGGCGTCTCGAGCGGGCCATGAACGACCAGCGGACGGACATCGTCGCCGAGTACTTCTCGCCCGACTTCGCGGAGCGCGACAACGAGCTGGTGCCGCTGCTGGCGGAGACCGCAGAGGGCGAGCTGATCGGCACCGTGGCGAACCGCACCGTGTTCCAGCTCCGCCGCACCGATGCGGATGACCGGGTGGTCGAGCTGCTCTGGCGCGAGCAGGATGGCCGCTGGCTGATCGAGGACTGCCGGGTCTTTTCGCTGATTCCCGGCGAGTAGGACGGTCTTACAGACGTTGGAAGGAAAATCCGCCGTTTCCGGGTATGAATTGGAGCTGCGCGGACTCGACGAGAGGACAGGCACGGGACTATGGCACCACCACGAGCGATCTGGACGGGCACCATCAGCTTCGGGCTGGTGAACGCGCCGGTGCGCATGTACACCGCCGTCCGCGAAAAGGATCTGCGCTTCAACATGCTGCACGAGAAGGACGGCGGCCGGATCGGCTACCAGCGCGTGTGCAAGGTGGACGGGAAGGAAGTCCCACAGGAGGAGATCGTCAAGGGCTACGACCTGGGCGGCGGCGAGTACGTCCAGCTGAGCGCCGACGACTTCGCGGCGGCGGCGCAGGAGAACCACCGCACGATCACGATCCAGGACTTCGTCCCGGCCGACCAGATCGACCCGATCTACTTCGAGCGCACCTACTACCTGGGCCCCCAGGAGGGCGCGGGCGAGTCGATCTACGCCCTGCTGGCAAAGGCGATGTCCGATTCCGGCCTGTCAGCGATTGCGACCTACATCCAGGGCGACCGCGAGCACCTGGCCTGCCTGCGGGTGCGTGACGAGGTGATCACGCTGGAGCGGATGTTCTTCCACGACGAGGTGCGCGCGACGGACGGCCTGGCGCCGGGCGCCGACGCGGTCGACAAACGCCAGCTGAAGATGGCCAACGACCTCATCAAGGCGTACACGGGCGAATTCGACCCCACCCAGTACGAGGACACCTACCGCGAGCGCCTGCTCAAGGTGATCGAGCAGAAGAGCCAGGGCAAGACGGTGAAGGCCCAGAAGGTCGAGGAGGGCGCGGCGCCGCCCGATCTGATGGCGGCGCTGACCGCGTCGCTGGACGATGCGCGCAAGACGCGAGCCGCGCGTGGCAAGTCGTCGTCTGGCGGCAGCGGCACCCGCAAAACCAAGGCAGCCGCCGGCGGCGGGCGCCGCAAGACGGCCGCCTCGAACCGCAAGGTGAGCTAGAGGATTCGGAGGTAGGTCGGCGCGCGCAGCCGGCCGTCGCGCGTGCGCTCGGTGAACTCGACCTCGCAGGAGAGGACGGGGTCGACCCAGGTGACGACGCCCTTGGCCGGCCGCTCCACGGTCGGCCGCTGGCGCGCCAGCGGCCGCAGCGCGGCGAGCAGGCGGTCGACCTCGGCGGCGGTGAAACCGGTGCCGGTCTCGCCGACCCAGCGCAGGCCGTCGCCCGTGTGCTCGCCGAGGACGAGCGCCCCCAGCTCGGCCCGCGAGCCGGTGCCGGCGGTGTAGCCGCAGATGACGAACGCGCCGCGGTCGCGGAGCTTCAGCTTGACCCAGTCGGCGCTGCGGGCACCGGGCCGGTAGCGCGAGCCGGCCCGCTTGGCCATCACGCCCTCGAGCCCCAGCCGGCGGGCCTGGTCGAGCAGCCACGGCCCGTCGTCGTAGGTGTGCGAGATCCGGACGACCGGCGACTCGGCGACGTGCTCTTCGACCAGCAGGCGACGCTCGCTGAGCGGCAGCTCGCGCGTCGAGACGCCGTCCACCTCGAGCACGTCGAAGACGTAGTAGACGCGGGCGCCCGCTCCCGACTGGAGGAGCTGGAAGCGCGGCCGCCCCTGCTCGTCGAGGGCGCACACCTCGCCGTCCAGGATGGTGCGGCCGGGCACCGCCGCGGACAGTCCGGCGGCAACCTCCGGGAAGCGCGCCGCGTAGTCGTGGCCGCCGCGGCTCCACAGCCGCGGCTCCGCATCTCCCGTCTCGGCAACGATCCGGTAGCCGTCGAGCTTCAGCTCGTAGAGCCAGCCCTCGCCCTCCGGCAGCTCCCCGGCGGTCGAGGCGAGCATCGGTCGCAGATGCCGGGGCCGGGCCACCTGTGCGATGGTACCTGCGTGACGATCCGCGACCGCATCGACGGATCCCTGGCGGCGCTGATGCCGCTCTCGGTGGCCGACGCGGCGGCCTGGACGCGCTGGCTGAACGACATCTCGACGACCCGCTACCTGTACGGCCGGCGGGAGCGGCCGAGCGGTCCGGTGACCATGCGCGAGATGCTCACCTGGGGCCGCCGGATGCTCGCCGATCCGATCCGGCTGGCGGTCGGCATCGAGGACCTCTCGTCCGGCCAGGTGGTCGGAAATGCCCGGCTGGTGCCCGTATTCGGAGGCCGCTCGCGGTTCTCGATCGTGATCGGAGAGGCGGAGTCACGGGGCCGCGGCCTGGGCACCGAGGCGACGCGCATGCTCTGCCGCTATGGCTTCGACCAGATGGGGATCCGCGAGATCATCCTGGACGTCGATCCGCGAAACGAGCCGGCCGTTCGCGCCTACCGTTCAGCCGGCTTCGTGCCCAGCCGGGGCTGGACGATGCGCCTGCCCGCCGCCGCCGCGCCGCCGCTCCGCGACGCCGCCCGGGCCGCCCAGGGCTGACCGCGGAACAAAGGGGCCAGGCCCCTTGTTCCATGCGACTGAATCGTTGCCGAACCGTGACCCTCAGGCAGCGGCGTCCTGGCCCCGTGCCTCGATCGGCACGTAGGGGCGGGGTGGCGGGCCGACGTACTCCGAGCTCGGCCGGATCAGCCGGTTGTCGGAGTGCTGCTCGATGACGTGGGCCGCCCAGCCGACCACCCGGCTCATGGCGAAGATCGGCGTGAAGAGGCCGGTCTCGATACCCAGATAGTGGTAGGTCGACGCCGAGTAGAAGTCGACATTCGGATAGAGGCCCTTCTCCGCGATCACCGCCTGCTCGATCTTCTCCGACATCGAGAACCAGTACGGCTCGGACGACTCGGCGGCCAGCATCCTGGAGAACCGCTTGAGGATCACCGCGCGCGGATCGTAGGTCTTGTAGACGCGATGGCCGAAGCCCATGATCCGCTCCTTGCGGTCGAGCCGGGCGCGGATCTCGGCGTCGACCGCGTCCTCGGAGCCGATTGCCTCCAGCAGCTTCATCACCTGCTCGTTGGCGCCGCCGTGCAGCGGCCCCTTGAGGGCGCCGATGGCGCCGGTGATGGCGGAGTGCATGTCGGAGAGCGTCGAGGCGATGACCCGGGCGGTGAACGTGGACGCGTTCATCTCGTGGTCGGCATGCAGGATGAGCGCCACGTCGAAGGTCTTGGCGGCTGACTGCCCCGGCTCCTCGCCGGAGAGCATGCGCAGGAAGTTCGCGGCGTGCGGCAGCGACGGGTCGGATTCGATCGGCTCCAGGCCGTGCCGGCGGCGGTCGTAGCGGGCGACGATGGTCGGCATCTTGGCGATCAGCCGGGTGGCCTTTCGGAAGTTCGCGTCCTCGGCGTTCGAGTTCTTGTCCGGGTCGTCGAAGGAGTCGGAGGACACCGCCGTTCGCAGCATCTCCATCGGCTCGGCGTGGTCGGCCAGCATGTCGACGACCTGAGCCGTCTCCTCGCTGAGTGCGCGCGACTCGGCCAGCTCACGGGTGAAGGCGTCCAACTCCGGCGCGGTCGGCAGGTTCCCGCGCAGGATCAGGAAGCACACCTCCTCGTACGTGGAGTGCTCGGCCAGGTCGTTCACGTCGTACCCGCCGTAGATCAGCACGCCCTTCTGGCCGTCGATCGAGCACAGTCTGCTGCGCGCGACGACGACGCCCTCAAGTCCACCTTTGTCGGCCATACCCGACGTCCTCCAGCCTTCTCGGTCTCTACCTCAACTTCGACCGGATCCTAGCCGTTCGTGCGACAATCGCCCGGCAGCCGAGAGGATGGAGAACGCGTGAGTTACCGAGTCACCCTGATCCCGGGCGACGGCACGGGGCCCGAGATCGCAGAGGCGACCAGGCGGGTGTTGGAGGCAACGGGAATCGAGTTCGAATGGGACGTCCAGGACGCCGGCGCCGACGTCATGGACCGCTACGACGGGAACCCTCTTCCGGCGCACGTGCTGGAGTCGATCCGGCGCAACCGGGTGGCCATCAAGGGGCCGATCACCACGCCCATCGGGACGGGATTTCGGTCCGTCAACGTCGGCCTGCGCAAGGAGCTCGACATGTACGCGCAGGTGCGCCCCTGCAAGCTCTACGCAGGCGTCCGCACGCGCTACGCCGACACCGCCGTCGACCTCGTGATCGTGCGCGAGAACACCGAGGATCTGTACGCCGGGATCGAGTTCGAGCGCGGCTCGGACGGCGCTCGCGCCGTCGCCGCGGCGATCGAGCAGGCGTCCGGCGCGGTCATCCGCGAAGATGCCGGGCTCTCGATCAAGCCGATCTCGGAGGCCGGCACCCGCCGTGTCGTCGAGTTCGCCTTCGACTACGCGCGGCGAAACGGCCGCCGCAAGGTGACCTCGGTGCACAAGGCGAACATCATGAAGCACACCGACGGGCTCTGGCTCGACGTGTCGCGGCAGGTGGCGGCCGAGAACACCGACATCGAGTTCGACGACCGGATCGTGGACAACATGTGCATGCAGCTCGTGCAGCACCCCGACCTGTACGACGTGCTCGTCCTGCCCAACCTCTACGGCGACATCGTGTCCGATCTCGGCGCCGGCCTGATCGGCGGCCTGGGGGTGGCGCCGGGCGCCAACTTCGGCACCGCCGCCGCCGTCTTCGAGCCCACCCATGGCTCGGCTCCCAAGTACACGGGCCAGAACAAGGTGAACCCGGTGGCGATGATGCTCTCCGGCGTCCTCATGCTGCGCCACCTGGACGAGCCCGACGCGGCCGACCGGATGGAGGCGGCGATCGCCGCGGTGATCGCCGAAGGCGCCAGCGTGACCTATGACATGAAGCCGTCTCGAGACGATCCGACGGCGGTGGGCACGTCCGAGATGGCGGACGCAATCATCGACCAGCTGGGGGCCAGGGTATGAGCCGCACCAAGATCACCGTCGTCGGAGCAGGCAACGTCGGCGCCACCACCGCACAGCGGCTGGCCGAGCGCGACTACGCCGACGTCGTGCTGGTCGACATCGTCGAGGGCCTGCCCCAGGGCAAGGCGCTCGACCTCAACCAGGCCGGCCCCGTCGTCGGCTATGAGCCGACCGTGACCGGGACCAACGGCTACGGAGAGACCGCCGGCTCCCAAATCTGCGTCATCACCTCCGGTCGCGCCCGCACTCCCGGCATGAGCCGCGACGACCTGCTGCGAACGAACCAGGAGATCGTCGGCGACGTGACCAGGAACCTGGCCGAGCGCTCGCCGGAGGCGGTGATCATCGTCGTCACCAACCCGCTCGACGCGATGTGCCAGGTCGCATACAGCGTCGCCGGCTTCCCACGCGAGCGCGTGATCGGCATGGCCGGCGTGCTCGACACCGCCCGCTTCCGCACCTTCCTCGCCTGGGAGCTCGGCGTCTCGGCACGGGACGTCACCGGGTTCGTGCTCGGCGGCCACGGCGACCAGATGGTGCCGGTCGCCTCGTATACCAACGTCGCGGGGATCCCCGTCTCGAACCTGATCGAGGAAGGGCGGCTGGCCGAGATCGTGCAGCGCACGCGCGACGGCGGCGCCGAGGTGGTCAAGCTGCTGAAGAGCGGCTCCGCCTACTACGCCCCGTCGGCCGCCGTCTGCGAGATGGTCGACTCGATCGTCCACGACCAGAAGCGGGTGCTGCCCTGCTGCGCCTACCTGCAGGGCGAGTACGGCCTCGAGGGCCTCTACATGGGCGTGCCCTGCCGCCTCGGCGCCAGCGGCCTGGAGGAGGTCGTCGAGATCGTGCTGAGCACGGACGAGCGCAGCCAACTCGAGCGCTCGGCGGGGGCGGTGCGCGAGCTGATCGGCGTGATGGGCCTCTAGGGCCCGGATGAACCTCTCCGGACGGCTCAAGGAACTCGCCGGGCAATCGTTCGTCTACGGGCTCGGCGGACTCGTGTCGCGGGCCGTCGGCATCGTCCTGCTGCCGGTCTACATCCACCACGTCAGCAGGACCCAGTTCGGCGCCGTGGAGCTGATCATGGCCTCGATCACGCTGGCCACGATCGTCTTTCGCTTTGGCCTCCTTAGCGCGATGTTCCGCTTCTCGTTCGACCACCCCGACCTCGAGTACCGGGCCCGGACGGTGCAGACGACGTTCACGGCGATCATGGCGCTGGCAACCGCCGCCGTAGTGCTCGGCCTGATCTTCCTGGAGCCGCTGTCGCGGGTGCTGGGCGGCCGCGAGCTGACGCTGATCGGCCTGACCGGCCTCTGGGTGTCCATGAACTACGACATCATGGCCGGCGTCTACCGGATCGAGCAGCGGCCGCGGGCGTTTGTCGTCTACTCCCTGATCAACGTCATCATCACGGTGCTGCTGACGATCGTGCTGGTGGTGCCGCTGGGGCTGCAGGCGTCCGGGCTCATGATCGGCAACTTCTCGGGTACCTACGTCGCCTATGCGGCGATGATCGTGGCGCGGCGGGGGACGATCGGATTCCGGCTCTTCGATCGCGACCTGCTGCGCCGGATGCTCCACTTCTCGCTGCCGCTGATGCCCGCCGGCCTCGCGCTCTGGGCGCTCAACGTGGCCGACCGCTTCCAGGTCAAGTACCTGGCGTCGCCGGCCGACCTCGGCTCCTACTCGGTCGCGTCCAAGATCGCGCTCTCGGTGATGCTCCTGATCGCGGCGTTCCAGACTGCCTGGCCGGCCTTTGCCAACTCGATGCCGACCGAGGATGAGACGAAGCGCGTGTACCAGGCGGTGATGACCTACTGGGCCATCGTGATGGGGTGGGCGGTGGTCGCGATCAGCATGCTGACGCCGACCTACGTCCACGTCGCGCTCAAGCCCAACGTCTGGGACGCCATCCCGGTCGTCCCCATGCTCATGTTCGGCTCGGTGCTCTACGGCATGTACATGATCGTGAACGCCGGCGTCAACCGCTCCCGGCGGACGCATTTCACGCCGGTCGTGACGGGAATCGCGGCGGCGGTCAACGTCGGCCTGAACTTCTACTTCATTCCCAGATGGGGAATCGCCGGCGCCGGCGCGACGACCGTCATCGGCTATGTCGTCCTGCTCTACCTGGGCTGGCGGAACGCCCAGCATTCCTACGCCATCAACTACGAGTGGCGGCGGGTGACGGTGATCGGCGTCGTCACCGCGGCCTTCGCGACGCTGTCGGTCGAGGTGGTGCCGGCGACCGGATTCGGCATCTCCCTCCTACGGGCCGCGCTCACCCTGGCGTTCCCGGCCGTGCTGGTCGCGGTCGGGGTCTTCAACGCCGCCGAACGCCGGCAGATGTTCGCGATGGCGGCCGGCATCCGCCGCCGCCGTGCCCAGGAGACGCCCGCAGAGCTCCTGGCCGACGCCGCCGAGGAGGAGCCGGTCGCCTGACGAGCGCGGGACAAAGGGGCCAGGCCCCCTTGTCCCATCGAGCTGATTCGTAACGCGTTTGTGACCGGGCGTGGTGAGCTAGTAGACGTCTGTGCGGGACGCCTTGTCGAGCGCCGCCCAGCGCTTGCGCGCCTCCGACCGGGCACGCTTGTCGTCCTTCGCCTGCATGAACGCGAGCTCGCGCTGCAGCTTGCGGTAGCTGTCCAGGCGGCCGCGGTCGAGCGTCCCCTCGGCGATCGCCGCCCGGACCGCACAACCGGGCTCGGTCTCGTGCAGGCAATCGTTGAACCGGCACTCGGCCGCCAGCTCCTCGACGTCCTCGAACGCCCGCTCCAGTCCCTCGGCCGAATCCCAGAGCTGGAGCTCGCGCATCCCCGGCGTGTCGATGATGCAGCCGCCTCCCGGCAGCACCACCAGCTCCCGGTGCGTCGTCGTGTGCCGCCCGCGGCCGTCGGCGCGGATCTCCCGGGTGGTCAGCCGCTCATCGCCGAGCAGGTGGTTGATCAGCGTCGACTTGCCAACGCCTGAGGAGCCGACGGCGGCCCCGGTCCGGTTTCCGTCCAGATGCGCCCGGACCTCGTCAAATCCCTCACCCGTCGGCGCCGACGTCACGTGCGTCGGCACCCCGAACGTGACCGCCTCGACCAGCGCCAGCGCCGAATCGACGTCCGCGCACAGGTCGGCCTTGGTCAGGACCACCACCGGGCTCGCGCCGCTCTCCCAGGCCAGGGTCAGATAGCGCTCCATGCGCTGCGGATTGAGATCCCCGTTCAGCGAGCTGACCAGAAAGAGCACGTCCACGTTGGCGGCGATCACCTGCTCCACCGTCTCGCGGCCGGCCGCCCGCCGCACCATCACCGAGGTGCGCGGGAGGACGGCCTGGATCTGCGCCCGCACGGCGGACGGGTCGTTGCTGTGCGCGACCCAGTCGCCCACGGCCGGCCAGTCGATCGGGCTGCGGGCGAGGTGGCGGAGCCGTCCCGACATCTCCGCCCACTGATCGCCGTCGCCCTGAAGGACGTAGGCCCCACGATGCTCGATCACCACCCGCGCGGCAGCCATGCCGGCGGCGGCGTACTCCTCAAACGGCTCGGCATAGGCCGGGCCCCAACCCAACTGCTCGATTGTCACTCGCTGCTCCTGAGTCATGAAGGTCGACGGGCCTCAGGCGCCCCGTCGGCTCAGGAACACGCGGTTGAGCTCAGTCAGGACGACCCGAGGGCGATGGCACATATGCAGTCATGGCGCACCTCCTCGGTCGCGGGATTGTCCGGATACGTCGATGCTCAGGGTAGTCGAGGGCCCGGGCAACGTCAACGCCGGCGCAGCGCCAGCAGCGCCAGCATCTCGTGGCAGGCGCTCGCTGCAAGCCACGAGGTGATGCCGCTGGGGTCATACGGCGGCGATACCTCGACGCAGTCGAAGCCGCGGAAATCGATGCCGGTCAGGGCGCGCAGGTAGGAGAGCGCCTGGGCGCTCGTCGGCCCACCCACCTCCGGCGTTCCCGTCCCCGGCGCGAACGCCGGATCGACGAAGTCGATGTCGAACGAGAGAAACGCCGGCCGCTCGCCGGCCCGGGCACGCACCCGGTCCGCGTACTCCCGCGGCGTCAGCGCCGACAACTGCTCCCAGGTCAGCGCCTCATACCCCAGCTCCGCGGGCGCCCGCTCATCGGCGGCGGCGTACAGCGTGCCCCGCATGCCGGCCTGCACCGACGCCGCGGGGTCGACCAGCCCCTCCTCGGCGGCGCGCTTGAAGACGGTGCCGTGGAAGTAGCGGACGCCGTAGTACTGCTCCCAGACGTCGGCGTGCGCATCCAGGTGGACGAGGGCCAGCGGCCCGTGGACGGCCGCCGCCGCCCGCAGCTCGGCAAGCACCATCGAGTGGTCGCCGCCCAGGCAGAGCGGCACCACCCCGGCGGCGTGCACCGGCCGCAGGAACTCCTCGATCCGGCGCAGCGTCTCCTCGTGGTAGCCGGGGACGGTCGGCGCGTCGCCGTAGTCGACGATCGACAGGGCATCGTTCACGTCGACGCCCAGATACGGGTTATATGGGCGCAGCAGGGCCGACGCCGAACGAATTCCCTCCGGGCCGAACCGCGCGCCCGACTTGAACGACACCGCGTCGTCGGTGGGGATCCCGATGACCACCGCGTCGACGTCTTCCAGCGTCTGCAGGTAGGGCAGCCGCATGAACGTCCGCGGCCCGCTGTAGCGGGGCATGATCGACGGGTCCATGGGGCGGTGATGCACGGCGCGATCGTATAGGTTGCCGCCGTGGATCTGGGACTCGAGGGAACCGCTGCCGTCGTCGGCGGCGCCTCGTCGGGCATGGGCCTGGCGATCGCCCGCGCGCTGGCCGGGGAAGGCGCCGGGGTGACGATGCTCGCCCGTGACCCGGAGCGGCTGGCCAACGCCGCCGCGGGGATCGAGGGCGCGCTCACGGTGGCCGGCGACGTGCGCGACCTCTCCGCCCTCGAGCAGGCGGTGGAGCGGACGCTGGCCGAGCGCGGCCGACTGGACATCATCGTCAACAACGCCGGCGGGCCGCCGCCGGGAACGTTCGAGAGCACCGCGCCGGAGGCCTGGGCGGACGCCTTCGAGCTCTCCCTCAACTCGGCCGTCCGCCTGACCCGGCTGGCGCTCCCCCACCTGCGCGCAGGCGGCCGCGGCCGGATCGTCAACATCACCTCCTGGTCGGTGCGGGAGCCGATCCCCAACCTGATGCTCTCCAACGCCATCCGCCCCGGCGTCGTCGGCTGGGCGAAGACGCTCGCCCACGAGCTGGGCCCGGACGGGATCACCGTGAACACGATCGCCCCCGGCAAGATCGACACGCCGCGGGTGCGCGAGCTGTGGCAGCACTGGCCGGATCCGGAGGAGGCGCAGGCGCGGGACGTCGCGGCGATCCCGGTGCGCCGGATCGGGACGCCGGACGAGATCGGCGCCGTGGTCGCATTCCTCTGCTCGGTGCAGGCGGGCTACATCTCCGGCGTGGTGCTGCCGGTGGACGGCGGCGCCCTCCGCGGGATCTGGTAAGCCGCCGCAATTCCTTCGCAACCTTCGCAACGTAGACTGGCCTGAATGGCAGTGTGCTATCGCCATCCATCGCGCGAGACCGGCCTCTCGTGCACGAATTGCCGCCGGCCAATCTGCCCCGAATGCGCGGTCTCGACACCCGTCGGCCTGCGCTGCCCGGAGTGCGCCGGCCAGCGTCGAATGCTCCGCATGACCGGCCTGCGCGGGACGACCGAGCCGATTGCCACCTACGTGCTGATGGCAGTCAACATCGGGTTCTTCCTGATCACCAACCGGGTCGGCGGGGGCATCGGCTTCTCGACCGCCGACATCAACCATCTTGGCCGGGAGATGGTGCTGGACAAGCCGGATGTGGCCAACGGCGATTACTACCGGCTGCTCTCCTCCGCCTTCATGCACTTCGGGATCCTGCACATCGCCTTCAACATGTATGCGCTGTACCTGATCGGCGGCGCCCTGGAGCGCTACATCGGATCGCTGCGCTTCGTCCTGATCTACTTCGTGTCCGCACTTGCCGGCAGCTTCGGCGCCCTCCTGATCTCACCGAATGCGCTTTCGGCGGGGGCTTCCGGGGCAATCTTCGGTCTGATGGGAGCGATGTTCCTGCTCGAGCGTCAGCGCGGCCTGGCCCTGCTCGGCGGACCGATCGGCGGCCTGATCGCGATCAACCTGCTGATCACGTTCCTGCCCGGTACCGACATCTCGATCGGCGGCCACCTGGGCGGGCTGATCGGCGGCGCACTGGCCGGATTCGTGCTTTCGGGGTATGGTCGAGGGCACATGGCGTACGGACGGCTCGGGCTTGCTCCGGCGCTGGGTCTGGCGGCGATCGCCGCCGTCTCGGTGGTCGGTGCGCTAAGGGTGGCGGGCTGATGCCACACCTTCGCCGTCCCCGCTGGCCACTCGCCCTGGCCGCGATCTTCGCGGTCATCGCGGGCCTCTTCACCTACGGCTGGGAGACCCAGTCCGGCTACTACGCACTCTGGCCTGACCGCGCCCACGCCGCCGAGCTCTACGTCAAGGTTCCCGGCGGCAAGCCGCCGGCACCGGGGAGCGGCTTCTACTTCGTGGACGTGCACGTCCTCCAGGCAAACCTGCTGGAGGCCGAGTACTTCCGCCACTTCGTGACCGGCGCCCAGCTGATCCCGGCCAAGGCCGAGCTGGCGCCCGGCGAGAGCGAGCAGCAGCGCGAGCACGAGGACGTGGAGATGATGGCCGACTCGCAGCAGGTTGCCCAGGCGGTCGCCGAGCGGGCGCTCGGCCTGCACGTGAAGATCTCCGGCGACGGCCTCTTCGTCGACAGCGTGGCGCCGCACTACCCGGCGGCGAAGGCCGGCGTGCAGGCCGGATCGCAGCTCACCGCCATCGACGGGACGCCGCTGCAAAGCCTCGGCGACCTGCGCCGGGCGACGGCCGGAGTGCACCCCGGCGACACCGTCCGCTACACCTTCCGGCCGGGCGGCCCGCGGGTCATCCGCACAGTCGCGGCGCCCGGGACGCACCAGCCGGTGATCGGCATCGGCGTCGCCGAGCAGCTGCGGATCAGCCATCTCTCGGTGCCCGTCCGATTCCTCACCAAAGGCATCGGCGGCCCGTCTGCCGGCCTCGCCTTCACACTCGAGATCTATGACGCACTGAGCGGCCGCCACCTGCTGCGCGGCCATCGCATCGCAGCCACCGGCACGATCGGACTGGACGGCTCGGTGGGCGCGATCGGCGGCGTCAGCCAGAAGACACTGGGCGTCATCGCCGCCGGCGCGGACACGTTCATCGTGCCCCGCGAGGGCGGCAATTACCGCGACGCAGTGGCCACCGCGCACGGCCGGATCCGCATCATCGGGGTGCGATCGTTCGCCCAGGCGCTGCGTGCTATCCGGGCGCTGCCGCCTGTGACCAACCGGTGAAATCCTTCTCCCGCTATTAGCGATTTTTCTGTCGAGGCAACGGTTTACGAGCCGCCGGGGAGACGGATACACTGGCTTCCGTTCGGTGATCGGCAGCGACGGCGGGAGGGCACGGAGTTGGCATCGAAGGCGCGCAGCGTTACTTGCAACGACTGCTATTTCCATCAGAGCAATTTGTGCGCGCTCAATTTGCTAAGCCCTTGTCCGACCTTTCGGCCGGCGGTCGGCGGCACCATGGTGGCGCCCAAGCAGGCGACGCTGATCCCGCAACAGCGGCGCGAGCCGCGGCGGATCGCCATCGGCGTGGTCTGACCAGTCGTCGTCAGACCGCTGCGGTGCGGCGGCTGGCCGCCAGCACCGCGCCCAGGCGCTCGATCCCCTCGCCGATCTGGTCGGCCGGGACCGCGCTGTAGGCCAACCGCAGGCAGCGCCGGCCGTACTCGGAGCCGGTGAAGTCGCTGCCGGCAACGTAGGGCACGCCCGCCTTGGTCGCGTCGGGTAGTGCCGCGGCCGCATCCATCCCCTCCGGCAGCTGCACCCAGAAGAAGTAGCCGCCGCGAGGCGTGTTCCAGGTGCTGCCGTCCGGGAAGTGCTCGGCCAGCGCCCCCTCCATGGCGTCGCGGCGTCGCTTCAGCTCTGCCGTCGCCCGCTCCACGTTGGGCTCGAAGCGGCCACCCCGGCAGTACGCCGCCAGCGTGGCCTCGGCGAGCGAGTTGGGGGCGATGTAGGTGTTGGCCGAGATGCGTGCGAAGGGCGCAACCAGGTGCTCCGGTAACAGTAGGTAGCCGGTGCGCACACCGGGCGCGATCGTCTTGGTGAAGGACGAGGTGTGGATGACAGTCTCGGGGTCGAGCTCGTGCAGCGTCGGCAGCCGCTCGCCCTCGAACCGAAGCAGCCCGTATGGATCGTCCTCGATCACGACGACACCGTGCTCACGGGCCAGCGCCACCACCCGTCGCCGCGTCTCCAGCGACATGCAGACCCCGGACGGGTTCTGGTAGGTCGGGATCAGGTAGGCGACGGTCGGCCGCTCGGCGAGCGCCGCGCCGAAGAGCTCGGCGTCGACCCCGTCGTCGCGCAGGGGGATCGCCCGCACCTCGGCGCCGGCGTGCCGGAAGGTGGTCAGTGTGCGGTCGTAGGTCGGGTCCTCGAGCACGATGGTCCCCGGCCGGCTGTGGAAGAAGTGGTCGGCCA
>Ga0207693_10003307_pt1 | contig 13791 bp, 8 predicted proteins | sample LARL81metaG_FD_184347 | JGI IMG/M metagenome (GOLD analysis project Ga0207693, IMG submission 184347) | Corn, switchgrass and miscanthus rhizosphere microbial communities from Kellogg Biological Station, Michigan, USA - LAR L8-1 metaG... | ecosystem: Host-associated > Plants > Roots >...
GACGCGGCGTTGCTGTTGAGCGCCTCGCCCTGGGGCTTGAAGATGCCGCCGTTGGCCTCGAGCAGATCGCTGCGCTCCATGCCCTTGCTGCGCGGACGGGCGCCCACCAGCAGTGCGACATTGACACCGTCGAAGGCCTTCTTGGGGTCGTCTGAGATGTCGATGCCGGCAAGCAGCGGGAACGCACAGTCGTCGAGCTCCATCGCGGTGCCCTCCACCGCCTTGAGCGCGGCCGGAATCTCGAGCAGCGACAGATGCACGGGCGTGTCGGGACCGAGCAGCTGTCCGCTGGCGATCCGGAACAACAGCGAGTAGCCGATCTGGCCAGCGGCCCCGGTGACAGCTACGCGCGTGGGAGTGTCAGTCACGTGTTCATCTCCTAGGTTGGCTGCCACTCGATGCTATACGCGACGGCCGCAGGGCCGACTCGCGGTCAGCGGGGTGGGCGGGACCGGATTAGAAGTCGAGCTCGTACACAGCCCCGAGCTTGTGCTTGACGTAGGCGACGAACGGCGCGACCTCGATCGGGCCGCCGACGACTCGCTGCAACAGCTCGCGACTGGAGTACTTGGACCCGTAACGGTGGACGTTCTCGCGCAGCCACTCCCGCAGCCCCGCAAGCTCCCCCGCCTCGAGCTGGTCGTCGAGGTCGGGCAGGTCGACGTGGGCCTGGCGCCAGAGCTGTCCGGCGATCAGGTTGCCCAGCGCATACGTCGGGAAGTAACCGACCAGGCCACTTGCCCAGTGCACGTCCTGCAGCACTCCGTGAGCGTCGTCGGGAACGTCGAGACCGAAGTACTCCTTGAAGCGCGCGTTCCAGGCCTCGGGCAGGTCGGCGACCTTGAGCCGGCCTTCGATCAGCTCCTGCTCGAGCTCGAAGCGCAGCACGATGTGCAGCCCGTAGGTGAGCTCGTCGGCCTCGACCCTGATGAACGACGGTGAGATCTTGTTGACCGCTCGATACAGCGTGTCTTGGTTCAGGTCCGCCGACGCGCCACCGAAGATGCGCGCCACCGTCGGCGCGAGTACGTTGCAGAACTGCCGGCTGCGGCCGACCATGTTCTCCCACATGCGGCTCTGCGACTCGTGCAGCGCCAGTGACTCGCCGAACCCAAGCGGCGTTCGCTGCAGCTTCTTGTCAACGCCGGCCTCGTACAGGCCGTGACCGCACTCGTGCATCGACCCGTACAGCGACGAGGCGAAGTACGACTCCTCCCAGCGCGTCGTGATCCTCACATCCTGAGATCCCAGCCCGCTGGCGAACGGATGCACCGCATCGTCGATTCGCCATGCCGCGCGATCGAAGCCCATCCGCTCGATCACCTCGAGCGTTAGCGCCCGCTGCCGATCGATCGGGAAGGAGCCGTGCAGGACCGAGTCGTCGACGCGGTCGGCGTGGGCCGTGATCGCCGCGATCATCGGCGTGAGCTCTGACTTGAGCTCTGAGAACAGAGCTGCGACCTCGGTCGTCTTCATCCCGGGCTCGTAGTCGTCAAGCAACACGTCATAGGCACACTCGTATCCGTCAAAGCAGTCCACGTAGCGGCGCGCGAGCTCGTAGTTGCGCTCGAGGTTGGGGATAAACGAGGCGAAATCCGAGTTGGCCCGCGCTGTGACCCATTCCTTCTGCCCTACTGACGAGGCGCGCGCGAGCTCGGCCGCGAGGTGAGACGGGACCCGGCGTGCCTTCTCCCAGCGGCGCCTGGTGACGCGGATCAGCGCGGCGTCGTCGGAGTCGGGACCCTGACCGTTGATCTCTGCATCGGCGGCGTCGAGCAGCTGCCCGACATCGTCTGAGACGAACATCTCGTGCCTGATGCGCTGAAGCGTCGCCAGCGACTCGGCGCGGGTCTGCACGCCACGCGGAGGCATCATCGTCTGCTGGTCCCACTCGAGCAACTGGTTGATGGTCCGCAGGTCCATCAGCGCGGCCATGCGCTCACGGAGTTGTCCAATGCTGTCAGTCATCCACGCTCCTGATAATGGTGCCCCCAATCATTAGGGAACGATTGGGCGCCTGTGCGACCATTGCAGCATGCTGCGTCGGACCGGTTCGATCAAGCTCGCAAACATATTCGGGTTCCGGATCGGGGTGGACCGTAGCTGGTTCCTGATCCTGTTTCTGATGATCTTCTGGCTGTCGGGCGCGTTTCGCACCGCTCTGCACAGCTCAGACGGAGTCGCCTACCTGACCACGGTGGTCACCGTCATGGTTCTGTTCGGCTCGCTGATCGTGCACGAGCTGGGTCACGCGCTGGCCGCTCGTCGCGAAGGAATCGGGGTGGAGCGCATCGACCTGTTCCTGTTCGGGGGGATCACGCAGATGAGCCGCGATGCCCGTACTCCCGGCGAGGACTTCCGCATCGCCGCCGCCGGGCCGGCCGCGACGCTCGGGTTCGTGCTCGTGTGCCTGGCGGTGGACCTGGCGATCGTGGGGCCGCATCGCCTGATCCATGCAGCGGCGCTTGACGGAGACGTGCCCATCACTCCGGTCCTGCTGTCGCTCTCGTGGCTGCTGTTCTGGAACGTGCTGCTGTTGATCTTCAACCTCGTGCCCGCGTTCCCACTCGATGGGGGCCGGATCGCGCGGGCGATCATCTGGCGCGTCACCGGGGAGAAGCGCCGCGGGACGCAGATCGCGGCAAGGCTCGGGCAGGGCTTCGCACTGCTGCTGGGCGGCATCGGCATCTGGCTGCTGCTCTCGTACGCCGCGTTCACCGGCCTGTGGTTGATCGCAATCGCGTTCTTGCTGGGGCAGTCGGCGCGCGGCGCGCTGGTGCAGACGGCGCTGAACGAGCGGATCGAGGGAGTCCGCGTGGCCGACATCATGGACACGCAGCCCGTCGCGATCCCGGCCAGCACTCCCGTGCCCCAAGCGCTCGACGAGTACTTCCTGCGCTATCGGTGGTCGTGGTTTCCCGCCATCGACGAGCAGCACCGGTTCGTCGGGATCGCGCGTCAGGAACGAGTGCAGGCGGCGATCGATGCCGGCGAGGGGTGGCTGACCGTCGGCGCGGTGCTCGAGTCAGAGGAGGCCGGCTCCTGGCGGATCAACGAAGACCGCCCCCTCACCGACGTCATCTCGTCGGAGTCGCTGGGGCGCTTCGGAGCGCTGATGGCGGTCGACGGCGAGGGGGTTCTGCGCGGTGTCGTAACCGTCGAGCAGGTGCGCCGGGCGCTGCAGTCGGCGTTCGGCGGGGCCGCATAACAGGCGCGATTCGCACGGCTTCGCCGCCGAAGTCGGAATAAAGCATGAACATCGTTAAGAGTCGGGTTCCTGCCGCGTTGGATCTCCATGCCTCGCAAGGGAGTCGTGGTGGTCCCGTCGGGGGCGCAACGCGAACGCACGCGCGAAGACCCTCCGGGGACGCAGCGGATCGCCAATCGCCCGATCATCAGTCACGTGGTCGACGCGCTCCGGGACGTCGGTGTGCTCGAACTTGCGATCGTTGCCGGTTCCGCTGTCTCCGACGAAGTCCGCGCAGCCGTCGCCTGTGATGTCGATCGCAGGAGGACCTGGAGCGATGTCACCTTCATCCCGTACGGCGGAAGCGGCGATCCGCCCGATGCGCTTGCCGCCGCAGCTTCATTCGTCGGTGGCGACGCCTGCATCGTTCATTGGGCAGACGGATTGGTCGGCCAACCGCTGGCTCCGTTCACCGAGTTGTTCGAGGCCAACGATCCCGATCTCCTGCTGCTAGTCCACAGCAGTGCTGATACGAGCGATCGACTTGAGCCCGACGTGCAGCGGCTGCTGGGTCTTGCCGAGCTGAACGGGGCCCGCAATCGACTCGGCTTCGCAGGCATCTGCGTGTTCGGCCCTGGGATGATGGAGAACGCCAACGCGGATCCAACCGACGCAAGAGTTTGCCTCGACGTCGTCGCGCTGGCTCGCCGAGTTGCAAGCACCGGGGGGCGCCTGCACGTCGGCCAGGTGCGTACCTGGCGTCGCTACGGCGGCAACCCCGCCGAGCTGCTGGAGCTCAACCGACTCGTGCTCGATCAGCTCGCCCTGCAGACAGAGCAGACAAGCAACGGCGACAACCGCGTCGAGGGCCGCGTCGACATCCACCCCACAGCGCAGGTCTCCGGCAGCGTAATCGTCGGACCTTGCATCATCGGAGCAGGGGCGTGCGTCACCAGCTCCTATATCGGGCCTTACACATCGATCGGCGTGAACGCCCGGATCGAGGGAGCCGAGATCGAGCGCTCGATCATCCTCGACGAAGCGAGGGTGATGTATGTCAGCGGTCGGATCGAGGCCAGTACGGTGGGCCGGCGGGCCTCGATCTTCCGCGACTTCGGTCTGCCCCGTGCGATGCGACTGCATGTCGGAGAGGACGTCGAGGTCGCGTTGATCTGACCCCAAGCCCCCTGGGCGGTAATCGCGCAGACTCGTCCGCTCCAAGCGTGATTTTTGTGCCAGAGGAATGGGTACGTATCGGACAGAATGAGAGGATGTCCGAGCCGCGTCCACGAAAGGCTCACGAGATGGGCCGGAGTTTGGACGCAGGGCGCGTCGGCTGTAGCGCTCGCCGTAAGTCTGGCTGCGACGATGGTGGTGCTGCTGGGCCTGCCCCACGCGAGCACGGCGCTGACCGCCCCAACGAGCACCTCGGTACCGACTCCTTCGGTCCCGGTTCCCCAGGTCAAGGTTCCGACGGCCACGGTTCCGACGGCCACCGTTCCGACGGTCACCGTTCCGACGGTCACGGTTCCGACGGCCACGGTTCCGACGGTCTCGGTTCCGACGCCACCGCCGGTCACGGTCACGCCGCCCGCACCGCCGCCGGTGACGACGCCGGCGATCCACACGCCCACCGTGTCGACGCCGTCGGTGCCGGGCGCGACTTCTCCGAGCGGGGTGCCGTCGGTCGGCGGCGGATCGCGACCAAACGTGCCGTCGGCCCAGGGAATTGCCGGCTCGTCGGGACAGAGCGCCCCATCGCAGGCCTCGACCTCTCCGGGAGCGACTAGCTCTTCGTCTTCGCGGTCTGCGAGTTCGTCGACCGCGAATTCGCCGATGGCCGTCAGGTCGAGCGCCGCTGCGCGCGATCGACGCGGGGAGCCCGCTGGAAGCGGCGCGGGTCGACGTCATAAGCAGCGCCTGCTACCCGATCGCCGGCTGCGCCGGCTCGTCTCGTCCCTGAAGGGCTGCCTCTCGTCACTCGCTCCTCGCCAGAGCAACGTCCTGGTCCTGCGCACGGGACTGGGACTGAAGCACGCCTACAGCCGTCGTCAGGTAGCGGCCATTCTGCACCTGACCCTCCAACAGGAAGGCAAGGTTGAGCGCCAAGCGGTCGCCGGACTACGGGGCGCGTCCGCAGGCGGCCGTTGCACGAGCGCGCAGTCGTCCGTTCCAAGGGCTGTTGCTCGGACGGTGAGCCTGCTGGTGTCAACAAATCAGCTCGGACAGACCGGAAACACATCGTTCGGTGCGTTCACCAGCGCTCCGCAGTCCGCCGGCAAGTCCTCGAGTGCCAGCCGCGGCGGCGCCCAGCCGAACTCGGGCCGCGGCGGGTCTTCCAACCCCCAGCTCAAGAGCGCTTCGATCAACCCAGGGCAGCACGATGGGCTCGACTGGCTGGTACTCGCGCTGCTCGCTGCGGCCGCGCTGATGGCGCTGTGGTTCATCGTCGCTCGGCGTCAAGCCGATCCCGAGACGGCAGCGGCCGCCCCCCACCCCGGACCAAGGCGACTTCGTCGCGCCTCGTGGGCAGCCGAGGGGCTTCGGCAAGGAGCCAGTTCGTTGGCGGCAGCGGTTGGGTTGGTCGCCCTGAGCAACGCCGCCGCGCATCATCGGCGTCGCCGAGCCGCTGCCGGCAGTTCGGCGCCAGCGCGCCGCCAGCATCAGCCTGCCGCCGCCGGACCGGCACCGACTGGTGCCAACGGAGCCGCGCAAGGCACCGCAATCGCCACGGGAGTCTCAGCGGAGCCCGCTCCAGCGCAAGTCCCCGTGGAGCCTTCCCCCGAGCGGATCGAACGGGTACGCGCGCTGCAGCGACAGCTCGGCCAGCTCGGACTCGAGCCCGGCCCGGCCGATGGTCACTACGGCCCAATCACAACGGCTGCGGTCGAGCGCTTTCAACGGGCGGAGGCCCTGCCGGTTGACGGGGTGGTGGGTCCGCTGACCGCCGACCGTCTGCGCGCCAGCGCCTCGGGATCTCCAGCACCGGAGCGCACCGAACAAGTCAAAGCCCTTCAGCGCCAGCTCAGCTGGCTGGGATTTGAGCCGGGCACCGTCGACGGGCGCTACGGTCCGATCACCACCGGAGCCGTCAAGCGCTTTCAGGAGGCGAACGATCTGACAGTCGACGGCGTCGTGGGACACGGCACCAGGGACGCGCTGCGAGCAAGCCTTGCGCAACGTCCAAGCTCGGATCGGATCGATCGCGTCAAAGGGCTTCAGCGCGAGTTGAGTCGACTGGGGTACGAGCCAGGCCCGGTCGATGGGCGGTACGGACCGCTCACGACGGCAGCGGTCGCACGCTTTCAGGAGTCTCACGAGCTTCCTGCCGACGGGGTCGTCGATCCGGCGACCAACAGGGCGCTCCAACAGAGCGTGATGAACTCCGAGTCGCGCTGATGTGACCACAAGCCGCCCGGGGCAGTGCCGCCGGGCAGCCTGTGGCTCAGCTACGCGTCCCGCTATGCCGTAGCGCGTGCGGTCGGCGCGCACTCGATCCTGGCCAGCTCGCGCCGCAGCGCTTGGCGCGCGCGGTGGTGCAGGCCGTGGATCGAAGCTTCGGTGCGACCCATCTGGGTCGCAATCTCACCCGGCGTCAGGCCCACCAGGTGACGCAGCACAACCACGTCACGCTGATCTTCTGGCAGCGCCTCGAGGGCCTGCTCGAGGCCCCAGCGCCGGTCTCGGCCGGAGTCGTCGGCCGCGCGGTTGGGCTCGAACACCTCCTCGCACGGCACAGGGCGCCGCTGGCGAAGGTGGTCGACTGCGACGTTGCGAGCTACGCGCAGGATCCACGAAGTGAATGGCACCTGCCGCGGCTCGTACTTGTGAATGACGCTGATGAGCTTCATGAAGACGTGCTGCGTCACATCCTCTGCCTCGTGCTGGTCCCGCAGGATGCTGAGCACATATCCGTAAACGTTGTTCTTGTAGCGGAGGTACAGAAAGCGAATCGCCTCCATGTCTCCTGCCTGCGCTCGACCCACCGCGCGCACGATCTCAGGATCGCGATCGTTTTGTTCCAGCGCGGTGCTCGCGCGGAAGCTGTGAGCTGACGCTGAGTCAACCGGCGTGAGCCGGGCCCTTGGCGATGAGACGCCCCCATTGTGGCTGGCTGCTTGCATGAGCTGGTTACGGATCCCCTGACCGCGAGGCCGAGGAGCCGTGTTGCCGTCCCCCTTGTGGTAGTTCTTCCTTGTCCCCGCCCGGTACATCCGTCCAGGATTCCGGGCTGAAACGAAAGCTATCTAGCCTTAGCCATTTCTCGCACCAGGGGGACCCCCCTAGTCTTTGCGGCCCGGCTGCAGGAAAGCGCCTGACTTTGACGACAAGTTCAAGCCCACGTCCGCAAATTTGGAGGTTTCTAAGGCTTTCCTGATCCCTTTACGATGTTTCCAACCTATGAAATGCAGTTGCGCCAGGGGTACCCCCCTAGTATTTTGTCTGGACCAACGAGCCCGCACGATGCGGCGCTGGGGCAATCGGTGGATCAGAGGGTGACTTGTCAGGACGGCGGATTCAGTCGCGTAGGCGCGGTCGCGCGGGCGGCCTCGGGGGTGTGCTGGTCGAGCGCGACGCCGAGCTTGCCGCGATCGAGCAGCGCCTGGCCCAGGCTCGAGAAGGCAGTGGGGGCATCGTATTGGTCGAAGCGCCCGCTGGAATGGGCAAGTCGCGGCTGCTCACCGTCGCGGGCGACCTCGCCCGTGAAGCCGGCATGCAAGTGGCCGGGGGACAGGGCACCCGACTAGAGCAGGATTTTCCGTTCGGACTGGCGATCCAGCTGTTCGAGCCACGCTGGATCGCAGCGGACGCGGTGGAGCGGGAGCGCCTGCTCCAGGGACCGGCGCGCTGGGCCGGCCAGCTTCTTGGAGGTTCGACTGTGCCGACGGGGCCATTCCCAGGAGACCAGGGATACGCGGTAATCCACGGACTGTTCAGGTTGGCGTGCAGCGTCGCGACAACTCCCCCCGACGAGCGAACCGCAGCCAAGCCGCTGGTGATGCTTGTCGACGATGCCCAGTGGGCGGATCAGCCGTCGCTGCGCTTTCTCGCATACCTTGCGCAGCGGATCGCCGACCTCCCGATCGCGTTGGTCATAGCTGTCCGCGAGGGCGAGCTGTCATCGGATCGCCAGGCTCTCGCCGCCGTCGGCAACGCGGCCGACGACAACGTCCTGCGGCCGGACCGGCTGAGCGAGGACGGGGTGGGCGCAGTCGTCCGGGACAGGTTCCCTGACGCCGAGGCCGCGTTCTGGCGCGCCTGCGCTCGCGTCACCGACGGCAACCCCTTCCTGCTTATCGGACTCTTGGACCAGGTGCGAGTGAATGGCGCCGCTCCGAACGCCGCAACAGGCGCGAGCCTCGCCGACCTGGCTCCCGAGTCCGTGCTGCACGCGGTGGTGTCGCGACTGGAAGCGATGCCCTCAGAGGTCAGAGACGTCGCCCGTGCTTTGGCGATACTCGGTGACGGGGCGCCGGTTCGGCGCGTGGCACTGCTTGCCGGGCTGGAGGTCGAGGCGGCGGTGCAGGCTGCAAGCACGTTGGCCGAGCTGCACATCTTCCACGCCGAGGCACCGCTGTCGTTCGTGCACCCGCTGGTGGCGGCTTCGGTACGAGAGTCAATGTCCGCGCTCGCTCGAGGTCAGGCGCATCGACGCGCAGCGGAGATACTCAGCGAACATGGCGCGCCCGACGAGGAGATCGCGGCGCACCTTCTGATGGCGCCTCCCGATTCCGATCCCGAAGCCCTCGCGTTGCTGCGCACGGCCGCTCGCAGGGCCCTGGCCAGCGGTGCGGCGGAGACCGCCGTGCGCATCCTCGAACGCGCGCTCGCCGAGCATCCAGCCAATGACACCTATTCCGAGCTTCTCGGCGAGCTCGGAGAAGCCGAACTTCAGGCAGGACTCCCCAAAGCCGCAGCGCGGCTTCAGCACGCTATCGAAGTTACAGACGAACCTCCGCGCCGGGCAGAGCTTGCGCTGAGCCAGGGTGAAGCGTTGTATGACCAGCGTCGCTACCGAGAATCGGCCGAGGTGCTGGCCGGCACGCTTGCGGACCCGGGCGAGTGCGAAGACGGCCTCGTCGACGAGTTGAAAGCCGCATACATCGCGGCCTCTTCCTTTGTCCCCGAGCTGCGCGATGAGCTCGAGGCCCGACGCGCAGAGCTCGTCGCCTCGGCGACCGAGGACCTCGGCACGGGTCAACGCCGTGCGTTCGCGCACCTGGCGCTAGTGGCGGCCATGCAAGGCGAAGGCAGAGCATCGGTCGCTGATCTCGCCGAGCGGGCTTGGGGGGACGGCAGGCTCTTGGTGGACGACAGCCCGCATCGCCTCAGCTGGCCGCTGGTCGCGAACGCCCTGCTGTTCGTCGACGAACTCGAGCGAGACATCGAGATCTGCGACGCGGCGCTCGTCGCGAGCCAGGAGGGCGACTCATCTGCTGCGAGCGCGATGGCGAGCTATTGCCGGGCCTGGCCTCTTTACAGGCAGGGTCGAATCGTGGAAGCGCTGGCCGAGGCACGAGCGGCACTCGAGGCCCGTCCGGCCAACTGGCAGGTTCACGTGCGAACGGCGTACGGAGCGGTCGCCGCCTGCAACATTGCGCGCGGCGAGCTCGACCATGCAGAGACCGGGCTGATGATCGTCGGGGATGCTCAGCTTCGGGACACGATCCACGTACCGTTCCTGCTCGAGGTACGCGCTCAACTACGGTTGGCGCAGGTTCGGCCCCACGAGGCTCTCGCGGACGCGCTCGAAGCGGGGAGGTTGTGCGAGTCGGGCCTCGGCGTCGAGAACCCAGGAGCGCTTGCCTGGCGATCCACGGCCGCATTGGCACATCTGGCGATGGGCGAGCCAAACGAGGCTCGAGACCTCGCGACCGAGGAACTCGAACGGGCTCGGCGCGGGCACATCACCAGTGTCGTGATTCGCGACCTGCGGATACTGGGATTGATCGAGCGGGGGCGCCGTGGAATCGATCTCCTCAGCGACGCGGTCACGATCGGAGCAGGTGGCCCACCGCGACTGGAGTACGCACACGCGTTGGTCGATCTCGGGGCAGCGTTGCGGCGCGCAAACCACCGGGCGGCGGCGCGCGATCCGCTGCGCAAGGGCCTCGAGCTCAGCTATCGGGGGGGCGCGACCGCGCTTGCGGACGTGGCTCGAACCGAGCTTGCCGCAACCGGAGCCCGGCCCCGCAGGGCGATCTTGACGGGCATCGATTCGCTGACCCCCAGCGAGCTGAGAGTCGCCGAGCTAGCCGGCAACGGTCTGACGACGCGGCAAATCTCAGAAGCGCTTTTCGTTACGCCCAAGACGATTGAGTTCCATCTCCGGCACATCTACCGGAAGCTGGATGTGGGGTCTCGCACGGAGCTTGCCGCGGTCTTGGCGGACGGGAGCGTCGATCGCGCATCGGCCGGCTAGGACGATCCTCCGAATTCAAGACTTTTGGCGGAAAGAAGCGGCCGTCGAGCGGCGTTTGTCATTCGTCCCCATCCGTCAACGGCGGCCGAGCAGAGGCGAAGCCGACACTGACAACTTCGGATCCGCTCGTGTGACGGGCGAGAAATTAGCTCCCGATCACGGCGACCGATGAGAGGAATCCCTTGGGGAGCATGAGCCCCGAGGGTGTCCCCCTGAGGCCCGGCGCACGGCCTGTGCGCCGGGCCTTCTCAAAGCAGGTCTCGACGCAGAAGTCCGGGACTTCAACCACCGTTAATAAAACATGCATTCGACACGGACGCTCGAGATCCCAAGGACGGGCAACGAGGCCGAGCTCACGCTGGGCATCATCGCCGACGACGCGTCGCTCCATCAGCGACTCGTGGGAGCGCTCGACAACGCCGGCATCGAATTTCGCGCGCACGTGCGCGCCGCGGAGGAACTGGCCGCCTCCGGACCCGAGGTTGAGATCGCGATCCTCTACCTGGACGTCGCAGGAGCCACGGAGCTGCTGGATGCGGTGCGCCGTACGCGCGACGCACTTCCGACGAGCGTTGCGCTCGTCGTGGTCTGGCCAGAGCGCATAGCGAGCGACTCTCGCCGTGCCCTGCGCGCAGGTGCCGACGGGCTCGTGAGCGACACCGACCTCGACAGGACGCTGGGCCCGACCCTTCACGCCGTTCGATCCGGGGTGATCTGCGTACCCCGTCCGATGCGAGCTCGTCTGGAGAGCGAAAGCCTGTCGATCCGAGAGAAACAGGTCCTCAACATGCTTGTGATGGGTTTCACCAACGCCGAGATCGCAGCGAAGCTGTTCCTCGCCGAGAGCACGGTGAAGAGCCACCTGTCATCGGCGTACACAAAGCTCGGTGTGCGCTCGCGCAAGGATGCGGCGACCATGATCCTGGATCCGGTCGCGGGACTGGCACCGGGCATCCTCACGATCACCGCAGCCTGACGGCCGCATCGCATCGCTGAAGCAGACCCTCCTTCGAGCCAAGCGCTGCAATAGCAGCCGTATGGGAGGCTCAATGCTTCGAAGTGCGACTCTACGACGGAACATCTGGGTATCACTCCCTTCCAGTTCCACGTGTCTTTTCAATTCCACAGCCCAGCGCCGGTAGGTATCGGCCATATGGGCCGTTTCTAGACCATGGCGGACCGAGTCACGCGCGCGATCGTCGATGCGGCAAGCACCGACAGCGGCGCCCTGTCTGGCCGACTGACGACCACCCGCTATCTGATGCCGATTGCGAACCTGCCGGTCATCTGCCACGTTCTGGCCGAGCTGTCGAGCGGCGGCATCGAGGAGGCTCGCATCCTTACGTTCAATGGAGTGCGGGCGGAGCTCGAGACGCTCCTGGGCACCGGTGAGGCCTGGAACCTGCGGCTTTCATACGACGAGGTCGAGAAGGGACACGGCCGCCAGGCGGTCCAGACAGAGATTCACGACGCCGTGTCAGAAGAGCCGGTTCTCGTTTACCCGGGCGACTGCTTGTTCCCCGGCAAGGTTCAGCAGATGCGCGAACGATTCGGCAGGGGGGACGTCGACCTGGTGCTGCTGGCGCACGCGGCCGCGGGCGCCTCGAGAGGCTGGGTGCGAAAGCTGATGCGCGCCGAGGAGCAACCCTCGCGGGTGGCCGACACGGCGATGATCTTGAGCCCCGCGACCCAACCGGCGCTTGAGGGCCTGCCGACGAACGGCAACGGCGACGACGGCGTCGTCGAAGCACTGCTCGCCTCCGAGCACCCGTTCGCGATCTGCGAGCTCGGCGAGCATTGGTGCTACAGCGATACGACCGAGGAGCTGCTGGCCGGCAACCAGATCATGCTCGACGCCTTGCCGATCACCCCTGTCCGAGGCACCTTGGGGGATAACAACGAGGTGCTGGGACGAGTGCAGATCAGCTCATCCGCGAGCGTGTCGTCCAGCACGGTCCACGGCCCCGCGGTGATCGGCGACGGCGCGGTCGTCGTGGACTCCTTCATCGGTCCCTACACATCCATCGGTCCAGGGGCGATCGTTTCCGGCGCCGAGATCGACAACACGATCGTGATGACGGCTGCTGAGATCATGCATCCGGGCTCCCGGATCGAGGCAAGTGTGATCGGGGAGCGAGCCCGGATCACCCGAAGCTTCGATCTCCCCAAGGGCCTGCATATCCGGATCGGACCGGGCGGGCAGATCAGTCTGAGCTGAGTCGCGAGCCCGCGCCTCGTCTCACCAGGACGCGGCCATCACCCCTCGTAAATAGAATCGGAAGACGTGCCCTCCCACGACGTTCTGATCATCGGTGCCGGCCTTGCGGGCCAACGCGCGGCGCTGGCAGCCGCACAGTCCGGTGCATCGGTGGCGATCGTGTCGAAGGTCCACCCCGTGCGCTCGCACTCGGTCGCCGCCGCCGGCGGGATCAACGCGGCGCTGAATCCCGAGGACACCTGGGAGTCGCACGCGTTCGACACCGTCAAGGGGTCGGACTACCTGGGCGACCAGGACGCGATCGAGATCATGTGCCGGGAGGCCCCGGGCGAGATCCTGTGGCTCGAGCACGCGGGCGTCACATTCCACCGTAACGAGACCGGGCACCTCGGCACCCGGGCATTCGGCGGTGCCTCGGCGGCTCGCACCTACTACGTGGCCGACATCACCGGCCACGCGATCCTGCACGTGCTCTACGAGCAGCTGATGAAGCACTCCGCAACGGTCGACCGCTATGAGGAGTGGTTCACGACCGACCTTCTCCAGGACGATGACGGCCGCTGCATCGGGGCGATCTGCCGCAATCTGCGCGACGGCCGCATGGAGGTCTTCAACGCAAAGGCGACGATCCTCGCCTCGGGCGGCGCCGGCCAGGCGTACACGCCCACCACCAACGGGCTGATCGTCACCGGCGACGGGATCGCGCAGGCGTTCCGGATCGGCGCCAAGCTGATGGACATGGAGATGATCCAGTACCACCCGACGACGCTGGCGGGCAACGGGCTGCTGATCACCGAGGGCGCCCGCGGCGAGGGCGCCTGGCTGCTCAACGCCGAGGGCGAGCGGTTCATGGAGAAGTACGCGCCCAACAAGCTCGAGCTGGCCTCGCGCGACGTCGTCTCGCGCGCCGAGCAGACCGAGATCAACGAGGGCCGCGGCTTCCCCGACGGAACCGTGGCGCTC
>Ga0207693_10003308_pt1 | contig 13789 bp, 14 predicted proteins | sample LARL81metaG_FD_184347 | JGI IMG/M metagenome (GOLD analysis project Ga0207693, IMG submission 184347) | Corn, switchgrass and miscanthus rhizosphere microbial communities from Kellogg Biological Station, Michigan, USA - LAR L8-1 metaG... | ecosystem: Host-associated > Plants > Roots >...
TTGAGCACGCAAAAGATGTATTTGTCGTACTCCTCCATCTTTGCCCGTTGCGGCCGATGGCGGCAGTCTTCCACCTGCAGTTCGTGAAAGCCGAGCCGCTGGGCGAGCTCGTCCAGTTCAGGGGAATTGGGGTCTGAGACGTCGAACCAGGAAACACCGGGCAGCGGCTGCGGGGCTGAATTCATCGAAAAGAAGTATATCTGGACTGGGCTCTGCGCCAGGGCTCCCACCGCAGGCAGCAACAAACGCCAGAGTGCCGGACCAGAGCTGCATTTGTCCTTAGCTTTACAACCTCTATGCCAAGCCTTAGTTCTAACAGTGTAAGGCCGTCCTTCCTGGGGTCCAGCGTCAGCCATTATGCGTTCGCTCTATATCAGCCTGGTTGTGTTTTTCAGTTGCGCTCTTGCGTTCGCGCAGGCGCCGCCGGAACCTTCGGTTTCTTCGGGACCATCTACAAATGCCCTCATGGCCATTGCGGAAGCTCCGTTGCTGCCGCCGCCTACCCGGTTTCACCAGATGACGAACATGATCAAGCTCCAGGTGAACCGCGCCATCGACGGCAAACCATATCCATCGCTTACTGAATGGAAGCCGCTAACCGCACGGCAAAAGTTCGACGTATTTCTTCACAGCACCTACTCGCCCCGCACATTTGCCAACGCCGCCATCGATGAAGCTGCTGACCGCGCCAAAGGCCGTCACCTGAATCGCGAGTATGAGACTGGCGTTCGCGGCGTGGGCCAGCGCTATGGCATCAACCTGGCCACCGCTGAAACTGACGTTTTTTTCCAGCGTTTCCTCTTTCCCACGCTGCTGCGGCAGGACCCGCGATATTTTCGCAATCCTGGCCTGCCATCTTTCCAGCGCGCGCTGTATGCCATGAGCCGCGTTCTTATCACCCGGACGGATGCCGGCGGCCAGACCTTCAACTCCTCGCGGATTCTCAGCATCGCCGCTACCCGCGCCGTCGCTGATCTTTATGTTCCCGGGGAGCACCAGGGAATGCGGCCGATTGGCGCGTGCGTGAGCTTTACCTTATTGCGCGATGCCGGCATGAACCTGGTGCACGAGTTCTGGCCCGACGTGCGGCGCAAATTCCTGCATCGCTAAACTCGAAGATCGCGCAGCATCACGCTTTTCCTTCCGGACCGAACAGCGAAAGCAGATGTCCATCCACGTCTCTGAAGTGGACTGCCCAGTCGGTGGGCGTCACCTGCCGCGGTTCGCCCTGGAAGGTCACGCCTTTTTCGCCCAGCGCTTTGTGCGTGGCGCGAAGATTGTCCACGCCAAAAGATACTTCCGTCGCCCCTGCGATCGGCGCCTCCGGCCGCACATGCCGCGGGCTCAGCCCCAGCATTACCGTGCCGCATTGCAGCAGGGCCAGCGCCGGTTCCTGGAAGATTACTTTTATCCCCAGTTTGTCTTTGTAGAACGCCACCGCCTGGGGCAGGTCGCGCACTCCCAGCATAATGGCCGCGATCCGCGAAAGTTGGATTGTTTCCGCCATAAATGTTCTCTCCCCAATCTGATATAGTTAGCAAGGCTAATGAAACTGGAGCGGCGTGTCAAGGAAATAGTTAGCCTGGCTAATAAACGGCAAATCAATCAATGGCAAAGCTCAATAAAATTGAAAGTCTGGCCGACCGCCTGCACAGCACGGCGATCCACCTTCTGCGCCAGGTGCGGGCCGAAGATGCGGCCACCGGCATCGCGCCCGCCCGGCTCTCGGCGCTCTCTGTTTTGGTCTTTGGCGGCGCCATGTCATTGAATGACCTGGCGCGGGCAGAGCAGGTGCGCCCGCCCACTATGAGCCGCATCGTCGACGCCCTGGAATCAGAAGGCCTGGCCCGACGCACCATAAATCCTCAAGACCGCCGCGCCGTAGTGATTGAGGCCACGGAGAAAGGCACGGCCATCCTGTGGCAGGGAAGAAAGCGGCGCGTAAAGTTTCTGGCCAAGCGTCTCTCGCGCCTCAGCGAGGCTGAACGCAAACAGATTGAAAGCGCGGTGCAGGCAATCCAGAAAGCGATGGCGAAGTAATCTTGATAAGATAGCCCTTTCCCAAAGGCTTATCCACCTATGCTCACTTTCTTTTCTTTGCGCACGCGGCTTACGTTCTCAATACTTATCTTTGTCACGATCGCAGCAGCCGGTCTTCACGCGCAGCGCCTGCCCGCCACGGTTGTCCCCAGCAATTACAAGCTGTTTCTCGATCCTGACATTGCCGGGCAAAAGTTCACCGGTGAAGAAACAATCACCGTACAGGTCCAGCAAGCCACTAATGAGATCGTGCTGAATTCCTTGGGACTGGAAATTTCTCTGGCGGAAGTGCTGCCCGGACTCGATATGGCCACCGTGCCCGCGCAGGTCACGTATGACCAGCCGAATGAAACGGCGCGGCTCACCTTTGCCAAGCCGGTGCCCAAAGGCATCGTAGGTCTGCATCTCAAATTTTCCGGCAAGCTCACCGCCGGTTTGCGCGGACTCTATCTGAGCAAGTCTGCGCGGCGGCAATACGCCGTGACGCAATTTGAAGGCACCTATGCGCGCATGATGTTTCCCGGTTTTGACGAGCCCGGCTTCAAGGCCACGTTCGATCTCTCCGTAATCGCCGACAAGGGCGACACGGCAATCTCCAACGGGCACATCATCCATGACACGCCGCTGCCCGGCTCCGAGCGGCACAAGATTACGTTTTCCACTTCGCCCAAAATGTCCACCTATCTGGTTGCGCTGGCCGTGGGCGACTGGCAATGCCTGGAGCGCGCGGTCGATGGGATTCCCATCCGCGTCTGCGCTGAGCCTGACAAAAAACAGTACGGCGAGTTCGCGCTGGAAGCCGCCGCGCAGTCCGTCCATTTCTATAACCAGTGGTACGGAATCAAATACCCGTTTGCCAAGCTCGACATGCTGGCCATCCCCGACTATGAGTGGGGAGGCATGGAGAACACGGCGTCCATCTTCTATCGCGACACTGCGCTGCTCATGGACGAAAAGACCGCGTCAGTCTTTGCGCGACGCCAACACGCCCTCGTGGTGGCGCATGAGATTGCGCACCAGTGGTTCGGCGACCTGGTGACTCCCGCATGGTGGGACGATATCTGGCTCAACGAGGGTTTTGCCAGTTGGATGGAGCGCAAGCCGATCATGGCATGGCATCCGGAGTGGCGGCTGGAAGAAGATGAGGCCGCCTCGGCGCAACGGGTGATCGGGCAGGATTCACTGAGCGCGGCGCGGGCCATTCATGGCGATCCGCGCACCTCCGCTGAGATCAAGGAGATGTTTGACGGCATTACTTATCAAAAAGGCGCGGCCGTGCTGGACATGTTGGAGTCTTATGTCGGGCCCGATGTGTTCCGCAAGGGCGTGAACACCTACCTTCAGGCGCATGCCAACGGCAATGCCACGTCGGCTGATTTCTGGCAGGCCATGGCCAAGGTTTCCGGCAAGCCCGTCGATAAGATCATGCCGGCCTTTGTAATGCAGTCCGGCGTGCCGCTGGTCACGGTAAGCGGAAGCTGCCAGAAGGACCACATTGCGCTCAAGCTGGCACAGGAGCGTTTTCTTCTGTCATCGGTTTCCACCGGCGCAATGCAGGGCCAGCTCTGGTCGATTCCCATTTGCACTAAAGCCGCCAGGAATTCTGGATCGGCCTGTTACCTGGCAAATAAAAAGACTGAAGTGGTTGACGTGAATGCATGTCCTGATTGGATTTTTGCCAACCGCGATGCCAAAGGCTATTACCGCGTCTTATACCAGGACCCAAAAGAGCTCATGGCTGTGGCCGCCGCCGCGGAAAAAGAGCTGACGGTTCCGGAGCGCATCGCGTTTGTGGAAGACACATGGGCGATGGCGCGTTCAGGCAAACAGCCGGTTGGCATTTTCCTGGACGTTGCCCAGGAGTTGCGCTCAGAGCGCAATCGCAACGTGGTTGAGTTCATCGCCGAACATATGATCGGCGTTGCGCGATCACTGGTGCCCGAGCAGGAAAAAGCAAAATACGATGAGATCATCCGCCGGCAGTTTGCGCCGCTGGCCAAAGAAATTGGCTGGCTCCCCTCCGCCAATGACACGGATGACCAAAAAGCCCAGCGCGCCAGTTTGCTGGGAATCCTTGGCTTCTCCGGCGATCCTGAGGCGGTAGCGGAAGCGCGGAAAATTGCGCAGGCTTACATTAAGGACCCTGCTTCGGTGGAAGGCACAATCATCGGTCCCGCCCTGAGCGTGGCGTCGGTGAATGGCGATGCCGCGCTTTATGACCAGTTCGCGGACGCAATGGAACACGCTCACAGCGTCGACGAGTATTATCACTTCCTGTATGCCCTCACGGCCTTCCGCCGGCCGGAATTGGCCAAGCGGACCCTGGCGCTGGTGGAGCAGGAAAAAATCCGCCAGCAGGATTACACGGGGGTGTTTTCCGCGTTGCTGGGTGAGTCGCCGGCGCGTGAGATCGCATGGGACTACCTCAAAGCCCATTGGGATTCGCTGGCAGAGAAAGTCGCCAGCTTTGGCGGACGCGGGGCCGTTTCCGCCCTGGCCGGATTCTGCTCGGTCGAGATGCGCGATGACATCCAGCAGTTTTTTACCAGCCACCGCGCGCCGGGTGCCGAACGCGCCGTGCGGCAGAGCCTGGAGCGGATCAATAGCTGCATTGAGTTCAAGCAGCTGCAAGGCGGCAACATGCAAAAGTTTTTACAGTCAAGCCGGTAAGGGAACTGTTTTTGTAAACACGTTGGTACTTGCGTGCTTGGCGCGGCGCCCGCTGACTCTGATAGATTCCCCTCAGAGCATTCACAAAAATGACGGTGGCCCACGGGCAAGAGATTCCGGGAACACAACTCTCCGTACGCGTGCAGCGCGGCGGCCCTGAACTCGTCGAGCAGATCGCCAGCGAGTGGCGGCGCCTGTGCGACGAATCCGGCGACGAAGAAGTTTTTTACCGCCCAGAATGGGCGCAGGCGTACTTGCGGGCGTTCGAGCCGCAGGCCGACGTCATTGTCATCTCGGCTTGGGCTGGCGAGCGGTTGCGGGGCATTCTGCCACTGGTGCGGCGGCGAGCATTCGTTTCCGGTTTCCCGGTTGCCACGCTCACCATACCCGCCAACGTCCACTCATTGCGCGCGAGCCTCACGGTCTGTCCGGGAGAAGAAGGCGCTGCCACGCTTAATGCGCTCTGGCAGGCTGCAAAAAATTTGCCGCAGTGGGACCTGATCAACGTTGCGAATGTAGTGGAAAGCAACGGATTGGACCGCCTCGTTACTCTCGCCGCGGCAGATGGATATCGCACGGCGCGCAAGCGCACCTCGCAGACTTTATATTTGCCAATTGCCGCTTCGTCCGCCTCGCCTCCTGACAAATCCGCGCAGCCGCCTTGGCTGGCCGGAACGCGGCCCAAGTTTCGGTCGCACCTGCGGCGAGCCAAGCGTCAACTGGAAGAGCAAGGCACGCTGGAGTTGAAGCATTACAGCGCGGCTGATCCTGAGGCGCTGGAAAAGTTTTATGCGCTGGAAGCCTCCGGCTGGAAGGGTGAAGAAGGGACCGCCATCAGGTGCCATTCTTCCACGCGCCAGTTTTATGACGCAGTGGCGCAAGCCGCGGCGCGCGATGGCTATCTCTCGCTGGATTTTCTTGAGCTGAACGGCAAGCCGATCGCCGGACATTTCGGGTTCAACTTACGTGGTAGGTATTTTCTGGCCAAAGCCGGTTACGACGAAGCTTTTCGCCGTCACGGTCCGGGCCAGTTGCTGGTCAACGAAATTCTCAGCCAGACGCGCGAACGCGGGCTGCGCGAATTTGATTTCGTCGGGCCTGCCACATGGGACGAAAGCCGCTGGGCCTCAGCCCGGCGCACCAACTATCGCGTATTTATCTTCCGCAAGGGCCTGTACGGGACGCTGCTGCACGCGGTCCGAATTTCTGCGCGCGATGCAGTGCGCACGCTGCTGGGCAGGCGCGAAGATGAGAGCGCTCCGATCGAGCTGAAATCCAAGCCGCAAGGAAGCGAGAAAGAGCCAGACGCCGAGAGCAAATAACAATGACTGCCCAGGGTGACATCTCGCCGGTATTTGTTGAAGGCCTGGATATTTCAGCCTATGGCATTACGCGCAGCGTGGGCCGCCACGGCGTTCCGGTGTACGCGCTCAATGACAAGCTGCGTGATCCGCTGCGTTACTCGAAATATGTCCGCGAATGTTTTGTTTATCCCGACGATCCCAGCCAGCCACGCGCTTATGCCGGTGACAGCGTCGCGAATGAAGATGTGTTGTGCCGCCTGATGCTCCAGTGGGGCGCGCGCTTTCAGCATAAGCCGGTGCTGTTTGCGACCTCAGACTGGTTTGCCCGTTTTTTGTCGCATCGGCAGGCAGAGCTGAAGGACCGCTTCCTGTTTCACTGGGCGCCGCCGGACCTGTTCAGCACCATCGTGGATAAAGGGTCGATGGTCCGCTTCTGTGAACGCACAGGAATAAAAGTTCCGCGCACGCACATCACGCGGGCTGACGATGACATGGCGCAGGTGGCGCGTAATTTTGTTTATCCATCTTTAATAAAGCCGATTCATCGTTACACGGCGGGCTTCCCGGTGGAGTCGGCCAAAGTCCTAGTGGCGAAATCGCCGGGTGAAGCCGAGGAGTTCTTTGCCAGGTATCCGCAGATGAAGGGCGCCACGCTGATGCAGGAGTTGATTGAAGGCGCTGACGACCAGGTCTTCCAATACACGGCGCTGGTCAATACCCAGGGAGAGATCGCGGCTTATTCCACCGTTCGCAAGCTTCGGCAGTATCCGGCGGGCTACGGCAGCATGTGCTACGGGCAGACGGAGTACAACGAAGCCCTGGCGCTTGCCGGGCGCGAACTGATTCTGGCGCTCGGCTATCGCGGCCTGGGATCGCTGGAGTTCAAGTACCGGCAGAAAGACAGCGGCTACTACTTCATTGAGATGAACACGCGGCTGCCCTGGTATAACGGACTGTTTGCCGACGCAGGCGTAAACCTGCCGTATCTCGCCTATCTCGACCTGGCGAGCGGGCTATCCGCTCATAACGCAACCGGCTTTGCTCCGCCACAACAGTGCGACGGCACCACCTGGGTGGGCTATCACAATTATGCCGCCTGCTTCCGCGAAATCCGGAGTCAAGAAATAAAGAGGACGAACCCCATCAGTCGCATGACGTTCCTGGGCCACGTCGCCCGCGCGAAATCTTATGGCTGGTGGAACCCTGCCGATCCCAAGCCGTTCCTGGCATCTGGAATCTTGGCCGCGCGCCGCGCCGTTGGAAAAATCCTGCGCAAGGCCGGACTCCGGTAAGCCCTCACTCCGGCGCGCCTCTCGCGCGCAGCAAGGCCACACTCTTGCTTTCATTGGCGCCGCCGGGGAAGAGCAAAGCGTAGCCCAGCGGAGTACATTCCACGGTCTCGCCCGGCCGCTCATAGTGCCCCGGCAACTTCGCCCGCACTTGCAGGTCCGCGCCGCTTTCAACCAGGAGTTGCGCTACCGGCAACCCGTAGTCATAGAACTGCGTCACCGCATGGAAGATCGGCGTCTGTCCGCCGGTTCCGGAATCGTCCACCGTCGCGCGGGCGTTGACGTCTGCTCCATGATCGAGCAGCCGCCGCGCGGCTTCGACGTTGCCGTATTCGGCGGCCACGTGCAGCAGTGTCCCGCCGTAGAGAGTGAGCCGGCGATAGCCGGTGGCGCCAAAATCAAGTTCAGAAAATCGCCGATGGACCAGCGCTGGGTCGGCGTCTAGGTGCTGCCGCAGAAGATTGATGCGGCCGCGCAGCAGGTCGACGACCGGCGGCAAGTTATATCGGGTAACGCATCCGGCCTCGGCCAGAATATCGATGCACTGGCCCAGTTGCTCTGAACGCGAATAAGTGCGAATCACATAATCCAGCGCCGTCCCCGGATATTTGCCGCGGGGCTTTGGGCAGTTGGGATCTGCGCCATGCGCCAGCAGCCATTTGAGCGGCAGGGGCTCCACCGTTTCACAAGGCGCAAAGATGATGGGGAAGTAGCCGTTCCACTGGGCGTTCACGTCCGCGCCGCGAGCGACCAGCAGCTCCATCATCGGCAGCCGGTGGCCAACGAGCGCAGCACGCATCAGCGGCCCGTCGCCGCCCTGATGAACGTCGGAACCGTGGTCGATCATCCATTCGGCCATGGCAAGCCGCGTTGCCGATGGCGGCTCCCACGGCACGCGGCATTCGGCCACCCAGGCAAGCGGGCCGTTTTTGTTGTAGCCCAGCGGAGCGGCGTGCAGCGCGGGATTGCGCGTCATCATCTTTTTCACCCGCTCAAGATCGTTGCTGTCAATGGCTTGCTTGAGCTGTCCGATTTCTTCCAACGATTCAACGTGTGCTTTCAGCTTGGGCCAACTGGCAAACCCATAGAGCTGTGCGATCTTGTATTGCGCGCCGGTGAGCGATGCGGTCTGGCCGGCTTTGACCATGTCTTTGAGCAGGTCCTTGGCCTGGTCTTTCAGATGGCGGAGATTGGGGCGATCAGGCAGCGGGCGTGGAGTTTTGGAGGAATCTGTCGGCATGGCGGCCTCCTTTCGTCGACTGCGCCCGTTGTCCGCACCCTCGGGCTGAAAGAAGGTTCGCAAAGATTAGTTGTGTCAGAGGTGGGCTTCTACCCTTTCCGCGGACCGGATGCGTCCTTTAACGCTCCGCCCATGTTATCAAAAAGAGGGAAGAGAAATCCTATGGATTCGCGGCCCAATCATTTGATCCGCGTTCATCTGCGCAGATCCGCGGTAAGTCCCTTTTCTGATCAGTGTTATCAGTGCAAATCAGTGGTGAGCTATTTCCCGTTGCCGCGCGGAGCAGGGTCCTTCGGCACAAGCTGAATCTCAAAAATCTTTGGCCACAGTTTGCCGGTCACAAACAGCCGCTTGTGCGTCGCATCGTAGGCGATCCCGTTCAACACAGCGTCTTCTCTGCGGCGAAAGACCGGGCTGAGCAGGCCGGTAAGGTCAATCCAGCCCACCACCTTGCCGCTCACGGGAGAGATGCGGGCAATGCGGTCAGTCTGCCAGATGTTGGCGTAGATTTCGCCTTCCACATACTCCAGTTCATTCAACTGATCGATCGACGTGTCACCTTCCCGGACGGTGAAGCGGCGTTTTTCCTTGAACGTCGCGGCATCCAGCACCCGGACCTGGGCAGAGCCATCGCTCATGAATATCTCGTTGCCATGCGAGGTGAGTCCCCAACCTTCACCAGGATAAGAAAACTGGCGCAGCAGTTTGAAGTCGGCCAGGTTACAGACAAAGCCAACGTGCGATTGCCATGTGAGCTGAAAAATTTTATTCCCGACGATGGCGATTCCTTCGCCAAAGAATTCTTTGCCCAGGTCGGAGTGCTGCACCACTTCGCCGGTTTCCAGCCGCACCTTGCGTAGTTGCGACCGGCCATTGAGTCCAGTGCCTTCATAGAGAAAGCTGTCACGATAAACGAGACCTTGAGTAAAAGCGGCCGGGTCATGCGGGAACGCGTTAACCACTTTAAACGTGTATTCGCGCGGCCGCCGCGAGCCAGCCTCGCGCGATGATTGCCCGATGATGGATGGCCACGACATGGTCAAAAGAAATGCCAGGATTAAGCGTCGGCGAATCAGGCGCATATCGCTTTCTGCATGCAACGATGATAGCTGAACCGATGACAGGCGGGCGACTCCGTTTTGATTTGGTCGTCGGGCGAAGATACGCGCGAAGAAACGTCTTTCGAGCCCACGATGTTTACCGCATCGGTTGCGCGAAGACCAGCCGGTGGCCGTTCAAGTCCATCACGTCAAACTCCATCATCCCGTAATCCTGCGGGCAAAGTTGACGCGAGATCTTCACTCCCGGCAGGGCCGAGTACTCCGCGTAGAGCGCCTTCACGTCGTCGGTAACAATGTATACGTTCCACGCTTCGCGCTCCTGCCGTCCGGGATCGTCCGGCGCGGCATAGCCGGGCTGTTGCTGAAGGAATATCTCGATGTCATCGCGGCGCAGTATGGCAAATCCCGGCGGATAGTATTCGGGTTCGAACCCAAGTTGTTTGTACCACTGCATCGCCGGCTCGATGCTGCCGACCAGAAACACCGTGGTTGAGTTGCGCAGTCTGGCGCGGCCCGTAGCCGGCCTGGCTTGTTCCGCGTTTGCCATTGCGAAAAGCATATCACCGACATCACTTGCTCTTTTTCTCCATGACGCTCAGCGCTGTGACGATCCGTGCACCTGGGTCTGAGAAGAGAAATTTCTCGGAAGCGGAGGGAATGTAAAAGGCGGACAAGTCGCCGTCGAGGTGAAGGCCTTCGGAGCAGTGCAGCTCGTGCACCATGAAAGTTGCCAAATCAAACAGAGTCACGGGTTCACGGCTAACAACCAGATGGACGAGCCTTCCATTGGACTGATCGACCCCAATGGCCGTGCGACGATAGGACCAATTGGACTGAGCCTGGAAGCTTTGGTTGATCTTGCCCGCGCGGGCAAGTTGCGGACCGGATTGCGTGGCGGCAATGACGTGCCGGCTCTCCCGCCAATTGCGTACAGGCACAATGGAGGCTGTGCCGTCATCGGAAATTTGGAACACCGCGCTGTCCCATGAAAAGTTCCCGCGCGCGGGCCCGGTCTCGGTCTTGGTGTTCGCGTCGTGCAGTTTTCCTTTGGGCGAAATCAGCAAACCGAGCGGACGATTGTCTGTGCCATAAATCCCTGCGTTTGTCACCAGGAGAGGGTCCATGCCCGCACGTGACAGATTGCTGACCACCTCCGGAAATGTTTCTCTCTTACTATCATCCGAGGTCGTAAAGACAATTTCCTGCGACTGCAAATGAATGTCCGCCACGGCGTATAGATGCCCTTGGAACGAGACACACCTTAAAGATAGCGAACGAGCCAGGGTTGAGACACAGGTCGCGGTTACGGACGCTGCGCCAGACGGCTGCCCTGTCTGCGCATTCGCAAACGATCCACGGGGATTTGACAGAACAAGATGGACTACAAGAATGGCGGGCAGAAATGCAACAAGCGAATAAAACCATGGTCGCCTATTGACGGGTTGGCGTGCTTCGATGTCACTCATCGTTTGGGGGCCAGACTTGTCTGTCGTCCACACCGCTGGCTCCGAGTATTATAGGGGCTTCAGAGACGGTGACGAGGGAACCCTTACATTTAGAGTCGGGGAAGGGTGCCAACTACTTTCTTCAGTAAGCAAGCCGTCAGGAGGAGGTCATTTTGCCGATGCTCCTTGACCAAAAAATGACTTGTGCCCAATTTGGATACAAGCGTATCATGGACTCGTCATGTACGGTACTCCGCCGTGAGAGTCATTGCACGTCGAACTCTGAATGATTTTGTTGAATCATTGCGGGGAAGCAAGGACTACAAAGCGGTTAAAGCAGCTTTGGATGCGTGGTTTCACGAGGCCCAGGCGGCAATCTGGAATTCGCCAGCTGAGGTTAAGGAAGTTTATGGGAACGCAAGCATTGTCGGCGCAGACCGCGTCGTCTTTAACATTAAGGGAAATGATTATAGGCTGGTGGTTGCGATTGATTACCAGCGGGAGATCGTTTTCATCAAGTGGCTCGGCACGCACAAGGAATATGACCGGATTGATGTAGGGACGGTGCAATATGCTCATAAGACCGATCAGAAGTGAGGCAGATCATGATGAGGCGCTCCGTCGAGTAGAGGCCCTGTGGGGTTCAACCTCCGGTACCGCACAAGGGGATGAACTCGATGTCCTAGTTGCCTTAATTGAGGCATACGAACGCCAGCACCATCCCATTGATTTGCCCAATCCCATTGATGCCATTAAATTTCGGCTTGAGCAGCTAGGCCAAGATTATCGGTCTTTGATAGGGATCATTGGGCAGCGAACTCGGGTTTATGAAGTCATGAGAGGTGCCCGGCCACTTTCTCTAAATATGATCCGCAAGCTGCACAGCAAACTGGGGGTTCCTGCTGAGGTGTTGATCCAATCCACTCGACCACCCAAGATGCGAGCGAAGGGAGTTACCGGACGGACCAAGAGAACCCGACGTATTGGGCGAGGGCGAGCATTCTGAGCCAGTTCGTAGCAGTTGGTTGGAATTGTCCCGGTCCCTCAATAAACTCCTAAAACAGACTTGCTTCGTTAATGTTCGTCTTAAAGCTGAGAACTTATAGCGGGCGGCAGTTCCGAGAAAGTTCTAAATTGCCGAATGGGTAAAGCAAGCCGTCAAGAGGAGGCCACTTGGCGGTTGAGATTGATCTGAGAAGGCTCGAGAACGACTATCTGACTATGGCTGCCGAGGAGTTCTCCCTGTTGAGAAGGGGTGATCTTACGCCGGAAGCAGCAGAAGTTTATGACCGAGCGGCTGCTATTCGCAGGACATCGGGGGACGATCCTGCTCTTGAAGGCGCTCCGATAAGTGATACCGGGCCCCGCGACCAATTCGCAAATTTTGCAATGCGAATCCTGCGCGGCTGTGCCGGCCTTCTTGCGAATATTCTGGGCGCGGTAATCGGAGTTGGCATTCTCAAGAGCCTAAGCTCGCCGCTGGTGAAGCTATTTACTCATTCAAGGCTTTCAATCATTCTCACAGAATGGATTGGCAGCATCGTCTTTGCGGCGTTGCTTGGAGTCTCCGTTCAACGGAAGTGGAGGACCCGTTCAGCACGATGGGTATGGATACCTGCCCTTGTGTGGTTCGTGCTTGGCCTTGCCATGTATCTCAGGCTCGGTAATCCCTTGCTCACCTTCTCCGGTATAGCGTGCGTGCACGAGCGAGGCGTTTTGTGTGTTCCATTTACTGTCTGTACGGTTATTCTGGTGCGCTGCTCAGTCTATTCGCTGGCGGCATTCCTGGCTGCCCGGTCCAGCCGCCAATATGATTCTTTCCATCCCATGCTCTCGCACATTCTTTCCGGTTTGTTTCTAACTGGACCTCCCAAACTTGACGAGAATCAATCTGAGAAGGAGCGTTCCGCCAAGCAGTTCTAAATGCTCGAGGAGACACCCGACAAAGAGCGATCCGCTGAAGGTCGTCTATTCCGCGCCCAACGCTTCTCACGTACCATCCGCACATACGACGGCCCGTCTTGTGGAATACGCACCAGCTTCGCTTCATCAGGGCCAGTCAACTCAAGATGGAACGTTACCGGCGGATCGGATGTGGTTTCCGCGTGGGCATGCCGGTGACTGAGTTGGAACGTCAGCTTTTTCCCGTCAAATTGCGGATTAAACAATGGCTCGGGAATGCCAGGCGACGATGTGGATGGTTTCCCTTCATTCCGCCTGATCAGGTAAAACAGCATGGCTCCTTGCAGAGGGCCAGCTTCATCGGTGACGTTCAGCGTCGCAGCGGGCAGATTCTCATATTCGCCTCGCCAAATGCCGACAATCGCCTCATTGGGGCCTTTGTCCATAGCATCGATGATGCCGGCTGCGATGAAAATTGTGGCGAGGCCCAGCAAGAAAATGATCGAGCGTCTCAATAACACCCGCATATTACGCCCGTCATCGGTGAAAACGAATCTGATCAGGTGAATTGGCCGGGGCAAGCAGCGACAATGGCAGCTTTAATGTCTTCCGGCTTAAGGCTGGGGAAAATCAGCGAGGATTTCGTCTGGGGCGTCGCCCGCAGCCAGGCTGGCAAGCACGGTACGCAGGGTCACGCGCGTACCCTTAAAGACCGGCTCTCCGCCGCAGATCGCAGGATCGCGCAGAATTCGGTCCTGGTACTTAGCGCCGTTCTTTTCTCGATCCATGGATTTATCTCCGAAAATTGGTCGGGGCGACAGGATTTGAACCTGTGACC
>Ga0207693_10003310_pt1 | contig 13784 bp, 15 predicted proteins | sample LARL81metaG_FD_184347 | JGI IMG/M metagenome (GOLD analysis project Ga0207693, IMG submission 184347) | Corn, switchgrass and miscanthus rhizosphere microbial communities from Kellogg Biological Station, Michigan, USA - LAR L8-1 metaG... | ecosystem: Host-associated > Plants > Roots >...
GGACCGTGGCAGACATGGCAATCCGCATGATAGCGGCGGTAGCCGGAATAGGTGAACCAGTCCACCGCTCCGTCAGGCTGCACTTTGTAGGTCGGATTACCCTCCCTGTCGTAATACTTGCCGTCTTCATTCTTGACCGCCGCCGGATCACCCGAGCCATCGGCGAATGCAAGCCCCGCACCAAGCGGACCCGCGGCCAGCATGATAGCCACGACCAGACCTCTCACGGCTCGTGCTCCTTAAACGCAAGAAAGGAGAGCGGGACGAGTTTCGAGGAAGTCATCCCGCTGTGGCGCTTAGCTTGCGACGACCTGATCTCCGTCAGGGCAGCGCAAACACGGTGAGCTGGCCGCCGAGGGACGTGTAGTTGCTCAGCGCGGCATAGCCGCCCACGGCGCCCAGGCCGGCGGTCGGCTCGGTAAGCCCGGCCGCAAGCCCGATGCCGGCCCAGCCGCCGACGCCCGACAGGACCGCGATGTATTGTTTGCCGCGATGCTCGTAGGTCGTCACGTTACCGATGATCCCGGACGGCGTCTTGAATTTGTAGAGCTCCTTGCCCGTTCGAGCATCGACGGCCTTGAGATAACCTTCGAGCGTTCCGTAGAACACCACACCGCCGGCTGTGGCCAGAGCTCCCGACCAGACCGAGAACTGCTCTTTGTTGGACCAGACGATCTTGCCGGTTCGGGCATCCCAGGCGATGAAATTGCCCATGTGGCTTTCGCCGGGAGGGGGAAACATCGACAGCGTCGCACCAACATAGGGTTGACCCGCCGTGTAGCTCACACGGAAGGGCTCATAATCCATGCAGACGTGATTCGTCGGCACGTAGAACAGGCCGGTAACGGGCGAAAACGCTGCGGGCTGCTCGTCCTTGCTACCGAGCGCAGCAGGGCAGACCCCCTTCGTGTTGACATCCGGACCATTATGCTCGGTGGAGTATTGCGACACCACCAGCGGCCGTCCATAGGTCTTGGACCCCTTGTCCATGTCGACCTTGGTCGCCCAGTTGACCTTCGGATCATACTTCTCGGCTACCAGCAGCTCTCCGTTGACACGGTCGAGCGTATAGGCGAAGCCGTTGCGATCGAAGTGGACCAGGATCTTCCGCGCGGTACCGCCGATGTTCTGATCGGCGAGGATCATCTCATTGACGCCGTCGAAATCCCATTCATCGTGCGGCGTCATCTGATAGACCCATTTGGCCATGCCGCTATCAGGGTTGCGCGCCCAGATCGTCATTGACCATTTGTTGTCGCCAGGGCGCTGCTTGGGATTCCAGGTAGATGGGTTACCGGACCCGTAATAGATCAAGTTGAGCTGGGGATCGTAGGAGATCCATCCCCAAGTGCACCCTCCACCGATCTTCCACTGATCGCCTTGCCAGGTTTTCAGGCTGGAGTCCTTGCCGATCGGCTTGCCCAACTCCGTGGTCTTCTCGGGATCTACCAGGAGCTGATCGTCCGGTCCTTCCGAATAGGCGCGCCAGACCCGCCTGCCCGTCTTGAGATCATAGGCGGTCATATGGCACTGCACGCCGAACTCACCGCCCGAGATGCCGACAAGAACCTTATCCTTGACCACCATGGGCGCGGATGTGCCGGTCTCGCCTTTAGCCGGGTCGCCGTTCTTCATCTGCCACACTACCTTGCCATCCTTGGCGTTGAGCGCGACGAGAGTGGTATCGGCCTGATGCAGGAAAATCTTTCCATCCGCATAGGCGAGCCCGCGGTTGACCGTATCGCAGCACATCACGGGAATAACGTTGGGATCCTGCTTGGGCTCATATTTCCATAGAATCTTGGCGTCATTGTTCAGATCGAGTGCATAGACCGGATTCGGAAACGGCCCATGCACATACATGACGTCGCCGATCACCAGCGGACCGCCTTCATGGCCGCGCAGAACGCCGGTCGAGAATGTCCACGCAGCCTGCAGCCTGCCGACATTCTGGGGAGTGATCTGCTTGAGCTGGGAATAACGCTGATTGGCATAATCCCCGGTCGACATAACCCAGTCTTTTGGGTTCTGCGACATCTTCATGAGCTCGTCGTTTGCATGGGTGGAGCCCGCGGCGAAGACCGCGGCAGCACCCAAGCAGGTCGAAAGCAGAAATCTGCGCATCGGAACCTCCCTGCTGACAACGCACGGATGACCGATGCGAGAGCACAACCACTGCCGCCGGTCGGCACACCCGTTTGGCGGGAAATGGTTTTCGGCAATGTCACAGCGCGGCAAAGCATGTGCCCCGCCGTGCTGGGGACGGAGCGTCAGGCTTCCCGCTTGAGCTGGCGCCCTTATGTCGAAAACCGTGGCAACAAAGCTTATGCTTGCCTGCGGCCCATCGCAACCAAAACCTTTACTCTTGCGTTCGGCCGCGGCCCGTGAAGCTTGCCATCCTCCGCCAATGAGGTCATTGGAGCATTTCACGGTGCTCCAATCAGTGGGTCAGCTCGGAAATCCCAGCGATGATCAAAGCTGCCGTTGCGCCCGCTGCGAGAGTGCTGCTCGCGTGCGGCGTGGTGCTTTGCGGCCTCCGCTTCGCTGCCCATTCGGAGCAGGCTGCAGAACCGCTCGCCGTGTCCGAGGTGGCAGCCGGGGTATTCATGCACCGAGGAGCGCTCGCGCTCATGACGCGTGCCAACGGGGGCGGCATCGCCAATATCGGTTTCGTGGTCGGCAACGATGCCGTGGCGGTCATCGATACCGGCGGCAGTGTGCGGGAAGGCCGCAGATTGCTCGCCGCGGTTCGCGCTCGCACGGACAAGCCGATCCGCTACATCGTCAGCACGCATGCCCACCCGGATCACATTTTCGGTCATGCAGCATTCGAGCATGAGGGGGCGGAGTTCGTCGGGCACCGCAATCTCCCTCGCGCGCTGACCATGCGCGGCCAGTTCTACCTCGACGCTTACAGGCGCTCGATGGGCCAGGAGATCATGGCAGATGTGAAGATCATTCCACCGACAAGACTCATTGGCGGTACGGGAAATCTCGATTTGGGAGCGCGAACGCTGACCCTGCAGGCTTGGCCGACGGCGCACACGGACAACGATCTCACGGTTTTGGATGAGCATTCCGGCACCTTGTTCGCCGGCGATCTTGTCGTGGCGCAGCACGTGCCGGTGCTCGACGGCAGCATCCTGGGATGGCTGAAAGTCATGGACGAGCTCGCGCTGATGCAGCCTAAACGCATCTTGCCAGGGCATGGACCCATCATTGATAATTGGCAAGACGCGCTGGCGCAGCAGCGACGCTATCTGGAACGTTTGACCCGAGACGTTCGCAGCCTTATCTCACGGGGAGCGCCCATATCCGCCGCCGCGCGCAGCGCGGGAGAGACCGAGAAGGATCGGTGGAGTCTTTTTGAGGAATACAATGCACGCAACGCCACGGCGGCATTCGCCGAGCTCGAATGGGAGTGATAGTGGCGGTCTCACCTGCGGTTTGACCGAACAATCCGTGGAGGCTGCACCATGAGCGAATCCGCCTTGCGGGTCATGCCTGGCATCGGCATCGCAATCGGGATGCTCATCTCGGCCGTAACCGGAGCGCTGGCCCAGTCGTCGACAGCGAAGGATCCATGGCCCGAGCTCGCGAGCAATATTTTCAACGGGCGCCCCATTGCGGACGGGACCAGCATGCTAGCGATCGAGATGCCCGGTCGCGCCGAAGACGCTGCTATCGTCCCGCTGACGCTCCGCGCCACGCTGGCTCCCACCGAAACTCGCCGGATCGCGTCCTTCACCATCGTGATCGACGAAAACCCCGCTCCGGTCGCTGCAACCTTTACCATCGGACCGGGCGCGGTCGTCCCGGTCATCTCAACCCGCGTGCGAGTGAATTCCTACACGAACGTGCATGCAGTGGCCGAGCTCAGTGATGGAAAGCTCTATGCGACGAAGACATATGTGAAAGCTTCGGGCGGATGCTCGGCTCCAACGATCAAGGCCGACAAAGCCGGCATTGGCGAGATGCGGTTTCGCCAATTTGGGCAAACCCCAGAGGCAGCGAGCAACACGCGCACAGCCCAGATCATGATCCGTCACCCGAATAATTCGGGTCTGCAGATGGATCAGGTCACCCGGCTCTATATTCCGCCGTTTTTCGTGCATTCCTTGAAGGTCTGGCAAGGGGACGAGCTAGTGCTCGCAATGGAGGGGAGCATCTCGATCTCCGAGGATCCCAACATCCGCTTCACCTACGTCCCTGACAATTCGAGCTCGCTGCGGGCTGAAGCGATCGATACGGCCGACCACGTGTTCAGCGGTAGTTGGCCGTCAGCAGGCGTGGAGCCAGTAGAATAAGTGATCCTAGAAGCAGCGGACGCGCGCCTCGGCCTGCGCGCGCCGCAGATCATTGGTCGCGGATCTCGCTTGCTCCGGTGACTGAAACATGGCGCCGAACCGGCCCGGCACCTGCGACAGGCTCAACACGGTTTCTGCCGAGACATACCGGTCATACGGAAGGATGGATGCGATAACATCGATCGAGCAAGAACACTGCTCCAATGCCTGCTGCGTCTCGCCATTCGTCTTCATGCAGGCGAAAACGTAGTCGGCACGCGCGGCGGTCGGATAATCGTTGAGCTGGGCTGCGCCGGGGCGTATTGCAGCCGCGACAGCTGCCGCGAGCCCCAAGAGGACGCCTCGCATGTCCGCCATCAGCGCCATTGCAACCTCCGTCCTCCCAGGCGACCGCAATCCCGCAGGTAATCATATCCGGCTTAGAAGTGGGCTCAAGTTGTGGCGACATCGAAAGGGGAGACACACCGCGGTCGCCCTGGCGTGGGGAATGCTGGGTGTTACGTCAGCTGTTGCCGGGGCGCAGGACATGATGCGGCACGTCGATCTGACCTCTCCCGAGATGACCACGGCGGAGATGACGCGAGCCGACGTTGCAGCCAGCATCGCCGCAGCAACACCCGCACCCGTCGATTTCACAGGTAAAAAGCTGTCGGGCCTCGATCTGTCCGGCCTCGACCTCTCCGGCGCCGTGCTGCGCGCCGCCAAGCTCAACAAGACGAACCTTGCAGGCGCAAAGCTCGACCGGGCTATCCTCGATCAGGCTTGGCTGCTGGAGGCCGATCTCAGTCACGCAAGTCTCACGGGCGCCCACATGTTTGCTGCTCAAATGCAGCGCGCAAGGCTCGACGCAGCCGATCTTTCGGGCGCGCGCATAGTGGCTGACCTGACCGGTGCAAGCCTGGTTGGAGCATCGCTTATTGGCGCCGACCTTGGGGCCGATATGAAGAACCAGTCCATGGGTCTTATGCATGCGGTACTCAAATCCGCCAATCTCGACGGAGCAACGTTGCGCGACGCCGATCTGTCACGCGCAGACCTGGAATTCGCGTCGCTCAAGAATGCGGACTTGACCAATGCCTCCTTCAGAGGGGCCGCGTTGGGCGGCGCGACTCTCATCGGGGTCACCATTACAGGCACTGATTTCCTCGGAGCGGACGTGGCGTCGATGAGGCTCCTCGCGCCGATCGGTCTCGATGCTGCCAAAAATCTGGACAAGACGCGAAATATGGATCGCCTCTTGCGGGAGTGAAATCTATTGCCTGCTTACCCAGCTAGAATTTTCGGCGTGTTGTTAGTCTCGATGAGCCTTGGATATGGTCGCTGTGCGATGGCGCAGGACGGCAAAGGTATCCGATTCTGGAATCTTACATTGCATACGATCACGAGCTTCCGGATGTCGCCGGCAGGCGAGAACAGGTGGGGTCCTGACCAATGTCGGAACGATCGCGATGGAACCGTCGAGCACGACGAACGGCTGAGGATCACCGGCATCGCGCCCGGCTCCTATGACGTGACAGTGGAGGATGAGACCGGTCGCAAATGCCTCGTGAGAAATATCGCGGTGCAGGCCGGCGCGATCTTCTCCATTGAGGAACGGCAGCTGACAGAGTGCGGCGAGTGACTTTGCGCTGCGCCGCGGTGTTTTGAAGAAAATGGCGAGTGGCTGGCATTACGGCGGTCGCCGCCCATAACATAAAGGAAAAGTTGGGCTAGGGCCCCCAGCTTGTTTATGCAGCGCACCTTCCGTAGGTGCCTCGTGCTATTGGCCGGATCGCCCTGGACCATTTACGGTCACGTTAAGATCTTTGATCAGGCCATTCCCGATCGAATACACCCACCCGTGGACCGAAAGATCTTGCCCGCGTGCCCACGCGTCCATCACGAATACATCCGAGGCCACGTTCTTAATTTGCTGCATCACATTGAGCTCGCAGAGACGGTCCAGGCGGCTGTGCTCGTCCCGCAGAGCACCAAGTTCGCGGCTGTGCGTTCGGGACAGCTCGCGAATTGGATGCAGCCAATGGTCAACGAGACCACGACGTCTGCCGTCGACGGCGGCGCTGACGCCGCCGCAGCCATAATGTCCAACCACCATAATATGCTGCACTTTGAGTACGTCGACGGCAAACTGAAGAACCGACAAATAGTTGGCATCCTGCGGCGAAGCGAGATTGGCCACATTGCGGTGTACGAACAACTCGCCGGGATCGAGGCCGACGATCGTATTCGCCGGCACGCGGCTATCGGAGCAGCCGATCCATAGATAGCGTGGCGCCTGTTGGCGTTCGAGACGGCGGAAGAAGCCAGGATCCTCCGACGTCATCCGCGCCGCCCAAGCGCGATTCCTTTCCATCAGGTCATCAGGTCCCAGAGTATTCAAGGTCAGTCTCCAGGCTCAGCCGAGCAGGTCCATTGCGAAATTCGCCCGGTGCAGCACGCCGTCGCGCGCCTCCTGCATTGACCGCAGGACGCGTGGCATATCGACGCCGACCAGGTTGCCGCGCCACTTCTTCACCTGCCCGGCGATGAACACCGCCTCGACGTGCTGAGGCCCCATCAGGTTGACCACGGCGCCGTGCGCGTTGTTGAGCGGCCAGATATCGATACTGTCGGCTTTGAGCATGAGCAGGTCGGCATCCTTGCCCGGCGTCAAGGTGCCGACCTTGCCGTCCACGTTTGCGCAGCGCGCACCGTTGATGGTGCCGAATTCGAGGATCTCGCGGCAAGTCAAAAGCCTCGGCGCGCTCTGGGGATTGCTTCTCTCTCGCGCGTAGACCCCGTAGCGTTGCACCACGCCCGTCATCCGCATCATCGAGAACATGTCGGACGATAGGGTCACAGCGTGATCCGAGCTGAGGCTTGGCTGCAGGCCGACATCGAGCACGTTCTGGATCGCGGGGATCCCGTGCCCCATGGTCATCTCGACCGCGGTCGAGAGCGACACGTGGCAGCCGGAATCCTTGATGAGCTGCAGCGGCTCGGGCGGCATGTGCAGGAGATGGATGAATACGTCGCCGGGCCGCAGCAGCCCGGCTTGTGACAGTGCCTTCAGGCGCGCGCCGTCATCGCGCTGGGGCAGCGTGTTTCGCAGGTGCGCGACGACGGGCACGTCGTTGTCGCGCGCGATCTGGAACATCTTAGGATCGGGGCCGATGCCGAGCGCCAAGGTGAGCAACTGATCCTTGGAGCTGAAATACGTGCGCTTGAGGCGCGCGATGTCTTGCGGGTGCTGCATCCCGGGCCCGGCCACGCCGGCCGAATAGCCGAACACCGCGCGGATGCCTGCATCCTGCAATGCCTTGATCAATGCATCGCTGTGCTCGGGCGTGTTGTTGACCTGAGACACGTCGATGACGCCGGTCGTGCCCATATCGATCATGCCGAGCGCGGTGGCCAGCATGCCGATATAGGCATCCTGCGGCGTATAGGCCGGCGTGATCTTGCCGACGACGTCGCGGTTGTAGTCGGGATCGACCCGGCCATTCGACAGGATGTTGCGCAAGATGCCTTGATAGGAATGGCTGTGGGTATCGGTGAAGCCCGGGATGACGATCCGGCTCGACGCATCGATGGTCACGGCGTCCGCGGCGGCGATGCCGGGACGTAAGTCGCGAATCTTGCCGGCCTCGATCAGCACATCAGCGTTGGCGAAATTGCCGACCTGCAGGTCCATGCTCAGCACCACGCCGCCCTTGAGCAGGATGCGGCGCTGCGATTGCAGGCGGGCAAGGTCGGGATCAGTCCCTTGGACGGCTTGCGCCGATGCCGCGGCCGGCAGGGCTGTACCCGCCGCCACGCCAGCGGCGGCTTTGAGCAATCCGCGGCGCGACGCGATGGTACCGCGCTTGTACTTTTTGCTCATCGTGGTCCTCCCGTTCACCTATTGCGGCTTCAACACGTCGCGCGCGCTGCGCCAGCGCGGCGGGGGTGCCCATGATCCGCGTAACCAGCGCCTCAACATCTTCGCCCCGGACCGGATTGATCTCCATGCCGAGTCTCTTGGCGTCGGCAAGGAACGCCTCGTCCCGCACCGTCGCATCGAACGCACGGCGCAGTGCAGCAAGCCGTTCAGGCGCCACCCCGGGCGGCGCGAAGAACGGCCGCGACATGCCGAACTTTGCGAATACCACCTCCATCACGCTGCGGTCCTCCGATGTCTTGGCGAGATCGATCGCCATCGGCACGTCCTTGAGATCGGGGTGCGGCTTCATCCCCATCTGCACCAGGATGTTGATCTTCCTGTCCTTGATCCACTGCGGCCGCGTCGAGATGAGCGTGGTCCAATCCTTGCCGGCTTCGCCCTGCACCTCACCGTTCTCGACCGCGAGATCGACCTCGGCTGCACCGGCATAGCCGTGCACGACCTTGAACTTCGTATCAAGCAGCTGGTTCGCGAGCATCGCCAGCACGTAACTGTCGGAGCTCGTCGCGCTGGCACCGAGGATGGCCTCCTGCGTTGTCGCTTCCTTCAGCGTCCTCACCGCTGCGGTGTGCCAGGTCACGGTTACGAACACCGTCTGCGTGATGCTGCCGATCCAGCCGAACTTGGTCGCGTCGAACAACGCGTTCCGGCCTTCCGGCGACAGCGTCTGGAACAGCTTCTCGAAGGGGAGGCCGTTCTGTACCGTCGCGAGCTCGCTGCTGTCGGCGGGCGCGCGATTGTACATGTAGTTCGCGAGCGTCAGCCCGCCGGCGCCTGGAACGTTCTTTGCGATGACAGCCGGTTGGCCTGGCAGATTGCGGCCGATGTGCCGCGCCAGCGCCCGCGCATAGACGTCATAGCCGCCGCCGGGCGTCGTGCCGATCAGCACTGCGACTTGGGATTGTGCCTTCGCTGGAAAGGCGGTGAAGGCGAGGGCGGCCGCGACGAGAGCAACACGCAACGCGTTCAACAGCAAACCCATTCCGACAATGTGCCCCCCCACAATGTGAAGATCACCGGTATACCCCGTGCACTGTTACTATACGCAGTGCTAACTTGAGGCAGAAGGGGAGCTTGCGATGTATGCGTGGCGCGCGCGGATCGGCCTGATCAAGCCGACGCACCGGGGCAAGAGCTTCCATTTCTGGTACAAGCGCGCGCCCGAGGGCGTCGAGATCGTGCCGACTTTCGTCGGCTTTCGCCGCAGCGACCGCCAGACGTTCGAGAACGCCTTCGAACGGATCGAGCAGATCGCCGACGATCTGAAGGCCGTCGGATGCCACATCATTTCGTTGAGTGGCACGCCGCCGGTGCTGCTCAAGGGTCTCGACTTCGAGCGCGAATGGCGCGATCGGCTGTCGCAGAAGATCGGCTTGCCGGTGGTCTCGCAAATGGAGCCGCACGCGCTTGCGCTCCTCGCGCTCGGCGTCAAGCGCGTGGCGATCGCCACCTATTACGGCGACGAGCTCAATAAAGCGATCAAGCGCTACTTCGGCCGTTTCGGGATCGAGGGCTTGGTGATGGGCGGCTTGAGCGTGCCCGGCAAGTCGGAGGCGCTCTATACGACCTCACTGATGGCGCTCGATGAGGTGTCGCACATGCAGGTCTATCAATACTGCAAGGCCGGCTTCCAGGCGATCAAGCCGCGCGTCGACGCGATTTACATCAATGGCGGTGGTTGGGATGCGCCGCCCGCGATCGACATGTTGGAGCGCGACCTCGGCACCAAGGTGGTGTTCGCTCTGGCGGCGGAAATGTGGGCTGCGTATCAGCGGCTGGCGATCGACCCGGTGATCGGGGATTGCGGCGTGCTGCTGCGTGACAATCCCGCTGTGCCCTCGACATGAGGAAAGAGAACAGGGATACCGATGCAAACAACCCAGCGGGAGGATCCATGCTGACGCCGCGTGCGCTCATCGCCGCCCTTGGCCTTTCCCCGACGGCGATGCTGTTGCCGCGGGAAGCCTTTGCCGCATACCCGGACCGGCCGATCCGAGTGATCGTGCCGTTTGCCGCCGGCGGCAACGCCGACATTGTCGGGCGCCTCATCGGTGAGCGGATCTCGAGTGCGGTCGGCCAGCCAGTCGTCATCGACAACCGCGGCGGTGCCGGCGGAAGCGTTGGCGCCGAAGCGGTGGCGCGCTCCACACCCGACGGATACACGCTGCTGGTGGGCTCGAACGGGCCGCTTACGGTCAACCCGTTCGTCCAGGCCAAGCTCGGCTATGATCCCTTGAAAGACTTCGCGCCAGTGGCACTGACCAGCTACGTGCCACACGTGATCATCCTCAACAGCAAAGTCGATGCCAAAACCATCGCGGAGCTGATCGCCTTGTCGAAAAAAGAGCAGATCAGCATCGCGACCAGCGGAGTGGGCAGCGCGACTCATATGACGCTTGAGCGGTTCAAGGCGACAACCGGCGCGAATGTCGTGCACATCCCCTATAGGAGCGGTGGCGCGCTGATGCCGGATCTGATCGGCGGCAGCATCCAGGCGGCGATGACGGAATTCTCCACTGCGTTGCCGCTGCACAAAGGTAGGCAGGCAAATATCGTCGCAATCGCGGCGACCCATCGCTCCAGACTCGCACTCGACGTCGCGAGCTTCATTGAAAGCGGGGTGAAGGACTTCACAGCGCAAAGCTATATTGGGATCCTTGCGCCCGCAGGCACGCCCGCCCCCATCATCGCCCAGTTGCAGGAGGCCATCGCTCGCGGGCTTGTTGGCGGACCCACGCCCGAGAAGCTGCGCGAGATGGGATCGGAAATCGCTACTGCCGAGCAGATGACGCCGGAGGGCTTTGCTAGATTCATCCGCGCCGATTACGAGAACATGCGCGAGACCGCAAAGATTGCGGGGATCACGCCGCAATGACGCTCCTCGGGACGACGTTCACGCGTGCGGCCGTCTTTGCTCTGGGGGTCTTCTTATTGCCGCCAGTTTCCCACGCCATCCGTACGGTCATAGACACGGTCATGTCGCTCCCCCCGCACGACATCCGCCACCTGGGTTTCATTTCCCCCGCACAGGGCCAGCCGGCCGCACTCACGCAATCACAGGCGGAGGCGCTCGATAGGTACAACAATGCATTGAAGGACTTCAGAGCGATCCTGAGCCAGCGGCGCGCACAGATTAATGGGAAGCAACAGCTGCCGAACCTGCCGGGACAAGCGCTCTATCTTGCGCGCAACAACATGATAAGCGCGTACAAGGATCTCACCGACACGCTTCCGGCCAAAATCGGAAGACCGAATAAATTCGCAATCCCCCCGGCGTATTTCGATGCCGACAACGAGCCGCTTCTCGATGAGTATGCAAGCGTCTTCAGCGTCATGCAGGCGCCGCCCGGCAACGCGCAGAACTCCGCCACTCCGTTCAAGGACGTTGTTGACTTGGCAACGGCTATCGCACGAGCCAAGGGTCTCGACCGAGCCAATGCCGAACTGGCAGGTCGCATCAGCCTGGGGCTCTTCTTCGCCGAGACGAATGGGAATCAAAACATCGGAAATGCGCGCTCGAACACGTACAAGGGAAGCTTGCAAACAGGCCCATCCGAAGATCGAAATGGGCAAAGGAAATGGGCAGCAATAAAAACATCGATCGCAGCTTTTGATCCGGCATTGATCTCACGCGACGACAAAGAAGAGGCGCGGGTTGGCGGTTCAGACCATCGCTTCAATCACTGGACCGCCGTGAGAGACGGCCTTATGAACGCACACGCCGAGCTTTTCCTGCGCATCCCGGCGATTGTGAAAGCATTGCCAAATGCGATCGATCAGATGAAGCTTTACGAGCTCATCCAGATCATTCCCAGTCCGACCAAGGCAGCTCTCAATTCAGGCAACTTGACCGGCCACAGAATTTCCGATCCGACGATCATGGGATATTTGCGCAACAACAGTATCTTCACTTTTGGAAAAGCTGACAGGGCCAAAACATCTGCAACCTTGCGCGAAATTCTCGATGCGATGTGGCTCTTCAACGACAAGTTCGAGCGGGCGCTGGCGAAATACAACGAGATCAAGGCGCAGCAGCGGTCATGATCCACTCGTTTGTATCCCCGGCATGGGCGCGCGCAATGTCGAGGTGTGAGGCGATGAATGGTGCAGTCGTTGAGCTTCATCCGCACGCTCGAGAACGTGCGGATGAACGCGGCGCAACCGAGTCCGAGGTCATCGCGACAGTCGAACGCGGAGAGCGCTTTCCGGCGAAGTTCGGCCGAACGGGGTTCCGAAGGAATTTCGCTTTCGATGGCATGTGGCGTGGTAAACGATATGGTACAAAGCAAATCGAAGCCCTTGCTGTCGAAGAAAGCGGACGTTGGCTGGTTATCACTGTTCTGGTAAAGTATTTTTGAAGGTGATGAACGATGAAGCTCAGCTACGACCGTGATCGGAATGTCGCCTATCTGCGCTTTCGGCCGAAGGCCGTCGGCGTCGATACCATCCGCGTCAGTGACGAGCTGAACGTGGACATTGCCCCCGACGGCTCGGTTTATGGCATTGAGCTCCTCAATGCGAATGAACAGCTGCGAGCGGCCGATGGCGGGCAGCTTGTTCTGGTGAACGAGGCCGACGGGCGCGAGGTCACGGTACCGCTCGCCGATTCTGCTCGCCCGCGCCGATAAGGCGATGTCTGCTCGTGTGCAACAACCCTGATCAGATCAGGTGGGCAGAGCGTGCGAGTCGGCAAAATCTACGGCCTCCACTACGCCTGGGTTGTCGCAGGCGTGACATTCGCCGCGTTGCTGGTCGCCGGAGGAGTAAGGGGAAGCCCGGGGATTCTGGTCGTTCCGCTTGAAACGGAGTTTGGGTGGTCGCGGGCGACAATCTCATTGGCCATTGGCATCAACATATTTCTCTACGGCTTGAGCGGTCCATTCGCTGCGGCGCTGATGGAGCGCTTCGGCTTGCGCCGACACGCTGGGAGGACTCACGACGATCGGCGTCGGCGTGCTGGCAACGCCCTCGATGCATCAACCCTGGCATTATGGGCTGCGCGGTCTTTCTCTGATTTATCTGCCGTTTGCGTTCGTGTCCTTCTATGGTCTCTCGCTCTTCGCAGTGTTCTATGGTCTGGACTGGATCGCGACCGTGCCGCCGACTATCCGCCTGACCGCAAATACTTTCGGTTCGGAAAAAACGGGAATGATGTACGGGTGGATAACGGCGATCCATCAGCTCGGCGGGGCTTCGGCGGCCCTGCTCGGCGGCATCCTGTGCTAGCGCCAAAAAGGCAGGCGAAAGCGTGGACGCTCGTACCATGCTTCGGTCGCCGGGCGTCGTCGTCGGATAGCGATTCCTCCTTGCGGCTCGCCGCTCAAGAGGACTACGAAATCCGTGCCCTTGCCGGTCTCCGAGCTCAACTCCTCGTCAGAGATGATCAGGGAAGACCGCGCCGACGCCATCTCGGCGATACGATGGACGTCCTGCGGAATCACAATCCGGTCAAGCGCGGTTTTCGCGTCGCTCGGCTCCTTCGCTATCGGCTCGACTTCAGGGCGTTCGCCCGTCCCCCCATGCGGCTCGACAACGTCGCCGTGCGGACGTCCGCC
>Ga0207693_10003312_pt1 | contig 13783 bp, 14 predicted proteins | sample LARL81metaG_FD_184347 | JGI IMG/M metagenome (GOLD analysis project Ga0207693, IMG submission 184347) | Corn, switchgrass and miscanthus rhizosphere microbial communities from Kellogg Biological Station, Michigan, USA - LAR L8-1 metaG... | ecosystem: Host-associated > Plants > Roots >...
TGGGCGGGAACGCGCGGCCGTTCTCCTGCAGCATATATGTCGTCGGCTGCACCGGCCGATGCCGCGGATACATGCGGCTCTCGCGCGGCAGGCGGTTGCCCTTCCACAGATTGCAGGTGGCGCAGGCGGTCACGACGTTGGTCCAAATCGTGCGCCCGCCGCGCGAGCGGGGCACAAGGTGGTCGAAGGTCAGCTCGTGCGAGGGGTAGGGTTCGCCGCAATACTGGCAGGTAAACCGGTCCCGCAGAAACACGTTGAACCGGGTGAACGCCGGGTGGCGGGCGGCGGGGACGTATTCCTTCAACGAGACGACGCTCGGCAGCTGCATCTCCAGCGAGGGGCTGCGGACGCAGACGTCGTAGTGATCGATGATGTTGACGCGATCGAGGAATACCGCCTTGATCGCATCCTGCCACGACCATAATGACAGCGGAAAGTAGCTGAGCGGCCGAAAATCCGCGTTCAACACCAGAGCCGGGCAATTGTCCAGACTTACCGTCACGAAACACCAGTCCCGCTAACAGACGCTCGCGGGCCGGCATAGCACGCGAATGTGACGGCTTGATAACGAATTAACTGCGCCCGAGCAAGATCTTGCGACGAATACCGGAGTTACCGGGTCGGGACCGGTCTTTCCCCATGATAGTCATAGAAACCGCGGTTCGCCTTTCGGCCGAGCCAGCCGGCCTCGACATATTTGACGAGCAAGGGGCAGGGCCGATACTTGCTGTCGGCGAGCCCTTCATAGAGCACCTGCATGACCGACAAACAGGTGTCCAGCCCGATGAAATCTGCGAGCTCAAGCGGCCCCATCGGGTGATTGGCGCCGAGCTTCATCGCCGTATCGATCGCCTCGACAGAGCCGACGCCCTCGTAGAGCGTGTAGACCGCCTCGTTGATCATCGGCAACAGGATGCGGTTGACGATAAAGGCCGGGAAGTCCTCGGCTGCAACCGGGGTCTTGCCGAGCTTTAAGGCGAGCTCACGCGTCACCGCAAAGGTGTCTTCGTCGGTGGCGATGCCGCGAATCAGCTCGACCAGGCTCATCACCGGCACCGGGTTCATGAAATGCATGCCGATAAACTTGCCGGGCCGGTCGGTCGAGGAAGCCAGCCTGGTAATCGAGATCGACGACGTGTTGGTGGCGATCAACGCGTCGGGCTTCAAGTTGGGCGTCAGCTTCTTGAAGATCTCGCGCTTGATCTCTTCTTTCTCGGTTGCCGCCTCGATCACCATGTCGCAATCTGCGAATTGCGTGTAATCGAGCCCCATCTGGATGCGCCGGAGCGCCGCGTCCTTGTCCTCTTCCCGAATCTTGCCGCGGGCGACCTGGCGCGAAAGGTTGCGCTCGATTGCTTCTCGGCCGCGCTGCAGCGCCTCATCGTTGACATCGGTCACGCGGACATCGATGCCGGCAAGTGCGCAAACATGGGCGATGCCGCCGCCCATCTGCCCCGCGCCAATGATCCCGATGCGGCGCAGCCGGTCGCCCGACCCGCGAGACGCAGACACCGGAGCCGCGCTCACTGGCGGCGCTCGAGTTCGTCTGCGAGCTCGGGGAGGATCTTGAACAAATCGCCGACTAGGCCGTAATCCGCAATCTGAAATATGGGCGCTTCCTCGTCTTTGTTTATCGCGACGATGACTTTTGAGTCCTTCATCCCGGCGAGATGCTGTATGGCGCCGGAGATGCCGACAGCGATGTAAAGTTCGGGCGCGACGATTTTGCCTGTCTGACCCACCTGGTAGTCATTGGGGACAAAACCGGCGTCGACGGCTGCGCGCGAGGCACCGACTGCGGCCCCGAGCTTGTCGGCGACCTTCTCCAAGAGATGGAAATTCTCCCCGGATTGCATGCCCCGGCCGCCCGAGATGACAATCCGCGCGCTTGTCAGCTCAGGCCGCTCCGATTTCGACAGCTCGGCTCCGACAAACTCCGAGAGTCCGGTCGCACCCGTCGACTGGACCGGCTCGATCGCCGCCGAGCCGCCCGTCGCCTCGACCGGCGGGAATGCGGTCGCGCGCACTGTGATGACCTTGACCGGATCGTTGGACTGCACTGTCGCAAGCGCATTGCCGGCATAAATCGGGCGTACAAAAGTGTCTGGCGAAACGATCGCACTGATGTCAGAGACCTGCATTACATCGAGCAATGCCGCTACCCTCGGCATTAGGTTTTTGCCAAAGGTCGTCGCCGTCGCCAGCAGATGCGAATAATTCTCGGCGAGCTTGACGACGAGCGGCGCCACATCCTCGGCGAGCCCATGCTCGTACGCGGGATCGTCGGCGAGCAGCACCTTCCTGGCTCCGGCAACCTTGGCGGCGGCGTCGGCAATGCCGCGGCAATCCTTGCCGGTCACCAGGATGTCGACTTCCCCAGCTGCGATTTCGCTTGCGGCGGCAACCGCGTTGAGGGTCGCGGGCTTCAACGCCCTGTTGTCATGTTCGGCGACGACCAGAGCAGCCATCAGATCACCCGCGCCTCTGTCTTCAGCTTGTCGACGAGTTCGGCGACCGAGCTCACCTTATGGCCGCCTTGCCGCTTTGCCGGCTCCTCGACTTTGAGCACGACGAGGCGCGGCGTCACGTCGACGCCGAGCGCCTCGGGCGTCGTTGTCGCGATCGGCTTCTTTTTCGCCCTCATGATATTGGGAAGAGAAGCGTAGCGCGGCTCGTTGAGCCGCAAATCCGTCGTGATCACCGCCGGCAATTTGATCGAGACGGTCTCAAGCCCGCCATCGACCTCGCGCGTCACGTCGGCGTGACCGTCGCTGATCTTGACCTTCGAGGCGAAGGTCGCCTGTGGCCAGCCGAGCAGAGCCGACAACATCTGGCCGGTCTGGTTGCAATCGTCGTCGATCGCCTGCTTGCCGATGATCACGATCTCGGGATTTTCCTGCAGGATCACGGCTTTCAAGAGTTTGGCGACGGCGAGCGGCTGCAATTCAGCATCGGTCTGTACCAGGATGCCGCGATCGGCGCCCATCGCCAGCGCGGTGCGGATCGTCTCTTGGCATTGCGGGGCGCCGAGCGACACCGCGATGATCTCGCTGACGATCCCGGCCTCGCGTAGGCGGAGCGCCTCCTCGACGGCGATCTCGTCGAACGGGTTCATCGACATTTTGACGTTGGCGGTCTCGACCCCGGTCTTGTCCGCCTTTACGCGGATCTTGACGTTGTAGTCGATGACCCGCTTGACCGCGACCAGCGCTTTCATGGCATCCTCGCCGTTGCTCCGGCGGCACGCGCAACCCCGCCGGCGGGGTCATGATTTGTGCACGGGCCCAGAGCGAAGGCAAGGCCCTCCATCGCGAGGCGATTCATTTGAGGCCCCGGTCGACATCCATCGGGAGCTGCACACGTCTACAACTATCGAGTGTGTATACGATCGGCCTCCGCTGTACCTGCAGCGGGTCTGCAGCGCAAACTCTTCTTCAAGTTGTAAACACCGCGGCGCTCAACGGTTGGCGCCGGGGCGCCACAGCACATCGCGCGCGCCGCTCTCGTTGACCTGGCGGCCGAGCACGAAGAGGTGGTCCGAGAGGCGGTTCAGGTATTTGAGCGCCTCGGGGTTCACCGGCTCGGTCCGGGCGAGCTCGCTGACCAGCCGCTCGGCCCGCCGCGTCACCGTACGAGCGAGGTGGAGGTGGGCGGCGGCCGGCGTGCCGCCCGGCAGGATGAACGAGTCGAGCGGGCGTAACGTCGCGTTCATCGCGTCGATCTCTCGTTCCAGACGCTCGACCTGCGGAGCGGTGATGCGTAGTGCCCCGGCTGCGCGACGACCGTCTTCCGGGGTGCACAGATCGGCGCCAAGGTCGAAGAGGTCATTCTGGATACGATCGAGCATTGTGACCGCCGCCGGATCAGCATGCAGCCGGGCGATCCCGATCGCCGCATTGGCCTCGTCGACGGTCCCATAAGCGGCGACGCGCAATGCATGCTTCGGCGCGCGCGTGCCGTCGCCGAGCGAGGTTTCGCCGGCATCGCCGCCGCGCGTATAGATCCGGGTCAGCCGAACCATCTTCCACCTTGACCTACGAGGGCTAATGCCGGGCCAGCAGCATCAGCATCGCCAGAAGCACCAGCGCCAACGCCTGCATGATGACGCGCGACTGCATCAGCTTGTTCGAGCGGCGCGGGTCGCCGCCACGCAGCAATGTCGCGACGCCAAATCCCAGCACGGTCAAGGTGCCGAGCATGGCCAGAACAAGCAGAATCGTTAGAAACACGGTCATTCGGGAAATATGGGCGCTTCAGCCGGTCGGGGCCAGAGGCCGGTCTCCAGCGATGTCGACACCGACGCGGCCTGCTCGTTGCGCGCGAAAATTGGTTGCCGCTTCGCCCTATCGTCTATTCTGACGCGATCCGTCGCGCTTCGGAGGACGAGATCCGGCAATGGACAAACCAGTTTACCGATTTACGCTCGCGATCGGCGCGGCGCTGATGGCCGCCGCATGCGCGAATTCCGAAACAGCGGTTTCCGAAAAAGAGGACATGCTCGAAACCGCGGGGTTCGTGCCAAAGAAAGCCAAGACTGCAGCGCGTATGGCGAGCCTGAAATCGCTGCCGCCCCACCAGTTCGTAGCGAGAACCATCAACGGCAGACCGAGCTATCTGTACGCCGATCCGGTCGTGTGCGGATGCGTCTATGTCGGCGATCAGAGGGCCTACGATCAATATCGGCAGCAGATGTCGACGCGGCAAACCGCGACGGACCAGGAGATCCGCGCGATCCTGAGCACCGCACCGCTGCCTGGCGAAGAGGGTCTCCTGTAGGCGCCGGCCGGACGCGCTGAGCGCGTTTACCTTCCCGCAACAAAGGGGTAGACTATATATACGTAGGCGGGTCGCGGCTCTCTCGTGACCAGAGGCCGTAAAGCGCGCTGCCACGAGTGGCCCGCGGCCCTCGAACCGAAGGTTCGGGAGGAACGGTCATGACGATACGAAATCCGGTCGAATGGGGAGTGGACCAGTTTCGCCACGCGGCCTTGGCTTTTGAGTCCGCGGGCCGGGTCGGGCGCCGGACTCTGGATACCCTGCACTCGCCGCCACCGGCGGTCCGCCGGATCGCGGTCAGCGATCTGGGCGATGTCTTCACCAGGGGTTTCGACGACTTTACGGCGTTTCGGACCGACGTCATTTTTGTCTGCGTGATCTACCCGCTCATTGGGCTCGTGCTGGCGCGGTTGGCCTTCGGGTACGACTTGCTGCCCCTGATATTTCCGCTCGCCTCCGGCTTTGCGCTGCTCGGCCCGTTCGCGGCGGTCGGTCTCTACGAAATGAGCCGCCGCCGCGAAGCAGGCATGGCGGCGGGCTGGGCCGATGCACTCGCAGTGATGCGCTCGCCCTCCTTTGGAGCAATCGTGCTCCTCGGGCTGGTGCTGATGGCTATATTTCTGCTGTGGTTGCTCGCCGCCTGGGCAATCTACATCGTCACGCTCGGCCCCGCGCCACCGATCTCGGTCACCTCGTTCCTCCGCGACGTGTTCACCACGGATGCCGGCTGGACGATGATTGCCGTCGGTGTGAGTGTCGGTTTCCTCTTCGCCTTGCTGGCGATGGCGATCAGCGTGGTGTCGTTTCCGCTGCTGCTTGATCGCGAGGTGGGGGTCGACACGGCTGTTCTGACATCGATCCGTGCCGTCATCGCCAACCCAGCGCCGATGGCCGCCTGGGGACTGATCGTCGCCGGAGGTCTGGTGATCGCGTCGATACCCCTTTTCCTCGGTCTGGTCGTCGTCATGCCGGTGCTCGGCCACGCCACCTGGCATCTCTATCGCCGGATCGTGACGCGCTGACTTAAACGCACTGAGGAACGAACCTGCGTTACCTCAACGCGAGCTTCCAATCGAGAGCCTCGACCGGCTCGCGCTGCTCGCCCGGACGTGAGGCACGGGCAAGCCCCGTAAAGTACGGTGCGAGGAGCTGCATAGTCGCCCAGTACCCCGCGCCAGTCGCCAGCAAGGTGACCAGCACGCGGATCCATTCGGCGGGAATGACGAACATGTAGGCAAGAAAGCCGAGCGCTGTCCACAACACCGCGACTGGGTTGACCCCATGCCAATACCAGTACCGGCCTTTCGTCTCGAACAATGCGACGAGATCTATGCGCATCCGCTTGACCAGCAGATAGTCCGCGATCAGCACCCCGGCGATTGGTGAGAAGACATTGCCCAACATGCCGACATAGGTGGTGTAGCCGGTCGCGACATCGGGTATGGCCGATAGAATGATGCCGAGCACACTAATGACCAATGTGGTCCAAAACCGGCCGAGCCGCTCGAAGATGTTCGACAGCGATAAACCGCCCGTATAGAGATTGAGCACGTTGATCGTCCAATTGTCGAGGGCGATTACGATCAGAAACAGCAGCAAGACAAACCAGCTGGTAGTAAGTTGGGAGGCGACCTCGAAGACATTGGCGGTCTTGCCGAGCGTAGCGGCAGCTCCGTAGGCGCCTAGGGTGGCGGCGAAACATCCCCCGCCGACTTTGCCTAACAAAGTGCCCCACCACATGTCGGTGCGCGAGCGCGTGTAGCGGCAAAAATCGGCTGAATCGGTGACCATCGTCAGCGATCCGGCGGCAACGACATTCATCCACGTGACGAAGAGAAGCCAGCCGGCTTCCGGTTTCCCGGCGTAGTGAAACACCTGCGAAGGCGAATAATTGGGATCGCTGTGCGTCCCCAATAGCAGCAGCACAAAAGACAGTATCAAGATCTTGAAGGGCAGGGCTATTCGCGACAGGTGCTTCAACGAATTGTAACCGATCAGTGCCACGATCGCTTGGAGAACCGCGAACGTGATGCTGACGACGACCAGTGAATGCGGTGTACCGGTCCAGCGGTCGAGTATCGCCACGACGGCTAGGGACCCTGCCACGGTCTGGTAGGCAAACCAGTAAGTCGACGCAATCGTGCGCAAAAACGAGGGGACCCATTTGGATCCCCGGACGCCATAAACCATGCGCATCGAAACCTGGCCCGGCAAGCCATAGTCGACGCCCACGGTCGCGGTGATTGTATAAGCGATTGTCGCGAGCAGCACCCCACTGGTGATCGCCCCAATAGCTCCCCAGAACGACAAGCCCGAGACCACGGCCATGCCGCCGACCAACATCGATCCGGGATTGAGCGCAAAACCGAAGATAATCGCAAATATGTCGTGCCAGCGGACGGTCTTTAGTTCGGATGGGATCGGCTCGATGCCAAATTGCTCAACACCCTTAGGCTGGTGGTACCGTCGGCGGATTTTTTCCTCGATTTCCGTGACCGCATGCATTCCCGCTCTCCTCGTTGATCGCCGCGTGAGCCGCGGCGCCCATGAACGGGAGCGCAATAAACATGCCAGAAGCAGTTCTTTTAATGAGAGATCAATTATTGTGCAATGACACTGAAAATAATCACTGAATGCAGCTACATCCGATCAATCGATCAGCACAGCGGCGACTGATTATATTATTACCATCCGTTGGGCAGGTTCGCCCTGGTACGATCGCACGACTGATGCGCGCTGCTTGCAGCATTTCTCGGCAGACTGCTCAACCCTCTCTCATTTCCGCTGTTCTGTTTCGCGGCAAGCTTACTTGTGTGGTTATGGGGGCTTCTCCGGCGAGGGTCGTGCGGCGCACGTCGCGCGCCTCGGTGCGGTCGAAGCGGCGGGCGCGATGCATTGTCGAGCGGTTGTCCCACATGACGAGGTCGTGTGGCCGCCATGAGTGCGAATAGACGAACTCGCGCTGGGTGGCGTGCTCGGTCAGGTCGCGCAGGAACATGCGCGCTTCGGGGATCGTCCAGTCAAGGATGGCGCCTGCATGCGAGGACAAGAACAGAGATTTTCTGCCGGTTTCCGGATGAGTACGCACGAGCGGCTGCCGCACCGGGAGGAATGCCGCGGTCTCCTCGGGTGTCAGATCGGTGAACCCGATCGCTTCGCGCGAGTAGATCAGCGAGTGCTCGCAGATCAGGTCCTCGACCTCGGTTTTGGTGCGGTCATCGAGCGCATCATAGGCGGCGCGCATGTCGGCGAATTCGGTAGCGGCACCCCATAAGGGGAGGATTCGTGCGGAGAGCAGCGAGTATTTCGCCGGGACCGGGCGGAAAGAGCTGTCGGAGTGCCACAGCCGGTCGCCGAGCTTGAAGAACCACACCCGGTCCTCGGGCGACATGATGTTGCCGTGCTTATCGAGGTTGGAAAAATCCGCGATGCCAGGGCCGAGCCTCTGGTCCTCACGTTTTCTGACATGCCCCGGCGTGTTGTAATTCTCGAGTTCCCCGAAATGGCGGGTGAAGGCGAGCTGCTGCTCGTCGGTAATGTCCTGACCGCGGAACACCAGCACGGCATATTCGTTCATGCCCGCATCGACCGCCTCGATCTCCTGCGCGCCGAGTGAAGCGCGGCAATCGATACCGTAAACCTCTGCGGCAAATACCGGGTGGAGCGGGCGGATTGATACAGACATGCACTTACCTCCTTAGAGCCCGCATTTCCGCAGGCATCGTAAGATTCGAACCGACTCCGCCCACCGAAATCCACCAGCCTATGCGTGCGACGCTCTTGTGCGGAGAGGGATCATCGGATTGGCGGCGAGCCCGATAGATACAGCGAGGCGGTGGAGCACAAGTAGGCCGACAAAGGCCGTCGCGTTCATGAAAAAGATCCGGCCAAGGATCGCCGCTGTGAAATCCTCTGTTCCACCGAGCAATGAGAGGGCTACGACAAACAGCGCGACCTCGTACGCTGCGAATGCGCCCAAGAAGGTTGCCGAGTAGCGGACAATTCGAGCCGCGTCGACTGAACGGCCGGCGGTCCACTGACCCGCTAGTGTTGCGAGTACGGCCGCAGCGCCGAGCGCACTCCCCCAAGCAAAGGTACTTGCAGTCCAGGGATAGCCGAGCACGGCGAACCCGACGAGCTGGTTCGCAAACCATACCGAGAGGATCAGCATCAGCGCGTCTCGGCGGGACGACGTCAGAGCCGCCGCAGCGGCAAACGCCGCGAGCGGCGCCGCGCAAGCGAAGCCGAGGCTAAACACCACGCTGCCGGCCACCAGTAGTGAGATCCACAACAGGTGATGTCCTGCGGAAGGCGTCGCTGACGGGTGATGCCGTTGCATCGCACTTCTCCTTTCGAGGCTGCACGTCGAGTTTCTATCCGTGACTGAACCCGCGACCGGAACGGTCGAACGGGTCGGGTTCGATGAAACCGAGCCATCGCGCCCGAAGCCGGTCCCACAGATCGAGCCGCGACCAGTCCGGCATCTCGAGAACCTTGTCGGTCTCGGGTGACAGATACGGATTGGGAAGCAGGATCGTGGTCTGCTGCTCGCCTTGGCCGTTGAACAGCCGCAAGCCCCAGGAGACCGGCGCTCCCGACTTGTCGAGCCGCCGGTAGAGCTCGGCGCGAGCAGTCCGGCGGTGCTGCGCGAGGGCTTCGGGTGTCGGATTGCTTGGCGGTCCCTTGTGCGGGCCGATGCAGAGGTGAAAGTGAGACGCCCCGAAGGCGACCGTCAGATATCCGTCCAGCATTCCGACGTAGGTCGGCGCGTGCGGTGCCCGGATCTCCCAGGCAGCACCCTGGATCAGCGGACCAAAGGTGATCTGGTGCCAGTGCTTTTCGAACAAGTCGCGCAGCAGCTCTTCGAGGCTCGCCTCGTCACTTGGCAGAGGGAAGATCTCGCGGGTTGCACCATCGGCGTCGACGACGCGTTGCAAACGTATGTCAACAGCCATCCGAGCTCCTCCTCGCGCTTTCCATCGCTTACCGCCCGCCGGGGCTGGTGGCGTGAAGACGACCCCGCAATCCGCCAAAGACGCCCAGCCCAGGGCGCAAGAAGCCGATCGGATCTTGATAATGCCGGTCCAACAGATTGTCGATCCGCGCAATGGCGGTCAGACCACTGCCGAGATCGTAGGAAGCGGGGAGGTTGACGATCGCGTAGCCATTAGCGCGCAGCCCGAAAACCGAGCCGGCGTGGTCAGTGGCCGGATTTGAGGCGGGTCCAGGCGCGGGTGCGGGCCCGCTCGTAAGCGGCAGGCGCCGGAAGATCGACGTAGAGTCGGCGGCGGACTTCCTCCGGCGGATAGACCGCCGGGTCGTTGCGGATCTCCGGCTTGACCAGCGGTGTCGCCGGCAGGTTCGGGTTCGGGTACCAGACGGCGTTGGTGATGTCGGCGATGACCGCCGGGCGCAGCAGGTAATCGATAAAGCGCAGCGCGTTATCCGGATGGGGCGCGTCGGCCGGGATCCCCAGCATGTCGACCGACATCATCGCCCCTTCTTTCGGCACGCGGAAGGCGATCTTGACTTTGTTACCGGCTTCACGCGCGCGGTTGCGGGCCTGGATCACATCGCCCGAATAGCCGAGCGCGACGCACAGATCGCCGCCCGCGAGGTCGTTGATGTATTGCGAGGAGTGGAACTTGCGGATGTAGGGGCGGATCTTCTGGAGAGCGGCGAAGGCTTTGTCGAGGTCGCCGAGATCGCGGCTCTTGGGGTTGAGCCCCAGATATGCGAGCGCCGCCGGAAAGACTTCTTGCGGCGTGTCGAGCACCGAAATCCCGCAAGGGGCGAGCTTCTCCGCGACCACCGGATCGAAGAGCAGGGCGAGGCTGTCAACCGGCGCGGCCTCGCCCAATGCGGCGTCGACTTGCGTCTCGTTGAAGCCGATCCCGGTGTCGCTCCACAGATAGGGGACGCCGTGCCCGTTGCCGGGGTCGGCGTCGGCGACCAGTTCGAGGATGTGGGGATCGAGGTTCTGCCAACCGGGGAGCTTGGATTTGTCGAGCGCCCGGTAGACCCCGGCCGCGATCTGGCGTGCCATGAACGGGCTCGCCGACGGAACGACGACGTCATAACCGGACCGGCCGGACAGCAGTTTCGCCTCCAGCACCTCGTTCCCGTCATAGACGTCGTAGGAAACCCGGATCGCGGTCTCCGCCTCGAATTTTGCGATCGTGTCAGGCGCGATGTAGTCCGACCAGTTGTAAACATTGAGCCGCGGTTCTTCGCCCGCGGCCGGTAATGCCCCGATCACCGCGACCAAGAGCGAGAACCCGAGCCACCGCACCTTCATGAGGCGGCATTCAACAGCGGAGCCGCTGGTTGTCAACGCCCGCGGCTGCGTCTGGAAGTTGCCGAAGAGGGCCCGATTGGCGGACAATCGCGATGAGAATTTGGAGGAGGCCTGATGATTTCGTTCCAACGCAGTCGCCTGCGTCTGGCACTCGGTGCCATCCTCGCCGCAGTCATAGTTGCAGGCATCAGCGCGTCGATCCTGGCTGCCCCGGCGCCCGCCGGACGGGTCGTAATAGCTTGGCACGTCACGATCTCGCCGAGCTGGTTCGATCCGTCGACTGCGCCGCCGCAAATCACGCCCTTCGGCATGCTCTATGCGATCCACGATGCGCTGGTGCGCCCGTATCCCGGGCAGAAGATGGGTCCGAGCCTCGCCGAATCCTGGGAGGAGAGCGAGGACGGCCTGACCTACCAGTTCAAGCTGCGCCCAGGATTGCAGTTTCACAATGGCGATCCGGTGACGACCGAAGACGTGAAGTTCAGCTTCGAACGCTACCAGGGGGCCGGCGCGCAAACCCTGAAGGATCACGTCCGCGAGATCGAGATTGTCGATCCCCAAAACCTGCGCTTCCACCTGAAGGCGCCGTGGCCCGATTTCATGACGTTCTACGGCACGACCGCCACCGCCGCAGGCATTGTCGTGCCCAAGAAATATCTGACCGAGGTCGGCGACGACGGGTTCAAGAAGCACCCGATCGGTGCCGGCCCCTACAAATTCGTCGCCAACAAGCCCGGCATCGAGGTCGAGTTGGAGGCTTATCCCGGCTATTGGCGGCGCGTGCCGAACGTCAAGACCCTGGTCATGCGCAGCGTCCCCGACGCCACGACCCGCGCGCTAATGGTCAAGACCGGCGAAGCGGACATGGCTTACGCGCTCGACGGCGTCGACGCCGAAGGCATCAAGGGTGATCCGGGTGTGGAGATCGTCGCGACCAAGCACGCCTCGATCTTCTGGATCGAGTTCTCCGAGCAGTGGGACCCCAAATCGCCGTGGCACGACCAGCGGCTGCGCTTGGCGGTCAATTACGCGCTCGACCGCCAGCGCATCAACGAAGCGGCCTGCCTCGGCTTTTGTCCGCCGGCGGGGGTCATCGTGCCGCGGGTCATGGATTTCGCCCTGCAGGTCGAGGCAATGCCCTACGACCTGCCGAAGGCTAAGCAGCTGCTCGCCGAAGCCGGGTATCCGAACGGGCTCGACGCCGGCGAGTTCGCCGCCAACCCCGGCTTCCCGACCGTCGCGGACGCTCTGGTCAACGACCTCAACGCGGCCGGCATCCGCGTCAGGTTAAGGCAAATGGAGCGCGCCGCGTTCTATGCCGATTGGGGCGCGAAGAAACTGCACGGGCTGTTCATGGTCGGCGCCGGCAACTCCGGCAACGCCGCCACGCGCGTCGAAGCCTTCATTCAATCCAAAGGCGCGTACGCTTACGGTGGCTACCCGGATATCGACGAGTTGTTCCAGCAGCAGGCGGGCGAGCGCGACCGCACCAAGCGCGAGGCGCTCCTCGACAAGATCCAGCAATTGACGATCGACCGGGTCATGTATGCGCCGATCATGGATCTGCGCGCGCTGATGGGGGTCGGCCCCCGCATCACCAAGCACACGATCACCGATGTGTGGATGAGCCCCTTCCCGTCCTACGAGGATATGGAGATCAAGGACTAGGATCGCCCGCGGCCGACCCGCCGCGGCCAGCGAAAATCCGCCGTCCCCCGCAGCCGTCCCGTGTTACGACGGGTCCTGTTGAAGCGCAGTGCGTGGGGAGAACCTGTAATGAAGTCGATCGCGAGAGCAATTGCATGCGGTCGCCCTGCCCTATGGGCGGCGCTGGGGGTCACTGTGATTTCGGCCTCGGCCGTTGCGCAAAAGCCCGGCGGCGTCCTCAGGATACCCCATGGCGACAGCCCGGCCAGCATGTCGATCCACGAGGAATCGACGATCGTTTCCGAGGGGCCAATGATGGCGGTCTTCAACAACCTCGTGATGTTCGATCAGCATATCCCGCAGAACCGGCTCGATACGATTGTGCCCGATCTCGCTGTCGAGTGGGCGTGGAACGAGGACGGCACGACGCTGACTTTCAAATTGCGCCAGGGCGTCAAATGGCATGACGGCAAGCCGTTCACCGCCAGTGACGTCAAATGCACCTGGGATCTGTTGCAAGGCAAGGGGACGGAAAAGCTCAGGATCAATCCGCGCAAATCTTGGTACCAGAACCTCGCCGAGGTGACGATCGACGGCGATTTCGAGGCCAGCTTCCACCTGAAGCGGCCGCAGCCTTCGTTCATCGGGCTGCTGGCGTCGGGTTGGTCGCCGGTCTACCCGTGTCACGTTACCCCGCGCGAGATGCGGCAGCACCCGATCGGTACGGGCCCTTTCAAATTCGTTGAATTCAAGCCGAACGAGCGGATCACGTTGACCCGCAACCCGGATTACTGGAAGCCGGGCCGGCCCTATCTCGACGGCATCGAGTACACGATCATCCGCAACGCCTCGACATGGATCCTGGCGCTCGGCGCTCACCAGTTCGATCGTACCGGACCGGGCTTCGTGCCGATCTCGCTCCTGAAGGAGATCAAGAGCCAAGCGCCGGAGATGAGTTGCGAAATCGCGAGCTGGAATACCAGCCGTACTGCGATCATCAACCGCGCGGTGCCGCCGTTTGACAACCCCGAGCTGCGCCGGGCAATCATGCTGGCGCTCGAT
>Ga0207693_10003314_pt1 | contig 13780 bp, 11 predicted proteins | sample LARL81metaG_FD_184347 | JGI IMG/M metagenome (GOLD analysis project Ga0207693, IMG submission 184347) | Corn, switchgrass and miscanthus rhizosphere microbial communities from Kellogg Biological Station, Michigan, USA - LAR L8-1 metaG... | ecosystem: Host-associated > Plants > Roots >...
GTTTTTCTCCACTTTCGTGAACAAGGTCGACCGCAAGGGGCGAGTTTCAGTGCCGGCGACCTTTCGCGCTGCTGTCGCAGACCAAAGCTTTCCCGGCATCGTCGTCTTCCCCTCGTTCAAGTATGAGGCGCTCGACGCCAGCGGGATCAAGCGGATGGAGGAGATGAGCTCGCGAATGAATACTTTAGAGGAGTTTTCCGAGGAGCACGAGAACCTCGGAATGCTGTTCGCTTCATCGCACTCACTCCCGTTCGATCCCGAGGGTCGCATCATGCTGCCCGAAATCCTCGCCGAGTACGCCCATATCAGCGAGAGCGCGGCGTTCGTCGGGTTGGGGAAGAGTTTTCAAATCTGGGAGCCGACCCGCTTCGCCGAACACCAGGCGATGCTGCGCGAGCGGGCGCGCCGCCAGGGAACCAGATTGCCGCCTCCGGGCGGCCCCGCCGAGCGGCGCCGGGAATGACCGGGCGGCGGCCGAACCCACCTCTTTCGGCAGCACAGGCAGACCGGCCCGCGGCGGTGAAGTCCGGCGGGCATGTTCCGGTTCTTCTCGATGACGTCCTCGCGGCGCTGGCTCCGCGCGACGATGCCGTCTATGTCGACGGCACTTTCGGCGGCGGCGGCTACAGCGAAGCGTTGCTCGGTGCGGCGCGTTGCCGGGTCTTCGGTATCGACCGCGACCCCGAGGCGATCCGGCGCGGTCGCGGCTTGGCCGAGCATCACGGCGGACGCCTCCGAATCCTCGAAGGGCGGTTCGGCGACATGGCGCAACTGTTGGCCCCGGTAAATACCGAGCCGGTTGCCGGAATAGCCCTCGATCTCGGCGTCTCCTCGATCCAGCTCGATGCGCCGGAGCGCGGTTTCTCGTTCCGTTTCGACGGCCCGCTCGACATGCGGATGAGCGGCGTAGGCCCGAGCGCCGCGGATCTCGTCGCGACCTTGTCTGAATCCGATCTCGCCGGGCTTATCGCGGCGTTTGGCGAAGAGCGCTTTGCCCGCCGGATCGCCCGGGCGCTGACCGCGGCACGTCGGCGCCGGTCTATACGGCGCACTTCCGAGCTGGCGGAAATCGTCCGCACCGTCGTCCCGCAGTCCGAGCCCGGGCAAGACCCGGCGACCCGGACATTCCAGGCGTTGCGGATCGCGGTAAACGACGAATTGGGCGAGCTCGACCGCGGCCTTGCGGCGGCCGAGCGGCTGTTGGCGCCGGGTGGCAGGCTCGCCGTGGTGTCGTTCCACTCGCTCGAGGACCGCCGGGTCAAGGAGTTTCTGCGCCGGCGCAGCGGCGCCGCGCCGCGGGTCTCGCGACATCAGCCGGTTTGGGCAGGATCGCCGCCGGCGAGCTTCACATTGCTGACGCGCCGGGCGGTCAAGCCGAGTGCAGCCGAGATCGCGCATAATCCGCGCGCCCGCGCTGCGCGTATGCGCGCTGCGGAACGAACCGCGGCGCCGGCATGGCCACGGAACGGCGAGCGGCGTCATGGTGCCCGGCACGGAGAACGGCACGCATGATCAGGCTCGGCACCCTGTTCTGGCTCGTTCTCGTTTCGGCGACCGGCTTTGCGATGTTCGGGGTAAAATATCAGGTTCAGGCGCTCGAGGATGACCTGGCGCGAACCAATCGGGCGACCGCGTCGGAGGAGCACGAATTACGGGTCCTCGAAGCCGAATGGGCCTATTTGACGCGGCCCGAGACTCTCGAGGCTATGAACCGACAATTCCTGTCCCTCGCCCCGATTGGGACAAAACAGCTTCACGCGACGGCTGCCGACATACCGCTACGACCTCCACCGCCGGCTCCGCCGCCACCTCCGGCCGAGGCCGCTGCGGTCATTGCCGCTGCCGAGCCGGCCGCCGAGGCGCCCACGGCAACGAGTGCACCGCCGAGCGAGCCGGACGGGGTTCCGGTGCTCGCTCCCGAACCGGCGACTCCTGAGACGGTAGCAGAGCCGCCCGCGACGCAAAGTGCGCTGCGCGTAATGCCGGCCCTATTGGAGAAGCCGGCGGCGGCCCCGCAGCTGGGCAAGCCCGCGCCGGTGAAAGCGGTCGCAAAGTCCAGCCCGGCGCCGCGACGAGCTAAATCGCTCGATGATTTGATTGCCCAGATCATGACGAGCCGGTGATGATCGCAGCTCAACCCCATCATGGTTATGACGACAATCCGTGCCGCCCGCGGCACTTCAAGCCGCCGCCCTGCGCGCCCGTCGTTCCCGAGGGTCCGGCGAGGAAGGCGCTCGAGGCCTGCCGCACCCGGCTGTTCCTTACCGGTATACTGTTTGCCTGCGTCTTTGCAGTTGTCGCGTTGCGGGTCGTCGAAGTCGTGCTTCTCGAAGGCGGCACGGCCCAGTCGCATATGCCGCGCTTCCGGATACCGGCGACGCCGGCGCCCGCCCGTGCGGACATTGTTGACCGGAACGGCAGACTTCTCGCCACAACGCTCGACAGTCCCTCGCTCTACGCCAATCCGAAGCAGATCCTCGACCCGGCCGACGCTACCCGCAAATTGGTCAAGGCCTTCCCGAACCTTAAGAAGGCCGAGGTCTACGCCAAGCTCACGTCAAGCAAGAGCTTTGTATATCTGAAGCGCCATTTGATCCCTCGCGAACAATACGAGGTCAATCAGCTTGGAATTCCGGGGGTGCAGTTTCAGCACGAAGAGCGCCGCCTCTATCCGGATGGAACGCTGACGGCGCATGTCGTCGGCTATACCGGTATCGACAATGCCGGCTTCGCGGGAATCGAGCGTGGGCTCGACAGCATGCTGAGGGATCGGAGAGAGCCTTTGCAACTGTCGCTCGACCTGCGCATTCAATACATCCTACGGGAGGAGCTGCAGCGCGTCATCGACGACTTCACCGCGAAAGCCGCGGCCGGGTTGATCATGGACGTCAACACCGGGGAGGTCCTTTCGATGGTGTCGCTACCCGATTTCGATCCAAACCATCCGGGTGCCATCGACCCGGACCACGCCGACATCTCCATCGCCGACCGGATGTTCAACCGCGACACGCTCGGGGTCTACGAACTCGGCTCGATCTTCAAGATCTTCACCGTGGCGATGGCGCTCGATACCGGCACCTCGACCCTGGCCAGCACCTATGACGCGACCCACGATATCCACATTGGGCGCTTCACGATCGGTGACTATCACGGCAAGCATCGGGTCTTGAACGTCCCCGAAATCCTGATGTACTCGTCAAATATCGGCGCAGCCAAGATGGCTATTGCCGCCGGAGGCCAAAGACAGCGAGAATTTCTTGCGCGAATCGGCTTGTTGAAGGCGCCCAAAATTGAAGTGTCGGAGGCAGCGGCGCCGCATTTCCCGGCAAAATGGCGCGAGGTCAACGTGATGACGATTGCCTTCGGCCACGGGATCTCGGTAACGCCGCTGAGTTTTGCCAGCGCGGCTGCGGCGCTCGTCAATGGCGGAACCCTCCGCCAGGCCACCCTCCTCAAGCCGCTGCCCGGCGAGGCGCCGCAGGGTCAGCAGGTGATTTCGCCGAAAACCTCGGAACAAATGCGCAAGCTTATGCGATTAGTGGTTGAACATGGGACCGGGACGATGGCCGCGGCGCCCGGCTATGTGGTGGGCGGCAAGACAGGCACGGCAGAGAAGCTTTCGGGCAGGCATTATGCCGAGAAAAAACTGCTTTCGAGCTTTGTCGGAATCTTTCCGATCAATGATCCGAAATATTTGGTCCTGACCGTGGTCGACGAACCTCACCCCAACAAGCAAAGCCATGGCTATGCCACTGCGGGTTGGACCGTCGCTCCCGCGACAAGCCGGATAATCCAACGCATGGCGCCGCTCCTCGGGGTGCAGCCGGTCGACGAAGCCTCGCCCGAGATCCAGCGGGCACTGATGGTCGAGAGCCTGCAGGGCAAACGGCTTGAAGCTTACTGAGCTGATTGCCTCTGTGCCGGCGTCCACAGGATTGAACGACCCTGAGATTGTTGGGCTCACCGCCGATTCGCGGACGGTGCAACCCGGTTTTCTGTTCGCCGCCTTGTCCGGGACGCAACGAGACGGGCGCAGTTTTGCAGCCGCCGCAACGGCGCGCGGCGCCGTAGCCATTCTGACGGACGATCCTGACGCGCTCGTGCTTCTCCCAGAGCAGCGCGACCGCGTCTGCATCGTAAACGACGCGAACCCGCATCGCCGACTGGCGTTGTTGGCGGCGCGCTTTCACGGCCGGCAGCCGCGAACGATCGCTGCCGTTACCGGCACCAACGGCAAAACCTCGGTGGTCCATTTCACACGCGAGATCTGGATGGCGCTCGGTCATTCGGCAGCAAGCCTCGGCACGCTCGGGCTCGTGACCGCCACCGAGCGTCGGCCCGGCGCGCTGACGACCCCGGATCCAGTCGCGCTGCACCGCGATCTCGCCCGGCTGGTCGAACAAGGAATCGACCATGTGGCCGTTGAAGCGTCGAGCCACGGGCTCCACCAGTTCCGGCTTGATGGTCTGTCGGTCGCCGCCGCGGCGTTTACCAACTTGACGCGTGACCACCTCGATTACCACGGCGGAATGGCGCATTATCGCGCCGCCAAGGAGCGCCTCTTCACTGCCTTGCTGGCGCCCGGCGGCTCCGCGGTCCTCAACCGGGATAGTGACGAGTTCGCGCGACTGGAAGCGCTCTGTCGCGATCGCGCTCACCCGGTGATCGCGTACGGCGCCGATCCGGCGGCAGATCTGCGGCTGGTCACCCTCGAGCCGCAGATCGTCAGCCAGTCCCTGGTTTTGGAGATTTTTGGCCGCAGGCACGAACTGGTGTTGCCGCTCGCGGGCAAGTTTCAGGCGATGAACGCGCTCGCCGCGCTGGGATTGGTGATTGCGACCGGCGGCCCCGTCGATGCCGCCATCGCGGCTCTTGGCGATCTGACTGGTGTTCCGGGCCGCCTTCAATTCGTCGCCAGCCATCAGGACGGCGCGGCGATCATAGTAGATTATGCCCACACGCCGGATGCGCTGGCGACCGTGCTGTCGGCGCTGCGCCCGCACGTCCGCGGACATCTTGCCGTGCTCTTCGGCTGTGGCGGGGACCGCGATGCCGGCAAGCGCCCGCTCATGGGAGAGGCGGCAACCCGATTGGCCGACCGCATTTACGTCACCGACGACAATCCGCGAACCGAGCCGCCGGCCAAGATCCGGCGCGCCATCCTGGATGCGGCGCCGAACGCGATCGAAATCGGCGACCGCCGCGAGGCGATCGCGACGGCGATTGCCGAACTGGGTGCCGGCGATCTCCTTGTCGTCGCCGGCAAGGGGCACGAAACCGGCCAGATCATTGGCAGCGAGACATACCCATTCGACGATGCCGTGATCGCGCGTGAACTTGCGGGCAAGTGCCGGCCCTCGGTTCACCGGCGGGCCGGCTGATGACCGCGTTATGGACCGCCTCCGACGCCGCCGCAGCGACGGGCGGGGCGAGCCGGCCGGATTGGGTCGCGACAGGCGTATCGATCGACACCCGCAGCTTGGCCCGGGGCGACCTCTATGTGGCGCTGCGGGGACCCAACCACGACGGCCACGACTTTGTCGGAGCGGCGCTGCAACGGGGTGCTGCCGCGGCGATGGTGGACCAGGAAATCACTGAAGCTCCGATTGCCGCTCCGTTGCTCCGCGTCGCCGACACCTTGACCGGTCTCGCCGCGCTCGGTGCAGCGGGACGCAACCGCAGCCGTGCCCGGATCGTCGCGGTTACCGGCAGTGTCGGCAAGACCGGCACCAAGGAGGCGCTGCGCATCGCGCTCGACAGCTCCAGCCCTACTTATGCCTCGGCCGGCGGGCTCAACAATCATTGGGGCGCGCCGCTGTCGCTCGCCCGCCTGCCGCCGGATGCCTGCTACGGCGTCTTCGAGCTCGGCATGAACCATCCGGGTGAGATCGCCGACCTCACGCGGCTTGCGCGCCCGCACGTCGCGGTAATCACGACCGTGGAGCCGGCGCATCTCGGCTTCTTCCCGTCCGTCGAGGCGATCGCCGACGCCAAAGCCGAGATTTTTCTCGGGCTAGAACCCGGTGGGACTGCGGTTCTCAACCGCGACAACCCATACTACGCCAGACTGGCTGTGGCAGCGAAGCGTGCGGGTGCCGTCGAGATCCTGGGCTTTGGCGCTCATCCGGAAGCCGGCGCTCGCCTGATCGATTGCGTGCTCGATTCGCGCGGAAGCACGGTAGAGGCTGCTGTTTGCGGCCGGGCTGTCCGGTTTCGGGTGCCGGTCCCGGGACGCCATTGGGTATTGAATGCGCTGGCAGTGCTTGCTGCAGCGCAGGCTGCCGGGGCGGCCGTCGATCACGCGGCTGCGGCGCTGGCCCAATTGGAGGCATTGCCGGGGCGAGGCCGCTGCCACGAACTGGCTTGGTGCGGCGGCACCTTGACCGTGATCGACGAGAGCTACAATGCGAGCCCGGCGGCCATGCGCGCCGCGCTTGGCGTGCTCGCTGCCACCGGACCGGGAGCCGGTGCGAGGCGCGTGGCGGTGCTCGGCGACATGCTCGAGCTCGGCGACGAATCTGAGCGCTTGCACCGGGAACTCGCCGAGCCGCTCGCGGCGGCCAAGGTCGACCGCGTCTTTCTGATCGGCAACGCAATGGCCGCCCTCGAAGAGGTTTTGCCGGAAGCAAAACGTGGCGGGTTGTGGCGATTGCCCGAGGAGGCTATGCCCGCACTGCTGCGCTTTCTAGAACCCGGCGATGTTGTGACAGTCAAAGGCTCCCGAGGCGTGCGCGTCAGCCGCATCGTGGAGTTGCTGCGCGCGCAATCAGCCCGGCACAATCCGTGTCGGCCAGAAACGTGATCCGATGCTGTACCCGCTGCTTTATCCCTTCGCCGATCAGTTCCAGCTCTTCAATCTGTTCCGCTACATCACCTTCCGCTCGGGAGGAGCGGTCGTCACCGCGCTCCTAATCAGCTTCATCCTCGGCCCGCATCTGATCCTGTGGCTGCGGCGGAAGCAGTCGAACGGCCAGCCGATTCGTCCCGACGGCCCCAACGGCCACCTGCTGCGGAAGAAGGGAACGCCGACGATGGGCGGTTTCCTGATCCTGATAGCGCTGACGATATCGACTTTGCTATGGGCGGACTTGACCAATTCCTACGTGTGGATCGTGCTGCTCACCACGGCCGGATTCGGGCTAATCGGCTTCTTCGACGATTACCGCAAGCTGACCCGCAACTCGCATCGCGGCGTCTCGGGCCGGTCCAAGCTCGCCCTTGAATTCCTGCTCGGCGCCGGTGCCTGCATCGCGATCGCCTTTGTGGCGCCGGCGGGGCTGGCGAACACCCTCGCCGTTCCGTTCTTCAAGAACCTGCTGTTCGCGTTCGGCTGGTTCTTTGTGCCCTTCGCCGCGTTCGTGATCGTCGGCGCCTCGAACGCGGTCAACCTGACCGACGGCCTCGACGGGCTGGCGATCGTTCCCTCGATGATCGCGGCGGGTTGCTTCGCCTTTATCGCCTACCTCGTCGGCAACCTCGTCTTCGCCAACTATCTGCAGATCCATCACGTCGTCGGAGCAGGCGAGCTGACGGTGTTTTGCGGCGCGATGGTCGGGGCGAGCCTCGGCTTTCTGTGGTTCAACGCGCCGCCGGCCATGGTCTTCATGGGCGACACGGGATCGTTGTCGATCGGCGCCGCCCTCGGGACGATCAGCGTCGTCACCAAGCACGAGCTGGTGCTCGCGATCATCGGCGGTCTTTTTGTTCTCGAAGCGGTATCGGTTATCGTCCAGGTCGCGAGCTACAAGATGACCGGCCGGCGCGTGTTTCGTATGGCGCCACTTCACCATCATTTCGAGCAGAAGGGGTGGGAGGAGCCGAAGATTGTGATCCGCTTCTGGATCATCGCCTGGATTCTGGCGATCGCCGGCCTCGCCACGCTAAAATTGCGGTAGCACGGATGAGGGTTCACCCTCTACACCGCAACTATTGTCACCGTCACACCGGCGAAGGCCGGTGTCCATGATGCAAATGGATCCCGGCTTTCGCCGGTGTGACGAGTTCCTGTCCCAACAACCCTGCGGGACGCGCGACGAATGAGATTCGCGCGGATCGATCAGAGCCTGGTTGCTCGCTGGTGGTGGACGGTCGACCGTTGGAGCCTCGCCGCGCTCGGCATGCTGATCGGCTTCGGCGTCGTGATGAGCTTGGCGGCGAGCCCTTCGGTTGCCGAACGAATCGGTTATGACGGTTTGCATTTCGTCCGGCGCCATCTGGCAATGCTGCCGTTGGCGCTGGGTCTCATGTTTGCTGTCTCGCTTCAGCCGCCCCGGACCATCCGCCGTATTGCGTTAATCGGCTTTGGCCTTTCGCTCGTCTTGCTCGCGTTGACTTTCGTCATGGGGGTCGAGATCAAGGGTGCGCGGCGCTGGATCAATTTCCCGGGACTGTCGCTCCAACCCTCCGAATTCGTCAAACCGACCTTCGCGGTCGTGGCCGCCTGGTTGTTTTCAGAGCAGAAGCTGCGGCCCCGCTTTCCGGGCAATTTGATTTGTATCGCGCTTTTCCTCATCGTCGTCGCGATGCTGATCAAGCAACCGGACATCGGCATGGCGGCGGTTGTGGCTGCCGTCTGGTTTGCGCAATTTTATATGGCTGGGATGCGGCTCTATTGGGTCGCGGCGAGCGCTCTTGCCGGGGTGGGGGGGCTAGTCGGCGCGTACATGTACCTGCCGCATGTCAGGGCTCGGGTCGACCACTTCCTCGATCCCTCAGCCGGTGACAGCTATCAGGTGAACCGCTCGATAGAGGCCTTCGCCAATGGCGGGCTGTGGGGGCGCGGTCCGGGCGAAGGCACGGTGAAGGACGTCCTCCCGGACGCGCATGCCGATTTTGTCTTCGCGGTCGCCGGGGAAGAATTCGGAGTGGTCGTCTGCCTCGCCATCGTCGCGCTGTTCGCCTTTATCGTGCTGCGCGGGTTTTCCCGAATGTCCCAGGAAGGCAGCCTCTTCATCCTACTCGCCGCGACTGGCTTGCTGGTTCAGTTCGGGCTGCAGGCGGCGATAAACATGGCTTCCAGCCTGCACTTGATCCCAACCAAGGGCATGACCCTGCCGTTTCTGTCTTACGGCGGATCCTCGCTGCTCGCGCTCGGCCTTGGAATGGGAATGATGCTCGCGCTGACGCGGCGCCGTCTCGGCGGGGGCGAGCTGTGAGCGAGTGCTTCGTGCTTGCGGCCGGCGGCACCGGCGGCCATCTGTTCCCGGCCGAAGCGCTGGCCGTCGCGCTTCTCGACGGAGGCGGCAAGGTACATCTCCTAAGCGACGCGCGAGCGGAGGCCTTCGCCGGGGGGATCGCCGAGATCGAAACGCATCATGTGCGTGCTGCACAGCTCGGGGGTGGGGCGGCGCACGCGGCCCACGCACTTGGTGAGCTGGCGGTTGGGACCTTGCAGGCGCGCCGTCTGTTGCGCCGGCTAGCCCCCGGCTGCGTCATCGGTTTCGGCGGCTATGCCTCGATCCCGACGATGCTCGCGGCGGTCTATCTGGGCCTGCCTACGTTAATTCACGAGCAAAATGCCGTACTCGGCCGCGCCAATCGGCTCCTCGCGCCGCGCGTGAGGCGGATCGCCAGCGGCTTTCCGTCGACGGCGGGTCTGCGCAAGACCGACCGCGCCCGGACTGTCCACACCGGCAACCCGGTACGGCCGGCGGTGCTCGCCCTGGCTCGAACCAAATACAAGGCGCCGCAACGAGGTAGCGTGATCGAGCTTCTCATTATCGGCGGCAGTCAGGGAGCGCGGATCATGAGCGAGGTTATCCCGCCGGCACTCGCTGTCCTGCCGACACGGCTGCGCGAGATGCTGCGAGTCAGCCATCAAGCCCGCCCCGAGGATCTTCCCGCCGCCGAGGCGATCTATCGAAAAAACCGCATCCAGGCTGAAGTGCAGAGCTTTTTTACCGACGTCCCGGAGCGGCTGGCGCGGGCGCATCTGGTGATTTGTCGCGCCGGTGCCTCGACATTGGCCGAGCTCGCTGCGGTCGGCCGGCCCGCCGTCCTGATCCCGTACCCGCATGCAACCGACGATCATCAGGCCGCGAACGCCCGGGCCTTTGCCGAGGCAGGTGCGGGATGGGTTATTCCGCAGGCCGACTTGCGCCCGGACACCTTTGCGCTTCATCTCGAAAGTCTGTTTGCGGACCCGCCGGGCCTGACGGCCGCCGCCCAGCGCGCAAGCGAGTTCGGCCGGCCCGGCGCGGCACGCCACCTCGCACAGCTCGCCGTCGAGCTCGGTCTGAGCTTGCGGCCGCAGGGACGGGCGGCATGAGAGCCCTGCCGCGCTCGATCGGGCCCCTGCATTTCGTCGGCATCGGCGGAATCGGGATGAGCGGCATCGCAGAGGTATTGCATAATCTCGGCTATCGGGTGCAGGGCAGCGACTTGACCGACAGCGCCAATGTTCGGCGGCTCATCGATCTGGGAATTCCGGTAGCTGTCGGTCACGAAGCCGAGAACCTCGGGACCGCCGAAGTCGTCGTAATCTCCTCAGCGGTCAAATCGGACAACCCCGAGGTCATAGCCGCCCGGGTGCGCCGCATCCCAGTGGTGCGCCGCGCCGAGATGCTGGGCGAGCTGATGCGGCTCAAATGGTCGCTGGCGATTGCCGGAACTCATGGCAAGACGACGACGACCTCGATGATTGGCGCGCTGCTCGAGACGGCGCAGCTCGACCCCACCGTTATCAACGGCGGGATCATCAACGCCTACGGCACGAACACGCGTTTGGGAGCGGGCGACTGGATGGTCGTCGAGGCCGACGAAAGCGACGGCACGTTCACCCGACTGCCGGCGACGATTGCTGTCATCACCAATATCGACCCCGAGCACCTCGATTATTACGAAAGCTTCGATGCGTTGCGCCAAGCCTTCGAGGATTTTGTCGGCAACATCCCGTTTTACGGTTTTGCCGCACTCTGCATCGACCATCCGGTGGTGCAGCAGATGATCCCCAAACTGTCTGACCGGCGCGTCTTGACCTACGGGTTCAGCCCGCAGGCCGATATCCGTGCCGTCGACGTCCGTCTCGGGCGGGACGGCGCGCGATACGACATTGTTATCTCCGACGCGCTGGCGGATCGCGGTCGTACGGTCCCGGACCTTTTCCTGCCAATGTTCGGCCGCCACAACGTGCAGAATTCGCTTGCTGCCGCCGCGATTGCGGAAGCAATGGCGCTCGGCGACGACGCGTTGCGTGCTGCGCTCAACAATTTCAAAGGCGTGAAACGCCGCTTTACCCGGACCGGCGAATGGAAAGGCGTGACCGTCATCGACGATTACGGCCACCACCCGGTCGAGATCGCGGCGGTTCTGAAGGCGGCGCGCGCGATCGTGGCGGGAAGGCTGATCGCGATCGTCCAGCCGCACCGCTACACGCGCGTGTCACATCTCTTCGAGGGGTTCTGCACGTGCTTTAACGACGCCGACGTGGTTGTGGTCGCGGACATCTACGCCGCCGGGGAGGCGCCGATCGAGGGCGTCAGCCGCGATGCCCTGGTTGCCGGGCTGATCGAGCACGGTCACCGCTACGTCCGTCCCCTTTCCGACCCTAGCGAACTCGCCCCGATGATCCGAGAGATGGCACGTCCGGGCGACATGGTGGTTTGCCTGGGCGCGGGTTCGATAACCGGGTGGGCCAACAGTTTGCCGGCCGACCTCGCGGCGCTCCAGTCGCGAGGCCGCGTCGCATGAACCCGTTGATTGCGCAACTTCCTCCGGCACGCGGCCGGCTGACCGCCAACGCGCCGATCGGCAAGCAGACCTGGTTTGGCGTCGGGGGCCCTGCCGAGGTCTTGTTTCGGCCTGCCGACATCGCCGATCTCGCCGGATTTCTCGCGGAGCTGCCGCGGCGGATTCCGGTGACCGTAATCGGGGTAGGCTCGAACCTTTTGGTGCGCGACGGCGGCATCGGCGGCGTCGTGATCCGTCTCGGGCGCGGGTTCGCGGTGATCGAAGTTGGCGACAATGGAGTTCGCGCCGGTGCGTCGGCTCTCGACCGCATCGTCGCCTTTGCCGCTGCCGCTGCCGGGTTGGGCGGGCTCGAGTTTCTGTCGGGCATCCCTGGGTCCATCGGCGGCAGTGTGCGAATGAATGCGGGAGCCTATGGTCGCGAAATCAAGGACGCGCTCGTTTCCGCGACCGCGCTCGACCGCACCGGTGAAACCCATACGGTCGACAACCGCTCGCTGGGGCTCTCCTACCGCCACAGTGAGGTCGATCCGAGTTGGATCTTTGTCGAAGTCCGGCTGCGCGGTGAGCCCGGTGATCGCGCTGCGATTGGCTATCGTCAGAACGAGATTCGCGCCGCACGGGAAGCTACCCAGCCGGTGCGCGCCCGTACCGGCGGATCGACCTTCAAGAACCCGCCGGGCGAGAGCGCATGGCGACTGATCGACGCCGCTGGATGTCGCGGTCTCGTCCAGGGTGGTGCAATGGTTTCGCAGCAGCACACCAATTTTTTGATCAACACCGGAGGTGCCACAGCGGCCGATCTCGAAGGACTCGGCGAGGAGGTCCGTCGGCGGGTCTACGAGAGCTCCGGGATTTTGCTGGAGTGGGAAATCCAGCGTGTCGGTCGGTCAAGCTTCGAGATTGAGGAGATGAGTTCGTCATTCGCGCGACAGCGCAGGGCTGTTCGAGAGAAATTGCAGGACGATCATTTCGGGCGTGCCCGCCGAAAATCGCCCCTCAATCAGCCTCCTGGCAAGATGTGCGACGGTCTTCGTCAGGCTCAAGTTTTACCCTCTCCACCCTTAAGGGCGGAGAGAGGCTTTCATCCCGGGATCCAAGCCCGGCCCGCTTACTCCTCGCTTGAACAGAACGGCAGGGGACATTGACCAAGTCCGTAGCGGTGGTGATGGGCGGGTGGTCGCCCGAGCGCGAGATTTCGTTGTCGAGCGGGCGGGAATGCGCCAAGGCGCTGGTGGACTGCGGTTACAAGGTGAAGATCATCGATGTCGGCCGTGATCTGCCGGCGCTGATGCGCGCGCTGGAGCCGCGCCCCGACATCATCTTCAACGCTTTGCATGGTGTCGGGGGGGAGGACGGTACTGTGCAGGGTGTATTCGAGATGTTGAGGATTCCCTATACGCATTCGGGCGTCCTCGCCTCGGCGATGGCGATGCACAAGCCGACGGCGAAGGCGGTATTCCGCGATGCGGGCCTGCCGGTCGCGGAAGGCGTGGTTGCCAGCCCCGAAATGCTGTTCGAGAGCGACCCGATACCGGCTCCTTTTGTCGTCAAGCCGATCAATCAGGGATCGAGCGTCGGCGTCCGGATCGTGCGGATCAACGACAATTCCTGGCGTGAAGAGGTGATGGAGTGGTGCTACGGCGCTGAGTTGATGGTCGAGCGCTTCGTGCCCGGTCGAGAGCTCACCGTGGCGGTGATGGGGGATCGGGCACTCGGCGCCTGCGAAATCGTCCCGCGCGGCAGCTTTTACGACTACACGGCGAAATACGCGGCGGGCGGGTCGGATCACCTGACGCCGGCTCCGGTTCCGATAGCCGTCTATGAGGAAGCGCTCGACATCGGGTTGCGGGCGCATCGAGCGCTGGGATGCCGTGGGGTGAGCCGCGCCGATCTGCGCTATGACGATACCCCGGCAGGCTGTCGCCGGCTTTATCTCTTGGAGGTGAACACGCAGCCTGGAATGACGCCGACGTCGCTCGTGCCCGACATCGCCGGTCATGTCGGCATCGGCTTCGATGAGTTGGTCGCCTGGATGGTGGAGAACGCGTCATGCGACGGATGAAGGGGTCGCCGCGGCGGCGCCCACGACCCA
>Ga0207693_10003315_pt1 | contig 13773 bp, 13 predicted proteins | sample LARL81metaG_FD_184347 | JGI IMG/M metagenome (GOLD analysis project Ga0207693, IMG submission 184347) | Corn, switchgrass and miscanthus rhizosphere microbial communities from Kellogg Biological Station, Michigan, USA - LAR L8-1 metaG... | ecosystem: Host-associated > Plants > Roots >...
AGGGTCTTGAGGACGAACATGTTCATGCCCACGGGCGGGCTGATGAGGCCGATCTCGACCACGCACACGATGATGATGCCGAACCAGATCGGATCGAAGCCCAGATGCACGATGACAGGGAAGAACACGGGAATGGTGAGGAGGATCATGGACAGCTCCTCCATGGCCGTGCCCAGCACCACGTAGACCGCGCAGATGGCCGCCACCACCATGGTCGGGCTCAGATTGAAGCGCGTGACCCAGTTCTTGAGGTCGTTGGGCATGGTGGTGATGTTGACGAACTCCGCGAAGATCAGTGCACCGATGAGGATCATGAAGAGCATGGAGGTGGTGCGCGCGCTCTCGAGGAGGGCCGCGTAGAGAGTCTTCCAGGTGAGGGCCCGGCGCCACAGCGCGAAGATCATGGCTCCGAAGGCGCCCATGGCCGCCCCCTCGGTGGCGGTGAAGAAGCCGACATAGATGCCCCCCATCACGAAGAAGAACAGCACGGCCACCGCCCACACGTCCTTGAGAGCGAGCAGGCGCTCCCCCCACGTCGATCGCTCGCCCGGCGGTCCCGAGGCCGGATCGCGCCACGTCATGTATTGCACCGCCCCGCAGAGCAGGATGGCCCCGAGAATCCCAGGGAGGATACCTGCCGCGAAGAGCTTGCCGATATTGGTCTCGGTGAAGACGCCATAGATCACCATGATGGTCGAGGGCGGGATCATGATCCCGAGGGTGCCGCCGCCCGCCACCACTCCCGCGGCGAGCCGGTCGGAGTAGCCGAAGCGCTTCATCGACGGATAGGCCACCTTGGCGAAGGTGGCGGCGGTAGCGATGGACGAGCCGCAGATTCCCCCGAAGCCCGCCGAGGCCCACACCGTGGCCATGGCGAGGCCGCCGCGCAGGTGGCCGATGAACGCGTAGGCGGCGCGAAAGAGCTCCTGGGACATGCCCGCGCGCGTGACGAAATTGCCCATAAGGATGAACAGGGGCACCACGGACAGGGTGTAGTTGCGTCCCGTCTCGTACATCTTGGTCTGGATGGTCGCGGAGGCCACCATCCAGTTCCAGTCGCGCATGTAGGCGTAGCCCACGAAGCCCACGATGGCCATGGCGAAGGAGATGGGCACGCGCAGGCAGCACAGCACCATCATGGCCATCAGCCCGACCAGGCCTTCGATCATCGGGCGAGGTCGATCATCGGCGCTCGAGCATCTTGTAGAGGTGGATCAGGCCCGCGAGGGCGAGGGTGACGGCCATGAAGTACACGAAGGGCCCGTACACGATGCGGAGGACGTCGGTGGTATCGCGGTAGCCCCAGATGCGATTGGCCTTGAGCCACACCAGCCAGGTGAGGAGGAACATGAAGGCGGCGTTCACGAGCTGGACGAAGCGTTCCAGCCCGCGCTGCGCGCGCGGGCCGAGCACGCGGTCGATGAAATCCATCACCGCGTGCTCGTCGGAGAACGAGACGAGGGGCAGTCCGGCGAAGATGAGCACGAGCAGCATCAGCTCGGTCACTTCGAAGGCCCCACGCAGAGGGCGGTTGAAGGCGTAGCGCGCCACCACGTCCACCACGGTGAGGAGCATCATGGCGAAGAGGATGGCGGAGGCGACCGCGCCGAGGAGGATGTCGGCGCGCCGCTTCCATCGCGCCTCGGTCGCGTCGCTCACTTCCCGGCGGCGACCTTCTTCAGCTCTTCACGGAACTCCGCGAGGATCTTGGCCGCGTCCACGCCCTTGGCGCTGGCCTTCTTGATCCAGTCGTCGACGATGGGGGCGGAGCGCTTCTGGACTTCCGCCACAAAGGCGGGGTTGGCGTTGACGATCTTCACCCCGGACTTCTTGAGCGCCTCCATCCCCTTCTTGTCCGCCTCATCCCAGGAGGCGCCGGCAAGCCGCGCGATATGCTCGCCGGAAAGCTTCTCGATAATGGTCTGATCCTCCTTGGGGATCTTGTTCCACTTGTCCTCGTTCATGAAGAAGCCGAAGGCCGAGCTGTACATTCCGCCCGGAAAGAGCGTGGCCTGCTCGAGCACGGTGTCGAGCTTGAAGGAGACAATCGACTCCAGGGGAAAGAATGTGCCGTCGGCCACCCCGGACTGGAGGAGCTCATAGGACTCCGGCGCGGGCTTCACGAAGGCCGAGGTGCCGAGGGCCTTTGCCACCGCCTCCGCGATGCCTCCCCCCGTGCGAATCTTCAGCCCCTGGATGTCGTTGATGCCCGAGACGGGTCGTTTGGTGAACATCTGCCCGGGGCCGTGGGTGAACACCCCGAGCTGCTTCACGCCCTTGTACTCGCCCACCTTGTCGAAGTACTTCCAGTAGATGCGCGAGTAGGCGACCGAGTTGATGAGGGCCGTCTCCCCCGACCCGGGCAATTCCGCCATGAGGGGCAGGATGTGGCGGGCCGGCGTGTAGCTCGCGGTCACGAACGAGAGATCCACCAGACCGTCTCGGACGGCGTCGAAGGTGCCCGGCGGCGCCGACGGATGCTTGGGAAGCATGGTGAACTTGACGCGGCCGTTGGTCGCCTTCTCGACCTCGGTGGCCCAGCCCTGGAGCACCACGCTCGTCAGATGATGCTGGGGCGACACCCACGACGACATGGTGAGCGTGGTCTGGGCGGCCGCGGGCGGCGCCGCGACGAGGAGGGCCAACAGAGCGAGCAGGAATGTCCTCAAGTGTGGCATCTTGTCCTCCCGGTTCGGAGTCGACAGCGGCTTGCCGCCGGGTAGTGTATCAGCATGCGGCGCCCTCGATGCGGGCCGCCCAGAGGAAAGGACACCGCCACCATGCCAGCTCGCAGCGGACAGGCATATGTCGAGTCGCTCAAGAAGAACGCCCCGTGCGTGTACCTGGGCGGCCGGCGCATCAGCGACGTGACGGCCGAGCCTATCTTCCAGGAGCCGATCCGGGCCATCGCCGAGCAGTACGACCTGCAGCTCGATCCCGCCTACCGGGACATCATGACCTATCCCTCGCCCCTCACGGGCGAGCCCGTCTCCACGGGGTTTCTCATCCCGTGTACGCGGGAAGAGCTGGTGAAGAAGCGCAAGCACTTCAAGCTCCGCGCCGATCACAATTTCGGCTTCATGGGGCGGGCGCCCGACTTCATGAACCAGTTCGTCACGGGCTGGCACTTGATGGCCGATCGCTTCGCGCGCGCGGGGGCCCGCTTCGGAGAGAACGCCACCCGCTACTACGAGCACGTGCGGGAGCGCGATCTCTTCCTCACCCACATGCTCATCAATCCGCAGATCGACCGCTCCAAGACTTCGGCGCAGCAGGAGGACCCCTTTCTCCACCTCGGACGGGTGCGCGAGACGAGCGAGGGCATCATCGTGCGCGGGGCGAAGATGCTCGGCACCATGGCCCCCATCACCGAGGAGGTGGCGGTCATTCCGTTCGGCGGTGTCCCGCCGGGCGACGACGCCTATGCCCTCGTCTTCGGCATCCCCACCGCCACCCCCGGCCTCACCTTCATCTGCCGTGAAACGGTGGCGCCTCTGCCGCGGTCCCGTTTCGACCATCCCCTGTCCAGCCGCTTCGAGGAGATGGACTGCATCGCGGTGTTCGACGACGTCCTCATCCCCTGGGACCGCGTCATGGTCGACGGCAGCCCGGGCAGCGGCGACATCATCAACGGACTGGGTGCGGACTTCGGGGCGCTCCTCAACCTCCAGACCTCCGCACGAATGCTGAGCCAGCTCGAGTTCTTCTGCGGCCTCGCCATGAAGGTGGCCGACGCCATCGGCATCACGGGGTTCCTCCACATCCAGGAGAAGCTCGGCGAGATGCTGAGCCACATGGAGATCGCGCGCGCCGTCTTCTACGGCTCGGAGGCCATGGCTCAGCAGATGCCGAACGGCGTCTGGCTGCCCGGAGGAGCGGGGCTCCGCGCCTTCCATCTCCAGACGGGCAAGATCTACAGCCGCTTCGTGGAGATCGTGCAGACCCTCGCCGCCGGGGGCTTCTTCTATGCGCCGGCCGAGGCCGACCTGGAGAGCGCGGAGATCCGGCCCCTCATCGACCGCTACGTGCGCGGGCGCGCGGGCGTCTCGGCGGAGGAGCGCATCGCGCTCTTCAAGCTCGCGTGGGACGTGACAGGTGATGCCTTTGCCCAGCGCATGGCCCAGTACGTGCGCTTCTACTCCGGCGACCCCATCCGGCTCACCGCGGGCTTCTACAGCCAGTACGACAAGGCACCGCTGTTCGAGTTGGTCGAGCGCGCGCTGGGCCGCCGCGAGGACCAGCCCTTCGCCGTGTCCCCGGACAATCCGGGCGCGCTCATCCCCTATCAGCCCGACATTCGCGGGATGGCGGGCACCTACGCCGCCACCTCGCTCCCGGAGAAGCGTAGCGAGCCGCCGGTCCGCGATCAGCGGACCGTGTAGTCCGCCCGGAGGAGCAGCGAGTGCGGGATGGTTAGGCCGAGCGCCTTCGCCGTCTTGAGATTGATGACGAGCTCGAACTTCGTCGGCTGCTCCATCGGCAGATCAGCCGGCCTCGTTCCCTTCAAGATTCTGTCCACGTACTCCGCGGCGCGACGCATCATGTCGACGAGGTCGGCACCATACGCCATGAGCACTTCCGCCTCCGCCGCCTCGCGGAAGGGAGAGATGGCGGGGAGGCGATTCTTGATCGCGAGCTGGCCCATCTCCGCTCGTTGCCGAAAGAAAACCGGGGAGGCCAGACCCAGCAGCGCACCCGCGTGTTGCCGCACCGCCTCCCTCATGGGGGCGTCGAAGCTATAGGGAGGATCTCGAAACTCGAACCGCTGAAGCTGAATGCCGAGGGACCGAGTGACCGCCTCCGCCTCCCCCAGCTGATCGGCGGAAAATGCATCCCAGAAGATGGCCATACGGCGGACCTTGGGGACCACCTCTCTGAGGAGCTCGATGCGCTTGGCCGTCAACTCGGGCTGACGCAGGAACACCCCTGTGATGTTCCCGCCCGGCCGCGCGAGACCGGCCACGTAGCCTCGCGCGATCGGATCATAGTCGATGGCCACGGCAACGATGGGAATGGTCGTCGTGGCCTCCTTGGCCGCTCGGAGCGATCCTTCCGGGCCAACGGCCAGAATCACGTCCACGTTCAACCGGACCAGCTCGGCCAGCAGCCCCGGGAACCGCTCCGGCTTGCCCTCGGCGCTCCGGAACTCGATGGAGACGTTCTTGCCATTGACGTAGCCCAGCTCGCCGAGCCGCTGCGCGAACGCCACCCAGTGAGGGGAGGTGCGGGGAGCTCCCGCCGATACCGCACCGATGCGAATGATCTTTGCTTCCGGCTGCGCCACGGCACGGGGCGGTCCGCACAGGGTCACCACGCCGAGGACGAGCACGACCGTGAGCCCTCGGTGAATCACTTCGCCGATGCCTCTCAGCATCGCGAGCGCGCCGCGCCACGGCCCCGAGGGGAGCGCCTCGTCGGGCGCGGCGGTTCGCGTCACGTGGGCTTCCCCGAAGCGTGGCTGGAGAAGAACGTGATGACATTCCCGACAGGCTCCCGGACTGTAAACACCTCATGGTCGATGGCGGGGCGGGCCTCGATCGGGGATGGCGCAAGCCCCAGCGGTGTGAATCGCTCATGGGTCGCGTGCACATCATCGACCATCAGGTCGAACGATGCATCCCCGGCGATGACTTCGTCTCTCCGCATCAGGAGCAGATGGGTGCCCCCGCGCATCTCGTAGACGGACACCTCAGGCCCGTCGAAGATGGCGCGCATACCAATGTTGCGCATGAACCGGGCAGATTCCGCCATGCGGTCCGCGGGCAAGACGACATGCGCCACGCCCACGGGCGGACGCTGATCCTGCTCGCTCATCTTTCTGGTGCCTCACGCGCCCGCGAGCCTGCGGTGACCGAGGGGAAGGCCGCCGCCGGCTTCAAGGGAAGAGGATCCCCGCGCGCTAGCGCCGCGCAATGAGCCGCCGGAACACCGCCCCGTACTCGAAGTCGTAACCGGTGGCGTGGTCCGCGGCATTGCGCTTCACGCGCTCGCCGATGGTCTGGCCGGCGGGCACATTGAAGCCGGGCATCTGGCTCTCGTGGCGCACGAGAGCGGCGATCTGCCGATCAATGGAGCTGGTCACGTCCACGATGATCTCCGGCTCGTCCGCGCCCCAGAACCAGAGCTCGCGGACCTTGTGCGGCTCGAGGCCTTCCCCGGTCACGTGCTCGGGGAAGTGCAGGTGGTCGCGGGCGTAGGGATACACGGCGTCCTGGGTCACGATGCCCGCCTTGCGGTGGTCGCGATGCTGGAAGCCCTTCATCCGGAAGGGGTCGTGGACGAAGACGGTGTCCGGCCGATAGCGGCGGAGGGCGCGCACCACGTCGCCGAGGAAGGCCCGCGTGTCCTCGAGCTCGCCGTCGGGATAGCCGAGCATGACCACGTGCTTCACGCCCATGAAATCCGCGGCGGCGCGCTGCTCGCGCGCTCGGCGCTCTGCGAGTTGGTCCGGCCTAAGCGAGCGATCGGCGGTGCCGGAGTCGCCGTTGGTGCAGAGGACGTAGGTCACCTCGCAGCCGGCGGCGATCCACTTGCTGGTGACGCCGCCGGAGCCGATCTCCGCGTCGTCGGGATGGGCGAAGACGACCATGGCGCGTTCGGGAACTTCAGTCACAAGCTCGAGCTTGCGGGGGGTGGATGACATGCCGGTTATTCTACAAGAGGTCCGCGCCTTGACAGGGCTTCCTTGTCGCGGTACCAAGGGCGCCGGGAGGACACATCCATGAAGATCAAAGCGGCGAACGGCTTCGCGCGCATCCTGAAATCCGAGGGAATTCCCTGGGTCAGCTGCTATCCGACCAATCACGTGAACAATGCCCTGGGCGAAGAAGGCGTGCCCATCCTCATGATGGGTGAAGAGCGCTTCGCGGTGGCGGTGGCCGACGGCTTCTCGCGCGTGACCAGCGGCAAGCAGATCGGCGTGTGCACGGTCATGGCCAATCTGAACGCGGCGGGCATCCAGATGGCGTACGGGGCCATCGCCCAGGCCTGGGAGGATTCCTCGCCGCTCCTCGTCATCGCCGAAGGCGTGGGCCAGGGGGCGAGCCGGCACACCCACTACGACATGGCCGAGGCGTTCAAGTCGGTGACCAAGTGGGTGGGCAAGGTCGACCGCGCCGATCTGGTGCCGGACTACGTGCGCCGCGCCTTCACCCAGCTCCGCTCGGGCCGGCCGGGGCCCGTGCTCCTCATCATTCCGCGCGACCTCGGCGAATACGAGGAGGACGAGCATCCGTATTCCCCGGTGAAGGGCTGGAGATCCGGTCCCGATCCCGACGACGTGAAGTCGGCCCTCCGCGTCCTCCTTTCCGCCAAGGATCCCCTTCTCCATGTGGGCGAGGGCGTGCTCTATGCCGACGCCACCAGTGAGCTCCTGCGCTTTGCCGAGGTGGCGCAGCTGCCCGTGCTCACCACCCTCAAGGCCAAGGGCGCGTTCCCGGAAAACCATCCGCTGTCCGTGGGGGTGCGCGGCTCGCTGGCCGAGCACTACCTCAACAAGTCGGACGTCCTGTTCTCCGTCGGGTCGAGCCTGTTCCCCAACCGGTTCAGCCACGCCGTGCCGGGGGCGGACAAGAAGACCATCGTGCAATGCACGGTGGACACCCTCGACATCAACCGGAGCTATGAGACGCGTCACGCGGTGATCGGGGACGCCAAGCTCACCCTGCAGGCCTTGATCGACGAGCTGACCGCGAAGGGCGGGGTGAAGAAGAAGGCCGAGCTGGTCGGGGAGATTCGCGCGGGCAAGGAGGCCTTCCTCGCCAAGTTCCGCCCGTGGATGGAGTCGAACGAGACGCCGATCAATCCTTACCGGGTGTTCGGCGATCTCATGAAGGTGCTCGATCCCAAGAAATCCTTCGTGACCGCGGACTCCGGCAATACGCGGGATCAGACGAGCACGGTGTACGAGGCGCAGATCCCGCGGGGCTACCTCGGCTGGGGCAACGTCTCCACGCTCGGCTTCAGCCTGGCCGGCGCCATCGCGGCCAAGCTTGCCTACCCCGACCGGCAGTGCGTGCATGTCACGGGCGACGCGGGTGTGTGTTACATGATGGGCAACTTCGAAGCGGTGGCGCGCTACAAGATCGGCATCACGACCATCCACATCAACAACGGCGGCTACTCGGGCTACGGCCCGGGATTCTGGGGCGCCGGCCACGATCCCTACACCTACCAGGTGTCGACCCATGACTCCGCGTGCATGGCCAACATGGCGAGGGCGGTGGGTTTCCACAGCGAGGACGTGACCCAGCCCTCAGAGGTGATTCCCGCCCTCCGTCGAGCCTTCGACGCGAACGCCACGGGCCGCCCCGCCTTCCTCGAGTTCATCTGCTCGCACCACCCCGTTCACGGCGGCTGGGTGAGACCGGCAACGGGCGGCCACTAGTCGCTACCCCGGGCGAGGGACCCGAGCATCCCTCTCCCTCACTGAGGGAGAGGGCAGGGTGAGGTGTAGCTCGGAGGGCTAGCGGTCGAGCTACCAAGAGGATGGACGCGCGGCGGTGAGACCGCGCAAAGCGCTACGAGTTCATCGGGGGAGCTACCACCTCTTCGCGAGCCTGCGCGTGCGGGACGGCCGGCTCGACCCGCTCCGCGTGTGGCCTACAGGTACCTCGTCGGCCAGTTGATGGTGCGCCACATGTGGGCGGTCGGGCTCGGATCGAAGCCAAGGCCTTCCTTCGGCTGCTTGAAGTTCCGCCCCACGATGTCCGTGAACTCCCCCAGCTCCACCTTCACGTTGGGGTCGAAGGAGTAGAGGTCGTTGACGGTGATGAGTCGCGAGGTCATGTACCACTTGTGCTCGCGCGCGTAGCGATAGGCGTCCTGGATGTGGGGATCGGGCACGTAGTCCGCGCCGAAGAGCTTGACGTACATCTCGGGATACTTGTAGCCTACGGCCTCGTCGGCGAAGAAGCGCAGCGTCTGATGATAGCGGATGGCCCAGCTCACCTCTTCATCGACATAGGGCTCGAGGAGCTGAGCGGCCCAGTAGCCGTGATCACTCCGGATGAAGCCGGCGATGGCGATGTCGTGAACCAGAGAGGCGAGTACGACCTTCTCGCTTGCCCCGCTCTTCTGGGCGAGCCGCGCGGACTGGAGCATGTGCGCGGAAGGACCGAAGCGATAACGGAAGAAGTCGAAGAGGGTGGGCTTGTCGGGCATCTTGGGGAGCCGCGGGTCGTGGCCCATGAGATAGAGCTTGCCCTGATCCGGCGGCCGCGGTGCGGGTACCCGGGGATCACGCTCTCCCGAGGTGTAGAGGACTGATTTCACGACGATCCGGTCGAGCGCCTCGCTCATTGCGTGCTCGGCCGCCTCGGCCCGCTGCATCGTCGTCGCCATATGGTGTCCTCCCGGGATGTTCAGCGTGTACGGCGATCATCGATCCATCGGCCGCCGACTGTCAAGTTCTCGAGGGGCGCCGCTAGAGTCCCCGCTGTCCCGGAAACCCCTCCAGATAGTTCATCGACGTCGCGATTTTCTTCCCGTCTCGCTCTTCGTACTGGACCCTGACCACCGCACCCAGGGTGAGCTCGGACCACCTCACCACGTCCGGGGGAACGACGATTTGCGTACCGTCGTTGAGCATGAGCCACTCCGGCTTCAGATCGATGATCCTCCCCTGGACCAGGAGCGAGGGCTGGCCGCTGTTTCGCTCCATTCGCGCGCAGGCGGCGGCACTCGAGCCCAGGGTGATCGCGACGGCGAGGAGCGCGCCCAGCGCGAGGGCCCGCATCAGAGCGTCCCCTCCGCTCGGCGCTGTGCTTTCGGGCGGTACTGCTCCGGCACGGCATCCAGACCTTGCGTCCAATGAGTCACCCCGTTCTCGTCGGTCCAGCGAAAGAGCCCGTGAAAGGTCGCGCCGGCCGGGGTGGACTCTACCTTCTTCGAAGATGGAGTGGCCACCGCCGGTGTGAGGGACAGATCCGACGAGGAGTTGGGAACCCATTCCCACCGGGAGGGCCCCCGAAGCTCGTAGCGCCCGCTCGGATACGGAATCACCGCAGGGGGCGGCGGGGGAGCGGGGACCCAGATCCATTGGTATGCCACGGTCACGCCGTCACCCTGGAGACGGTAGCAACCGCTCACGTAGCAGGCTTCACGTGGGATGGAGGAGCTCAGATCGAGCTGGGACTGCGACTGGACGGTGGGCAGGGAGACGTCGAGCTGAGGCCCATACTGGTACGGGTACGGAGCGTCCCAGTAGTACGGGTAGGGATAGGTGTAGTACGGCGCGGGAAACGAGCCGAAGGCGAATCCGGTGAAGAACGTGCCGCTGACGCAGCAGCGGTGGCCGTGAAAGCTTTGCCCATTGTGAAAGTGGCCGCCATGGAATCCGCCGGCCACGAATCCTCCACGGGTGCCGCTAAACCCGCCTCCGCTCATTCGTACTCCGCCGCCGCCCATCCCGCCGCCCCCGAATCCTCCCCTTCCCGCATCGGCGGGGGCCGCCACGGCAAAGACGAATCCGAGCATGAGAACGAGACCGGCGACCGCCTTCCCCACTATCGCTTTCTGGATCATGTGTGGCACCTCTCCCGCGCATCCCGTCGCGTGTGTAGCCATTGTAACGCTCAATTCCCCTCCATGGATCCCGGGCTTCGCGGTCTACTCGTGGGCGGCCCGGCATCTGATAAACTCGCGGCCAGCATGGTGTCCACCAGATGACGTCCGGCCAACGCGGCGTTCCTCAAGGGAGGATTTGATGCTCGTGCTACGACCCGTCGTCTGCGCGCTGCTGTTCGTCTCGCTGCTCGCCGGGTGTTCGCTCTACGGGTACAAATATCGGCTGTGGGAGAAAGCCAATGCGTCGGACGCGGAGCTCAGTCAGGACTTGGCCGCCTGCAGCCCGGAGTCGCGCGTGGGAAGCGTGGAGGGCAACCCCGATCCGAACACCTACTTTAAGCCCCCCGTCTCCGAGGAGCAGACCCAGGCGAATCGGCTCTTCCAGCGGTGCATGAGCGCGCACGGATGGTGGAACCAGCAGCCGCGACTCTAGACCAAACCCTACCGTCGCCTCAGCGCGCCGAGCAGGCGTGTCCGCGCTTAGAGCCGGTCCCTCTGCTCGACGATCTTCCAGTAGGTGTCCTTGTTGAGGATCTTGGCCCCGCGGAACTCGTAGATATCGCAACCCTGATAGTTGAGCGCTTCCCCGTCCGCGCTGGTGCCCGTGACCATCCACACCGACACCGCCCGGTTCCCCGTCACGAAATGCTCGATGTGGTCCCAGCGCATGTCGCTGATGACCTTGAAGCGGTCCGCGAGCACCTTGCGAATGGCCGCCTGGCCGTGCACGCGCCGGCCCTTCGGCTCGGGGCCGCGGGCCATGAGGAAGGTGGCGTCCTCCGCGAAAAAGCTCATGATCCGATCCACGTCGCGGGCGTTGAAGGCGGCGTTGATGTCCAGGAGCAACTCGATGCTTGGGCCGGTGGCCGTCTCGATCATGGGGAGCTCTCTCCTCTCGGATGTGGACTCCTGGGCGACACTCTGCCCGCCCCCCGTCGGCACGTCAAGGGTCGCCGTGGCCCGTCTTGAGTCGCGGACTCACCGGTGCTAGAAGAGAGCCCATGGACTTTCAGTACTCGCCCGAGCAGCAGGCCTTCCGTCTCGAAGTGCGAAGCTGGCTGGACGACAATCTCCCGCGCGACCTCTGCGTGGACGATCCCTTCGACGAGCGGGTGGCCCCCGATCGGGACACCTTCGAGCGTCGCGTGGCCTGGCAGCGGAAGATGTCGCTCGCCAAGTGGGTCGGCATCTCGTGGCCGACGGAGTACGGAGGTCGTGGCGTGTCCCTGATGGAGCAGATCATCTTCGACGAGGAGTACTTCCGGGCGCGCGCGCCCGTGCTCCCCGGCTACTCTGGCGTGAACATGGCGGGGCCCACCATCATCGAGTGGGGCACCGAGGCCCAGAAGCAGCGCTATCTGCCGCGCATTATGAGCGGCGAGGACATCTGGTGCCAGGGATACTCGGAACCTGGCGCGGGCTCCGATCTGGCCAGCCTCGCCACCCGGGCCGACGACAAGGGCGATCACTTCGTGGTGAACGGCCAGAAGGTCTGGACGTCGGGGGCCCATTTCGCCGACTGGATCTACCTGCTCGTGCGCAGCGATCCGAAAGCCCCCAAGCACAAGGGCATCAGCTACCTCCTCGTCGACATGAAGACGCCCGGCATCACGGTGCGGCCGCTCGTGCTCATGAACGGCCACCGCCACTTCAACGAAGTCTTCTTCGTCGACGTGTGGGTGCCCAAGGCGAACCTGATCGGCAGACAGAACGAGGGATGGAAGCCCGCCATGACCACCCTCATGTACGAGCGGAAGTCCGGAGGCGGGCGGAGCCACGCGGAGCAGATCGATCGGCTCCGAGTGCTCGCGAACCAGCTGCAGGTGGACGGACGGCTCGCCTGGGATGACCCGCTCGTACGCCAGCGCTTCGCCCAGCTCTGGATCGACGCGACCTGTCTCCGCTACACGCGGCTTCGCAACATCACGCGCCAGCTGCGGGGCGAGCCGCCGGGGCCCGAAGGCTCCATCCTCAAGCTCTTCGGCTCCGAGCTCGGGGTGCGGGTGGCGGACTTCGCGGGGGAGCTCCTGGGGTCCCACGTCCTGGTCAATCGCGCGAGCGACGCGGTGCCTGACGGGACGCGCTGGTACAACCGGGTGATCAGCGCCCGGCAGTACACCATTGCGGGCGGGACGAGCGAGATTCAGCGGAACATCATCGGCGAGCGGGTGCTCGGGCTGCCCAAAGACTAGGTTCACGAGGCTACGGCGCGCCAGGCGGGCGGGTCCTGTCGCCGGGGGAGCGGTCGCGCATCCAGCTCCGCCACCCTACCCTTCGTGAATCGCAGCCCTGCGGGCTGCGCGCACTCGGGAAGGGCCCACTCCCGCTGGCTGCGCGACCGCTCCCCCCGACGCCACCCGCCCGTTTTCACGTGGGAAGGCGAGACAACCCGAATCTAATCTCGTCTTAGATTTCGGAGTAGCCGCTGCCTCGGGTGTCTACGCCGCGGCCGCGCGCTTCTTTGAGGAGGCCGAACTCGCGAAGCAAGGGCTGGCTGTAGGTGACGCGGCCCGTGGTCTTGTCGAGGGGCTCGGTGGCGAGCACGAGAGCGGCCTGGGCCATGAGGCGTGGAGGCTCACCGCGCGGATCGTCCATGGAGGTCACGAGGCGGTGATGCACGGTGCCGGGGGTGGGAACCACTTGAGACGGCGCCACGGAGGAAACGGAGATCCCGTACGGGTAAACCTCGGAGGCGAGTCCCTGGGTGAAGCGTTCGAGGGCGGCCTTCTCGGCGCCGTAGCAGGTGCCCCCGCGCGCCCCCGGCCCCGCGTCCGGATAGGGACCGCGGCCGGGCCCGATGGCGGAACCCGAGGAGATGTTGACGATGACGCCGCTCCGCCGCGGAATCATGTCGGCGAGGACAAGCCGGCTCAGGATAAAGGGCGCGTGAAAGTTGACGGCCCATGAGCGCATCCACTTGTTGACCGGGTAGTCCTTGATCTGCACGTAGTAGGTCAACGCGGCATTGTTCACGAGCACGTCCACCGGCCCGTAGATCTCGCGGGCCGTTGCGACCAGTCGCTCGCACTCCGCGGGGTCCGCGATATTGGCGGTGACCGCCTCCGCGGTGCCGCCTTCGGCGCGAATACCCGCCACCGTGGTCTCGAGCGAGCCCGCGAGAGGATGCTCGCCCTCGCGCAGCGTGCGCGCCGCGCAGATCACACGCCCGCCGGCGCCGGCGAAGAGCCGCGCGATCTCGGCTCCGAT
>Ga0207693_10003316_pt1 | contig 13772 bp, 12 predicted proteins | sample LARL81metaG_FD_184347 | JGI IMG/M metagenome (GOLD analysis project Ga0207693, IMG submission 184347) | Corn, switchgrass and miscanthus rhizosphere microbial communities from Kellogg Biological Station, Michigan, USA - LAR L8-1 metaG... | ecosystem: Host-associated > Plants > Roots >...
AACCGCGTCTGGATCGGCGACGGTGAGAATCATTCGCGTCGTCGCGCCGTGTGTCGTCTCCGGGCTGAAGTTGCCGTGCTCGGGCGATTCGTCACCGAGCCAGAACTCGGCGCCATCGATAGAGAGGCGCGCGATGACGCTGCCGCTCGGGTCTTCGAGGTGGTAGACCTCGACCGCGCCGAATGCTGCCTTGTAGAACTCGACGGCGCGTGCACTGCCGCGGACGGAGAGCCACGGGGCGAGCGTGGTCTGGATTGCTGGCGATTGACTGGTCATGACCGCTCCTATTAGCGTCGCGGACGTTGCTTGGCAGACACCGATCGAATGATGAGAGTGCCGCGCCCCTCGTGCGGCAGCGGCACCTTCGACTGCGCGATGGCCGCGGCGATGAGCGCTTCGACTTCCGGCTGCGCCAGCACCGACGGCGATGGAAGCCGCAGGAATCGTGTCTGCTTGCCGGAGCCGTTCAGGAGCTTGTGAGGATCCTGCAATCGCGCGCCCTGAATGAAGCAGAGCCCGATGCCATTCGCCGCCGCGGCCATCGACACGATCGTGTCTGATGGTCGCTCAGTCGGCGAATAGCCGATGACGAAGAAGTTGTAATTGTCGTAAACCAGCTCGTTCGCCGTCGGGAACCGCTTCTGAAGCGCTTTCCGTACCTTGACGATGAGCGTTTGGTTATCGGGATCGAATTTCTTGATGAAGCCGTCCAGTTGCTTCTCGGCCCCGACAGTATCCGTCCGCGCAGTCTTGGCGGCTGTGTTCACATGAACCTCTCTGCAACTGCTTATTGGGCGTTGCCGTTTGCGGCTCGTCGCGTCGAGTCCTCGAAGCCGAAGAAGCGATCGATGCGCCAGCTGCCATCGCGCTGGCGAGCGAGCACGGTGACATAGCGGCCGAATTCAATCATGCGGACACCGGCGCTATCCGTCCAGAGTTGCTGAAAGGCGCCGAACTCCGTCGCCTCGTTAGCGATTACTCGCCGATTCGTGACGGCGAGGCGAAGGTCGACGTCGCGCTCGCCCGCCCAATTGCTCCGCACCATCGCCCCGAGTGCGGCCGGGCCGCGCACCGTATTGAATGCCGGCCACTCGAACACGGCGCTGTCGGTGTACAGGGTGGCGTAGACTTCTGGGTCACGCGCCTGGTACGCGCGCACCAAGCGCGCATTGAGGGAATCGATGGCGGCATTCGCTTGGTCGGTCGACGCCGGAGTCGAGGCCGTGCAGGCCAGTACAACCACAGCGATCGGTGCCAACCTGCCGAACGAGATCGAAATCATGTGCCGATGGAGTCGAAGATGCGCACGGACGTCCAGCAGCTCGAGCACTCTTTCCGAAACCGGTCGTGCACCGGGTGCTCCTGGTACGCGTCGTGTGCAGCCTGGTCCGCGAACACCAGCACCAGTGCACGGCTGTAGCCGCGTTCGATCACGGGACGGTCGGTCGGCGCGGGAACGCCGATGTAGCCGGCTCTGACACCCTCGATCTTGCGCAATGATTCCACGCCGGCCTCGAACTGCGCTCGCTGCTCGGGCGTCAGGTCGGGCCGGAGCCAGAAGTAGACCGCATGGACGAACATTTCAGGTGGGGCGGGGAAGTTGTCCGTTAGGCAGTGACAAGTGCCGACTCGGCGCGGCGGCGTCGACGGCGACTCAGCACGCCTGCCGAGACGAGCGTGATCACCAGTCCGACCGGCAACGGTTCCAGGAACGTCACCGCCGAGTTGTAGAGCGGATTCTTGTAGCTCTCGGCAAACTTCTCCATATCGGCGCGCGTCTTGGCGATCTCCGCTTCGCTCTTGCCCTCGGTGCGCGCCTTGTCGACTGCCGCCTTCACAAACCGCGTTCCGAAGTCGGTGTAGACCGTGTAGTACATCACTTCCCACGTCGCCGTGTAGCACATGCCGGCGATGCACGTAATCAGCGTCCCGACAAGAAACGCCCGGCCAAAGCCGATCGTGCCGCCACACACATTGTCACGATAGGTCCGGATGCCGAAGAACACGAGAAGGAAGGCTGCCACCATCGTCGTGTAGCCGAGTACTTCGCCAGCCCCGTAACCGATGCGGTCGACGAAGGGAATCGTGGCCGCCATCAAGATGGAGAGGATCGCACCAGCGATGAGGCCGAACGTCCAGACAGTCTTTTTCATGGGAAGTTGGGTTGGAGTCGGCGACATCCTGCGAAAAAGGGCTGGATCGCGCGTCACCCGTTCGGATGATTTTCGGCTGAATCGCTCAAAATCATTCTTTCAGGCGATCAATCCGGCCTGTTTCGCGATCTGAACGGCCTGCGTGCGACGGCGAGCGTTGAGCTTGTCGAACAGTCGGCTCGAGTGCGTTTTCACGGTATTCTCGCTCACGAAGAGCTTCTCGGCGATCTCGCGATTGCTCAAGCCAGCGGCAATCAGGGTGAGGATCTCGTGTTCGCGGGGAGTGATGCCGAGCTTTTCGAGCTGCGACTTGTCGATGACAAACGGCTGCGCGTCGCGGACGACCACGACTTCCTTCGGACGCGTGAGCTTGAGCCCGAGCCAGATCCCGAGCGACGCGAAGATCACGGCGACCAGCCCGCCATAGATCTCGAGCGAGTGCTCGACGACGAGGAATCGGTATTCGGCGAGCTTGAGGACGGCGATGAGAAGGCCGCCGAGCAGGCCGTAGACGAGAACGGTGCGGCGCATCGCCGCTAACCTATGAAACGAATGGCCGAGACCGCAATCCCGTCCTCGACAAAGACTCTCGTTAGGCCTTCGGCGTCGACGTCAGCGTTCTCCGCAGTGCGAGCCGTGGCACGAGGATTCCCGGCTCTCCGACGGCGCGCCGGGATTGTGGTGCCATCCTCGCATATCCGGAGATCAAACCAGTTGGAGCATCCCATGGCTAAGCGTCGGCCCCGAAACACAACTCATGCCGAAGGTGATCACGGTCCCAAGACCCAGTCGCACATCGCCAAACAGTTGCACTCGTCGCCACCCGAGCAGGCTATCGAAGACCGCCTCGAGGAGCAGCGATCGGAGAACGCCTTCACCGGCAAGCGGCGGTTGGTCGAGGACCGGCAGCAACACGACGAGGGCGAGAAACAGAGCGAGCACAAGCGACTATTCAAGGAAACTCAACGTGGGCGGGCCGACGGACCAAGCGACAATTCGGGCAACCTGCACGGCGTGCTTGGCAACCGGGAGCACCGCGCGGACTTCAAGGAGCGGGGCTCGGACGGTCTCCCATCGAAAGGCAGACCGTGACCTGAAGGGCTACGACGCCGAGGGGCGCCGAGTGCGACACGTCGTCGGACGTTCGTTCTACGAATTCGTTAGGCATGGAGATGATCATGGCGAATCAAAGCACGGAAGCAAACCAATCGCAGATTCTGAGCGCGGGTACGCCGGCGCCCGACTTCGAGCTCCAATCGGCGCCGGATAAGACAGTGAAGCTCCGCGAGCTGCGCGGACGTCCGGTGATTCTCGCCTTCTATCCGGCGGATTGGAGTCCGGTGTGCGGAGATCAGATGGCGCTGTACAACGAGATCCTCGACGAGTTCCGCGAGTATGAGGCCGAGCTGCTCGGCGTTTCCGTCGACGGCGCGTGGTGTCACGCGGCGTTCGCGCGCGACCGCCATCTTCACTTTCCGCTGCTGAGTGACTTCGAGCCGAAGGGTGCTGTGTCGCGACAGTTCGGCGCGTACCGCGCCGCCGAGGGCATCAGCGAGCGCGCGCTCTTCGTCATTGACGGCAACGGCGTGATCCGGTGGAGCTACCTGTCGCCGATCGACGTGAATCCGGGAGCAGCGGGAATTCTCCAGGCGCTTGAATCGATCGCGCCGCAGCCCACACGGACATCAACATCGGCGGAGTTGCGGCCGTGAGCATGAATGAGTTGGTGGTTCCCGTGAGCGACCGCGATCACGTCGCGGGCTCGCTCGACGCGCCCGTGATTCTCGTGGAATACGGCGACTTCGAGTGCCCGCACTGCGGTCGCGCGTACCCCATCGTGAAGAGAGTGCAACGGACCCTCGGCAATCAGCTGGCGCTCGTCTATCGACATTTTCCGTTAGCAGAGAGCCATCCGCATGCTCTGCTTGCGGCGGAAGCCGCCGAGGCGGCCGGCGCGCAGGGAAAGTTCTGGGGGATGCACGAGATGCTGTTCACGCATCAGAACGCCCTCGAGCAGGAGGACTTGCTCGACTATGCCCACTCGCTCGGGCTTGATCTGCCGCGCTTCGGCAAGGAGCTGACACAGGGCGTCTACACGAAGAGGGTCCGGGACGATTTTCGTGGTGGCGTGCGGAGCGGCGTGAACGGGACGCCGACGTTCTTCATCAACGGCGTGCGCTACGATGGAAGCTGGTCGGACTCGGACGAGTTCATGGCTGCGCTGAGCCAGGCGGCGGGATTGCGGACGATCGGTACGTGAGAATGTCGCTGGGCCGGGCGATGCGCTTTCGCAAACCGTCAGTCGCGGTGAGTATTGACGCATGCGGCTGCGAGCCCGTTCGCATCAAATCGCTTTCGGCGCGGTCTTGCTCGCTGGGTGCGCTCAGTCGAGCGTACTGAGCTCTCGGCCACGGTCGAATGACGTGCTCAGTGTCATGGAGCGCGTCGCCGATTGGCAGCTCGCGCATCCGTCACGCCACGATCCGGCGACATGGACGCAATGTGCCGGATACACCGGCTTCATGGCGCTCGCCGCGATCGGCCCTGAGCGACGATTCCACGGCGCCATGTTGCGGATGGGTGAGAGCAATGGCTGGAAGCTCGGTACTGAGGGTTCGCCGTACCTGGCCGACGACCATTGCGTTGGTCAGGTGTACACTGAGCTCTTTCTCGAGCACGGCGATTCGTCGATGATCGCGCCGACGCGCGCGCGTTTCGATTGGATTCTGCTGCATCCCACCAACGACAATCTCAACACCGATCGCGCGCACAACCCCGATGCGGGAACGGGTTGGTGGTGGTGCGACGCACTGTTCATGGCGCCCGCGACGTGGCTGCGGATGGCGAAGGCGACCGGTCGCCAGGAATACCTCGACTTCATGGTCCAGCACTGGTGGCAGACGTCGGACTACCTCTACGATGCGGACGAGCATCTCTACTTTCGCGACGACCGCTTCTTCGCACGTCGTGAGCGCAACGGTCGCAAGGTCTTCTGGAGTCGCGGTAACGGTTGGGTGCTGGCTGGCCTCGCGCGCGTGCTGCAGGACCTGCCGCGCGATCACCCATCACGGCCGCGATTCGTCAGACAGTTCCGTGAGATGGCCGATCGGATCGTGACGTTGCAGCAGTCTGACGGATTCTGGCGGGCGAGCCTGCTCGATCCAGCGAGCTACCCGATGCGCGAGACGAGTGGGACGGGCTTCTACGTCTACGCGCTTGGCTGGGGTGTGAACGAAGGTCTCCTCGAGCGGTCGACGTTTGCGCCGGCGGTGCTCAAGGGGTGGAGGGCGCTCGTCTACAGCGTGCACCAAGATGGAGAGCTGGTACACGTGCAACCGATCGGCGAGACGCCGCTCCATTTCGACGACGAGAGTACGGAGGTGTATGGCGTCGGTGCGTTTCTTCTCGCGGGCAGCGAAGTGTACCGGCTCCTTGGCGGGGCTCGCCTCGCCTCGAGCGGCGCGCGCGTCGCGAAGCCGGCATTTCGCGTGATGGCATTCTTCACCGGCAAACAAGACCAGGCGCACATCAGCTTCGTCAACGAGGCAGTCCGCTGGTTTCCGGAGATGGCGGCAAAATACAACTTCGGGTTCGACACGACGTCGAACTGGAGCAACTTGAATGCAGAGGCACTCTCGAAGTACGACGTCGTCGTTTTCTGGATACGCGCCCCGAGGATCCGGCGCAACGCGCCGCGTTCCAGGCGTACATGGAGCACGGGGGCGCGTGGATGGGCTTTCACTTCGCCGGATTCGCGTTGACACCGTCAGCGGTTCCGGCGAATTGGGACTGGTATCACGACACGTTTCTCGGGTCGGGTTCGTACGTCAGCAACACGTGGCGTCCGACGTCAGCGATTCTCCGGGTGCAGAACCGGTCGCATCCGGCGACGCGTCGCCTTCCCGCGACGTTCGCGTCATCGCCTAACGAGTGGTATCGGTGGGAGCGGGATCTCAGGCAGAATTCGGACATCGATATCCTGCTGGCGATCGACTCGTCGAGCTTTCCGCTCGGCACCGGCCCGAAGCCGCACGAGATCTGGCATGGCGGCTACTATCCCGTCGTCTGGACGAACAGGAAGTACCGGATGCTGTATCTCAACATGGGCCACAACGACATCGACTACGAGCACAAATACGACACGACCAACCGCACGTTGTCGTATACGCTGAACAACCCGATCGAAGATCAGCTGATCATCGACGGTTTGTTATGGCTTGGGAATGAACGAACCAAGGAGAGCTCTGACCGGTCGCGATCACGGCGACGTTGATTCGTACACAGGTAATGTGAACCGAAACGTCGAGCCTTCGCCAACCTTGCTGTCGACCTCGACATGGCTGCCATGTGCTTCGATCAGACCGCGGACGATCGCCAGCCCGAGCCCGACGCCCTCGCGCGCCTCACGCTCGCCTTGCCAGTAGCGATCGAAGACATACGGCAGATCGCTGGGCGCGATGCCGCGCCCCGTGTCTACCACCGCGAGCTCGACGCCGTCATCGAGCCGACGCGCGCGAATCGTCACTCGGCCCGACCTTGGCGTGAACTTCATCGCGTTGCCGACAAGATTGTCGAGCACCTGGAGAATGCGGTTGCGATCGGCTTTCACAATTGGAAGGTCAGCGGCCACATCGCCTTCGAGTGTGAGACCTCTTTCCAACGCCTGCTTTGCCGACGTAGCGAGCGTGTCGTCGATGACCGCGCTCATCGACACCGCCGCCGGCACGATTGGAAGCCGTCCGATCTCGATGTGCGTTGCGTCGAGCAGATCGCGAATCAGCGCGTCCATGCCCAGCGCCGAGCGCTGAACGAGCTCGATCCCAAGGAGGACGGCGTGCAGTGGGTTTCGCAAGTCGTGGGCGACGATCGCGAGCACTTCGTCGCGCAGCGCCATGGCACGCGCGGTGTCGGCGTGGGCAACGCGCTCGCGCTCGCGCATCTGGGCGCGAGCGGTCTCCGCCTCGCGCCGCTTGGTGACGTCGACGCAGGCCCCCGTTAGGTATTTGGGCCGGCCAGACGCGTCGAGCGTCATCCGGGCGCGATCGGAGATCCAGCGTACGGAGCCGTCGGGGAGAACGACACGGAATTCCTCATCGAAGTCGTGTCCCTGTTTCGCGCTCCGCTCGTATGCATCGAGCACCTGCTGGAGATCCTCTGGATGGATGGTCCTGAGCAGGCGGTCGAGCGATTGAAGCCGATCCCCTTCGGGAAAGCCGAGCAGACGTGCCAGCCCGTTGCTCCACTCGAGCGCCTCGGAGGCGAAATCATATCGGTAGATCCCCGTCCGCGACGCGTCGAGAGCGAGCTCCAGCCGTTCCTCGGCGGCGCGGCGCGCTTCGTCTATCTCCTGCTGCTCGGACAAGTCCTCGACGATGCCGATGAAGAAGGACGGCTCCCGTGGCGTGCCGCGCACCATAGTAACCAAGACTCGAGTGGAGATGAGCGAGCCGTCCGGTCGGGTGAAGCGCTTCTCGAGCGTGTATCGCGGGATCTCGCCGGCGGCCAGCCGATGAGTCATCGCGAGGCAGTGCGGCAGATCGTCGGCAAAGGAGACCTCCTGGAACGTCTTCTGAAGGAGCTCGTCTCTCGTTAAGCCGAGCAGCGCGCACAGCCGCGGATTGACGAAGAGAAATCGTCCGCTGTGGTCGAAGTGCGCGATCCCCACCGGCGCGTGTTCAACCGTGCTCTCGAACGGCGGGCGTTCGCTAACTCCAGGACGCGCCTCTCTTCCGCGTGATATGCTGGTCTGGCGCTCGAGCGGTTGCGTCATGGCGTTTGGGTGGCGTATACGTCGTATCAGAACACCGCCTGCGAGCGCTCGCAAGGGAGGAAATTCCTGGTCCGGTACCGTACCCGACCAAAGCGTCGCGCCACCAAAGGGTCATCAACACCCCCCTAGGCGCCTAACGACGGCCAGCGCCTGGGTGAGTGGTCGCTTACTCGGCGCGAAGCGCCGTCGCCGGATTGGTGCGCCCGGCCCTGAGTGCCGGCGCGAGGGTCGCGAACGCGCCCGCAACCAGTAGCAGGGTCGCCGCGGTCGCGATGCTCGCCGCGTCTGTCGGCTGCACGCCGAACAACACGCCGGCGAGCACGCGTCCGAACGCCAGCGTCGCGACAACGCCGATGCCGGCACCTAACGCGACGGGCGCAAGCCCGTGCCGGAAGACCTCGCCGAGGACGCGATTCGGTGACGCACCGAGCGCGACGCGAATCGCGTATTCGGCGCGTCGCCGGGCGACCGCATAAGACACGACACCGTAGACGCCAATGCCGCCGAGCGCGAGTGCGAGTGCTCCAAACAGCGTGAGGAAAAAGCGGAGCCGCAGCGGCTGGGCGAGCGCCGTCGCTACCACCTGGTCCATCGTCTCCACGCGAGCGATCGCGACTTGGGCATCCAGCTCGGCGGCGACGCGGCGCACGGCAGTCATTACGCTCGCGAGATTGCCCGTCGATCGGACAACGAAGACGGCGCCCTCGGGTGCAGTGTGCTGCTCGATCGGAACCCACATCGTGAAGGGTACGTCGCCGGTCATGCCGGTCATACGTGTCTCGGCCATGACGCCGACGATCGTCCGCGAAATCGGCTTCCCGGAATAACTCGTGTTGATATGCTTTCCGATCGCGCTCTCGTTAGGCCAGATGTGGCGCGCGAAGGATTCGCTGATGACCGTCACCGGCATCGAGCTGGCGACGTCCGTCGAGTCGATGCCGCGTCCCTCGCGGATGCGCATTCGCATGGTGCGGAAGAAGGCCGGCGACGCGGTGCGAAAGAGACTATTTGGGCGTTTGCCTCCTTCGAGATCGGGGCGGCCCTCCGGCAACACCGGGCCCTGGAAACCGCCATCGCGCACGGGCAGACGATTCGTTACGCCCGCCGCGGTGACGCCTGGCATTGCGCTCACCCTCGCGACGAGATCGCGAAGGAACTGCCGGCGCGATTCGCCGGGCTCGCTGTCGCTCGGCACTACCGTGAAGGTGGACACGCCGCGCGGATCGAGGCCGAGGTCCACGGCGCGGAGACGCTCGACGGAGCGAATCAGCAGCGTCGCGCTGGCAACGAGCAGCACAGCGAGCGTCACCTGACCGGCGACGAGCGCGCCGTGCATTCGTCGCGTGCTTCGTCGCAAGCCTGTCTCGCTTCGCTCGCGATTCAACCCGCCAATCGCATCGAGGCCGCCGCGCAATACGTTGCGAATGGGTGCCATGGATATCGACGCCGCGACGGCGAGGGCGAGGACGAAGGCGGCAATGAATGTCACCCAACCCATCGTCACCGCCTCGCTGAAGCCGCCTTGCAGCGGCAGGCTCGCAACGAGGGCGCTGAATCCGCCAACGGCGATCAACGAGCCGAGCACGGCGGCACACAGCGCGAGCACGAACGCCTCGGTAAGAATCTGGCGCCCAATGCGGCCGTGGCCAGCGCCCAACGCTGTGCGTACCGCAAGCTCCGCCGTGCGATCGCTGGTTCGCGCGAGAATGAGCGCGGCGGCGTTGCCGCAGGCGATGAGCAGAAGCAGAGTGACCGCGCCCAACAATAGGACCAGCACACCGCGGACGTTCCCGAGGAGATACGCTCGCACCGGTCGCGAGCCCGCATCCTTGGTCTTGTCGAAGCCGGCGGTATATGTGAACCGCTCGCCTAACGAGCGCGCGAGCCGCCTTAGATCGCTCTGTACCAGTTCCGATGCGACCCCGGGTCTGACACGTCCGATGAGTACGAGATAGCCGACATCGTGATAAAACGACGTCGCGGGATCGAGTTGTACGGGCAGCCAGGCGCGAAAATCGGGACTCGGGAAGTAGAAGCCGCCTGGCATCACTCCGACGACGGTCGCCGGACCGCCGTCGACGAGGATCTGCCGGCCGATCACGGCCGGGTCGCCGCCGAGATCCTGCTTCCACATGCCGTAGCTGATGACGATGACCGATGGGGCACCTGGTCGATCGTCTTCCGGTTGCAGTGTCCGCCCGAGATAGGGACGTGCGCCGAGGACGTGAAAGAGCGACGACGTCGTGACGACGTATGGCAGGAGTTGCGCGCTTCCCTCGGCGCGTAGACTCGGGTGGAAGGGAGCGCCATTCGTCGAGAAAGCGGCGACGTCGTCGAAGACACCGCGTCGCTCGCGCACAAAGTCGTACTCCTCCCCGCGCCAGTCGTAGTCCATCCAGAAAACTCGGACACGATCCTCGTCTGCGTACGGAAGCGGTTTTAGCAGGAGCGCGTTGACGACACTGAGCAGAGCAACGGTGGCGCCGATCCCGAGGCCGAGCGTGAAAACGACCGTTCCGGTGAAGGCGAGCCGCCGACGCATCTGCCTAACGGTGTGCCGCACGTCAGTGGCGAATTCACGGGCAAGTCGAGTCAGCACTGGAGCCTCCGGGATGATCGAGCGGGCGTTGATGCTGTGATGGGACAGCGCGCACGGTGGAAAGGGTTGACCCGCGGCGCCAAACTCTGTCATCCTGAGGCCGATGGCAAAGAGTGAATCAACCTCCCTGCGCGCGGAATGACAGAGGTATGGCTCTCGTTGTGTTCCTTCGAGGCGTCAATGTGGGCGGCCACCGAACGTTTCGTCCCAGCGCCCTCGCGAAGGCGTTGAGCTTTTACGACGTTGTGAACGTAGGCGCCGCGGGAACGTTCGTCGTTCGAAAGCCCGGATCGCGAGCCAAGTTCCGAGCGGCATTGTTGCGGAAGCTGCCATTCGTGTCGGAGGTCATGCTCTGCGACGGTCGGGACCTGATCCAACTCGCGACGGCGAGGCCATTCGGGGACCAGCCGGCCCCGCCCGACATCACGCGATTCGTGAGCATACTATCAAAGGCAGGCCGCGTCCCGCCCTCGATGCCGATCGGGATTCCCTCGGAGGCGGACTGGCTCGTGCGCCTCATCGGATCGAGGAAGCGGTTCGTGTTCGGAGAGTATCGTCGTCACATGAAAACCATCGGCTACCTCGGCAAGATCGACACGCTGTTTGGAGCTCCCGCGACGACGCGCAACTGGAACACCATCGTTTCGATTGCGCGGATCCTCGAGCACGAAGACTAGTGGAGCGGCACCGGCGCGCTCCATGCGCATTCGACTGCTACTGGGGCCTGTACGTGTTGACGACGATGCCACTGGAGTACGCGACCGAATTGGCGAGGGTCAACGGCGTACGTTGTGAAAAGATTCGCAACCCCTTCGCAATCGCGATCGGATTGACGAAGATATTCAGCTCGTCGATCAGGCGATTCTCGATCAGCGACGAGACGAAGCTCGCGCCACCGTACACGACAATGTCCTTCCCCGCCTGGCCCTTGAGCCGGCTGACGGCGTCGACGAGGGGACCGTTCTCGACGCGCACGTTCTTGCCTGCGATCTGCTTTGCCGTCCGGCTGAACACGACCTTCGGCATCCCCACCATCTTCTGCGCGAAGTCGTACTCGGGGCTGTTCGGCGCAACGTGCTCCCAGTAGGTGATGAAGCCTTCGGTCATCTTTCTGCCGAGCAGTATCGTATCGCTCGTGTCGGTGAGCTGATTGATGAATGCGAGGAGCTTCTCGTCCATCGCGAAGGTCATCCAGTCGAGCTGTCCTTCCGGTCCGGCGACAAAGCCGTCGACCGACATTTGCACTTGGAGCTTGAGCTTTCGCATGGAATTCTCCGTTCGGCGTTCTGGTGATGACAATCTCGTTTCGTAAACGTCGAACGAGCATCGGCGGAATCGACAGGATTACGGAAGCACCTGAACGTCGATTCCGCTCGCGGCCTCACGGCCGAGCCACAGCGTCTGCGTCGCCTTGATGAAGTCGCTCGCTTTGGCCTCGTAGATGTTCGGAACGTATTTCTGCGGGTTTCGGTCGAACGCCGGGAACCAACTGCTCTGCACCTGCACCATGATGCGATGGCCTTTCCTGAACGTGTGCAGGATGTCCTGGAGCCGGAACGAGACCGCCGTTATCTGATTGGGTGAGAACGGCTGGGGCGACGTGAACGATTGGCGAAAGCGGCCGCGCATGATCTCGCCGCGCACGAGCTGCTGATAGCCGGCGAGGTGCACGGTCGTGTCGGGCTGGTACGGGCTGTCCGGTGTATCGGGCGGATAGACGTCGATGAGCTTGACGACAAAGTCGGCGTCGGTGCCGGTGGTGCTGGCCTCGAGTCGTGCCGTGATCTCGCCGCCTAACGTGACACCCTCGCGCAGCGTGTCTGTCTGGAAGACGAGCACGTCGGGACGCGACGTGAAGCAGCGCTGATCGTCGCTCATGTAATGGTAGAGCGTCAGTCCTTCGATCGTCGGCTCGACGCACCGGCTCGGCACAGGCTTGGCCGGATCGCTGGGATAGTCGAGCGACGCGCGCGCGACGGTTGGCGCCGCCGTCGAGAGGGTGCCGTCGGCGTGGAAGTAGTAGGTACGCTTCGCGGCGTTAGGCGCGGGCCAGCCGTCGAAACGCTGCCACTGCTTACGCCCGGTGTCGAACATGAGTGCCTCGGGCAGGGCACTCTTGCCATTCCCCTTGAGATAGTCGTGGAAGAAGGCCGCTTCGACGTCGCGCTGGAACTTTGTCTCGAGTGAATCGCCGAAATAGACGTCGCCATGCACGGTATGCACGATGTTGCGGCGCGCCCAGCCGCCATGTCGAAACGGGCCCATGACGATCCGTGCTCGCGCGCCCGGATCGTACTGGCGCAGCGTCTTGTAGACGGTGAGCGGCCCGTATAGATCCTCGGCGTCGAACCAACCGCCGACGACAAGGATGGCGTGTTTCACTCCGCGCAGGTCGGGTGGAACGGCGCGCGACTGCCAGTACGCATCGTAGTTCGGATGTGCGACAATGTCCCGCCAGAGCGTGTTCGTGGCATAAAAGCGTGCCGTGGTGTTGGCCAGCGGACCTAACGAGAGCTGATAGAAGTAATCGTCGGGCGTGCCGTGTTCAGCGATCTTCTGGAGCTCTGGCCCCCACCAGTTCTCCGTCGTCGGGGCGGGCCGTCGAATACCAAAGATGGGATACGCGTAGAAGTACGCCTGGGTCAGCGCGCCGTTGTGATGGAAATCCTCGAAGAAGAAATCCGTCACCGGTGCCTGCGGCGACGACGCGACGAGTGCGGGATGCCGCGACAGCGCACCCATCGACGCGTAGAAGCCCGGATAACTGATGCCCCACTGTCCCACCCTACCATTGTTTCCGGGGACGTTCTTGAGGAGCCAGTCGATCGTGTCGTACGTATCCGACGCTTCGTCCACGGCTTTGCGATCGCGCGCCTTGATCGAGTCGGGAATAAAGGGAGTCGCATTGGCGAACTCCCCTTCGGACATGTAGCGGCCGCGTACGTCCTGGTACACGAAGATGTACTTCTCGCGCATCATGAATCGGTCGGGTCCGAGCGTCGGCGCGTACGCGGCAGAGCCGTACGGCGCGACGGAGTAACAGGTTCGCTGCATGACGATCGGGTAGCGGTTCGCGCCCGATATGTCGTTAGGCACGTAAGCGATCGTGAACAGATCGACGCCGTCCCGCATCGGGATGCGGTATTCGTGCTTGGTGTAGTGCTGTCGCACGAACAGGGAGTCGGGGACGCCGGGGTTTTGCGCCGGCAGTGGCGACGCGCTGACGAGCGCGATCGCGAGGGTAACTATG
>Ga0207693_10003317_pt1 | contig 13772 bp, 16 predicted proteins | sample LARL81metaG_FD_184347 | JGI IMG/M metagenome (GOLD analysis project Ga0207693, IMG submission 184347) | Corn, switchgrass and miscanthus rhizosphere microbial communities from Kellogg Biological Station, Michigan, USA - LAR L8-1 metaG... | ecosystem: Host-associated > Plants > Roots >...
GAAGAGCATCAGATATGGATGAGCCGCTTGCGCGAAGAGCATCAGATATGGATGAGCCGCTTGCGCGAAGAGCATCAGATATGGATGAGCCGCTTGCGCGAAGAGCATCAGATATGGATAAGTCGCTTGCGCGAAAAGCATCAGATATGACCGCGACCGACGAAGCGATCAAGATGGCGACCGTCGTGGCGCGCGCTGCCGCGTCCAAGCTGGCCGCGGACGTCGTCATCATCGACGTGTCCGGCCAGCTCGTCATCACCGACTGCTTCGTCATCGCGTCGGCGTCCAACGAGCGCCAGGTCAACGCGATCGTCGACGAGGTCGAGGAGAAGATGCGCCTCGCGGGGTACAAGCCCGCCCGTCGCGAAGGCGCCCGCGAGGGTCGGTGGACATTGCTCGACTACGTCGACATCGTGGCGCATATCCAGCACCAGGACGAGCGTGACTTCTACGCCCTCGACCGGTTGTGGCGCGACTGCCCCGTCGTGCCGGTGGATCTGGACGAGACGCCATGAGGGCGCGCCGCCTGGTGATGCTGCGTCACGGGCAGACCGGCTACAACGCGGGCAACCGGATGCAGGGCCAGCTCGACACCGAGCTGTCCGACCTGGGCCGCGACCAGGCCGTCGCCGCCGCGGAGGTGCTGGCGAAGCGGCAACCCCTGGTGATCATGTCGTCGGACCTACGGCGGGCGCTCGATACCGCGGTCGCACTCGGCGAGCGATCCGGGCAGCCGGTGCTCGTCGACACCCGGCTGCGCGAAACACACCTCGGCGACTGGCAGGGGATGACCCATCTGGAGGTGGACGCCGCGGCCCCTGGCGCGCGGCTGGCGTGGCGGGACGACGCCCGGTGGGCGCCGCACGGTGGCGAAAGCCGCGTCGACGTCGCGGCACGCGGCATGCCGCTGGTGGCCGAGCTGGTCGCCGACCAGACCGAGTGGGGCGTCGACGAACCCGAGAGGCCGGTGGTCCTGGTGGCGCACGGCGGGTTGATCGCGGCGCTGACCGCGGCGCTGCTCGCGCTGCCGGTCGACAACTGGCCGGCACTCGGCGGCATGGGCAACGCCAGTTGGGTGCAGCTGTCCGGCCACTCGCAACCCGATGCCTCGCTGGGCGGTATCCGCTGGCGGCTCGACGTGTGGAACGCCTCGGCACAGGTTGCCAACGATGTCCTCTGACAAGCCGACCCTTCTCGTCTTCTGTGACTCGCTGTCCTACTACGGGCCCACTGGCGGGCTGCCAGCCGACGATCCGCGGATATGGCCGAATATCGTTGCCAATCAGCTGGGTTGGGATGTCGAGGTGATCGGCCGGATCGGCTGGACCTGCAGAGACATCTGGTGGGCCGCCACCCAGGACCCGCGGGCGTGGGCGGCGTTGCCCCGGGCCGGCGCGGTGATCTTCGCGACGGGCGGCATGGATTCGCTGCCGTCGCCGCTGCCCACCGCGTTGCGGGAGTTGATCAGGTACGTCCGGCCTGCGTGGCTCCGGCGCTGGGTGCGCGACGGCTACGGCTGGGCGCAGCCGCGGTTGTCGCCGATATCGCGGGCCGCGCTACCGCCCCACCTCTCCGCGGAGTACCTCGAAATGACCCGTGGCGCAATCGACTTCAATCGACCTGGGATACCGTTAGTCGCATCGTTGCCATCGGTGCATATCGCCGAGACGTACGGCAAGGCCCACCACGGCCGCGAAGGCACCGTCAAGGCGATCACCGAATGGGCTGAGCAGCATGACGTCCCGCTTGTCGACCTCAAGGCGGCGGTCGGCGAGCATGTCATGAGCGGGCGGGGCAACCCCGACGGCATCCACTGGAACTTCGAGTCACACCAGGCGGTCGCCGAGCTGATGCTCAAAGCGCTCGCGGAGGCGGCCGTGCAGCAAGAGGATTCGCGGTAGCCATGCCCGTCGTCGTGGTGACCGATTCGTCGTCCCGCTTACAGCCAGATGAGCTGAAGCAGTTCGACATCCGGCAGGTGCCGCTGCACGTTCTGCTCGACGGAGCAGACCTTCGCGACGGGGTAGACGATGTGCCGTACGACATTCACGACCGTCCGCGCGTCACCACCGCCGGTGCCACGCCCGCGGAGCTGGCCGAAATCTACCAGCAGGCACTGAGCGACAGCGACGGTGACGGGGTTGTGGCGGTACATCTTTCGGCGGCTCTGTCCGGCACATACAGCGCCGCCGTGCAGACGGCGCGCGAGTTCGGGTCGGCGGTGCGGGTGGTCAACTCGCGGTCGGCGGCGATGGGCGTCGGCTTCGTCGCACTGGCCGCGGCGCGTTCGGCGGGCTCGGGTGCCGATCTCGATGCCGTTGAGTCAGCGGCTCGTTCGGCGCAGTCGCGCGGACATGTGTTCCTCGTGGTGCACCGGCTGGACAATCTGCGGCGCAGCGGCCGGATCCGCAAGGGGGCGTCGTGGCTGGGCACCGCCCTGTCGCTCAAACCGCTGTTGTGTCTCGACGTCGACGGGCGCCTTGTGCTGGATCAGCGGATCCGCACCGTCACCAAGGCGCATGCCGCGTTGGTCGATCGCGTCGCCGAGGCCGTCGGGGAGAGTCGGGCTGCGGTCGCGGTACACCATGTCGACAACCACGACGCCGCCGACGAGATCGGCGCGGCATTGACGACGCGGCTACCCCAGATCGAGTCGCTCGTCGTCAGCGATATGGGGCCGGTGCTCTCGATTCACGTCGGCGGCGGGGCGGTCGGCGTCGCGGTGCAGCTGGCAGAGTAGGGCCGATCGGAGGTGACATGACGTCCACCAAAGAGATGGCACGCGATGAACGCGAAGGGTTCGCGTCATTCCTTGACGGGTTGACGTCGCAGCAGTGGAACAGTCCGACGCTGTGCGAGCTGTGGACGGTCCGCGAGGTCGCGATACACACGGTGAGCTACGACGAACTCACTACTGCCGGTCTGGTCGGCCGTTTCTTGAAGGGTCGGCTGAACACCGACCGCATCAATGCAATTGGCGTCGCCGACTACTCAGATCGGTCTCCCCAGCAGATCACCGTACTCATCCGGTCGTACGCCCAACCGCACGGACTGACCGGGGGTTTCGGGGGCAAGATCGCGCTCACCGATGGCATGATCCACCAGCAGGACATCCGCCGGTCGATCGGACTGCCGCGCACCATCGACCCCGAGCGGCTACGCACGGCGCTGAATTTTGCCCGCTTCGCCCCGACCATTCGCGGTGCCTGGCGGGCACGCGGTGTACGCCTTGTCGCCAGCGACTTGGATTGGAGCCACGGCCGCGGTCCGGAGGTGCGCGGACCGGGCGAGGCGTTGTTGATGGCGATGGCCGGCCGCCGCGCCGCACTGGACGACGTCGACGGCCCGGGTAAAGCAAAACTCGCCCAACATATCTGACCTCGCGCCGAGAGTACGGTTGTTGCCGGGCCCACCGGTGTTTGTGTACGACAACCGTACTTTCGGCGACTATGACTACACCGCGGCGCGGCCGGTGATCGGCGGGAGATCCTTGAGTGTCACGATGCCGGGCGGGGCGGCAACGACGGCAGGCACGGCGTTCGTCACCGGCATCGCGGTGTAGATCATGCCCAGACCCATGAATCCTGGCTCGGTCCAATCCTTCGGCGGCAGGCAGTGCAGCACCGTGCGCATGTTGGGCAGGCCGAAGACCTGGATGACGTGACCGTGCTCCAGCGGTTTGGGCGGCGTCACGTGGTCGCCCATAGTCCAGTTGAAGCCGACGCTGACGACGTTGCGATCGCCGACCCAGCCCCGGTGGTAGCCGTACACGCCTGCGACGGTGCCTTTCGGGATCTGCATGAAACCCAGGTCGGTGTCGCCGGTCGCGGGAGTGAAAGTCACGTCGAACGTGATCTTGTCGAGCGTGGCGCCGATCGCGTCGCACATCATCGCAGCCGATTCGGCGAAGACCTCGCTTTCCCGGCGCACGCTCTCGGCGAGGCCGGGCGTTTGGGGATCCTGCGAGAAGCCCATTGCGGTTTGGGTGCCCGCCGATTCGTAGGTCGAGCAGTCCACCGACTCGGTGATGCGGATCTCGTCGACCCGCTCGCAGGAGCCGGACAGCACCATGCCGACCAAATTGGTCATACCGGGATGGGCGCCGCTGCCGAAGATCGTGGAATTGCCTTTCTCGCAAGCCTTCCGGACGCGTTCCAGATCTTCGGGTGACTGCTTGCCGCCGGTGATCCACGCCGCGCTCGAGCACACGTTGACGCCGGCCTCGAGCAGCCGGGTCAGCTCGTCGATGTTCGGCCACAGCGGGTTGTAACAACAGGCGTCGGGCTTCAAAGCGAGCAGCGCATCGATGTTGTTGGTGGCTGTCACCCCGGTCGGCTCCGGCCAGCCGGACAGCTCCGCCGCGTCGACGCCGACCTTGTCGGCACCGTGTGCGTAGACACCGACCAGCTCCATGTCGTCGCGCCGGATGATCGCGTGAAGCGACCGCCGCCCGATGTTGCCGGTCGTCCACTGGATCACCCGGAGGGGCCGCTCAACGGTAGTCATTGGCAGCAATCTACATGTGCGTTCCGCCGTCGACGCGCACCTCGGTTCCGGTGACGAAATAGGCGTCCGACGAGCCGAGCATTGCAACGACGGCTGCGACCGCGTCCGGCTTGGCGAACATCACACCGCCCTTGAGTGGCAGCACCGAGGTGATCTTGCCGAACAGCGAGAAGTCCGCATCTGCAGGGAGTCCCGGTCCGATGCTCTGCTTGGATTCGCCCGTGCCGTCGGTCATTCCGGAGGAAATGGAACCGGGCTGAACCGAGTTGAACCGGATCCTTTCCTTGGCGAACTCCAGCGCGAGCGCATGCGTCATCGCCTGGATGCCACCCTTGGACGCGGCGTATGCCGACATGTACGGGTGCGCGAAGGTCGCGGAGGTGGAACTGAAGTTGACCACCGCGGGGTCGTTGCCGTTGCGCAACGCGGGGATGGCCTCCCGGGTCACCAGGAAGGTGCCGACAAGGTTGATTCGTAGCACCTGTTCGAAGTCGGCGAGTGTCGTCTCGAGGAAGTGCGCTGACCGCAAGATGCCTGCGGCGTTGACGAGGGCGTCGAGGCCGCCCAGGGCCTCGACCGCGCGGGCCACCCCTTCCTTGACCGACTCCTCACTGGCGACGTCGATGAGCACGCTGCTCAGCCGATCGCCGTGTGGTTCGGCCCTGGCCACGGTGTCCTTCAATCCGAACTCGCTGATATCAGCCGCAACCACGCGGCCGCCTTCGGCCAGGATGCGCAGCACGGTCGCTTGCCCGATGCCGGAACCACCGCCGGTGATGAGGACTCGACGGTCGCTGTAGCGCTGAAGAGATGTCATAGGCAGATACTGCTGGGCGGGATGCGAGTTGTCAGCGGCCGGCCCGTTTCGCGGCCATGTCGAGGGCGGCGAGATGGCTGAACAACATCGACGCTCCGATGGGGATGCCGCCGCCGGGATAGACCGTTCCGGTGACGGCGGCCATGGTGTTACCTGCGGCGTAGAGCCCGTCGATCGGGTTGCCGTCGGTGTCGAGCACGCGGGCGTGGCTGTCGGTGACGAGTCCACCCTTGGTGCCTAGATCGGAGAGGCCGAACGAGGCGGCGTGGTAGGGCGGGGTGTCGATCGGCACCATCGGTGACTGGCCGCCCGAGAAGACGCGGTCGTATGCCTCCTCGCCCCGCCCGAAGTCCTCGTCCACACCCGCCGCGACGAACTCGTTGAACCGCTTGACCGTCGACACCAGGTTCTCGGCGTCCACACCGATTCCCGCCGCCAGTTCTGGCAGCGTGTCCGCCGTGTGCCACAGGCCGGCCTCAACGTACCGCTCGGGCTCCACCATCGACACGTTCGTGGCCTTCACCGGCGGAACACGGCCCTCTCGGTCGTCATAGATCATCCAGAACGGCAACGTCATTGCACCGCAGGCGATCTGGTCGACAACGGTTTTGCCGATCCGGTCGTAAGGACCGGATTCGTTTACGAACCGCTTCCCGTCCTGGTTGACGAAGATCCCGCCCGTGAACCACAAAGAGAACGCTGAGCGCCCATCGGGATGAGTGAACCCGGGCGACCACCACGCCTGGTCCATCAGGTCGATCGCCGCGCCTGCGGCCATTCCTGCCTCGAGCGCAAGTCCGAGGTTGCCCGGCGCGCCCATCGTGTCCGTGGCATCGCCGGGCACGCCGAAGCGCCGGCGCAGCGCGGGACTGTTCTCGAAACCGCCTGCCGCGAGAAGCGCACCGACGCGGGTGCGGATTGCGCAGCGGCGACCGTGCTGTTCGACCACCGCGCCGACGACGCCGTCGTTCGAGGTGACCAACTCAACCAGCGGGCTATTGAGATGAAGCGATACGTGCGGATAAGCGGTGATCGCCGACAACAGCCGGCCGATGAGCGCCCGCCCGCCGACGAGACACTTCGGTGTGGGTGCGCCGAGCCGTTCCCTGTCCAACGGGCCACGTATCCGCTGCGCCAGCTCGCCGAGGCGTTCGGCGGGAAGCGGTTTGGACACTGTGTGTCGCAGTCCGTCGAGACGGGCGTGCGGCAATCGGCCGTAGTAGTCCGGCCAGGGCAGCACGTCGAACTCGAAGTGAGCATCTTGCTCGAGGTACGTGATCAGATCGGTGCCGCCGTACACGTAGGTGCGCTGCAACTCCACCGGTGTGCGATCGCCGACCGCGGCGTGGAAGTAGGCAAATGCGGCATCGAGGGTGTCGTCGCTTCCTGCGCGCTGCAACGCCGGGTTGCAGGGAAACCACATCCCCCCTCCGCCGGAGTAGGCGGTGGTGCCCCCGAACTCGTCAGTGGCCTCCACGACCATGACGGACAGCCCTTCGCGGGCGGCGGTGTACGCGCCGACCAGGCCACCACCGGAGCCGGCCACGATGACGTCGGTTTCGTCGTCCCAGGTCGTCACGCCTTCACTATGGATGACGTCGATTCCGCCGTCCCGTGAATCGGAACAGAGCATTCTGTGATGAGCCATCGAATCAAGGACGGTCGGGACATGACGTTGCAGGCGGACACCGACGAAATCAGGCAGATCGAAGCCGAGGCGCCACCATCCCGATTCGCTCGCGGCTGGCATTGCCTCGGTCTGACCAGGGACCTAGGCGACGGCCCCAGAACACCGGCTTGAACGGAACACCGCACTGCACCAGCCAGTCGAAGTGCGCGACGCTGCCCGCGCAGTAGTCGGCGATGCGGTTCTCGTCCGCGCCCGGTCCCTTGGCCACGTTCAGGAAGGCCGCCATGTTGTCGACGGAATCGTCGAAGCCGCACGCCTGTTGCAGTGCGGTCCCTCCGCCGAGGTAGATGAAACCGCCCGCCATCGCCGCGGCGCCGCCCCAGCCGCCGGTGCGCTCAAGCACGAGAACGTCGGCACCCGCCGAGGCGGCCTCGACCGCGGCGGCGGCACCGGCGATGCCGTATCCGGCGATGACGACGTCGGCTTCGTAATCCCAGTTCGTGATCCGATCAGCCGGCGTTGGATGCCCATCTGCGTTCATGCTCACGGCCGCATCGCCACCGGCAGCTCGCCCGTCCACTGGTGACCCCAGTAGCTGTCGGCTGTGATTTCCTCTGCGGTGTAATATTTTTCGTCAACCCGCATGCCGTCCGTGCCGAACTCGATGTCCCAGCCGCCAGGTGCGCGTACGTAAAACGACACCATCTTGTCGTTGGTGTGCCTGCCCAATGTCGATGACAGCTGGAAGCCCTGCGCATTCACCCGGTCCAGCGCCATGCCGACGGCATCGAGGCTGTCGACTTCCACCATGACGTGGATGAGGCCGGGAGCGCCGCCGCGCATGGAGGGAACGATCGCCAGGCTGTGGTGTCGCTCATTCACGCCGAGAAACCGGATCCGCACCGGTCCGAACTCTGGTGGTGCAGGCAGTCGCCACGCGCCGCGGGAGAGAAAACCGAGTACGTCGGTGTAGAAGTCGACGGCGGCATTGGGGTCGGTTGCGGGCAGAACCACATGCCCCAATCCCTGTGCGCCGGTGATGAACCGGGCGCCAAAGGGTGCTATGACGGGGCTGTGGTCGAGGACAGCACCGTGGAACACCTCGATCGTGGTGCCCGTCGGGTCGCAGAAGGTGATCGCTTCTTCGACCCGCCGGGCGTCGGCCTCTTCCTGCGGCAGCTGTTTGACGCCGACACCCGCGGACTGCAACGTCTCCTGAACGCGAAGCAACGCCGGGCCGTCGCGGACCTCCCATCCGACGGTGACGATCTCGTCTGTTTCCCCCGGGGCCACGACGATCCGCGCGGCACGCTCGTCCATGCGGAGATAGAGGGCGGACGGGTCAGGACCGGTTCCCTTCGCGAATCCGAGCACGTCGAACGCGAAGGTGCGCCAGCGGTCGATGTCGTTGGTCTGGATCTTGACGTAACCGAGGCTCTTGATGTCGCTCACTGTCGGTGTTCCTCGATTCATTCAGATCATGGCCCGCAGCGGACCGTTGGGCTCGACACCGAGCGAGCTGAGCGCGGAGGCGTGGAAGGTGGTGCCGGGCACATGGATTGCGTGGGCCAGGCCGGCGTGTGCGTCACGCCAATACCTCTGCAACGGTTTGTCCATCCGCAGTGCGTTGCCTCCCGAACGCGAGAAGATCTGGTCGACAGCCATCACCGCGCGCCACGCCGAACGCACTTGCGTGCGCCGACCCGCAGCCCGGTCCGCGAACGGCACCTCGTCGCCGGCCTCCACGATGTCGTAGATCCGGTCGACGTTGGCGAGCAGTTCCTGGCGGGCGGCGTTGATGTCGGCGGCGGCTTCGCCGATGCCGTACATCACGTACGGGTCGTCCCTGATCGCCGTCCCGGCGGCGCCGACGCGATCCCTTTGATAGTCAAGGTGGGCGGCCAGCGCGCCCTCGGCTATCCCGATGACCGCCGACGTGATCCCGAGGGGGAACATCGTCGACCATGGCATCAGGTACAGCGTGTCCGTCATCCCGGCCTTGCGCTGGGCGGTGCCGTCCATTACCTCGGTGGCGTTCATCGTCCGATAGTCCGGCACGAACGCATCGCGAACGATGACGTCCTTGGAGCCGGTTCCCTTCAGGCCGACGACATTCCAGGAATCCTCGACAATCTGGTAGTCCTTGCGCGGCAGGATCATGTGAAGCATCTGCGGGGGCATCAGCGGCTTGCCGTCCGCGTCACCGACCATGGCGCCCAAGAAAATCCACTCACAGGCGTCAGTGCCGGAGCTGAACTGCCATCGGCCGTTGAAGAGGTAGCCGCCGTCGACCGGCGTGGCGACGCCCTGCGGGGCGTAGGGGGAGGCCACCCAGGTGTCGGTGTCGGTGCCCCAGATCTCTTCCGGTACCCGCGGATCTGCATACGCGAGTTGGTAGGGGTGTACGCCGACCACCCCACAGATCCAGCCTGACGCGGGGTCCAACGACGCGACGGCCATGACCGTTTCCGCGAACTCTCGAGGGTGTACCTCGAACCCGTTGTACTGCTTGGGCTGTAGCAGCCTGATCGCACCGACGGACTTGAGATCCTTGACCGTCTCGTCGGGCAGCCGACCGAGCCGCTCGGCTTCTTCGGCCTGCTCGCGCAATCGGTCGGCGATCGCCATCACCCTGTCGAGAACCCGTTCGGCCATGATGTGTCCCTGTCTGTCGGCGCCAGGAGATGATGGGCCGCGCCCGATGCCATCATTGCGGGCCGTCCCGATCAGTGGAGCCGGAATCGCTGGCGCTAGCCGCGTCGCAGCAGGAAGCCCAGCACGGTGTCTTCAAATGCCGCCTTCGCCTCGATCATCGCCCAGTGCCCGCAGTTGGGGAACACGTGCAACTCGGCATCGGGAATGGTGCGCATCGGGATCAATGCCATGTCCAGTGGGCTGACCCGGTCATCGCGTCCCCAGGTCAGAAGCGTCGGAGCCGTGACCTTGTGCATCATCGCCCAGGGCATCGCGGCATCCGATGCACGCATCGCTGCCATCATCTGTCCGAACGCCGCCTTGCCGTACATTCGCCGGGCGCTCTCCAGTGTGTGCGGGTCGGTGGCCACCGCCCAGCGCTCCTCGATCATCTCAGCGGTCACCAGCCCCGGGTCGTACACCATCGACTGCAGCCAGTCGATGAGCCGCTGGCGGGTCGGGTTCTCGGTGAACTCCTGCAGGAGCCTGATGCCCTCGCTCGGACCGGGCGTGAAGATGTTCGTACCGATTCCGCCGATTGTGACCAGGCGTCGAACCTTGGCGGGTTGACGGATCGCATAATTGATGCCGACACCGCCACCCATCGAATTGCCGATGATGTCAATCGAATCGAGGCCCAGCGCCTCGGCGAAGGTGCCCAGGGCCCCCTGTGCGGTCACCATAGGGTGACCGCCGAAGTCGTCACTCACGCCAAAACCCGGGAACTCCAAAACCAGGCAACGGAAATGCGCGGCGAAGGTGCCGAGGATGCCGCGGAAGTTGCGCCAGCCCGTGACACCGGGACCGGAGCCGTGCAGGAGGAGCAGCGGAGCCCCTTCGCCTGCTTCGTGATAGCGCAGGACACCCTCGTCGGTAGAAACTTCACGAAGCGTGCCGTCGTAGGTCAGTTCCTCTGCCATAGCTTGGCATCGTGGCACAGCTGTTCCACCCGTGGTTGCCAGCAGTGGGCGAGTCTTGCTGGCGTATTTGAGCTTCCACGACGAAGGGGCACCCCTTGTGGGGGTGCCCCTTGCGTTTTGGGCGATCTACTTGACGTCGACGTAGATCGTCTTGCCGGTGACTGTCGTTTCGAGGCTGTCCCCGGGGGTACCGGAATCGGTCCTGCTGTAGGTCTGTCCGGGCCGCACCGCGACCACGGCGGCCTGATCCAACGGGGTCGTACCGATTCGGTTGACGACCACGTTGTAGCCGTCGGCCTGCAGCTGGTTGATGGTCTCCTGGGCGTTGCCAGGACCGGTCGGAGCGGCGCCCGCCGGTGCGGCCAGGCCGAGGACCGCGGCGGTCAGCCCGCCGGCAAGCACAGATGTGAACGTGGCCGCCCGTGCGGCTCCAGCGGCGAATCCGAACTTCTTCATGTTTGGTGCCCTCATCTTCTTTTCGTGCTTCTTCATTTGTTTCGAGCCGTGGCATAGGTGTCGCGGTTCGGTTCGCTGCAGCTGTGGTGTGAAACCGGCAAGATCAAGGCTTTGATTCCGTTGGCAGAATTTGATCGACGCTTGGCAGTAATAAATCTGTTGACGCGTGTGCTGGCTCGAGGCGACGCCGTCGCGGCGGACTGGCATGATCACCGGATGGTGCTCAGCCCCGCCGCATCCGCCACCGTCCACCGGCTGCCGGGGACCCCGTCGACCGTCCACCGGGGCTGCTTCGACCCGCGCCTCGAGCCGGTTCTCACCGTCGCCCCGGGGGACTTGGTAACGATCGAAACCCTGACCCACCAAGCCGGCGACGCGCCCGACCTGCTGATGGACGCGGGCGTCCGCGAAGTCTTCGATCGGGTCACCGACCGAGGTCCCGGCCCGCATCTGCTCACCGGCGAGATCCCCGGCGAACGCGTCACCGTCTACGAACTCGACTCTGAAGCGAGCCTCGGCCGGGCACTGTTCGGCTTCGACTGGACCGCGACTCCGGTGGCCGACCAGCCCGGCACGGTCGTGCGCCCCGATAAGAACTCACGCCAGCCCGCGCTGACCGGCGTCGTCGTGCCCCTGCGGCCGCACTTCGGCACCATGGGCGTCGCACCCGCGGCCCCCCAACGCGTGTCGTCGGTGACACCCGGCCACCACGGCGGCAATGTCGACAACTGGCGTATCGGGGCAGGCGGCAGGATGTACTACCCGGTGCAGGTGCCCGGCGCACTGCTGTCCGTCGGCGACCCACATGTCTCCCAAGGCGACGGCGAAGTCAGCGGCACCGCGCTCGAGGCGTCGCTGAACGGTCTGCTGCGCTTGACAATTCGGCGTGACCTGCCATTCACCGAGCCGGTCCTGGAGACCGCGACCGAGTTGCTGATCCATGGTTTTGGCGAAACGGTTGACGACGCGATGAAGGCCGCGGCACTGCGCACGCACGGCATTCTTCAGAGCTACCTTGGGCTTTCGCGCGCGGACGCTTACTCGTTCATGTCCGTCGCCGCCGACTTCACCGTAACGCAGGTTGTCGACCAGCGTCAGGGCGTGCACGGCCGCATCGACAAGCGCTGCTTCCCCCGCTGGACCGGGATAGCGGCGTGAGCGAGAACGCGATTCGCTCGTTCACGTTCACTCCCGCCGACGGCGTGCCACCTGCCGTCGCGCCGTTCGCCCACGCCACCGCGGCAGGGCCCACGTTGTACGTCACCGGCCAGATGCCTACTGACGTCACCGGAGCCGTTGTCGGCGATTACGTCGCGATCCAGACCGACCAGGTGCTGCGCAACCTGATGCGAGTCACCGAGTTGTGCGGCGGGGGACTGGCCGACGTCGTCTCGGTCCGCGCCTACCTTCTCGATTGGAATGACTACGGCGCGTTCAACGCCGCCTACGCAGCCTGGTTTCCCGACCAACTGCCGTCGCGCACCTGTGTCGGTGTCACCGGGCTCGCGGTGGGTGCCCTCGTTGAGATCGACTGGGTGTGCTGGCGAAGCGACGGCTGGGGGAGCACACTCGGGTCATAAGGCCCGCGAGGCCGAAGGACCGCCGCGGGTGGGTCCGTCGAGGAGGACACCATGAGCATCCTCTACACACTCGCAGTGGCAGGCGCCGCCGGGATCGGTGTGCTCTGGATGGCATTGCAGAACATCCGGGTCATCAAGCAGTTCGAACGCGGTGTCGTGTTCCGGTTCGGCCGCGTCCAGAGCCGCGTTCGCCCACCCGGGCTGACGATGCTGGTCCCGTTCGCCGACCGCCTGCAGAAGGTGAACCTGCAGATCATCACGTTGCCGGTGCCTGGCCAGGACGGGATCACCCGCGACAACGTGACCGTGCGCGTCGACGCCGTCATCTACTTCAAGGTGGAGGATCCGGTGCGCGCCGCAGTCGACGTGCAGGACTACATGTCCGCGATCGGGCAGGTGGCGCAGACCTCGCTGCGTTCGATCATCGGCAAGAGCAACCTGGACGACCTGCTGTCCAACCGTGAGCGGCTCAACCAGGGCCTCGAGCTGCTGATCGACAGCCCGGCGCTGGGCTGGGGCATCCACATCGACCGAGTCGAGATCAAGGACGTCGTGCTGCCCGACTCGATGAAGCGGTCGATCGCCCGGCAGGCGGAGGCCGAGCGTGAGCGACGCGCCCGCGTCATCACCGCCGACGGCGAACTGCAGGCATCCGAGAAGCTCGCACAGGCCGCCGCGATCATGGCGGTGGAGCCGGCGGCGCTGCAGCTGCGGCTGCTGCAAACCGTGGTCGAGGTCGCCGCCGAAAAGAATTCGACGCTCATCCTGCCGTTCCCGGTCGAGCTGCTGCGCTTCCTGGAACGGTCCACCCCGGACCGCGACGAGAGGACCGCGGCCTCCACCAACGGCGAGACGCCGGAACTGACCGCGCCGAAGGTGCCCGATGATGCCCGCGGCATCTCGCTCGACGAACCGCTGAAGCAACGACGTTCCGGGCAGAACGCCTAGCGTCGGCGAACGTTTGCGGCATGATCAGGGTCATGCCCCTTGACGCCGACTCGGTCAGTCGCTGGATCGACGGCTACCTCGGCACCTTCGCGGCGTGCGTTCGCGGCGACGGTGACATGACCTCGTTGCTCGGCCATTTCGGTGTCCCGATGATCGTCACCAGTGACGAGGGCGTCGTCACGCTGATGACCGACGGCGAGGCCGCGGCGGTGATGCAGAGC